>Ga0114950_10003007_pt1 | contig 13020 bp, 13 predicted proteins | sample N075metaG_FD_83503 | JGI IMG/M metagenome (GOLD analysis project Ga0114950, IMG submission 83503) | Deep subsurface microbial communities from Kermadec Trench to uncover new lineages of life (NeLLi) - N075 metaG | ecosystem: Environmental > Aquatic > Marine > Ocean trench > Sediment | place...
AAGCGTGCGTCATATCGCCACAGCGCAGGAGGCGAGCGCGGAGGCGTAGGCCCCCTACGCCGCACAAGCGAGCCGACGAGCACGTGGTGAGATGGCGTGCGATTGGCGTCAGGACCGGCCGGTCGAGCCGAAGCCGGCAGGCCCTCTGTCCGTTTCGCTCAGCTCTTCGACCTCTTCCCAGACCACCGGGGTGACCGCCGAAATGACCAACTGGGCAATGCGGTCACCTCTTCGGATCTCGAACGGCTGTGAGCCATGGTTGATCAGCAGCACAGCGATCTCTCCGCGATAGTCGGCATCGACGGTTCCAGGAGAGTTCAGCAGGGTCACTCCGTGGCGAGCGGCTAGGCCACTCCGCGGGCGGACCTGGGCCTCCCAACCCGGCGGCAGCTCGATGGCCAAACCGGTAGGCACCTTGAGGTAACTACCCACCTCGAGAACGGTTGTTTCCGAAACCGCTGCTCTTAGATCACAGCCTGAGCTCGAAGCCGTTGCAGGCTCTGGGAGCGCCAGATCACGCCCGTTCTCGAGTCGGCGAACGCGCACCCGGATGGGACCGCCGAGACGGTCGGTCATCGAGGTCTTCTTCGGCCGGATCTTCTGTCGCGGGACGACGACCGGCGCGACTGAGAGCCCCGCGCCTTGGTACGGTTTGCAGCGCCCCCGTTGAGACTATCGAGCCGGCCGGGAGCCGCCTTGCCTCCCAGTTCTTGCCCCTTTCGCGCGGGCACTGCACTCACGTCTATGGCGAAGGGACGCCCGATCCAGTCGCTGTTGACGACGGGCAGAGCTCCGATGAGGAGGTCTGGAACGGGAATCAACTGGTCTGTGAAAGCCCAGTCCTGGTAGCTCGTCGTGTCCTGGAACTTCTTGATTGCGGTGCCCTCGTTGGCGATGTAGACACCGCGAATCGGCCCGGTGTTTGCTGCCCGTGCACGGAACCGCCGGCGGCCGGCTTCCGGCGGTCGCGGGGGTATCTTGGCCAGAGTGGGCAGGCGTCCACCCGTCCGATTCGGACGCACCGATTTATCGAGAGGCACCTTGTTGAGGCGCCCGTCGCGCCTGCCACCCTGCTCGACTCGAACACCATCGCGGCGACCGTCTCGCCCTCGTTGCCGCCCTCGGACCGGACGCGATCGTGCTTCCACTAGTAGCCCATAGCTGGTTTTCCCCTCCTCGCTCAGAGGATCGGTCCACAACTGCCGAATCGACCGCGGCTCGAGCTCGATGAGCTCCTTGAGCTCGACTGGGTAGCGACCGAAGCGCTCGCGAAAGACGCGTATTGCTTCTGCATACTGCATCCCGCGGAAGATGGCTTCCTCCTCGCGCTCTCGCTGCATCGCAGTGCTCCACAGCGGCATCGCCACCGCCAAGGCGATGTGGAGAAGGGTGATCGCAACGACCAGAATGACCAGGTTGTAGCCGGCCTCGGAGCGCGAGGCACGGCACGCCGGGATCGATCGCACGGGCGCGCGACGGAAGGCCCGACGAGCGCTGCTCCTCCTCACCATTCCGAGTACGGCTCTCCATCGAGGCTCATTGCGGGGGAGCCCGATCTGACATCGATGATTCCGGGAACGCCCTCCTCGGGCAGGTCGGTCTCGGCGGGCATCTGCTCAAGATCGATCTCCTCGAAGATCGTTATCCAGGTCTCTGTCGACTTGGTGAGCGGATCCTTGGGGATACCTCGCAGGTACCCCTCTTCGACGAGGGCGATCAGTGTCGGCGGGTAGTGACCCTTGTCACCCAGGTGCTGGTCGAGCACATCGCGCATTGTCCTCAAGTTGGTCTTCAGAGCCGCTTCGTTGGCGCGCCGCGGAAGGTTGCGCAACGACGGCATAGCAATGGTCGCCAAGATTCCGATCACGGCAACTACGATGATGAGCTCCAACAGGGTGAAACCCGTGGAGCCACGTTCTCCTCTCGACACTGATCTACCACAGCGCATACGGCACTCCGTTCAAACCGACGCCTCGGCTAAGCGAGTAAACGTCATAGACATTGCCCCCACCCCAACTACTCGAATCGGGCTCGTCCTGATAGCTCCGCAGCCCCCACTCGTCTGTGCCGGTCATCGGGTCGATCGGCAGGCGGCGTAGGAAACGCTTCTTGCGATCGATCTCGCCGACGACCTCGACGCCGTCGATGAGCTGCTGAAGCTCGGAAGGGTAGCCCTCGGTCTGGAATTCGATAGGCAGGAGCCCGGCATCGCTATAGCGCTTGTACTCGTCGATGGCATTACGCATGCCTCGCAGAGAAGCGCGCAGCTCGATCTCCTTCTGCCGTTTGATCGTGAACTTGGTCACCGGCAGGGCGATACCTGCCAGAATCACGAGGATCGCGCAGACCACCACGAGCTCGGCGATGGTGAATCCGGACGCCTTCCAGCTTCCGTGACCGGTTCCTTCAGCCGCAATCGGCGATCGCATGGAGCCTCGCTCTATGTTCACGGCTTCTCTTCAGGCGACGCGGGACGCTCGTCATTCTCCTCGAGTCTCTCTCGTGGCCGGGACCGCGGATCGAGCACGACGATCGTGCCCGGCGTCACTCGGATCTCGACCGGCTCGAGAAACACGTCGAGAGCCTCCGACTGTTCAAAGACCAGAGTTCCGGTACCGATGCGCAGCGCTCGAAAACTCAACTTCAGCAGGACGCCCTCCCCGCTGACGCCGGCAACTCTTCCGAGCCGACTCGCTCCCACAACCAGCCGTCCATCTTCGGAGGTGTCCGTCAAGAACTCGGCCTGGCCTCGCTCCCCCAGAAACGAGCCCTCGGTGATGTCGATCAGCTCGACCAACTCAGAGTCGTAGGAGAGCACCATTGGAAGATGCGAAACCGGCTGCTCGGCATCGACGCGAATCGCCACCTCGAAGACATCACCCGGCTCCACGCGATTCTCGGCGGGCGACACGCTGACAACGATCGCCGGCGGGGCAGCCAAAGAGCCGGCTCCTCGCAACAGAGGCGCGTTTGAGAAGACTCGGCTCTCTTCGCTGGCTTCCAGGATCGGAAAGATGACCTCGAGCGCCGGCGGCTTCAATTCAAACTCACCCAGGGACGCTGCCGAAGGCGGAGAGGGAGACGAGGACGGCACTAGCTCGACTCCACCGGGCGGAGAATCGGCGTCGCGGTCTTCCTCCCCGACTCCACGAAGGCCTCGCGGAAGTTGCTGCAGTCGTTCGCGCCGCCTTTCCAACGCTCTCTCACGCGCTTCCTCGACGTCGAAGGGGCCGTCCTCGGGCGACGCGAGCGCCGGACTGCCGCCACGGAAGCTGAAATTGGTCTCGGTGCCGACCCAGATCGGCAGGAGGTCCTCTTCGGTGATGTCTGCTCGTCGGATGATGTGCGGAGTAAGGGTGAGAACGATGTCCGTTCTTTTGTTCTCCGATTTCTTCCTGGTGAACAGGCGCCCGATCAGAGGCAAGTCGGAGAGCCCCGCGATACCGGAATCGGTCACCGACTCGTCGGTTCGAATCAATCCTGCGAGGAAGTTGGTCTCGCCGTCTTTGAGACGGATCGTCGTGTTGATCTCGCGAGTTCCGATGATCGGCTGATTGTCAATCGCCCCGGCGATGTTGCTGACCACGACTCGAACCTTCAGAGAAACCTCGTTGTTGTGGTGTACGCGAGGCTCGATCTCTATCGTGATGCCGACGTCCTGGTACTGAAACGACGTCACGGGCACGATGTTGCCGCCGACCGTGTTGCCGGTGTTGAATCGAGTCACCGGGATCGGCACCTGATCGGCAATCACCAGGCTGGCCTTCTCGCCCTCGCTGATCCGCAGCTGGGGTCGAGCCAGAGTCTGGGCATCGCTGGTTTCCTTGACGAAGTCGACGAGGAACGAAGGCACCGTGAGGAACCAGTTGCTGGCATTGAGGAACTCGATGTCGGAGAAGCGCACCGAGCTTCCGGGGCCAGTCTCTCCCGCGAGGCCTGAGTCGAGCGTGATACCGAACTGGCGAGGGCTGAGCGACATGCCGACTTCGCGTAGCTTGTTGGTGTCGATCTGCATCAGCTCGATGTCGACTACGACCTCGGCTCTGGCCTTGTCGTTGGACCTGATGAGGCGCTCGGCGACCTTCACCTTGTCGGCGCTGTCGCGCAGGATGATGGCATTCAGCCGCTCGTTAGCGGCTACTTTTCGTGAGTCGATGAGCGTACGCAACATCGTCATGACTTCAGGGACTTCCGAGTTCGAAAGGAAGAAAGTCTGGATGATCAGATCGGTGTAGGTGCGCCGATTCTGCGTGGTGTCCGCAACGATGATGATCGAGTGCTCGTCGAGGACTTTGTAGAAGTGGCCCACCGTGCGGATGAGGATCTCCAGAGCATCCTTGGCCGTAACCTGCTTCAACTCGATGGCGATCTCCTCGTCCCTCATCTTGGGATCGAAGAGCACGTTGATGCCGAACGCCTTGCCGAGGGCCCTGTAGATATCCATGACCGACACGGGTTCGGGAAAATTGAGATCGATCGGTTCGTCGGATCGCGGGTTCAGAACCGGAGGCTGCGCCAGCGCTCCGCGGACTCTCTCCTTCTTGGCGTCCAGGCTAGTTAGAGCGTCCTTCTCGCGCAGCTCGTCCTCCACCTTCAGGCGAACTTTCTGAAGCTCCACGAAGGCATATTGATTGGTCGGATCCAGCTGAACGGCTTGTTGCAGCTCGACGAGGGCGCGCCTGAAAAAGTTGGCCTGCTGATATTGCTTGGCTCGCTCGAAGTGCGCGTGGGAGGCCTGGATCTTGGCTCGGAGCAAAGCCGCGCGATGGCTGAGCTTGCCGGGCTCATCGCGAACCAGCTCCAGATACTGAACGACAGCGTCATCCCAATTACCGAGCTGCTCCGAGAGCCGCGCCTGGCTTTCCAGCTTGTAGCCCGAACAGGCCAAGGACCCGGCGACAAGCCACGCCACGACCGTCAGTCGAACGAACCTCATGATTGCGAGCCCCTCCACCTTATCCACCGGCCGCTAGTCGCTTGGCCGGCACATCCGGAAAACCTACGAACTTGAGATCAACAGACTCATACCCGATCTGATGAACGATGAACTTGCCCTCGATGATGTCACCGGTCATCGCATTGTGGATCGTTTCACCATCGGAGAACACAGCGATCTTTCGCCGCGCTGGGCCAAAGCTACCGAGATAGTCGAGATCGACCCGAGGTGGCTGGGGCCCGGAAGGAGGAGGGGGCTGCACAACGCGACTAGGCGGCGCGCGGGGTGGCGGCGGCGGCGCGGGAGGACGAGTCGCAACTCCGAATCGAAAGGGATCGCGCCCTACCGTCAGCTTCCTGCTGCGCCGATCCAAATCGGCGACCCGCAGTTCCGATACCTCGATGTCGAGATCCTGTGCCGCGGCACGCCGAGCCGGTGAGCCGATACCGAGCGATAGCCCCAGATCGCCGCCCGACGCAAGCCGAAGCAAGGTCCGCGCACCGAAGAAGAGCAGCACCGCAGCGAGCACGCCGATCAGAACCTTCTCGCGCTTGGCGAGTTTCATGAGGAAGCCTCCGCAGGCGTTCTCGACGGGGAGCTTCCGGCCCTCGCAAAGAGGGTACTGACGGTCAGATCCACTCCTAGCTGATCACTGACCTCGCGCACCCGAATCTCTTCGAGAATCAGAAAACGCTCCGAAATCTCGAGGAAGTTGATCAGCTCGCGAATCTGCGCGTACGAGCCCTGCACGCCAAAGACGATCGATCTCTTGATCAACCCGAACTCTTCGATATTCTTCTCGGAGTAGGTAATGCTTGGAGGCTCGAGCCTGGCGCGGCGAGCCAAGCTCTTGACCTCGACGATGATGTCGGTCAGGCGCTGCTCCTCGGTAGCCAGTCGACTCTCGTAGAGATCCACCACTCCGGCCCGATTGCGCTCCGCGGTCGACAGATGCTCCTCGAGCCGCTGGTGAGATCGGCGTAGCCTCTTCAGCTCAGCCTCCTCACCCGTGAGCTCGTTCTGAATCTGGCGAAAGCCACTCGTCGCGGCTCCATGATGGAACCACAAGAAGCCCACGTTGAGCACACAGAAGAGCAGTGGCAACAGCCACCACCACCATCTCGAGCGCCAAGCCGCTGGCAACCTCACGATGCACCCACCTCCGCCACTGAGCCGCCGTCGACGGACGTACCGTCGTCGGACGTCTCGTTTCCGTTTTGCCACTCCCGAGGAAGATACGTAACGCCGAGGACAAAGCTCAGATGCCCGTTCTCCAAGGTCCTCTCGCTGTTCAGATCCGGATCGGCGAAGCGCGGGTGCGCAAAGAACCGATCGACCAGAAGGTAAAGGGCCTCCTCCCGCTTCGCGATACCAGTAATAGCCAGGCTGACCCTGCGCTCGTCGCCGTCTTTGACTCCCGAAGCGCGCGGGCCTCGGCTCCGCCGGTCCACCTTCGGGGTCACGCTCCGCAGACGCACCGCCTTCGGCAAGATCTTCCCGAGGTCGTCGAAGAGCTCACCCCAGGGGAACGTGCGCTCGGCGATCTGTTGGTTCAGATAGTCCACCCGCGAGTTCTGTTCCTGCGGGCCGAGCTTACGAAGCGTGTCCTGGAGATCCACAATCGCTTCGCTCTCCTGCTCGATCCGACGATCGATACCCTGCAGCCGCTCTCGGAGCTCGGTGGAATCTCTCCTGTTCTGAAGGTAGGAGTCGACGTTCAGCGCCAGGAGGATCGCCCCGAGCAGCCACAACACGATCTGAAAACGCCTCACCGGGCCTCGGTTGAGAAACGGATCTCGGGCGAGGTTCAGGTTCACCTGGCTCATCGGACCTCCATCCCAGCCGCGCCGAGGAGAGGGGCCATCACATGCCAGGGCTCGGCCATCGGCAGGGAAGTCGGTCGCAAGTCTTCCTCGCCCAGCCTCACTGTAGGAGCTCCCAGGCACTCCTCCAGCAAGGGCAACCAGGCCTCCTCACTGCTCGGAGGTCCGCAGAACAAAGTCCGCGACAGAGTCTGATCCGGTAACTCCTGCCGAATGAACCCGCGCGTAATCCGTAAGTCTTGCCGTACCACAGCCTCGAGTCCGTCGCCGAGGTCCTTCGGGTCGAGCGCCTTGTAGCGGAGCATGACGGCCCGACGGGCAACCGCGAAAACGAGGCTGTAACAGTGGTCGTCGAGCACCACGATGCTGCGGAGCTCAGGTACGTCGCTTATCGCCGAAGTGGTCGCCAGACTGCGATTGGTCACTTGTCCGATGCGAATGCCGCACTTCCGGAACGCCGACTCGACCCCGGCGACCAGCTGTTCGATCGCAAAGCCGACCAGCACCCTGCCATCACCAGAGCCATTCACCTCGACAGCCTGCAGGCGAAGATCCTCGACTCGGAAGGGCACGTGCTTCTTCAGCCGCCAGCGCAAGACCTCTTCGTCCGAACGCCACGGAGTCTCACCCATGTCCACGACTACGGTTCGCAACCACTTGTCGGGAAGCAGCAGGGAGGCGCGGTCCACGGTTACGTCGAGGTTAGCCAGCAGCTCCCCCAAGGACCGCTCGAAGGCTTCCGCGTCTCGCAGCGGCCCCCCGAGCGCGCCGCTCTGGAAGATCTCTTCGGGCAATTCCACCTGCCGAAAGAACCGCCCGGCGAGCGAGCCTTTCTGAGACTCGAAGCGAGCGTAGCGCAGCGCCGTCTCCGACAGCTCGAAAACGTGGGGAGGTGCATTGACCGCCCCGGCGCCGAGAAGAGCCTCAGTCCACGAACGTAACTTTGTTGATTTCACGAAGCGTCGTCACTCCCTCCATGACCTTCTGTAGCGCGGATTCCCGGAGAAACACCATGCCCTCCTCGGTCGCGGCGCGTTTGATGTCGGACGCCGGGCGGCGCTCGAGAATCAGCTCGCGTACGTGGTCGGACAGATCTAGCAGCTCGGAGACCGCCGTGCGACCGTGAAAGCCGGTGCCGTTGCACTCCAGGCAACCGACCCCCTCGAAAAACTCGAAGTCTCCGTACACCCGCGGGTCGAGTCCGCTCTCTACAAGCAGCTGTGTATCGCTGTCCGCCTGAACCTTGCAATGCTGGCAGATCTTCCGCACCAGGCGCTGCGCGAGCACACAGTTCAACGACGAGACGAAGTTGTACAGATCCACCTTCATGTTGAGAAAACGGCCGAGCACGTCGAAACAGTTGTTGGCATGCACAGTCGTGAACACCAAGTGGCCGGTGAGCGCCGATTGGATGGCGATCTGAGCCGTCTCCTCGTCACGGATCTCGCCAACCATGATCTTGTCCGGATCGTGGCGCAGGATCGAGCGCAGGCCGCGCGCGAAGGTCAGACCCTTCTTCTCATTCACCGGAATCTGGCTGATGCCGCGCAGCTGATACTCCACCGGATCCTCGATGGTGATGATCTTGTCCTCCGACGACCGGATCTCCGACAGACACGCGTACAGCGTCGTCGTCTTGCCCGAGCCGGTCGGTCCCGTGACCAGCACCATGCCGTAGGGCTCGCGAATGAACTTCTCCAGCTTGTGCACTGTGTCGTCGTCGAGACCGAGGACGTCGAGGCGAAGGCTCGAGAACTCCTCGCTCATCGACTCCTTGTCAAGGATTCGAATAACGCAGTCCTCGCCATGCACCGAGGGCATGATCGAAACCCGGAAGTCGATGGTGCGGTCGCGCATCCGGAGCTTGAAGCGGCCGTCCTGAGGCGTGCGCTTCTCGGCGATATCGAGCTCGGACATCACCTTGATTCGGCTGATGATGGTCTGGTGATGGCGCTTGTCGATCGGTTCCAGCGCATGGTACAAGGCACCGTCAATCCGATACTTGATCACCACCTCGTTTTCCATCGCCTCGATGTGGATATCGCTCGCCCGTCGCTGAATGGCGTTGAACAGAGTCGAATCCACGAGCTTGATGATCGGGCTGGTGTCGGCCGTGATGCTGTCGATCGACAAGATGTCTTCGCCGTCCTCGCCCTCTTGCACGAGCTGGATACGGAAGCCCTCGGTAGCCTCGTCGAGGACTCTCTGCGAGCTCTCCGACTTCTGCAGGATCTCCTCGATCAGAGAGCGCGCTCCGACTCTCGCCTCGACCGCTTGCCCCAGCTGGAGCTCGAGCTCGTCGAGTCGTACGATGTCCGAGGGATCCGCCATCACCACCGCCAGCCGACCGGCGAGCTGCTCCTGGGGAACGAAGCTGTAGCGCAGCATCAGATCGAAGGGGATACGCCGGAAGAGATCGTTGTTGACTCGAAAGCTGCTCAGCTCGACATACTCGAGGCCGAAACGTTCGGCTAGCGCTCGTGCCGCCGCGGCGCCGTCCTTGGCGTCGAGTGAGTCCGACTCGCCCGGCGATTCGAGGACTGGCTCAGCCGGCGGGTCCGGGGTCGAGAGGTCGGTCATTGAATCTGTCCCCAAGCGCTGAACATCGGCATATACATGGCGATCAGCAAGAAGGCTATGACAATGCCCATGACCACGAGCATCAGCGGCTCCGCCAATACCAGAACTCTCTCGAGAAGAGTCTCTGTTTCCTGCTCGAAGAACTCCGAGACCTCCTCGAGCATCTCGTCGAGAGCGCCGGTGGACTCACCGACCTTGACCATGTCGATCGCAATGTCGGTGAAGACTCGACTCTCCTCGATGGCCTCGTAGAAAGGACGCCCCTCGGCCACCAGGGTGCCGAGATCCGACATCTTCGAGTGTACCCAGGTGTTGCCGACCGCTCGAACAGCAACGTCGATCGACGGTACGAGAGAAATGCCACCCGCAAGGAGAGTTCCCAGCGACCGAGTGAACTGCGACAAGGCGAAGCGGTGCAGGATGGTGCCGATGAACGGAATACGCAGCATTTGGCGATCGAGGAACATCCGACCACCGCGCGTGCGAGACCAATACGCCAAGGAGTACGCCAGAGCCAGAGCACCGATCAGGAGGAAGTGCCAGTTGCCTCTCAGAAAAAGCGAAACAGCGAGGATCAAGCGGGTCACGGCGGGTAGCTCCACGTTCAGCGAGAAGAAGAAGACCTCGAACTGCGGGATGACGTACAAGGTCATCACTGCGAGCATGACTAACGAGACCCCAAACAGTACGATCGGATAGACCACCGCAGAGACGACTCTCCGCCGCGCCTTTGTCACCAACTCGAGGTAGTGGATAAAGCGCCGGATGACCTGCTCGATCTCTCCGGATCGCTCGCCCGCTTTGAGCGACGAGGAATACAGCGGCGGAAAAACGGAGCCGAAATGGGCGAAGGCATCGGAGAGGTCTTCGCCCTTCTTCACCCGATCGCGAACCTCTCTGAGAATGTTGTGAAAACGACCCTCCCTGCCCCGCTCCAACAAGATGTCGAGCGACTGCAGAAGCGGCAGCCCCGCTTTGAGCAGAGCTACCAGCTCCCGATTGAAGATCAGAAAGTCCTGCATGGGGACCCGAGATCTTCCGAATCGTGGCAAGCGCAGACCCAGCGCCATGCCGCGCGGGCGGATGGTGAAGACGTGGTAGCCGCGACCCTCGAGCTCCACTCGCAACACGCTCTCGACCGCCGATTCGTGAACCTCCTCGACGATCGAGCCGTCGGGCGTTCCTAGTCTGCAGACGAATTCCAAGGTTCCTCTCCTATCTCGCTCGATCGCCGCGCATTCGGCCCGTTGGGGCCTTCACCCGCGCTACCCTCCCACATCGAAGAATCCGGCAGGGTCGGACACATCAGCAGCGGTCCGCGGGCGCCGCCACAGTCGCTCAAATTATACTCCGTGGGTAGATGATGTGGCTCCTGTACCAGGCTGGGCTCTGCTTGCTTCTGCTGATCGCCTCGCCGTTCCTGCTGTTCGGTCGGCGCGGACACTACCTACAGACCCTTCGGTCGAGAATGGGTCGGGCCGCGGCGCTCGACAGCGTTGCCGAAGCGCCAATTTGGCTGCACGCGGTGTCAGTAGGGGAAGTCGGGGTAGCGGCTTCTCTGATCCGCTCACTGCCCGCGGAGACGCCGCTTCTCGTGACGACGATCACGCCCACAGGCCAACAGGAAGCACGAAGACAGCTCGCTGATCGCTCCACCATTACCTACTTTCCCTTCGATCTCGACTTCGCCATCCGACCTTTTCTCGATTCCGTTGGACCTAGTGCGCTGGTTCTCGTCGAGGGCGATCTATGGCCGCTAGTCCTCAATCGAGTCAAGAAACGGCGCACTCCGATCATCGTCGTGAACGGTCGGGTTAGCGATCGCAACTATAGGCGCCTGCAAAAGCTGCGCCCATTGCTCGGACCCCTCTTCGGCCCGGTGGACTTCTTCGCCGTACAAGGCGCACAGGACCGGCACCGTCTCCTTACCCTCGACGTCCCCGAATCGAAGATCGAAGTGACTGGCAATCTCAAGTTCGACAGCCTGCCACCGACCAGACTGCCCGAGTTGGAGCAGGAGATTCGGAGACTCTCCGCCGGTCGCTGGATCTTGATCGCCGGATCAACGATGGCGACGGAAGAAGCCATCGTTCTCGACGCCTTCGCACGACTCGGCGGGTCACAACGGGCGCTCCTTCTGCTGGCGCCCCGTCACCCGGAGCGCTTCGCCGCCGTCGGAGAGCTGCTCCAGTCGCGCAATCTCGCTCATCTTCGGCGATCGGCCTTCTCGGGCAGCGCTTCGTCGGCAGGGGCGGAGCCGCCGTCAGTCGTACTGCTGGACAGTCTCGGGGAGCTCTCCTCGCTCTATGCCATCGCGGACGCAGCTTTCATCGGTGGCACTCTGGTCGACACCGGCGGCCACAACCCGCTCGAGCCGGCTCGCTTCGGGACGCCGATCGCGATCGGTCCGTCGATGCAGAACTTCTCGGACATCGAGCGCCTCTTCGACGAAGCCGAAGCCTGGACTCGGGTAACGGACGCCGCTTCGCTAGCGGAGTGCTGGCAAGGATGGATCGATGACCCGCAAGCGGCTAGCCGATGCGGCCAGCGCGCTGAGAGGCTCGCCGAGCAGCATAGAGGGGCCCTCGAGAAGACCCTCGCCGTCCTCGAGCGACACCTGCCGGCGCTGCGATCATGACCTCGAGCGGCGGACGAATCACACCACCGACGGCCACGAGGTCGCCCTGGCAGCTCTTCTATGCTCTAGCGCATCGAGCCCGGCGCTCGCGCGGCCATTCCCGAAGTCGTCGCCTGCCGGTTCCGGTACTCAGTATCGGCAACCTCCATTGGGGCGGTAGCGGCAAGACTCCGCTGGTAGCCGCGATCGCCGCTCATCTACGCGACGAAGGCCGGCGGGTAGCTGTGCTGTCGCGCGGCTATCAGCGCCAGAGCCGGGGCATCCGCTTCGCGAGCTTGGGCGACGGCCTCATCGAGTCGCCGCAGGATGTCGGCGACGAGCCGGCGATGTTGGCATGGCGGAACACGTCGCCGCAGCGATCGACGCCGGGACCCTTGCCGTACCACATGCCAAAGACGCCGTCGTATTTGCCCTCGCCTTTCAGCTCGGCCATCTGCGTGCCCCAGAGCGCGGTTGCCGCGAGATCCTCGTTGAGGCCAGGGTGGAATATGATCTGCGCCGGCTCCAGAAACTTCTTCGCGCCCAGGAAGGTCCCATCGACCGCGCCGAGCGGCGAGCCGCGATAGCCGGTGACATAGCCGGCGGTATCCTTGCCGGCGCGCTGATCCCGGGCGCGCTGCATCAGCGTCGCGCGCACCAGCGCTTGCGTCCCGGAGAGCAGCACCGGCGAACGCTTGAGGTCGTAGCGATCGGAAAGCTTGAGGTCTCGGAGGTCCATGTTCACTCCTTTCGCTGCCATGTGGTGGCGGTCCGGATATTGCATAAAGGTAAACTATTCTGACCTTTATGTCCAGATCGCCTCGCCAAAAGTGTAGCCGGAAATTCGGGGCGATGGCACAGCGCATCAAGTGATTTACCGCACTTGATCAGCAAATCCCCACCGTGATGGTACGAATTGCGACCCGACCGCACCCCGAATCCACCGATAGGGCCGCGTCCGCCGCATTTCGGCCGCTCGAACGATGCGGCTGCGCCACATCGTCCTCGGGACCCGATCCAGCCCGCCCCCACCCCCGCCACCACCACGCGGCGCGTGGTGGTGG
>Ga0114950_10003009_pt1 | contig 13017 bp, 11 predicted proteins | sample N075metaG_FD_83503 | JGI IMG/M metagenome (GOLD analysis project Ga0114950, IMG submission 83503) | Deep subsurface microbial communities from Kermadec Trench to uncover new lineages of life (NeLLi) - N075 metaG | ecosystem: Environmental > Aquatic > Marine > Ocean trench > Sediment | place...
AAAAATACTGCCATTGGAAAGGACAACGTCTGCCTACCGAGGCGGAATGGGAAAAGGCCTCGCGGGGAAAAAGACCGGTGCGGTTTCCCTGGGGAAACGCCCCCCCAGATAAATCCCGTCTAAATTATAATAAAGAAATTAACAAAACCATCCCGGTAGGTTCATACGAAAAGGGAAAATCCGATTACGGGATTTATGATTTGGCTGGGAATGTTTCTGAATGGACTGGCGACTGGCATTTTCCTGAATACTACCTGTATTCCCCCAAAGCCAATCCTGAGGGACCGGATAAGGGTCAATACAAAGTCATCCGTGGCGGCAATTGGCGCAATAATGCTCAGGATGTCACCATGACTTACCGCAACGCCACCGTGCCCAGAGTCAAAAACAAAACCGTTGGATTCCGGTGTGTCAAGGAAGCAAAACCTTAATCTCTCCGCTGAATAAAATCGCCCAAGCTACAGGGACTTTTTGATTTGTTGTTTAATGCGGTCCAGTAGAATGTCCGCAATAGCCTTCTTCTCCATCCGGGGCAAAGATTCCTGATTGCCCTGGCGGTCCAGAAAGGTGACCTGATTGGAGTCGGATTGGAATCCAATGCCAGGGGCACTGATATCGTTGGCAACGATCATATCGAGATTTTTCCGTTTCAGTTTATCGCGGGCACTTTCTAAAACATTTTCACTCTCCGCCGCGAATCCCACCAACAATTGATGTGATTTGATTTGTCCCACTTCCAGCAAAATATCTGGAGTTGGGGAAAGTTTGAGGACTAATGGAGTATCGCCGGATTTTTTGATTTTCTCTTTTTGCACTTTTTCCGGGGCAAAATCACCCACTGCGGCAGTCATCACCAGAACATCGCAGGCAGGAAAATTTTCCATCACCCGTGAATGCATATCCTTCGCCTGCACACAGGGAACAAAAGTGACTCCCAAAGGTGAAGCTAAATGTGTCGGCCCGCTGATAAGCGTCACTTCCGCCCCACGCAACCTGGCCTTCTCGGCAATGGCATAACCCATTTTGCCTGAAGACGAGTTGGTAATGAATCGGACGGGGTCTAAAGGCTCCTGAGTAGGCCCTGCGGTGACAAGAAATTTCAATCCACTGAGGTCTTGGCTCTTCGCTAAACGGGATTCGATTGCCTGCAATAGAGTCTCCAATTCCGCAAGCCGGCCTTTGCCAGTAATACCGCAAACCATCTTGCCCGTTTCCGGATCGATGATCTCCACTCCCCTGGCCTGCAATTTTGTGATATTCTCCTGCACTGCCGCATTGGCGAACATTCCATCGTTCATCGCCGGGGCAATAAGCACAGGCCCTCGAAAAGCGATAAAAATATTAGAGAGAGCGTCATCCGCCAAACCGTTTGCCATCTTGCCAATGGTAGCCGCTGTCGCAGGAACCACCACCAACAAGTCGGCGGATTCCGAGCACTGGATATGTTCCATTTGGGCTGAGCCTGAGTGACCGAAAACTTTGTAGTAGACGGGGTTTCCCGTGAGAGTTGCAAAAGTCAGGGGAGTCACAAATTCCTTGGCGTTACGGCTGAAAACAACGTGTACCGTGGCCCCGGCGTTGACTAAATAGCGCACCAATTCGACTGCTTTAAAAGCCGCGATGCCGCCGGAGACGCCCACTACTATTTTTTTGTTCTTGAAATGCTCTGACATGTTTACTTTTGCTCTTAAAATTATTCACACTCATTGGATGCAACAATTATAGTGATGAACCCCTTTTATTTCAACGCAATTCCTCTAGAATGACGAGGAGACCGGAGAGTGGTTTTCTCCCTCTTCTCCGAAGGGGGCCGGGGGGCTTCTTCCTCAAGGGGTTCTGGGTTTTATTAAATAAATAAAAATGAAGAAAAAACTCAAAATCCTATTTACATCCTCAGAAGTACATCCTTTCGCAAAAACTGGCGGCCTGGCAGACGTCTGCTCCTTTTTACCGCTGGCACTCAAGCGTCTGGGACACGAAGTGCGGGTAGTCATGCCAAAATATAAATCGATAAGCAAAAGCTTTCAGCCTGTCCGGGTGGACCTCAAGGTCCCGGTAGGAGATAAAATCAAAAAAGCCTTTCTTTTCCGGAGTCGCCTGCAAAATAAAGTTCCCATCTATTTCATCGAAAATAATTCATATTTTGGCAGGCCACAACTTTATGGCAACCAACATGGAGATTTTCCAGACAATGCCGAACGTTTTATATTTTTCTCCCGCGCCATCCTGGAGTTTTGCGAAAGCACAGGGTTTTGTCCGGATATCATCCACTGCAACGATTGGCAAACCGGCCTGGTTCCCCTTTACCTGAAAACACACTATCAGGATAATCCATTTTTTAGCTCTACTCGTTCGGTATTTTCCATTCATAACCTAGGTTACCAGGGAAATTTTCTGAAAGAAAACCTGGCCCTTGCAAATATCCCGGACAAACTTTTCACCCCGGATGGAGTGGAATTTTATGGCCGCTTCAGCTTTCTGAAAGCCGGTTTGCTCTTTGCCGATATCCTGACTACGGTCAGTCCTTCCTATTGCCGAGAAATCCAAACGAAAGAAAATGGTTTTCTAATGGACGGCGTATTGCGACTCAGATCGAAGGACCTTCATGGAGTGCTAAATGGCGTTGATGAAACAGAATGGAATCCAAAGAACGACTCCCTCATCCCGTCCCGCTATTCCGCCCAAGACTTATCAGGAAAACAAAAATGTCGCAAAGAATTAATTCAACGTTTTGCGCTGGACTCCCATTCCAACCAGCCCATCGTTTGTATGATAACGCGACTGTCGCAACAAAAAGGAATTGAGCTAATCGCTGGCGGTCTCAATGAAATTTTGAATAAAGGCATCAACCTGATAATACTGGGAAGCGGTGAACAGAGATTAGAGGATCATTTCAGAAAGATGAATGCAAAATTCCCCGGCCAGTTCGCGGCACATATCGGATTCGATGAAAAGTTGGCTCACCAAATTCTTGCGGGCAGTGACTTATTTTTGATGCCTTCCCTTTACGAACCCTGTGGCCTCACGCAAATGTACGCATTAAAATATGGCACCGTCCCCTTAGTGCGCTCCGTTGGCGGTTTGCGTGATTCCATCAAAAAATATAACGCGAAAAATAGCCAAGGAACCGGGTTCAAGTTCAGTCAAAACACATTAAAGGATTTACTTTTGGAATTGGCAAGAGCATTATCCGTTTATAAAAATAAATCGAGCTGGAAATCCCTGATGATTAACGGAATGGAAACGAATAATAGCTGGGACAATGCCGCAAAAAAATACCTGCGTTTGTATCTAAAAGCACTCCAATAAAACAAGTTGAAATCAATTTCCTGGGAAGGAATGAACGATCCCGCTACAAGCAGGCGGGGTATCTGACAAAAATTATTATCTAAAAGCCGTAGCAAGCTACGGGGTATGAAACCCACTGGTGGGAATAATGCAATGGTAGAAGACGGCCACGGATTTGAAATCCTCAAGGAAGTCATGCGTATCGCTAATTCGACTCTGGATTTGCACGAAACGCTGGACAAAATCATTCAGGTCATCCATTCCCGAATGACCATCGATGCCTCCGCTATTTACCTGGCCGATGAGCAAGGAACCCATTTTCATATCATGGCATCCAGCGGACTTCCTGTCGAAGTCAGCCGAAGCATCAAATTAGAACTCGGCAAAGGAATCACCGGTTGGGTTGCACGTGAAAAAAAACCTGTCGCCCTGGTCGATGCCATGCAGGATCCACGTTTTGTGCACTTTCCAGAAATTGGCGAAGAGAAATTCAATTCCATGCTCTCGGTGCCAATCCTCAAGGAAGATCTTTGTATCGGCGTCATCAATCTACACCGAATCGATAAGGGAAATTTTACGACACCGGAAATATCCCTGCTCGAGTCCATCGGTAATCAGGTCGCAGGCTGTATCCGCAACGCCATGCTCTACACTAAAAGTCAGATATTGCTTAAGGAACAAACCGTCCTTTATGAAATCAGTCAGGCCGTTCAAACAACACTGAAACTGGAGCAGGGCATCTGGACCATCTTGAGTGGGATCACCATGGGAGAAGCTGGTGGATTCAACCGCGCAATGCTATTTACTATCAATGATAAGGCAAACACTCTGAACGGCATGATGGCCCTGGGACCTGACTCGCCTGAGGAAGCCAACCGGATTTGGACCGAACTCAGCCAACGTAGTAAAGAAAGGATGCAATGGATAATCCAGGAAGCGGACCGGAAAGAATATGAAAATTCCCGGTTGAACCAATGGGTTCGGTCCTTACAATTTCCGCTACGTGCAGGAGAAAACATTCTCGTCGATACGGTTCTGCTAAAAAATTCATACAATATTAAAGATGCTAACAATCATCCTCAGGTGGGAGAAGAGTTTGCCCGTGAAATTGGCGTGAACGCATTTGCCACCGTTCCCCTGATGGCACATAAGAAAGTATTGGGGGTTATTTTGGTGGATAATCGATATAACAATAAGGCCATTGCTGAAGAGCAATTGCGCCTGCTGACTCGTTTCGCCACACACGCAGGATGGGTAATTGAAAATGCTCGATTGTTTACAAGGTTGCTCGACACCAACAGCGAATTGCTCTCCACCAAGGAACAATTGATTCAGTCGGAAAAGCTAGCCGCTTTGGGGGAAATGTCTGCAGAGGTCGCTCATGAAATCAAAAATCCATTGGTGTCCATCGGCGGTTTCGCCCGCAGGCTTCAGGAAAAAATAAAATCACTGCCGTCATACTATCAAAACGGTGAGCCAGTTCAAAAAGTTGTTTCCTACTCCAAAATTATCGTTCAGGAAGTTGATCGATTGGAGAAACTGCTTGAAGATATTTTATTTTTTTCCAAGACCGGGACTTCCCATCGAGAAGAATGTCAACTTGACGAACTCATACAAGAAGCTATTTACCTCTTTAAAACTGAAATGCGCAACAAGAACATTCAAGTCCACCATTCTGTAGAGGAAAATCTTCCGTCTATTTTCCTCGATCGTCAACAAGTCAAGCAGGTTTTGATTAATCTGTTCTACAACGCTATCGATTGCATGCGAGAGGGGGGAGACCTAACAGTGGCGGTTTTCAAAACCGGGCACGCCAGTGGCCAGGAAATGATTTCTTTTAGCATTTCCGATACCGGCGGAGGAATTCCTCCGGATATATTTAAAAATATTTTCAATCCATTCTTCACCACTAAAAATCAGGGTACGGGATTGGGTCTGTCGATTTGCCGGAAGATTATCAGCGAGCATAGCGGAACAATCAATATAGAAAACAACATTGGTCGAGGAGTAACTGTCTATATCCATTTATCATTGAAAAACTCCGTGAAATACTATAAAAGCTAATAAGGATTTCTGCCCATTGTCATGGGAATGATCAACTTCCTTTTGGAGCCGAAAAATGAAAAAAATATTGGTCGTCGATGATGAAGAAAATATTCGCTTGCTTTACAAGGAAGAATTAAATGATGAAGGCTACCAGGTCGAGGTGGCCGCAAGCGCCGAAGAAGCGCTGGAAAAAATCCATTCAGAAAAACCGGACATCATTACCCTGGATATTAAAATGCCGGGAATGGACGGGATTGAACTGCTGGATAAATTAAAGAAAGACAATAGTAACATTCCCATTATCCTGTGTTCTGCCTATGGCCGCTACAAACAGGATTTTCGGGTCTGGGCTTCAAACGCCTATGTGGTAAAATCCGCTGATCTGGGGGAACTAAAAGTCACGATTCGGGATATTTTAAAAGAGACCTCAAGCAATTGATAATTTTTCGCGGTACTTCTTTACACCTTTAAAAATCATGGATTTTCATTAGCTCCAGCAGTGAAAAATCGGGTTCAATCAATCGTCCACAACTTCGAACTTTCATGCAATATCTTATATGACCAGCACACGGATTGAACCCAGATTTATCGCCATTGAAGGTGCCATTGGAGCTGGAAAAACCTCGCTCACGACCCTGCTAGGAAAACAGTTTGATGCCCGGGTTTTGCTCGAAGAAGACGAAAAAAATCCTTTTATTGCAAAGTTTTATCAGGACAGAGAAAGTTTTGCGTTTCAAACCCAGATTTTTTTTTTAATGGGGCGGTACCAGCAATATATGAAGCTGGCGCAACGCGATCTTTTCAACTCCGTGGTTTTGATCGATTATCTATTCCAGCGTGACCGTATTTTTGCGCAACTGAATTTGCAGGAGAGCGAATACCAGCTTTATGAACAGATTTATACCTTGATCGCCAGCAAACCTCCTAGGCCGGATTTGGTCATCTTTCTCCAGGCAGACACAGAGGTTTTGTTGGATCGCGTTGACAAGAGGAACCGCGATTATGAACAATTCATGGACCCGGATTACATCGACCAGGTGAATAAAGCCTTCAATAATTTTTTCTTTTATTACTCAGAGACCCCACTTTTGGTCATCAATACCAATCAAATTGATTTTGTGGAGAAAAAAGGTGACCTTGAGGAGTTGATTCAGAAGATCAATAGTCATAATATAGGCCGAGAATATTATAATCCGCTTGGATCCTGATAGGACCGTGACGGAGCAGGTTGTTCCAAAAAAGCAAAGCTCTAATTTAGAATGTCTGTATCGCGTTCAAAGAAGACCTCTTAAGGAGGCTTCAAACAAAGTATCCGAAACCATTGCTAACCGGTCAATCGCCAATATCAGCACGACCCACATTTGGCGGTGAGCCTTATATACCGGCATAGGATTTTCAGGATAAAAACCAACGCGATAGGTCCTTCTGAAAGTTTGAAAATTGGTAGGCGAAGCGCCCCCCTATAGAGAATAGGAATGGGCCAGAAGCCAACGGGTTCACCTGCCAATTCCAGCAATGCTTCTTTATCCCTCCCCTGCCCGCCGATTACCTGTCGGTAGGGTTTTTATCCCAACCTGCCGCACAAGTAATCCACGCCCTGGGTCCACTCTAAAGAATTATATAGAGGACTCTCATGACAAAAAATAGCGTAACCATTCCCGCAATACTGGGAAGAAAAAATTCGCCCAATAAAATCACTGCGGTGACAGCCACCGACTTTAGTTTTGCCAGGATCATCGAGCAAACGGAAATCGATATTGTATTGGTGGGCGATTCCCTCGGCATGGTGGCCCTGGGCTACGAAAACACACTACCCGTGACGTTGGATGAAATGCTGGCTCATACTCGGGCTGTACGCAGAGGTGTTCGATCAGCGCTTTTGGTTGGAGACATGCCTTTCATGTCCTACCAGGTATCCGTCGAAAAAGCCGTCATCAACGCTGGGCGGTTTATTCAAGAGGCTGGAGCCCAGGCAGTGAAACTCGAAGGCGGCATCCGGGTCATGGACCAGGTACGAGCTATCGTAAAAGCAGGTATTCCGGTGATGGGACATATCGGTTTGACTCCACAATCGGTGCATCAGATGGGTGGCTACCGGGTTCAGGGGAAAACTTTTCTCGATGCCCGGCAGATCAAACAAGATGCTCGGGAATTGCAAAATGCCGGGATTTTTTCCCTGGTCCTGGAGGGAATCCCGCGTGAACTGGCGGCAGAAATCACCCAGGAATTGAAGGTGCCGACCATCGGGATCGGTGCGGGACCCGATTGCGATGGCCAGATTCTGGTGCTTCACGATCTAGTGGGACTGAATACCGAATTCTCTCCCAAATTCGTCAAACGTTTTGCGGAGTTGGCTGAGGAAATGCAAGCCGCAGTCACTGATTATGTCGAGGAAGTTCGTTCCGGCAAATTTCCTGCGGATAAACATTCGTATCACATGGCTGGACATCCTTTGAAGCCCATAAAAATAAATGCTTCTGAAAAATGATTATTATCGACACCATTGAAAAAATGCGCGAGTGGTCTGGCAAACAGCACCAACAGGGACGAAGCATCGGTCTCGTCCCCACAATGGGCCGATTGCATGCCGGTCACATGAGTCTGGTCAATAAGTCCCTGGAGACCAGCGGTTCCACCGTGGCCAGCGTTTTTGTGAATCCCCTGCAGTTTGGCGAGAACGAAGACCTGGACAGCTACCCAGTGGACCTGGATTCCGATGAGGCAATGCTCAGCGCCGCTGGCGTCGATGTCATGTTCATCCCGACCAAATCAGCATTGTGCCCAAAGGGAATTAAGACCTTTGTGCAAGTCGAAGAAATCACCGAATATTTGTGCGGAAAAAGTCGACCCGATTTATTCCGCGGAGTCGCCACCATCGTGCTCAAGTTATTCAATATCGTGAAACCGCAATACGCGTTCTTCGGAGAAAAAGACTGGCAACAGCTGGCCGTCATTGAAACATTGGTGACCGATCTCAACCTCGATCTGGAAATCGTTCGGGGTCCCCTGATGCGCGAATCCGATGGTTTGGCGATGAGTTCCAGAAACCATTATCTGACGGAATTGGACCGTCAAGCGGCACAGAGCATATCGACCGCCCTAAAAGAAGCCAAAGAACAAATCAAAAGTGGAGAACACTCGGCAGAAAAAATCCAGGCAGGGATTCGCCGAAATATTGAAAAACAACCCAACACCCGAATCGATTATATTTCGCTTTGCGATCCTGTCAGTTTTCAGGAATGTGCGGCTATTGGGGATTCTACCCTGATTGCCCTGGCCGTGCATGTCGGAAAAGCCCGGTTGATCGACAATTGTCTTGTAAGGAGAGATTAATGCAACGCATCATGTTAACAGCTAAACTGCATCGGGCACGCGTCACCGCAACCCACATGGATTATGAGGGAAGCATCGAAATCGACGAAGACCTACTGAGCGCTGTCGACATACGAACGCACGAGCAGGTGCATATATACAACATCAGTACAGGTGAACGATTTATCACTTATGTCATTCCGGGAGAACGAGGCAGTGGTTCGATATCCATCAATGGCGCCGCCGCCCGCCTGGCGCAGATAAATGATCGCATCATTATCGCCGCTTATGGTATGATTGACCTGGAAACAGACAATTACGAAGCCAAAGTGGTTTTGTTGGATAGCAATAACAAAATTGTGAAAAGCATAGGGTCTTAAGCGCCAACTGATTCGCCCAGACCTGACTTTTTTTCTGGAACAATAATGGATATATTTTTTGCAACGGTAGGCTTAGCTTTTTCAGTTTGGATGTGTTTTGACTGCATCCAACGGAAAGAACATTTTATCTGGATCATCCTGATGATCGCTCTGGTACCCTTTGGTGCCATCGCGTATTACTTCATCATTAAATCCAAGAGCAAAACAAAGATCAACCTTTTCAAACCCTCTATCGCAAAAGTGGTTGAATCCGAAGAAACCCTGAAGTTGAAAGAACTGATCAGCAAGTTCAAAAAAGCTTATCATTACGAAAAACTGGGGCAGATTTACCTGGATCACCAAAACTACGAATTGGCTGTAACACAATTTGAGGCGGCGATCGAAAAAGATTCCGAAATGAACGAAGCGCGTTTTGGGTTGGCCAAAGGCCTGCATGGATTAGGACGCTATAATGAAGGGGCCGTTGTTTTGGAAGAGCTGGTCCAGCTAGATAAAAAATACGACTATGGAAATGCTATCTTCGGATTGGCAGAATGTTATCGATTGGCAGGTCAGGAAGAAAAAGCCCTGAAAACTTACGGCCAAGTCATCAAATCATTTCACTTTTTCAAAGCTTATTATCATTACGCCAGACTTCTGGACAATAAAGGCGATAAAGAGGAGGCCATTAGTTACATGAAAAGTCTCATTGGTTCCTCAAAAGATCTACCAGATTATAAGCTGGAAAAAGAACGATTTTGGATCGACGAAGCATATAAGTTTTTGCGGAAAAATGGCATCGAGCTGGCGTAAAAGCGTGTCACTAGACTAAAAATTGGGAACCTTATTAAGATTATTTATCGCACTGGTCTAAGCATCCCTCAAATTTTCATCGCTTGGCAGGTAGAAAAATAAATTTTTCAGGAGTTCTCAAATCCCCTCAACTATTAGTAAAAGGAATATTTACGAATGACTATCTTGGCGGAAAATTTAAAAACCATCAGGAAACATTTGAGTTGCACGCAAATGGCCATTTCGCAGGTGATTGAAGTTGGCTTTCGTACTTACGTTCGGTACGAGGCCGGTGAACGGGATGCGCCTGTCGCCGTGCTAGTAAAACTCGCCCAACTTGGTAATATTTCCCTCGATCGGTTATTGACTACAAAAATCACCCCGGAAGACCTGGAAATGCCGGATTCCGATGTTCCACCTAAAAATGGTAAAAATCTTATTGTGATCAATGGGAGCCTGGAAGAAGGCCGCTTGATGTTTAAGGGTTCCAAAGCGGATTTTATGGTCACGACCAACAAAAACGAGAGAAAGCTCATCAACAATTATCGAAAATTGAACAAATCGTCACGCGAACGTTTTCTGGTTGATATTGAGTGGATGCTCAACAATACCAAAGCGCTGACCCCTAGAAAGGTACGCGCACCAAGAAAAACCCAAAAAGCTAAAAATGCAATTCTCCTAAAGAAGGTTGCAAAAACCGTTAACAAGATCACGGTCAAAGGCTGAAAAAATTTGTTTGGGTTAGGAATACATTAAAACCGGGGCTTAGGCCCCGGTTTTGTTATTCCCACCAGTGGGTTTCATACCCCGTACTTGCTACGGCTTTTAAATAAAAATCTTTGTCGGATACCCCGTCTGCTTGCAACGGGGGTCGTTCATTTGCGAAGAAATTTTTTCAATATATCCTCAATATCGAAAAATAGTGAAATCGGTCTGCCGTGGGGGCAAGTGTAGGGCATCTCCGTTTGTTCCAAATCGGACAGCAGACTGCTGATTTGATCTGGACCCAACCGTTGGTTGACTTTGATCGCGTTGCGACAGGACATCATGACGGTGATCTCCTCGAATTTTTCTTTCAGCGTGGCCTCTCCCTGATTTCGGGGAAACATATCGACAATTTCCCTCAACATCGACTCGTGGTCATTATTTTTCAAAATTGCCGGGACAGCGCGCAGAATGAATTCTTTTTGACCGAAAGGTTCTAGCTCCAACCCAAGTTCCTTCAAGGCATCCAATTTATCGCGTAAAAGCTGGGCCTCGCCAGGGGAAAACTCAATGGTCAGCGGAAACAAGAGCTGTTGCACCTCAATCTTTTTATTCTTGGCGGCGTCGCGGAATCTTTCGTATAACACTCTTTCATGGGCGATATGCTGATCGACGATGACGATCCCCTTTTTACCCTGAAGTATTATGAATGAATTGTCCAACTGGCCGATGGCTTCAAACTCGGCATAATTTACATTGGCGACGGGAATCGGCTTGCGATCAAATATTGGCAGTCGATGATGAGAGTACGCACTCTCCTCTTGAACACTGGCCGCATTTTTTTGAGGCGTCAAGTTGCGGAGCGCCTTTTCCAAGTCAGGCAACCTGCCCCTGGGCATTTTTTGATTGGAATCCCATTGCGATGGCTCTCCGCGCAGATTGGATGATGGAGAAATACGGGATTCTGCATTGTCTGCCGCTGGATTCGCTGAAGCAACATGCGGTCGCTCTGCAGGTTCAACAGCGGGTTCAATATCGGTGTCCGATTTGTTATTGGATAAGGCCGACCGAACCCCTTCGCTGACCAGACGATGAACTTCCTGCTGGAATGCAAAACGGACCTCGGCTTTATTGGGATGCACATTGACATCCAGCAACTTGGGATCCATTTCGAGGAATAGAAATATCAGAGGATGCCTGCCCTTAGGCAGAAGGTGGCTGTATCCGTGCTGAATGGCATGCAAAACCACCTTATCCCGCACATGACGGCTATTGACGAAACAATATTGCGCCGACCGCGAGGCGCGAGTAAAAACAGGATTGGAAATATAACCGGTCAGGCGATAGCTTGCGTCCCCGGATTCCACTTTAACTAGCTCCTTTGTCACCTCGGCGCCAAATAACTCGGCAATCCTGTAAAGAAGCTGTTCAGAGGGTAAAGTTTCAATGCTCTTCCGACCGTTATGATTCATAATGAAATGAATGTTCGGCCAAGCCAGCGCCTGTTGCGTGATCACTTGAGTGATGTGGGAAAACTCCGTACCGTCAGTTTTTAAAAACTTCTTTCTGGCGGGAGTATGATGAAACAATTGCGCCACTTCAATGGTCGTTCCACGAGGGCAGGCGATTTCCTTTATCGAGGACATGGCACCACCGTCCAGAACGATTTCGGTCCCACCCTGGTTTTCGTCAAGCGAAGAACACAGACGGACTCTGGAAACCGAGGCAATACTCGGCAATGCTTCGCCGCGAAAACCCAGTGTGAGGATTCCATTCAGGTCCTCGGCGCTTTTAATTTTGCTGGTCGCATGTCTGGCAAAAGCCAGAGGTATGTCCTCCGACGACATTCCCAGACCGTTGTCGATGACTCTAATAAGGGATTTGCCTCCCGATTCGATATCGATCTGAATGCGCGTTGCCTGGGCATCAATAGCATTTTCCACCAGCTCTTTCACTACTGAGGCAGGCCGTTCAACAACTTCTCCAGCCGCAATCTGGTTGGCGAGTTTGTCTGGTAGAATCCAAATATTGCCGGATGATTTTTGGTCCTGTTCAGGGGAGGTTGGCATAATGATTAATAGGGTTCAATTGAGCTGGAAGGTTTAATAGTTTGAGGCTCCCTTAAAGTATTTAAAGCAAAGTTTCTCCAAAAGCAAGGAAATGAACGATCCCGCCGCAAGCGGAATGGGGTTCCGACAAGGAATTTGCGGAGGTGCCTCCGCTGGCAAATGGATTTAAATTACAGACGCTTCTAAAAATTGATGCACAATTATTTCGAAAAAAATAAAGCCCACCTCGCCAAGCGAGGATTCCTGAAGTCAGAACTCACATCCCAACTTGCGCCTGATATTGAAATCAAAACCACCCGCCAAGAAGAGATTACAATAAAATGTGATAATTTGCTGATCCACAGCGCATACGATCCCATCCGGGAAGCAAAACAATTCGCTGACCGCCTACCCAAAGGAAAATCCATCTGCCTGTATGGCTATGGACTGGGATATCATCTTTCTCC
>Ga0114950_10003013_pt1 | contig 13008 bp, 14 predicted proteins | sample N075metaG_FD_83503 | JGI IMG/M metagenome (GOLD analysis project Ga0114950, IMG submission 83503) | Deep subsurface microbial communities from Kermadec Trench to uncover new lineages of life (NeLLi) - N075 metaG | ecosystem: Environmental > Aquatic > Marine > Ocean trench > Sediment | place...
CGCGGCGACCACCCCGTCGTCGTCAAGAACCCATATGCGATAGGTCTCCAGGTTGGCGATCACGAGGTTCCCCATGGGGGTCGTCGCCAATGCCAACCTGCCGCTGACGTGCCCGTCATCGTTTTCGAGAAATATCGATGGGTCGGCGAAGTCGCCGCATTTCGAGCCCACGCCCGGTTCGATAACACAACGCTGGATCATGTCAGGCGTATTGCTGACCGGGACCCTGGCGAAACGGAAGTAGCCGCCGGTCGCGGGAGAAAAAGCCTGCGCGGCGGGCGTCGCGAACGGCAAGTCGGGAGTGTGCTGGCCGCGAAAGCTTCCTCCGGGCCCGAAGGTCTCGAACGCGGCCGGGATGAGCTCGACCACGGACAGCGAGCCGTCCGGCCACGGCAGCAGGTGGACGCCGGGAAGGTACATGCCGCCCCCGATATCGGTTCCCAGCTCGCCCGGCCCCTGGCCCTTGTTGCCGAAAGTGAGGACGAGATCACCGGCGGCGTCGAAGATACGCACGAAGGGCTCGTAGCGGTCGAGCACGGCGACACCCCCGCCATCGAGAAGCGCGACCACCGTCGGCGTGATGGCGCTGGCGTCGTCGCAGTCGGCGCAGCCGATCGTAACGACAAGCTCCAGCGATACGGAGTTGTTTTCGGCGGATGGCGCGGCCTCTTCAGCGATCTCGGAGGAGCGGCATCCGGCCGCCACACTTATCAAGAGCAGCAGGGGGAACATGAGAGCCCGCGCGAAGCGCCGGCTCGAAAGGCGAGGGCGGGGGGCGGGCATCAAGAAAATCGGGCCGGGTCCCATGCGCGCGGGATGCTTCATGCCACGCCTTCGCGCTTCTCCTCCCTACCGATAGTAGTCGTAGTAATCTGCGCCCAAGTGGGTGATCTCTTCTTCACCCCCCATGTAACGGAGCGTGTTCTTCAGCTTCATCTGCTGGATGAACAGGTCATGCTCCGGGTACAGGCCGGGCGCCGTCTGCGGACTCTTGAAGTAGAACGACAGCCACTCCTGGATCCCGGAGAAGCCGGCCCGCTTGGCGAGGTCGAGGAAGATCGCCAGGTCGAGGACGAGCGGTGCCGCCAGGATGGAATCGCGGCAGAGGAAATCGATCTTGATCTGCATCGGGTAGCCGAGCCAGCCGAAGATATCGATGCTGTCCCAGCCTTCCTTGTTGTCGCCGCGCGGCGGGTAATAGTTGATCCGCACCTTGTGGTACATGTCGGCGTACAGCTGCGGGTACTTGTCGGGTTGCAGGATGTTCTCGAGGACGCCGAGCTTGCTCTCTTCCTTGGTCTTGAAAGACTCGGGATCGTCGAGCACCTCGCCGTCGCGGTTGCCGAGGATGTTGGTCGAAAACCACCCGTTCAGCCCCAGCATGCGCGCTTTGAACCCGGGCGCCAGGATCGTTTTCATCAGCGTCTGGCCGGTCTTGAAGTCCTTGCCGCAGATCGGCGTCTTGGTCTCCTTGGCGAGATCGGTCAGCGCTGCAAAATCGACGCTCAGGTTGGGAGCGCCGTTGGCGTACGGGATCCCCATCTTGAGCGCCGCGTAGGCGTAGAGCATGCTCGGCGCGATACCGGGATCGTCGTTCTTCATCCCCTCTTCGAACGCCTCGATCGAGGCGTGAACGTCGGTGGGCTGCAGGAAGATCTCGGTGCTGCCGCACCACACCATCACCAGGCGGTCGAGGTTGTTGTCCTCCTGGAACCGCTGGATGTCCTCCATGAGCATGCGGGCGTAGTCCCACTTCGTGCCGCCGCTCTTGACGTTCTCCCCGTCGAGCTTGGTGACGTAGGTCTTGTCGAATACCGCGGGCATCGGCTTGATCGCGGCGAGCTCGTCCTTGATCTGATCGAGCAGCTCGTTTTGCAGCACGCCGGCGTTCTTGGCGGCAGCGTAGGCGTCGTCGTTGAAGATGTCCCAGCCGCCGAACGTCAGGTCGTCGATCCCGACGAGGTCGACGAAGTCCTTGATCAGCGGCGCGCGGTCGTCGGTGCGCTTGCCGAGGCGAATCGTGCCCATCTGCGAGAGCGAGCCGACGGGTTCGGCGAGGTCCTTCCGAACTGCCAGCACGCCGGCGATGAACGTGGTTGCCACGGCGCCCATGCCGGGGGTGAGAATGCCGAGGCGGCCCTCGGAGCTGGCGATGTTGACGGTCGGAGCGTCGCCCATGGAGTTTCCTTTCGGTGGGCCATGCCGGGCGCTGAGGCCGGCGGACCCGATTCGAACGTCGAGTGGATCTGCGCAGGATGAAGCTACATTATCGACGTTTCGACCGACAGTTGCGATCCGCTGCGGCGCGGCGCGTGTGGCCGGCGGCGGGGCCGCTCAGCTGGGCGTCTCGCCGGTGTCTGCCAGGCGCTTGTATTCCTTGCCGACCTTGAAAGCGACCACCAGCCAGATGAGGACGGCGGCGATGTTGACGATGGCGAAGCCGCTCGTGCTCAGCGCGATCATCGTGGTGCCGATCAGCACCAAGAGGGCCGACAGCGTGTCGCCGGCCCGTTGAGCAAACGAATCGACGACCTGCTTGGCCTTGTATTTTTGTTCGCGCGTCGTCGGCAGGAACAGCATGTTCCGCACCGTGTTGTTGAGTGAGTAGTCGGTGGCGTTCTCGGCTGTCTTGGCCCAGCGCACATACCCCAGCACCGGAACGAACGTGATCAACCCGTAGGCGCCCAGCGAGATGATCGGCAGGATCATCAGTCCGACGCCGACCCCCAAGTACTTGACGATCCGCGAAACGAGGAACAGCTGGGTGAGCAAGCCGATCAGGTTGACCACCGAGTAGAAGCTACCGTAGTAGGCGGTCATGAACTCGGCTTGGCTGAGACCGCCGGCTGGTCCGGAGGCGATCTCCCTGGCGGTTTCGAGCACCAGGCTGTCCATGACGTAGCCGCCCGTCGTGTTGACGAAGTTCAGCAGCATCGTCAGCACGCCGATCATCAAGAGATAGCGGGTGCCCAGGACGAGAGCGAACGCTCCCTTGCCGTCGCCCGCTAGCTCACTTTCGCCTTCGCCGTCGCCGTTCGTCCGGCTTGACCCCGAGTCAGGCTCGCCGGTGAAGTTGAGCAGCATTTCTTGCGCTCTCTCCACTTGCACGGCTCGCGTCGCCGTCATCATGGCGGTTGTCTCGTCGAGGGGGAGGTGAGCCTCGTGGCGTCGTCGCTCACGCTTGTCGATGTAGTTGATGATCAACATCTGGGCCGCCAGCATCGCGACCGCTACAAGAATCAAGTTGGGAATGCCGAGGTTGACGGCGAGCTGGCCGGCCAAATTGGCGCCCACGACAGCACCGAGGGATGACCCGAACGCTACCAGCGGGAAGAGTCGCTCGCCGGCCTCTCGGGCGTACAGGTCGTTGGCGAACGACCAAAACTGGGCGATGATCATCGCCCCGAAGACCGAGACCCAGACGTAGAAAACGACCACGACGACGGTGCCGTCGAGCGTGATGCTCGTGAACGCGGCGAAGCTGATGGCGAACGCCATCGTCACGACGTTGATCAGGCGGCGACGGGGAACCCGGTCGGCGAGCTTGCCGTACAGCGGCACGATGACAACGAGGACGAGGACCTGCAGGACGTTCGTGTAGGACTTTATTTCGGCGCTCGTCCCCGCCAGGATCAGCCCGTCGCGAACGGACTTGAGGATGTAGTAGGACGACAACAGCAGCAAGACATCGAACGACAGCAGAGCGGCCGTGACACCCTCGCCGGCGCGAACATCGGTGAAGAGCCTGAGGAACCGATCGAGCGGACTGGGCGTGCTAGGGGCGGCCATGGGCGGAGTATAGCGACTGCGGTGGCGGCAGTTTGGTCGGGTGGCGTCGCCGAGGCCCCTATGCAGAGGTACCGAAACGTTACGGGGAACATGAGCCAGGGTCGCTTCGTTTCCTCAGCATTCGGCTTCCGGGTCCTGATGATGGCCTTCCCGCGCGAATTCCGTGAGCGCCACGGTCGCGATCTGCTCGAGCTCTATCGTGACTACAGCGTCGCCGGTCGGCCCGCGAGCCGGATCGGCGCCGCCTGGGACCTCCTTCGTAACGGTTTCGGTACCCGCGTCGACGACCTTCGTCCGGCCGGAGCACGACGCAAACAGCAGCTTCCCAGGAAACGGAACACCGGTATGGATTCGATCTGGCAAGACGTCAAGTTCGGCGCCCGGACGCTGCGCAAGAGCCCGGCGTTCGTCGATCGGTTTTTCCCCGATGAGACGCCGATCGGCCAACGGCTCGGGTTGGGGCAAGAAGGAGATCCCAGCGAATATGAGATCGTCGGTGTAGCGGCCAACGTCAAGTACCAGCGGCTCGCTGACCAGCAGTACCCCGTCGCGCACGTCGCGCTCGCACAACACGCCGAGGCGCTTCGGTCGATGACCGTCGCGGTTCGCACCGGCGGCGACACGTCGGCAGCGATCTCGGCGGCACGCTGGTGATGCGCGAAGTGCGCGCCGTGATCCTCGGCGTGGTCATCGGCATCGCCGCGGCGCTTGCAGTGACCGGAGTGCTCGAGAGCCAGATGTACGGGCTGTCGACGAATGACCCGCTCACCATCGTCGGCGCGACGGTCGTGCTGCTATTGGTGGCCGCCGTGGCCGCCTATTTGCCGGCGCGCCGTGCGTCCACTGTGGATCCGATCGTCGCCCTACGATCTGAATAGGTACGGATCGTCCGGGTTCGGGAGGGTTGGAGCGAGCGATCGATCCGACGGCAATGTAGTTACTCGCGCGCAGTAAAAGTGTTCTCTAGCCCGGATTTCTCAGCGGGTGGCTACTGCGCGACCGCGAGGGCCCGCGAGTAGTGCGTTCGGCGAGCAGGGTGCGGCACCCCCCGGGAGCTTTCAGCCCTCCCTGCTCGTCGTTGTAAGGGTTCCCACAGCGCCCGCGGGCGCGCCGGTAACCTCTCCGGTCGCCGCCGCAAATTCACAGGTGAAAGCGCTCGATGACGAGCGCCCGTTCGAGCCGGGTTTCCCGGCTCACACTCGCATCGAGGCGGTCTCCTCCCGCAAAGGGGCTCGCCCGAACCTGTGGAGTAGGTCAATGAAGAAACTTCTCGCCATCGCGAGCTTGCTGGTGGTCAGCGCCCTTCCGGTTGCATCGTACGGCTGGGCGGGTGAGAGCGAAGCGCCGGTTGCCGCCGATTGGGGCGTCGACGGAGACCATACCGAGATCAACTTCTCGGTGAATCATTTCTTTACCCCGGTGACGGGGACGTTTGATGACTTCGAGGTGACGTTGGACTACGACGCCGACTACCCCGCCAACAGCACCGTCGCGGTCCGCATCGCCGTGGCCAGCGTGAATACCGGCAGCCCACGACGCGACAATCACCTGCGTACGGCGGACTTCTTCGCGGCGGAGCAACATCCCTACATCACTTTCGAGAGCACGTCGGTGCGGGTCACCGGCGACGGCACGATGGTGGCGCGAGGACCGCTCACCATCCGTGGGGCGACGCGTGAGATCGAGCTTCCGATCACGCTTCTCGGCGTGCAGCCGATTCCGCCCGAGATGCGTGAAATGCTCGGAGGGGCAGAGGAAATCGCCAGCTTCAGCGCCAAGATGACGATCGATCGCGGCGACTACGGCGTCGGCACCGGTAGCTGGGCCGCTACGCTGGTCGTTGGCGGCGAGGTCGAGATCGAGATCCTTCTCGAAGCGCATCGCAAATAACCCTACCAGCAGGGTGGTGAAGGGCTTCCAGGGTGCCCGCAACGGCACCCACGGGACCCCTTCACCACACTGTTACGGAAGCGGTGGGGTCCGTTGGGCCCCGGAAAAGGGGCCGGCCGCGTGGCCGGCCCTCTTTCTGGCCGTCTTCGGCTTGTTCTTCGCCAGCATCCACATCGAGTGATACCGGCGCGCGCCCTGTCGTCGCGACCTTTGCGCGGGCCCGTTTCGCGACCCGTTGAGATATCGGGCTAATGAATGGTGAAGTCCATGGTGAACGTCGCGATCACCGCGACGGGCTTGCCATCCTTGGTACCCGGCTTGAAGGTCCAGTCGAGGATCGCTTCCATAGCGCGGGCGTTGAGCTCGTCGTCGGGGAGGCCGTGGATGAGCCGGGGCTCGACGACGCGACCGTCCTCGGTGATGACCGCCTCGATGTAGACGGTGCCCTGAATCCCGCGCCGGGTCGCCTCCGGTGAGTATTCGGGGACGATCTTCCGGATGACCACCGGCGAGGACAGGCCGCCCTCGCCCATGCTGATGGCGCGGCCACGGGTGCTCGGCGGGCCCGGCGGCGCGTTCGGCAGGCCGACCGAGAACTCGGTGTCGGGATCGCCGAGATCCATCTCGCTCATTTCCTCGAAGATCGGTTCCGGATCGCGCGGCGTGGGGTCGGGCACCGGTACCGGGTTGACCGGTCGCTTCGTTGTTTTCTTGGGTCGGGATGGCGCCGCCGGGGGCTCCCAGCGCATCAGCACGGTCGCCGCTATCGCGTTTTCGATGGGTATCGGCTCGGCCGCACGCGACGGGATCACGATGAAGAACAGAACGAAGTGGGCCACCAGGGCCCACAGACCGGCCACCTTCAAGCCGCGCCGGTCGACGGGTTCGGAGATGTAGTCTTTCAGGAGTTGCGGTGCGGCTGAATCATAGAAACCACGACGGGCCGATCGCGGATCGGGCAGCGGGCGGGTATTGCGCTTCGGTCGGCGGATTCTGGCTCTCTGCATTGCATGGCTCCAACGGGGATCGTGAGGAATGCCGTGCATCAGGCCGGACGGAAAGCTCTCCTGGTTGGGAGTGTGCCAGGGGCGGAAAAGTCGAGGGCGCCGCGGCCTCAGGTGTCGTCGCAGTCTCTACCGTATTCCGGATTGCCGTCCCAGCGGATCTTTGCCGACGACGGGCGACGCTGACCCTCGGGCCAGGAGCCTGTAGGGCGACCGACGTAGAGAAAGCCGAGCAATCGGATGTCGGGGGCGAAGCCGGCGACTTCGGCGACGTGGGGGTGAATCGACGTTGCCCCGCTGGTCCACTTGCATCCCAGGCCCATCGAACACGCCATCAACTGGGCGTTGTGCACCGCGCACCCGAAGGCGACGATTTCCTCCCATTCGGGCAGCGACGGGTTCCGCGTCATACCGAGGGCGATCCACACGGGCGCCTGCCATACCTTGTCGCGCAGAACCTGAAACTTCGCCTCGGAGAAGTCGTCGCCGGTGGCGATCTGCCGATAGGCCTCGCTGAATGCGTCGGAAAGCGCTTGGCGATGCTCGCCGTCGTAGACGACGAAGCGCCACGGCTCGGTCTTCTTGTGGGTCGGCGCCCAGTTGGCGGCCTCGAGCATGCGTTCGACCAGCGCCCGATCGATCGGTTCGGGATCGAGACTGTTGAGGCTGATGGAGCGTCGGGTGCGGATTGCCTCGAAGAGCGCCTCCGAATCTTTCTCGCTCCGCGTCATGGACACTAGTCTACAGTGGTCGTATGGCGGCCGGGGACCCAGGATTCGCAGAGACCGAGTTGATCAAGGGATCCCATTCCGACTAGTCTAGGACGACTCTGCGGTCGCATCGCGTTTGGCGCGCGAGGCGAAACCTCGGCGGCCCTCAACCGCACTAACTCAGCCACGGCGCTAGCCAGGAGGAGAGGCAACACATGAGAGAGAGTTTGCTCGTTGGGTCGAAGACAAGGGCCGCGCTCAAGGCGCATGGTGTCAACGTCGGCGCCGGTGCTCTCGAATCACTGAACGAGGTCGTGCACTGGTACATCGACCAAGCGGCGAAACGTGCGGCGGCGAACCGCCGGAAGACTGTTCGCGCCCATGACTTCATCATCATGGAGGAAGAAGCGGGTGCAGAGGCTCCCGCGCCGGCCGCGGCTGAGGATGCTGTGGCGGACACGGGCTACGACGGCGGCAGCGCCGACACGGAAAGCGCCGTGGCGGATGCTGGTGAAGCCGCCGAAGAAGAACCATCTCCCCCAATGTGGTCGAGCTGAGCAGATCCTGAAGAAGGGGCTCGGAGCTCACACCTCTAGCGTGGATATCTTCGTAACGCGTTGAGATATCCGGGCTAGCAGGGTTCGGATCCTCCGGCAGGTTGGCCGGAAGGACGAGCGTTGCCGGCTCGCCCGGCGCTGGGCGATGGTCCGCGGCCGGCAAGCGAGTTCATCCTCGGAAGCGGGTGGCTCGGGGGCGACAACTCCCACTTCTGGAGGCACGCGGCCCTCCCTCGGCCACCGAGATGAAATGACCACCCTTGCCGACAAGACGTGCGTGCCGTGTCGCGGCGGCGCGCCTCCATTGACACCCGACGAAATTGCGCCGTTTGGCGCCCAGCTTCCTGCTTGGGAAGTTGCCGACCATCATCACCTGCAGCGCACATTCACCTTCACCAATTTTCGCGAGGCGCTCGATTTTACTACCGGGGTGGGTGAGTTGGCCGAGCAGCAGGGGCATCATCCCGACATTCATCTTGCTTGGGGCAGGGTAAAGATCGAGATTTGGACCCACAAGATCGACGGGCTCACCGAGAGTGACTTCGTCTTGGCCGCCAAGATCGACCGGCTCGCGAGCGTTCCTGAGTCGTAGGCTGTAAGCCGCTCCCGCCTCGCCAGCGCGTGGTGGCTGGCCCCGTTTTTGGGGTTCGCGTCAGGCAGGCGTTGAGCGCCAACAAGTCCGGCACCGTTGGCGTAGACTTCCGGGCCAACACGCCCTGACATCGTCGGGGAAAAACTACGACACGGGCCGCGCGTCCGAGCCAAGGAGACAGTCGTGTCCGAAGAGCCACGTAACCTGGTTGTGATGATCACCCACGGCATCGACGACGAGTTGTCGTCGGTTGCCTTCACGATCGCCAACGGTGGCATGACCGCGGGGTTGAAAGTGTCGGTCTTTCTTACCAGCGCCGGCGTCGATCTGGTCCGCAAGCGGGCCATCGACACGACGCACGTCCAGCCGCTCGAGTCGCTCAGGGGGCTGATTGACGATTTTCTCGCTCGCGGCGGCAACCTGTGGGCCTGCACGCCCTGCGTCAACGCCCGCGGCTACACCGAGGACGACCTCATCGAGGGCACGGTCATCACCGGCGCTGGCCCCATGCACGAGCTGATCAAGGAAGGTGCGGCGACGCTGACTTTCTGAGAGTGTGGCGATCCCGGAGCATCAAAAGCCGTTGACAATGGCGTTGCAGCGGCGACAAGCGGGCTAGGTTCTGAAGCTAATCTTCGGGTCCATCAGCTACCGCGCAGGCTCTCGATCTCCTCCACGGTCTGGGGCTTGTGCGGTCCCAGCCGCCGGGCCCCTTCGGCGGTAATGAGGAAGTCCTCCTCGTTCCGCACGCCACCGAAGTCGCGCCACTTGTCCAGCTCGTCGAAGTCGATGAAGTCGGCGCAGCGGCCTTCGGACCTCCACAGATCCATCAGCTGGGGAATGAAGTAGATGCCCGGCTCGACGGTCAGCACGAAGCCTGGTTTCAATTCGCGCGCCAGCCGCAGCGACTTGAGGCCGAATTGGGTGCTCTTGGGCTCGCCGTCGTATCCCACCCAGACCTCACCCAGATTCTCCATGTCATGAACGTCCAGGCCCATCATGTGACCCACACCGCACGGGAAGACCATGGCGTGCGCACCCGCGGCAAGCGCCTCGTCGGTGTCCCCTTTCATGACGCCCAGATCCTTGAGACCGTCGAAGATCACCCGTGCCGAGGCGAAGTGGGCCTCGCGGAAGGGCACGCCGGGGGCCAGGGTGTCGACCGCCGCGACCTGCGCCGCCAGCTGCAATTCGTAGATGGTCCGCTGCCTCTCGGAGAAGCGCCGACCGACCGGGAAGGTGGATGACAGGTCGCCGGCATATCCCATCGCGGTCTCCGCCCAGGCGTCGAGCAGGAAGAGATCCCCGTCGGCCAGGGTGTGGACGTGCACGTGGTTGTGCAGGGTCTCTCCATGGATGGTGGCGATGATGGGGAAGGATGTTCGTCCCCCCGCCGCTTCGGCGATGCGGCCGACCTCGGCAGCGACGTCCGCCTCCGTCATGCCCGGACGCGCCATGCGGATGGCGGCCTCGTGCATGGCGACGGAGATCTCCACCGCTCGTTCGATCTCCGCGACCTCTTCAGCGGACTTGATGACGCGCTGGTCGACGACGGCACGCACGAAGTCCGTGGACGCCCCTGCCGCCACGGCCGCCGGCGTCACTGCCATGAGGTCGGCAAGCCACACGGTCGTGTCGGCCCGGTAGGGCGGCAGGTAGTGCACATCCCGGCCCGCCGCCCGGGCCTCAGCCACAATCCGGTTCAGGTCCGATAAAGGTCGGGTGTCCACCACGCCGACCCGCTCGGCCCGCGCCGCGATCGTGGGCAGGTCCCCCATCCACACGATGTGGTCGATGGTCAACTCGTCCCCGAATACCGTGGCGGCGCCTGCATCCACGTCGATGACAGCGGCGACCCCGGGCTGATCGAGGCCGAAGTAGTACAGGAACGTGCTGTCCTGCCGGAAGGCGTAGCAGTTGTCGGCGTAGTTCATCGGGCTCTCGCTGTTGCCCGGTAGAACAAGCAGACCGCTTTCGAAGCGGGACGCCAGAGCGGTCCGACGGCTCACGTAGGTGTCTCGGGAGAACATGGTGCGAAGGATAGGAGAATCAACCGCCCGGCCCAAGCTGGTGGTAACGCAGGCCAACGAGGGCTTCGCGGTCTTTTCGCCCGACGGCCGGCGGATCGCCTACGTTCCGACGACTCGGGCCGCGACGAGGTCTATGTGACCCCGGCGCCGCCCACCTGCCTTCGTGTCGCATACCGTTTCCACCGCCGGTGGCCGCGAGCCGGTATGGTCGCAGGATGGCACCGAGCTCTTCCACCGCCGCGGCGATCAGATGATCAGCGTCCCGCTCTCAGGATGAGGCGCGCGGACGCTATTCGACGAAGGCGTTGAACGACATCGACCGACGCTCGCCGACGCCATCGAAAGGCTCCGCGGCATGCAGCAGCCAGCCAGGGAAGATGTAGAAGTCTCCCACGACCGGCTTGAAGCTGATGATCGACTTCGAGAAGCGCTGCTTGCCCCCGATCAGGAAGGTGATATAGCCGGCCCGTCGGGCGCTGATATAGCTCTTGCGTAGCTCGGCGGGCTCGTTCTCGATGCTTTCGGGGATCTTGAGGTAGAGCACGCCCGAAATCTCACCCGAATGAAAATGTACGGGGCTGAAGGTGCCCGGAAAGTGACGGACCATCCAGAAGTTCTCGAAGCGCACGCTGTTCAGGTCGCGGTCGTCAGCATAGCCAAGGTAGCGCGCAATCCAGTGCGTCGTCTGGCGTGCCAGCGAGGCCTCTCCGCCGCTGGACAGGAAACTCTCCTCCAGGTCGAGCGAGCCCAGCAGGTCGGCGTAGGATTGTGCTCCGCTCGGACCTTCGTGAGCCTCGATCTTGCGATCAATATAGCTGTTGATGTTGTCGACCAGCGACATCGGTGCTTGGACGCGAGCGATCAGCGGTCCGAACGGTGAGTAGAAGTCCATCACGCTGCCGTCGTCGAGCGTCTCTCGGGCGCAGGCCTTCTCCGCCGCTTCGTAGCGCGCGAGCCGGCGTTCGTAATCGTCCATGTCGGTCCTCCTTCGGAATTTCTAGTAGCAGCGCCGAGGTTCGAGACCTCGCAGGGGATCCAATCCCCTCCTTTCAGGGGCGAATGTTAGAGCATTGATCAAGCGTCCCCCTGTTCCCGCTGGTTGCGGCTGCGTACGCGACCCGTTGATCCCGATACGGGCTTGCGCATAGGCTAGGCGACGCGAGGAGGTCGGCCTTCTCATCTCATCTAGCTGGACCATCGGGAGGATAGCCATGGCCGAAACTAGCGCAGTCACGAAGCCGCGAGCCTATCGCCGGCGGTTGTCGCTGCTTCTCTATGGGCTACTTTGCTCGTTTTTGATCGCCGGATGCCGTGCATCGGAAGAACAGCAAACGCTCGATCCTGGCCCACGTTACGTAGATGGAACGAGCCTTGTGCGTCCAATTGACTATCGCGAGTGGCCATTCATTGGTTCCGGGCGCTCGGTTTGACGTATGAAGCCGAAACCACTTCGGCAGACGCCCCGCCCATTTTCACCAACGTCTTCGTCAACCCCTCTTCGCACCGCGCCTTCATGGAGGCGGGGGTGTGGCCGAACGGCACCGTGTTCATCCTAGAACTCAGACGCTCTCAGACTGACGCAGCCCCAAATAGGGGAGGGCGATTTCAAGGCGATTTGTTGGGCCTGGAGGCCGAGGTAAAGGATTCCCGATTCTCGGACGGATGGGCGTTCTTCAACTTCGGAAGGGGCACAAATCTAACAGAGGTTGCGGCGCCGCTGTCTGGTGCTGCTGCTGCCCCTTGTGTTCAGTGTCACACGGAGGAAACGGCCGTGGAACGCACGTTTGTACAGTTCTATCCCACGCTGCTAGAAGTGGCTCGCCAGAAAGGCACGCTGAAACCGGGGTTCGGAAACGGTGGATAGTCCTTGACCAGGACCTCATCCTGGGGAACGCGACCTACTGAGCCGAGGGACCTGACACCGCGGCCAGACACGAAAGCCGGAAGGCGGCCTAGCCGCAGAGGTCCTGCCGCCGCCGCTGTATGCTGCCCTGCGCCACATATTCGCCGCCGGCATCGACGGCGTCATGCTGGTCGGTGGCACCGCCCTCGCCGGCTACTACGCGGGCCATCGGCGCTCCGATGACCTCGATCTGTTCACTGATAACGAGCCGGCACAGCGCGCCGCCGTTCTTGCCGTCGGATCCCTTGCAGAGCTCGGCGCTTCCCTCGCCGACGTTCGAAGCTCCGCTCATTTTCACCATGTGACGTGTCATCTGAATGGTCACGATTTCACCGTCCAAGTCGTTCTCGATCCCAACCTGTTTGCCATTCGCTCCGGTGTCGAGGCCGATGATCGCGTCTGGTGGCAGCGCTCACAATGTCGATCCCTCGGGCGCCTGTTCTCGGGCGGGAGGTGGGGGTTCGTACGCTGGTGGCTGCGGATCCAGGGGGGAAAGATTCCGGCCGGCGAGCCCCGGATGATCGGGCGGAATC
>Ga0114950_10003017_pt1 | contig 12999 bp, 9 predicted proteins | sample N075metaG_FD_83503 | JGI IMG/M metagenome (GOLD analysis project Ga0114950, IMG submission 83503) | Deep subsurface microbial communities from Kermadec Trench to uncover new lineages of life (NeLLi) - N075 metaG | ecosystem: Environmental > Aquatic > Marine > Ocean trench > Sediment | place...
CCAGTATCGTGGAACCCGGTTTGTTTAACGGGGAACACTATACGATTTCAGAGTCGGTAACTGTCGAAGGTTACATGAATCACTACACCGTCGAATCAGATTTCGGACCGTTTAGTGTGGTAGGGGACCTGGCGTTGAAAAAACTGTTGCACGAAATTTACGCCATAGCGGAACTGCGGAAAATTACATCACTAAAGGCCGGTACCGATGCTGCGATCGATGCGGTAAGCGACACCGGGAAGTCCGTGGCCAATCTCGCCACCCACCCGGTCGAATCTGCTAAAGGTATGTCCGCAGGGGTATCACGATTCTTCAAACGCACTTCCAGGACGGCCAAACACGTAGGCAGCGAAGTGAGTGATACGGTTAGTGAAAGTATCAGCAGTGATGAGCACGGTGCTGAAGAACAGAAGGGCGATGATTTAAACAATGAAATTAAAGACAGCGAAGAAGAGGATGATCCCGGCCTGAGCACACAACTCGCTACGTCTTACCTGGGGATCGGCAAGGCCCATCGGGAGCTGGCCCGGGAGTTGGAGGTCGATCCCTACTCGGATAACGCGATACTGCAAGCGGAATTGAACCGGGTCGCCAAGATATCGGGGACGGTGGGCAAGTTAACCCATATTCTGATTCCGATTCCTTCGATTGTCGGGGTCGCTGCAGACGTGAACGACATGGTCTGGAGTCTGAGTCCAGCGGACCTGTTGATCCAGAACGAAGAGAAATTGAAAGCACTGGGATATTCGGATGAGCTGATCCAGAAATTTTTCTCAAACAAGGTATTCTCACCGACAAAGCAGACAGTAATTGTCGCAGCGGTGGCGTCACTCGACAATGTGAAAGGCAGAGAAGTTTTGTTGAATATTGCGAATTCTGCAGAAACCCGAATTGAGGCCCAGTTTATTGTCCGCTCGGTTCTGTTCGCCCGGTTTTACCATGAGACTGTTGAGCCCTTTACAGAACTCTTTTCCGGACACCAGGGGATGGTTCCGGCTGCGATTACCGCAAGCGGAGATGGATTGATATTTGCCCCGCTGGATCAGCTGCTGTGGACTGAGGAGATCGAAACGGCTTTGGAAAGACTGGCCAAATTAGTCGACGATCACGGCGCCTCTGATGACCACCTGTTGTGGGTAGAAGGCCGGGTATCGGATTTGGCTCTGGCCCAATTGACCGCAAGCGGTTGGGTGGAGTCAACGGAGCGCCTGGACAAACCGGGATCGTTGGCTACCGACTAGGGGGCACTGGCGAAGAGATTGGTCCGATAAAAATTCCGTGCGAAGCATCAGGGTTCGATTACTGGGCACTACAGGCTGCGTTGTTTACCGCACTAAGCAAAGCAGTCAGGGAGCAGGGCCAGTAGCAGGGTATCTCTCCAGCACCAGCGGCTGACCCGTTCAGTATCAACAGGCAACATACTCCAGTACAGCCATACCAGTACGGCGATGACCGGCATCAAGAGGAATGCCGTGATCATGGTGGAAATTTGTTCCATTGGAAGGTTGGATAAGACAGCAAAGATTCCTACTGTTTATCCGGCTCGACGATCGAGCGCCCAATGGTGTTGGCGTCAGTTCCGAACCAAACCGTGCCCGAAGCCTCCTGGTAGTGCATGTGACGGACTGTTCCTGCCCCGGAAGGAATTTCCGTCAAGCCGAAAAATACTTCAGTTTTCGGGTTAAACCCCATAAATACATTTGGCTGAACACCGGAAGCCACCATCCAAATCACGCCGTTGCTATCGGCAGCCATGCCGTATGGCTGAGCATTCTTACCCTGGGGCATGGGCCACTCTCTGAACGCTTCCGTCCGGGGGTCATATTCACCCAATATGCCCTGTGCATAATCCACGTACCAAACGTGACCATCGTTTAGCACCTCGAGACGGCGCGGTCGCGCCTTGGCTCGCGGTAAATTAATTTCCTCCCAGGCCAGGGATTCCGGCTTGATGTGCCCCAGCTTGTTGGTACCGAACAGCGCGACCCATACCGATCCGTCAGGCGCCATCTTTATCCCATAAGGGCGCGAGCCCTGGGTGCTTGCAGCGATGAGATCAATCTTTTGCGAATCAATGTTGAGACGGCCTATCATGTTGCTTTGCTGAAGTGTGAACCAGATGTTTTTTTCATCTGCATCAAACACGAGTGTATGCGGATCTCGTGCTGCTTCCTCAGGCATCATAATCTCCAGGGTTTTTCCACTTACCGGATCATATCGGCCTATGAGCCCTGTACGGTTTCCGGCGTACCAGACACCACCGTCAGAGGCAACGATCAGGTTGTGCGGTGCCGAACCTTTTTTCAGATCAACCCTGGTAAATTCGCCGCTTGCCGTATCGAGGTGGGCAAGATATCCGGCGCCCTGACCGACAAACCAGACGGATGTGCCGTTAACGGCAAATGGATCACGTGGACGTGAAGCTTTGTAAGGCACTTGCCACTCGAGAATTTCCACTTCAAATGATTCAAGCTGGTCCAGCGCAGCCGCTGACGACGCTGTCACCAGCATCATGGCGGCAAGACAAATGAATAGTGCCTGCATGGGATCTTCCTCCAGCTATCAATCACAAAATGAGTTTTTAAGTGCCCGAAGTAACTTAGCATAATCATAGAGTCGGTCGTGATCAATCGTTCTCAGCATGGATTTCTCCATCCACTTGAATGTGACCGTAGGAATTTACAATTACAATTCCGCAAATGACCAGCGCAAGTGCAATCAGGTGATGGGCATCAATATGTTCACCCAGAAACACGATACCCGCCAGCGCACCGAATAATGGTGTCAGGAACGTAAAAACGGAAAGTTTGGTTGCGGAATAGCGTGTAAGCAATGTAAACCATGCCAGGTAGGATAGGGTGGCGATTACAATTATCTGAAAAGCAAGAGAGGTCCAGGTAACCGTTGTGTTTGGTGCACTAAAACCACCCTCAAAAACCAGGGCAACCCCGCAGAGGAGAAACCCGGAAACCGCAAGCTGGAAGAACAGTGTTTGTGACGGCGCCGCTATTGACAGTTTTGTTGTCCTGACCACCAGTGTTGTCAGCCCCCAGGTGATGCCGGCTCCCAGGGCGCAGATATCCCCAACAAACCGCTTGCTTTCCAAGGCAAGTGAAGCCTGCATTACGATGACGGTTCCCAGGAACGCGAGAAACACGCCAAACCAACCCGCCAATGACAGCCGGTCACCTCTAATCCAAAAATGTGCGCCCACGGCAACGACAAACGGCGCGGTGTAGAGCAAAAGCACTGCACGCGCTGCGTCTGTATGCGCCAGAGCGAAGTACAGCAGGCCAAATTCGAGTGCGAATAGCACACCGACCGCAACCCCTGCACCCAGCAACCCGGTCGTCCATCTTTTTTTTGCAAAAACGATCCAAATTCCCATCAGGATGGTCGCACCTAAAGAGCGTATTCCCGACTGCCAGATCGGCGGAATTTCCGTGATGGCGATTTTGATCGCGACTTGTTGCAAACCCCATAAGGCACAGAGCGTGGTCATGGCCAGTGTCGCGAAGGAATCGAGTGTTTTTTTGCGCTTCATTGCCAAAAATATACAATTTTGGAGAAATTGACTTGTACGTACTCTGTTGAGTTAACGCTATCAGCAGGTGATATCCCGATGGCGGCAGACAGAACTCAAAGGCGAAAGCCTGATAGATGATCTTCAGAGCCGGGATAAAACATGAGTGAATTTTTCAAGGCGTCATATCGGGGTATGGGTTGGACAGTTCCAGATCAACACTTTTTTCAAACCCGGGAATGATGATTTCGCGATCCGTGATGGATAAATCCTGGCCATCCACCACCTTGGTTCCAAATTCGTAGATTGGCACAATTTTTCCGCTGGTCATTTGTTCGTCGTAATCTTGCGCGGCTTCAATGATGGCCTCGTTTCGACTCAGGTAATTAGCAAAAGCCTGCGAACCGTGTTTTTTCTCCAGCATGGAACGCACCACGAAAGGCGAAAGAATCAGGCCGGTGGCGTTGTTTCCCCCGAAGCCCTTGGAATTGATCAACACGGCATCCATTGAGCTCGGGTCGATTTCCATGTGCCTGGTGCTGAAGTGCAAATGACTGTCGTGCACGTCATCAGCAATCTTGTCGATGGTGTTGATGCCGGGAATCCACCCGTATTGCCAGGTACCGAGCACACTGGCCAGCTGGTCACCGGAAGCAGGCGCCAGAGGGTGCCCCAGGTAACCCTTGATTGCGGCAACTGTCCAGGAATCGATGCCAAATGCTTTTGCTACTTCGTTGAGAATGTGTGACTCGGTAACACGGTTTTGCGGCGTCCCGGTTCCGTGTGCCATCACATAACTGCGCTGACGCACCGCTTTCTCACCCAATAAAGTCCGGGCCATGCCCAGCGCCTTGGCCACGGTCACGTAGTTGCCGACACCCGGTCCGGGGATCGATTTCTTGAAGCCATCGGCATTGACGAACACATCGCCTACCGCACCGTGAATGGTCGCACCCAACTCCATGGCCAGTTCGTCATCCATCAGCACCGTGTAGACCGCTGCCTCGGACATGGTGAAGCCGCAATTTTCACCAAACGGGCGGGATGCGCGCCGATAGTCGGGTTGGCCACTTATGCCATCCAGTGCCATCAATGCATTGTCCTCTGCCAGCGCGCCCATGGTGCGATAACCATCAATAATTTCCGGTGTAATCGGCGCTTCTGAATTACCCACCACTACCACCCGACGATTGCCACTGCGGATGTCATTGACGCCTTGCAGCAGGTTGTAGAGAAACGTCGCGCAGGCACCGATTACCGCACCCGTACTGCCAACGCTGCCGAGCACATAGGCATTGATAAAGTTTCCCGGCATATCGCACAGACCCAGGGCCACTTGCTTGGAGGTAACGCGCTTGCCCACCAGCCGGGACTGCAGTAAGCCGCCGTTTCCATGGGTATCCAATTGGCCCATGGCGCTGCCTGAATATACAGCGATTTGATCCGGGTGTACGGAGTTCTTGATCACTGACCAGTCAATACCCACCGAACGCACCGCATCGGAGGCTCCGTAGATGGCCAATTGCAATCCGCGTGGGTGATTGCGTGATTGATAGAGTTTTTCCGGCTCAAAGCCGGTTGGCAATTCACCGGCTGAACTGACCCGGGAGGCTCGCCGATCCGCCAACAAAACTTCGAGCCCGCCCTGGACGGTCACCAGAAAACTGCCGTCTGCCTGTTCCACAAGTTGCCAGTTTTCAGGTAAATGCGAGGGCATTTGCTGACTGTTCAGGGTAAAGCTTAATAGGTTGTCATTGGCCGCACGGAGCCGGGCTTGTCGATGCCAGGGTATGTTCTGCGGGTCATAGCTTTCGATGCGTCGAATCAGGGTGTGTGCGTTGATGTAGTCGTGCGTGTCCTGATCATTGGGGTCATCTTCGAGGTTCATCAGCCCGGCCAGGGCGCGATAGGTCTGAGTAGCATCTTTCCGGCCCAGAACGTCAATCACTAATCGTCGATAGGCGTGATGAGAGGATATTCGGCCGGCAGGATTAACGCCGCCGATACCTACAATAACCGGAAGTCTGGACATGGATTATCGTTCTGCCTTGGCAAATAAGGGCTGGGAAGCGTTTATTAGACACAGAAATTGCAGCCAAGCGCAATAATGTGTTAGAAGTTCATGAAACTTAATAAACGTATCAGTACTCATAGGATAAAGGTGCATTCTTCGAGGTATTCCATGAAAACGCGTTTTATCAAAGTGACAATTGCTCTCATTTTTGTCCTGGGATCTGCTGTGGCAGTAGAAAACAGCAGGGCCGGGTCTCTCGCTGCGGTTGAAAACACTAGGGATTCTGTAGTAGCTGAATTATCCGAAATCGTGGTCCTGTGTGCCACGGAAAAGGAAATGAAATTCAAAAAGGAATGGAGCAGATACGTTGCTCACAACGATTTGAAAGGCGCCAGCTTGCAGGAAACCATCAGTTGGGTAAGTGATGAGGCCGCCAGTCAGCGTAAACATACCGGGCGTTTGGACGGTAAAGAAAACGATGATGAAGCCTGGAAAGCGGAGCAAGAGGAATTAATGAACGAACTTGCCCGGCAGGCGATGTTGCGCTAGTCATAAGCCTTTGGAGAATGGGGCCTTCTCGCGACAACAAAATACCAACTGCAACCCATAGCAATGAAAATCAGCCCGTAAACGACCGCGCCTGGTTGTTCCATCCCTAATACCAGCAGGAAAATGGCTGAAAACACGATATAGCAGATACAAACAAAGCGAAGAGCGATTTTCCCTAGCTTGAATGTTGATGCGTCATACACTTCGGGCATCTTACCCGGCAATTTCAATAGTGCAATGCCGGTCATGATTTGTATGATCATCAGTTCCATCACCGCAATCTGCGCGTACTGGACGATACTGCCCCCGGCGAAAGCGCCTGCCAGTGATAATGCGCCGATGACCAGAACGGCTCGTCCCGGTGTGTTGAACAAGGGATGGATTGCGGCGAAATATCGGGGAAACAAGCCGGACTTGGCGCCCTTGTAGAAGTCCCGGCTCAAGCCCATGATAATGCCGTTGACTGAAGTGGCGGCAGCCAGCAAAGCCCCCACGGCGATAAACGTAACCAGCCAGGCAGGCAAAAAACGCTGCGCGGCGGTCACCACTGCCATTTTCACCGTCCCAATGGATTCCCAGTTCAGGATTCCACTTAGAACCAGTGGCACCAGCGTGTAAAGCAGCAGGATTACAGTAAAACTAAGAAAGATGGCCAACGGGATGGTGCGGCCAGGAGTTTTTATTTCGCCGGCTACTTCTGCGATGATAAAAATTCCGGCATAGGAGAAATAAGCGGTTGTGGCGGCTACCACGATGGGAGACCATCCTAGTGGAAACAGTGGTTTCATCAGGGCAGGGTCGACATGGGGCAGCCCACCAAAAGCGAAAATCAATAGCGCCAGGATAAAACCGACCACCATCAGATTCTGAAGTCCGCTTGCCACTTTCATACCGACGTAGTTGATGGCGATGATCAGTACGATCACGCTTATGGTGACAATCTTGCTGTCCAGGCCGGCATAAAAATGGGAAAGATAATCTGCGAACCCCATGGCGACCAGGGGAGTAACCAGTGCGGCCATGGCCACCATCAGCCAGATGTAGAGAAAACCAAGCATGGGTGATAAAGCATCACGAATCAGCAGGTAAAGGCTGCCGCTGGCCGGAATGGCGCTGCCGACTACCGCCATGACGAAGCATGCGAAGATGGCCGGGACTGCGGCCAGCAGGTAAGCAATGTATACCGCCGGCCCCGCAACTGCCGCCAGTGTGCCTGGCAAAATGAAAATCGTGGCGCCTACAACATAGCCGATAATCAGGAAGGCCGCTGAGGGTAAATTAATGGTGCGTGAAAGCGTTTTCTGGGGCATTGGGTTTTTGTTTAACCGTTGATCACAGGTGTGCGTGACGTGGGCTGTACAAACTGTTCAAATAAGCATTATCCTTCCATTTTAGCTATATCCAGTATGGAACAGGGGAAAAATTGTGCTCGAAAAATTGAAAAAACTGGAACAGGTCGCGCGGCGGCTTGAGCCCGACAGGGAGCAGCGGGAAATCATGTTTGCACAGGCCCAGGGCTATGCTGAGACTTTCCTGGAAGCATTGCCGACAGCTCGCAGTTACAGCAAAGACGAAGGGCGGCGGGGCTTTTCGGTGGTACCCATTGAGGAGACATCAACGACATTGGGGTCGCTGCTGGATTTTATTCGTGATGAAGTCGATCGCACGGGAATCAATTCCGCCTCAGCCGGGCAACTCGGTTATATCCCCGGTGGTGGCTTGTTCCCTTCAGCACTTGCTGACTTCCTGACCGATATCAGCAATCGTTATTCCGGCGTGTCATTTGCCGGTCCTGGTGCGGCTGCGATGGAGCAAACACTGGTCGAATGGATGTGCAAACTGGTGGGCTACCCGGATACCGCCGGTGGCGATCTGACCTCAGGTGGCAGCCTGGCAACCCTCTCAGCCCTGGTTACCGCTCGTGATGCGCATAAAATTGGTCCGCAGGAAACCACAAAAGCTTGTGTTTATCTGACCGGGCAGGTTCACCATTGCATCAGCAAGGCGCTGCACATCGCCGGGCTCACGGATGCGCGCAAGCGCCTGGTGCCAATGGATGAATATCATCGGATGGATGTCGCTGTATTACAGCAGATGATTGAATCGGATCGCAAGCAGGGACTGCATCCCTGGTTACTTGTCGCCTCCGCCGGCACCACTGATACGGGGGCGGTTGATCCCATTGTGGAAATTTCCCGGGTAGCGAAACGGCACGATATGTGGTTTCACCTGGATGCGGCTTATGGTGGCTTTTTCTTGCTCTGTGAGGAGGGGCGGGAACGACTGAAAGGAATAGAGCAAGCTGATTCCGTCGTACTGGATCCCCACAAAGGGCTGTTTTTGCCTTACGGATCGGGTGCCGTACTGGTCAAGAACCGAAAGCTCCTTGCCGAATCCAATACCTACCATGCAGATTATATGCAGGATGCGAAGCACCCTGAAAACGTCTCTGATGAGGCACTCTCACCGGCTGATTTGTCGCTGGAACTCACACGGCCATTCAGGGGACCAAGAATGTGGTTTCCGCTGAAGCTTTTCGGGCTGGAGCCATTCCGCGCAGCTCTGGCGGAAAAAATATGGCTGGCGCGGTACTTTCATCAGAAAATATCAGGAATGGAAAGATTCGAGGTCGGGTCTGAACCGGATCTTTCCATCGTTACCTACCGTTATTTGCCTAAAAATGGTGAAGAAAATGCCTTCAACAAGCGTCTTCTGGAAGCGGTACTGGAAGAAGGGAAGGTATTTATCTCATCGACCATGATCGCCGGAAAATTTACTTTGAGGCTCGCGGTTCTGAATTTCCGTACCCATCGCGAAACGATAGATTCCCTGCTTGAGGTACTTCAGCGGAGGGCGCAAGAACTGGATAGCGAGCAGCTGCCTTGAGCAGAAATGAGACCTTTTCGGGGCACCCGTTGCAGCACATCAGCGGCCTGACTCAGCTGGCTGGCTTGAGAGTATCATTTGCAAGATAATGGTCTGTATATTCCTTACCTTTTGAACCTCAATAAATAATTGGAGCTTTGCCATGGCTGACCTTTTCGAAAACCCGATGGGCCTTGATGGATTTGAATTCGTTGAATTCGCCTCGCCTACACCGGGACTATTAGAGCCCCTGTTTGAATTGATGGGCTTCACGGCAGTGGCAAAGCACCGCTCCAAGAACGTGACCCTGTACCGGCAGGGCGAGATCAATTTCATCCTCAATGAGGAACCGAACAGCTACGTCGCCTATTTTGCTGAAGAACATGGCCCCTGCGCCTGTGGCATGGCATTTCGCGTAGAGGACTCGCATCATGCCTATGCCCTTGCTCTGGAGCGCGGGGCGCAGCCGATTGATATTCCCGCCGGCCCAATGGAGTTGCGACTGCCTGCAATCAAAGGCATCGGTGGCGCTCCCCTCTACCTGATTGACCGTTACGAGGACGGCAAGAGCATCTATGACATCGATTTTGAGTTTTTCGATGGTGTTGACCGTCATCCCGAAGGTTGCGGCTTCAAGCTCATCGACCATTTGACACACAATGTCTATCGTGGACGTATGGAATACTGGGCAGATTTCTACGAGAATGTTTTCAACTTCCGCGAACTGCGCTACTTTGACATCAAGGGTGAATACACCGGCTTGATGTCCAAGGCAATGACGGCGCCTGATGGTAAAATCCGTATTCCTTTGAACGAAGAGGCCTCCAGGGGTGCGGGGCAAATCGAAGAATTCCTGATGGCATACAACGGAGAGGGTATTCAGCACATTGCCCTGATCTGCGATGACCTGATTGCCTGTTGGGATGCGCTTAAAGCAAAGGGTGTGCCTTTCATGGCTCCGCCTCCGGATGCCTATTACGACATGTTAGAAGAACGTTTGCCGGGCCACGGCGAGCCCGTAGAGGAACTCAAAACCCGTGGTATTCTATTGGATGGCTCCACCGAAGGCGGTGACCCGCGATTACTGTTGCAGATTTTCTCCGAGACGATGATCGGGCCGGTGTTCTTTGAGTTTATTCAGCGTAAAAAGGATGAGGGTTTTGGCGAAGGCAATTTCGCCGCCTTGTTTGAGTCCATTGAGCGCGACCAAATACGTCGCGGTGTCATTGATACTGAAGATGCAGCTTGATGGCTGATGCAGTGCGTCAAAGTCATGGAAACATTGCACGACACGAGGGAATTTAAATGGAAATCAAGAAGATTCATCATGTAGCTTATCGCTGCAAGGACGCCAAAGAGACGGTCGAGTTTTACCGTAAAGTGATGGATATGGATCTGGTCCTGGCGATCGCCGAAGACGAAGTCCCCAGCACCAAAGAGCCTGATCCCTACATGCATATTTTCCTCGACGCAGGCCAGGGTAATGTTCTGGCATTTTTTGAAATTCCAAATTCACCACCCATGGGGCGGGATGAAAATACACCCGGTTGGGTACAGCACATTGCTTTTGAATTGGGGAGCATGGACGAATTGATTGCAGCCAAGGAGCAAATCGAAGCACAGGGGGTTGATGTGATCGGGCCCACCGACCATCACATTTTCAAATCAATCTACTTTTTCGACCCAAGCGGGCATCGCCTGGAACTGGTGGCCAATGTAGACAGGCCGGGAGCACTGGAAAAATTGCATGAAGTGGCGCCCGCCATGGTTGAGGAGTGGAGTCAGACCAAGCGCGCACCGCGCCATGCCGCATTTTTGCATGAAAAATAGTTTGACTGAAATGTCCGGGCTAGCCCCAGAGCCCGGGTTCAAATCCCTGAACGACGCCTTTATTGTACTGAAGGCCTGCCGGTCGGTCGTATTTCAGTAACAAGGGACCATCTATATCGACGAAGTCGCAAAGTTGCGCCACGACAAAGGCGGGCGCCATGCTGAGTGACGTACCCACCATGTTGCCAACCATCAGCTTGCAGTCTTTTTTCTTTGCCGCCCTGGCCAGGTTCAGGGCCTCTGTGAGGCCGCCTGTTTTATCCAGTTTTATATTGATCATGCTGTAACGACGGGCAGCGTCATCCAGTTCACCGGTATGCAAACAGGATTCGTCCGCGGCCAGGGTGATGGGGGAATTGAAACCTTCAAGCATTTCATCACCGCCGCGTTTCAGCGGTTGTTCAATCATGCCGAGGTTCAAGCCGACACATTTGGGAATGATTTCCTTCAGTAATTCAAAACTCCAGCCCTGGTTTGCATCCACTACCAGTTCCGCGTCCGGACGGGCCGCGCGGATGGCGGCAAGTTTCTCGTAGGGAAGGTGGTCATCGAGCTTGATCTTGAGAATGGGTGCATCAGATGCTTCAGCCGCTTTTATGGCCATGGCTTCGGGTGAGGATTCCAGTCCAATGGTAAATACGGTCGTGACGGGCCTTGGATCGATGCCGGTCAATTCCCAGATGGTTTTGCCGGATCGTTTGCATTCCAGGTCCCACAGCGCACAATCAATGGCATTTCGCGCGCCTCCAGCGGGTAGTAAATGCAGCAGTTCAGTACGTGATATTCCACTTTTAATAGTATCTGCAACATTATGAACTTGCTCAAATATACTCTGAGAAGTCTCCTCCAGGTAATAAACTCCCTGGGCTTCACCTCGGCCGCAATAACCGTCTTCACATAAATGAACAATAATTCCGGCTGAAGTTGTCCATTCGGCACCTGAGATGCGAAAGGGCCTGGATAATTCCCATTCTTCGAGATGTACGCTGAGCTGCATAATTCCTTCACCAATTTCACTGGTTTTTTCAATAAGCCTGTCTTATAGATTGTACTATGGAAGTTGGAATTTCGAACCCGGGACAGATGAATTTGACGGATGCCGGCTATCAAACCGAAGTTGTCATTGCAGGTGGCGGCCTTGCCGGAATGGTCACCGCTTTTGATCTGCTGGAGGCGGGCAAAAAAGTACTCCTTGTGGACAAGGATTCAAGGGCTAATTTTGGCGGCCTGGCCAGGGAATCATTTGGTGGTGTGTTAATGATAGATACACCCCAACAAAAGCGCATGCGTATCAAGGACAGCCCCGAACTGGCACTGCGTGACTGGTTGTCCGTGGCTGATTTTGATGTGAGTGACAGCTTGCCGCTGGAATGGGCTCGGTTTTACTGTGAAAACTCAATTGAATACATTTACGCTTTTCTGGAAGCCCGGGGGATAAAGTTCCTGCCGTTGGTGAACTGGCCGGAGCGTGGAAACCATGCTTGCGGGAATACGGTTCCTCGTTGGCACATTGCCTGGGGCATCGGTCATGATATCGCTGTTAAGCTTGAGGCCGGATTATTCAAGCATAGAAACAACAGCAAGCTCAGTTTGATGTTCGAGCACGAGGTATCCGGTTTTCTCCGGCAAAATGGCAAGATCGTCGGCGTGTACGGCAAGAATATGTCGGATGGTGCGGCTTTTTCAGTCAATGCAGAGCACGTGGTTGTTGCTTCGGGAGGTATTTGCGGAGGAGACCTGAGTACGCTTCGTGCAAACTGGTATAAACCCTGGGGTGAGGCGCCCAAAGTATTACTGAATGGGGCACATGTCTTCGGAGATGGCCTGCTGCACGAGCAGGTGCAGGCCGTGGGAGGGAACCTCACGCACATGGACAGGCAATGGCACTATGCTGCAGGTGTGCATCACCCTCGAAATAAACGGCCCAATGACGGTCTCAGCCTGCTGCCTCCTCGCAGCGCCCTGTGGTTGAATGCACTGGGCGCGCGTATCCGCAATCCTGCCCCCATTGTCGCCAATACCGATACCCGCCACCTGGTCGAGTCGATCCTGAAGGAGCCTGGTCAGTACTCCTGGCAATTGATGAACTGGAAAATCGCCATAAAGGAACTGGCTGTGTCCGGTTGCGACTACATGCCGGCGTACCGATACAAGCGTAAGTTTGAACTGCTCAAGCATGTATTGTTTAGCAACAGGGAACTGGTTAACAGGCTGATCG
>Ga0114950_10003018_pt1 | contig 12995 bp, 13 predicted proteins | sample N075metaG_FD_83503 | JGI IMG/M metagenome (GOLD analysis project Ga0114950, IMG submission 83503) | Deep subsurface microbial communities from Kermadec Trench to uncover new lineages of life (NeLLi) - N075 metaG | ecosystem: Environmental > Aquatic > Marine > Ocean trench > Sediment | place...
CGATCGAGCCCGATGCGATAAAGGCCCACACCATGTGTACCTATCATGACCACCGTATGGCTATGGCATTCTCATTGCTGGGCAGTGTCAGTGGCAAAGTCTCTGTAGACGACAAGACCGTGGTCAACAAAACTTATCCTGCATACTGGCAGGACTATTCCAAAGTAGCGGGGCTGACAAACTAACTCTGAGACGCATCAAAGCTCTGTAGAATCGGTTTGGCGCTATCCTTGGTCAGCAGCGACACACCAATCATCACGGTGAAGGCAGCGACCATGGCATACAACGCTGGATAGCCGGAAGGAAATATAGCTTCTTCATTTTCGAGAATTTCCACCCACACAGCCGGCCCCAACACCATTAGAGAGATGGTTGTCGTGAGACCCACGAGCCCACCCCAGATGGCTCCCTGGGTGGTAAAACCACGCCAATACATGGTTAGAATCAGCAACGGAAAGTTAGTACTGGCCGCGACAGCCAAGGCCAGAGAGACAAGATAGGCCACGTTTTGCCCTTCGAACGCGATGCCTAACAATATGACCAACACGCCAAGAAAAACACAGGCGATCTGAAACATTCTAATTTCTTCACGCTGTGATGCTTGACCTTTTCTAATCACACGAGCGTAAATATCGTGTGAAATCGCTGATGCTGAGGCCAACGTCAAGCCGGCGACAACAGCCAGAATGGTTGCAAATGCAACCGCCGCCATGACGCCGTAAAACACATCTCCACCCACCAGACGAGCCAGATGGATCGCCACCATATTCTCCCCACCTAGCACCACTCCGTCCGCATCGAAATATTCAAAGTTACCGTTCAGCAGGGCTACCGTGGCGATGCCAACAATAAAAAAGATGACTAAATTTACATACACCACTGCGGTCATCGCTACCGCCGCAGACATCCTCGCCGCTTTCGCATCCGGCACGGTAAAAAAACGCATCAATAAATGAGGGGAGCCCAGCAATCCAAATACTAAGCCGAGCCCGAGTGACAGACTGGCCAGGGAATCCAGACCCAGACCGCCAGGCCTAACCAGCCGGTCCATAAATCCGCCCTTTTCAGCATTCTTTGCCGCTGCCTGCTCATATAAGACAGTGAAGTCGAAATCCACAGAGGCAAGGGTCAGCAGTGCGAGCAGTGAGATGCCCATGAGCAGCAATATCGCCTTGGTGATTTGCACCCAGGTAGTGGCCAACATCCCGCCCACAGACACGTAGAGCACCATTAAAGTGCTGACGATCATCACCGCATATGTGTAATCGATGCCGAAGAGAATTTGTACCAGCGCCCCAGCACCCACCACCTGGACCATCAAATACATTAAGGCAGACACCAACGCGGTGGTCGCGGCCAACAAGCGAATCGGTTTTTCATCCAACCTGGTCGCCAAGATATCAACGAAGGTAAAACGGCCGAGAGCACGTAACTTATCGGCCATTAAAAACAGAAACAGCACAAATGCCATGGGTGCCGCACATACATATATAGCCGCATCAAAGCCGGATACAAAGATCATCGCCGTGGTGCCCAGCAAAGTCGCGGCACTCATAAAATCCCCGGCGATAGCCAGGCCGTTTTGTACGCCGCTGATCTGTCCCCCGGCGACATAAAAATCCGCCGCGGTGCTAGTGCGGCGTGCCGCGAAATAGGTGATGACCAGGGTCATGGCAATGACCAGCGCAAAGCACGCTATGGCTATGACGTTCATTGTTTAGGCTCCGGGCCTTTGTAGATGTACAGCCACGCAGCGGCCACTGGCGGAATATGTATCAACAGCACCAGCAGATGCCCCCTCGTTAGGCCGCCGATGCTGGCAGCAGCCAGAAAATCCGGTGCCAACGGAATGGCAAGAAGCAGGCTTATGAACAGCCCCATACTGATTGTCACCGTTAACCAGGCAATTCGGTGGCTGCGCGGCGGCGCAGCACTACCCTCTTCAGCGTTGGCCATGTTTTGTTATCCCTTCCCCGTGAAGTGCCATGGTAGACACGTTGCCGTCATGCGAGCAACCCCACTACAATGCATGCAACATCTTTTCTGCAATCAAGTAAAAAAACCATCAAGCGCATATATCGAATATTAGGACCAGGTATCTTGTTTGCGGCCGCCGCCATCGGCGTATCTCACCTGGTGCAGTCCACTCGTGCGGGTGCCCTCTATGGCCTGAGTATGATTCCCATATTGCTACTGGCTTGCATTGCAAAATATCCGAGTTTACTGACCGGCCTGCTGTACCCCGCCGCTACCGGCAAAACCTTATTGCAAAGCTACCGCGAACAGGGGTGGTGGGCACTCGGCGCATTTCTCGCTGTGGGCATCTATGCCATGTGGTTTGTGCTGGCTGCGATAGCCATCACCACGGCGGGTTTATTCCAGGCATTGCTGGGCTGGCCTGAATCAACCGATCTCGCCACTGCCATTGTCCTGGCGATCGCTTTGGCAGTGTTGCTGGGGGGGCGTTACCAAGGCCTTGAACACGTATCAAAGGTGTTGCTCGGTCTGCTGGCAATACTGCTACCCATTGCCGCTATCATGGTTCTGCCGCAACTCGATACCTCAGCAAGCGCCTGGGTAATGCCAGATCTCGACCTGCCGACTGTGGCCTTTATCATCGCCCTCACCGGTTGGATGCCTATTCCCATCGATGCATCGGTTACGACATCCACCTGGGCCGCCAGCCGCAATGAATTAACCGGCACCCGCACAACGGCTAAAGACGCCACCCTGGATTTTAACGTCGGTTATGGCATGGCGGTTCTGTTTGCCCTGTGTTTTGTTGTACTCGGCGCCGGTGTGCTGCACGCTTCCGGCACAACACCGCCCAATGCTGCCGGACCATTCGCCGCCATGGTCATCGAACTGTTCACCAGCCAACTCGGTGATTGGTCGTTCTATTTGATCGGCACCGTCGCGTTCGTCACCATGTTTACCACACTGCTGACGGTGCTCGATGGTCAAGTACGCGTTGTCAGTTACGCCATAGAGCTATTGCGTCCCGGCAAGCTCGATATGCAACGCATCTATACCCCTGGATTATTTTTTTACGCCATTGGTGGGTTTATCGTTGTCTATTTCTTCATGCAGAATTTCAATACATTCATCAACTTCGCAACGAGCTTAGGCTTTCTGATCGCGCCGATTGTCGTCGTACTGAACCACCGCGCATTGTTTGGACAAGCAGTCGCTGCCGGTGCTCAGCCTTCTCGCACGCTGTATTGGTGGAGCCTGTCTGGCGGTGCCGTGTTATTTGGTGCCAGCGGCGTGTACTTCTTTCTTTTGGTGGTTGGATAGCGAAAATTTGGGGTCAGAGTAAATTTACTCTGCCCCAGCTATGTTGGGCCTTTACTCTGACCCCGAATATCCAGCTCAGCTATTTTCGGCTGGTTGTCCCAACATGCGCACAAAAACATATCCACCAATTGCCCCTGCCACACACTGCGACAACAAACCCACTGTGGTACGAGTTACCGGCAACGGATGCGTACCAGACCCGAGTAAGGTGCTGAGCGCAAAATCGACGATGTAGATGCCGACAAAGCCAGCCAGTATGTATCCGAGCATGCGTAATTGCGGTACCCATTTGAGGACAAGCCAGGCGACGGTAAAGGCGATCAGATAAGCGACCGAAATGATCGGTAAATATAGCGCGGCCATGCCGCCCAGATCATGGATGGCTGCAGATACGCGGTCGGCAAAGGTCACCGCTAAACCCATCTCGATCACGTTCGACAAATTCAGCTGGGTGTACATCAATACCGCCAGGATATAGGCCGTTATCACCGCGACCACAAACGCAATTACACCTTTCAACTCAATTCCCTCACGCACAACAATTCGATTGTTCTTTAGGTGCTCGCACCTAAGGCGTTACCATAGCACCTTCTGTATTGAATCAAAGACTGTCTCCAATCAAAGCATCCGGGAAAATATGACCCACCGAACAATCCATAAAGTGGCAAGCATTTTAGCCAGCACCGCTCTACTAGCCTTGAGCGCGACCACATTTGCAGCGACCCCAAACTACAAACTCACAACTGTGGCAGATGGTCTGGACTTTCCCTGGTGTATCGCATTCCTCCCTAACGGGGATAAGCTTGTTACCGAGCTAACAGGCAACCTCCTGCGTATTTCACCCGACGGCACTATCAGTGAGCCTATTGCCGGGGTACCGCCAGTATTTCGCAGCGGTCAGGGTGGTCTGTTCGATGTGCTGATAGATCCGGACTTTGCCAGCAACGAAATCATCTACTTGTCCTTCGTCGCGGGGGACAACGACAACAACGGCACAACGGTCGTCCGTGCACGGCTGACCAACAACGCTCTGCAAGACATGCAGGTCATTTTCTCCGTAGCACCCAAAAAATATGCACCGCTACACTACGGTGGGCGCATGGCCTGGCACCCGGACGGGTCGCTGCTGTTAACCACCGGCGACGGTTTTGACTTTCGTGAACAGGCTCAGAATCTGGCCTCACAACTGGGTAAAACCATCCGCATGCACAAGGATGGGTCACCAGCCCAAGGCAATCTCTTCGAAAACGCACCCTATGTCTGGACCTACGGGCATCGCAACCCACAGGGTCTGGCCGTATCTCAGAACGGCACTGTTTATCAGCATGAACATGGCCCGCGTGGTGGTGACGAAGTTAACGTGCTGGCAGCAGGCAACAATTATGGCTGGCCCGCCATAACCTATGGCATAGACTACAACGGCGCTTACGTCACGCCTTTTACAGAACACCAAGGCATGGAGCAGCCCGTTCATGTCTGGGTGCCGTCAATAGCCCCTTCGGGCCTGATGATTTACGAAGGCGCCATGTTCCCTCAATGGCATGGCGATTTGTTTATCGGCGCCCTGGTTGATCTGGAAGTCAGGCGCCTGGACATGGAAAACGGCAAGGTTATCTCTGAAGAGACATTGTTCGCAGAACTCGACGCGCGCATTCGTGACATCCGCCAGGCGCCCGACGGTAGTATATATATTATCACCGACGGGGCCGCTGGCAGCATTGTGCGGGTGAGTGCGAACTAGACAGGTATCTCAACAGGGGCGCGCCTATGCAAACAACACCTAAAGGCATCAAGATTTACGGTAACTTGAAAGCCGCCGACGACTATACCCACGAACTCGGACCGGAAGAGAACTTCAACGAATCGGTGTATTTCAACTTTTTCGACCCCTCGCAAAACCGCGGCGGGTTTGTTCGTATCGGCAACCGTGCCAACGAAGGCTACGCGGAAATGACGGTAATCGTGTGGAATCCGGATGGTTCTGCGTGGTTCAACTACGACAAGCCCGCGATTACACACAACGATGCATGGCACGCGGGCGGTCTGAACATAGAAATTGTCGAGCCTGCTGAAACGGTAAAAACAACCTATCACGGTAACGCCGTCTATCTGACAGACCCGCGTGACATGGGCAATCCTGGTCGTGCATTCAAAGACAACCCTCACCACACTCTACGCATTGAACTGCAACACGATGCAGTCGGCCCGATGTACGGCCACGTCGGCGACCCCGATGACGACAATCAGTTCGCTCGCGCCCACACAGAACAACATATGCGCGTGAGCGGAAAAATTCAGATGGGTGACGAAGCCGCGATCGATTTTAACGGCTGGGGTCTACGCGATCACTCCTGGGGACCACGTTACTGGCAGGCCACGCCCTCTTATCGCTGGATCACCGGCAACTTCGGCGACGATCTCGGCATGATTGTGCGTACCAACTCGAAAGGAGAAGGCGGGGGATTGTTTCATGAAGGCCAGAAACTTGTGCGCATCACGCAGACCAAGCTCACAACCGAATACGCCCCGAACACCAACTACCACACCGCTTTGACCGCCGAACTCACCCTCGAAGACGGTCGCGTACGCCAGCTTGCCGGCCGGGTAATGGGCTACATTCCATTACGCAATCGCCGCAAAGGCAGCCACACCCATGTCGGTGAAGGCATGACGGAGTACACCCTGGACGGTGAACTGGTGGGCTACGGTCTGAGCGAATATCTAGATCAGCCAGCCGACTAATCCTGTTGAGCGAACTTTCCTTTTCAACGCTGGCGCTACATAGCAGCCTGCAAAAAAACCTGGTAACGCTGGGTTACGAGACGATGACCGCCATCCAGGCACAAAGCCTGCCGCTTATTCTCGCTGGCAAGGACGTCATCGCCCAGGGTAAAACCGGTTCGGGTAAGACAGCAGCTTTCGGGCTCGGTTTATTGCAGAAAATTGAAGTGGCAAGTTTTCGGGTTCAAGCCCTGGTGCTTTGCCCGACCCGAGAGTTGACCGAACAAGTTGCCAATGAACTGCGTCGCTTGGCACGACAGCTAACCAACGTGAAAATACTGGCGATCACCGGCGGCACCCCGTTCGGCCCTCAGGTGGGTTCGTTAGAGCATGGCGCTCACATCGTGGTGGGTACACCCGGGCGGATTGAGGATCACTTGCGACGAGGCACCTTGACATTGCAAGCGGTAACAACCCTGGTCCTCGATGAAGCCGATCGTATGCTCGATATGGGGTTCCAGGAAACCCTTGATGCCATCATCGAAAAAATACCCCGAAAAAGGCAGACGTTGCTGTTCAGCGCCACCTTCCCTGCCGGGATTGCGTCTATCGCCAGTCGGGTCATGAATGACCCGCAACGTGTTCAGGTCGCCTCCACCCACGACAATGCCACCATCGAGCAACATTTTTTTGTGGTGGAAGGTGCCAGCCATCGCAAGAAAGCACTTCGTTTGCTGTTAATGGCTTACCGGCCACAATCCACCCTGGTATTTTGTAACACCAAAATTGAAACTCAGGCGGTGACAGACATGTTGCGCAGCCACGGTTTCAGCGCCATTGCGTTACATGGTGGCCTTGAACAGAAGGACCGAGACCAAACCCTGGTACGATTTGCTAACAAAAGTGCGGCTGTGCTGGTCGCTACGGATGTTGCTGCCAGGGGCTTGGACATTGATGCCGTCGACGCTGTGATCAACTATGAAGTTGCCAACAATACAGACATACACGTCCACCGGATCGGTCGCACCGGGCGTGCTGGTAGCAAAGGTATTGCCTGTTCGTTATACAGCGAAAATGAAAACTACAAAGTTGCGTTGCTCGAAGCGAATATCGATCCGATAGATGACAGTGAACCACTGCCACCATCGACTGTATTAGACCAACCGGCGATCCAACCTGCCATGGCCACATTGCAAATCGATAGCGGCAGAAAGCAAAAAGTGCGTGCCGGGGATATCCTTGGCGCCTTGACCGGAGAAGGCGGCATCTCGGGCGAACAGGTCGGCAAGATCAACCTCTCGGACAACTGGGCCTATGTCGCGGTAGCTCGAGAAGTGGTGAAATCAGCTCTGTCCAAGCTTAACAATGGCAAACTCAAAGGGCGCTCATGCCGGGCTCGATTAATCGGTGACTGAACGCCTTGTTAGCGTCGAGCTACCTCCAGGCTGAGCTCGCCGCTATTGCAATTCACCCGCCAGGTCGGATTTTCCAGTGGTTCAGGGTCTCGACCCGCAACGTAGAAATCTTCGACAACGGCATAAAAAAACAACCAGGAATCCTCCGACTCCTCGGTCAACGCTTCAATCACTTCATGTTTTTGTTTGGTTGGCCAATCCAGATCTGTCTCGTTGATCCGCGCATTAACCTTGGCGACCGCTTCGCTTTTGGAGATGCTCATCACTTTACTCTGTTAACAGGGAGTGTGGAATTTTCTCCGCAAGGCACATGGCTTGCCATAGCGGATTATGCGTAGGGCCAGGCTAAGCAATTTTTCTATTCAGCCAATCGATGATTACCCGGTTAACTTCTTGAGGCTTCTCCTGCTGAGTCCAGTGTCCACAGTCCAATACAGTGTACTTTTCCAGGTCGCTGATGAAGTCTTCCATTCCGTCCGCGGAAGAAGGCGGTAGTATCACATCGTGTTCAGCCCCGATATATAAACTCGGCACCTCAATGCGCCAAGGCGCCTCGGCCAATCTAGTGCCAATGCGCATTGCTTGACGGTACCAGTTGAGGCCTCCGGTAAAGCCGGTGACTTCAAAGGTGTCCGTGAAATACTGCATAACTTCTTCCGGTAAGAAGGGCTCACCGGGTGGATTTTCCCGTTGCAACATGGCCAGCAGATCCATCTGCCTTTCTGCAGAGTCTGCGGGTAGTTTGGCAAACTTATCTTTGTCCCAGATACCTCCCCTGCTCAGGACAAAGTCAAAAGTGGCCCGTACATCAGCTTCCAACACAGCCTCTGCTTCGCCCGGTGACATAAAGGTCGTAACGTAATAATTTTCACTTCTCGTAATGAGCGAAGGCGCTTGATTCTCAACCGGAGGCAGGTGTGCAGGCCTGCCTGCCGGAGTGTTCAAGCCGATGATCCCGAGACATCGCTCTGGATGCAACCTGGCCATTGCCCATACCACGCCCCCACCCCAATCGTGGCCGCAGAACACCGCTTTATCGATACTTTTAGCGTCCAGCATACCGGCCAGATCGTCACAAAGGTCTGTTATATGATACTGAGATGGATCGGCGGGACCACCGGTTAAACCATAGCCACGCTGATCCGGCGCTAGAGCCCGAAAGCCTGCAGCGCTGATCGCTTCAACCTGGCTGCGCCAACTGAAAGCCAACTCCGGGAACCCATGACAAAATACAACGGCAGGACCTTCGCCCTTGTCGTACACCGCCATAGTGATGCCGTTAGTCTCCACATAACTGGGTGCTGGCATCATCGGCGCAGGCCTTACCTTGGGTGCACCTGCACTGAAAACAGGTAGTGGGTAAGCGGCAACAGCGAGACCAGCGGTTAGCGAGCTGTGCATAAATTTGCGACGACTGACAAGCATGGGGAATATCCCTTTAAGTTAAGAACAATCGCTAAAACGGCCGAAGACGACGCATTGTTACACCCAGAGAGTGGTCACTGTTCTAGCCTTCGCCGGCCTATTCTTCGCCAGATTGGGGAACCCATTCCGACTCGAGCAGGCGCGCACCGCGCAAAATGTTGCCCATGGCGTAGTTACCTTCGTGACAAGCATACTCATAGACTTTATCGGGGCTCGTGGTCCACGCATATTCACCGCTCCAGGATTCGGTCCATGCCGATGGATCTTCGACGGTAAAATCATAGACCAGAACACCATCGTCACTCATACTGAAGCGCTCGGTCACGTGCAGATTTTCATCTGCGCCGGTCAAACCACTCACCGCTTTGAAATTTTTGGAATCGACCACCAACGTATCACCTTCCCAGTGACCTATGGAGTCACCCATCCAAGTGCGATTCGCATCTGGGGAATGCACAGCATCGATGCGGATAATGCGCGCATCGTGGACCATTTCCTGCAATATCATCACATGATTTTCGGTTTGAACAATGCGCTTATAATTATTGTACAAACTGGGAAGGATCGGCACCGTGGCACTAAAGCTGATCAGACATCGCTCTGAAGGCGCCAACCTTTCCGGACCATCGAACGGGCCCGGACCGGCATGTGCCAGCCAGGAGGCAGTGCCGTCATTATCATGGGCAAACGATGCAGTGAGCGTAGCCAGTTTTGCTACTGCCTCATCGGTCATGGTGGGCTGCTGGCCATCTTTGGGCGCATATATGATCGACGTTCTGAACTGACCATCGATCTCAAACGCCTTGGTGCCTGGATCTATCCAGAAAGCGTTGTAGCCACCCACACCGCCCTCACCGATGCTGTTCTTGCCATCACCGCCTTTTTTTGGCGCGCCCCGATCAGGGTCGCTCTGTTCATTATTGAGACCACCACTCAGCCCGGCCCAGGTCGCTCTGGCGATCGTATCGGCCTGTTCCTTGGTCATGAACTTACTATCGCCAAATTCTTTGGGGCGCATCAAAGGCGTCAGCGTGCCGGTGTCATAGACACCTGAAAAGTCAGGTTTGCCTGAGGCCGTGCGTTTAATTTCTGCCTGGGCACTAAAGGCCAGAACCAGGCCTATGACTAAGGAAACAAATTTCATATTGAGTTGCTCCATGATTTACAAAACGGTTTACGAAACTTCTGATGCCAGGAGTTGGGCTGCTGCTTTATTGACGAAGGCGTCATCGCTTAATCATGCCAGTGCCTATGATCTATTGGAAGGTGACGCCTTTTCCCAACTGAAATGGGCCTGCTAGCCGAGTGCTGAGCCCGGAGTAAGACTACTGATTGTTTGTAGGCGCTTGTAACCACTTGTATTAATGAGACCTGTGCACATCAATCCATACAGCAACGCGCGACAATTTCTTTATGCGTAAGACAGATGACAAGAGTAAAAAGTATGCCCGTTCGGCCGACCGGCTGGCACTTGTTGGTGGGGATTGGTATTTCCAGACACGAGAAGGTGCACGAGGGCCGTTCGAGACCAGGGAAGCCGCGAAGTTCGAACTCATGAGCTACATTGATACGATGAAATTCATCGCGGCGAACGAGGCCGAAATCCCGTCAGGGGTCGATTGGCAGGATGTTACGTTGGTAAATATTGAAGTGCCCATGTTCTGAGGTTCTGGTAGTCCGGGTTGACGGCATTTTGGGAGAGCACAAGCTGAAGTTCATCGAGTGAAAACCCCAACGGGTTCATTTACCTGCCTGTGCGCCACGTCACGATACCACCATGCATCAATCCATAAAATACCTGGAGGAATCCCATCGAATTCGCATTATGGACGCCTCCAAATCTCCGTCGTTAACGCTCAATAGCTTTGTGCAACTTTGCTTTGATGAGTCCGTTGTTGCTGAATATGAAATCAACGCGCCCAGACTTACTATTGGTCGGCACAACGATTGCGATATCTTCATCGACAATGCGGCCGTGTCCGGTCTGCACGCCTTTTTGATCCAGGAGCACGGAAAGTTCTACGTAAAAGACGCTATGTCCAAAAACGGCGTGATGGTCAACGGTAAGAAAGCTGAGCTGATAGAGCTAACCCCAGATCAATTCGTCAGTATCAGTGGGAAGTATTCACTTAAACTGGTTCATGCCCCATCCAGGAACCCAAGCCCAAAATCGAGTATCACCACATCGAAGCAGCCCCCGCCCGTCGAAACGATGATGGTCAGTACATCAATCATGGCTCAGATGGGCCGGCGCGTCCGACCTGCTTACTTGACACTGTCGAAACCCAAAGGGGGGTCATGGATTTTACGGCTCGATAAGTCCGAAGTCACAATTGGGCGCTCCAAAGAAAATGACATTCGCACCGGTGGATTGTTTGCGCCTTCGCAACTCGCGAGTATAAGGCGAGGAGAAGACGGTTTTTATATCGAGCTAAAGCATGTTGATGGCGTCACGGTAAACGGCGAGCGAGCGAAAGGGCGACACCTCCTTAAGGAAGGAGACCGACTTCAAATGGGTCGCGCTGCTGGAGTGTTTCATGAACGAAATAGTCTCCGATAACGCCATATTTGTTGACTCTATCCCGGGCTATGAAATAGATCGCCACCTCGCCCAAGGTGGCATGGCCAGCGTTTACCTGGCGACGCAAACTTCCTTAAATCGCGTGGTCGCATTGAAATTCCTCCGCGAGTTTAGTGATCAGTCGCACCAAAAGCGGTTCTTGAGTGAAAGCAAAATTATCGCTTCACTTAACCATAGAAACATCATCACCATTCATGACGTGGGCGAGTTCGAAGGGCAGGCATTCCTGTCCATGGAGTTTTACGAAGGTAGTGATTTAGAAGCTCGGATTGCAGAGGGACCACTGGACGCTTGTGATGCCTTGGAGATTGCCGCAAGCATTGGCGATGCGCTCGGATTTGCTCATGACCACGGCATCGTGCATCGCGATGTGAAGCCAGGCAATATTCTATTCCATAAGGATGGCACCGCTGTATTGACCGACTTTGGCATCGCCACCGATGTGGCAGTCGATAGCAAGCTCACAGCAATCGGTACAGCGATTGGCACACCAACCTATGTCAGCCCGGAGCAAGTACAAGGTCACCCTACGGATGGGCGTAGTGACATCTACAGTCTCGGGATCGTTCTCTATGAAATGCTAGTCGGTACGCCACCTTTTCAAACAGCCTCCGCCATTGAAACGATGGCAGCGCAGGTCAGCCTCCCTGCACCACACTTGCCAGATGAACTGAGTACCTATCAACCCGTACTCGATCGAATGATCGCCAAACGCCGGGAAGATCGGTTCGCCACTGCTCAAGAAATGGTCGCGGCATTGCGCGAGATTCAGTTTGACTTACAAGACAACGACCAGCAGACAAACATAGATGACTTCACGCAAGCCCTACGCATCACCCTTGGTGATATTCGTGACTTTTTTGACGAGCGACTGAGGCAAGGTAATGTCCAAATTGGCGGAGCTGTAGTTGGCTTCATATTGATGATATGGCTGGGTATAGCCACGTTCAGTGAGCCAGACCCGATAGATTTGTTACTGGACAGTGCCGAACAAGCTGTCGCTGACGACAAGCTCGCATACCCCGTGAAGGGTAGCGCGCTCAAATTTTACCGCGAAGCCCTGGCAATCGATGCAGAAAACGAAGACGCGCTCGACGGTCTACACGATATAGCCGAAATATACGCTGACAGGGCCGAACAGGACTTGATCGGCTCCAACTTTCCCTCGGCAAAGTTCAATATCGATCGCGGCCTGCAAGCCGAGCGAGCCAATCCTAGACTGCGTCAATTAGGACGAGATACGCAGGGGTTGCGTAAGTTGCCCGAAAAGGTGTTGCGCGGAATCAAATCGCTGTTTGAGTAAGATTTTTGAACTGGGATCGTAGCGTTCGCGATGACGATCTCCCCAGCTTCCCCGGGCTTAGCCAAAACCACACCGTATTCAAAGTGAAAGATCGGGTTGAAGTTTGCGGCACTGAAAGATCCGCTGCTGCCTTCCTGGTCGGAGTAACCCGCCGCAGCATAACCTGCAAGATGGGTAACTGATGTTGTGTTGGTCAATCCAGAAACCGCCTTCTCTGCCCGTTGGGCGATTTGTTTTGCCTCGATCACTTCAG
>Ga0114950_10003021_pt1 | contig 12988 bp, 13 predicted proteins | sample N075metaG_FD_83503 | JGI IMG/M metagenome (GOLD analysis project Ga0114950, IMG submission 83503) | Deep subsurface microbial communities from Kermadec Trench to uncover new lineages of life (NeLLi) - N075 metaG | ecosystem: Environmental > Aquatic > Marine > Ocean trench > Sediment | place...
GTATTTGAAGTTCCGAATAAACGTCGGAGGGCCAGCCTCGATATGATACACGATGGATACTTTCTTGGAGGTTCCGTTGCGGGTAACTGTCGCAGCGATCACGGACTGCTGGAAGCCCTCATCCAGAAAGTAAAAAAGTTGAAGCCGCTCAAGGTCGTTCGCGACAGTTGTAGAGTCAAACAACGCAGGCGGTTCACCGGTCGCCTTGAATGCCTTTCCTATTCCGTTGCCTCCGAGGGTGTTTTCCCCGAATTTATACAACCAGAGCCACCACGTGGCGCCCGGGATGCCCAGTAATTCACGATTGGGTTTTGACCGGACACGGAGTTCAAGGATGGGCCGCTTAAAAAATAAATCCCCCTCAAACGACACGTCCGAAATCAACATTTCCTCAGACCCGATAGACCGATCGATCGTCATTACCGGGGCGTTTTGAACGGGTCTGGACTGGCCCATGGCCAGTTGTGGGGGGCACTCGAAGACGAATAGAAACAAGCATGCCATGCCCATGAGGACCGGCATTCTGTAGCGTTGAGGCTCGGGGAGGACGATGGTTGACGGTGAGGCGCGACCCGGCAGCCGATCCCTGACGAGGAGTCGGCCACAAAGGTTTACTACTCTCCCTCGAAATAGAAGTCGTCGTCGGCCGTCGGATAATCCGGCCATAGTTCCTCTATGCTTTCGTACGGTTCGCCGTCATCCTCAATATCCTGCAGGTTGGCCATTACCGCAGCGGGAGCACCGACGCGATCGGCAAAGTCAATGAGTTCATCACGGGATGCAGGCCAGGGAGCATCCTCCAGATGGGAAGCAAGTTCCAGAGTCCAGTACATTTATAGACAGAAAGGGTTCGGGTACGGTGTTCGGAGGACAATAAGTTGCCTGCCAGAAAAAATCAAGACCTTTGTCATCATTTGATGAGCAATGTAGACAAGTAGTCTAAGGCCAGGGTTTCGTGTCAGACTTCTAGCAACCACGGTCAATCGAGAGAAACAGTAGAGCGATTCGTCTCGCTAAGAAGTTTTTGATAGGCAGAAGGCGTCATGTTGGGCGCCAGAAATGCCATCGGATTGAGTGCTCTGCCGTTTATATCGTGAATCTCGTAATGCAGATGAGGTGCTGAGGTGAGACCTGTGTTGCCGCTAAACGCGATCAAGTCTCCTCGTTTCACCTTAGCGCCACGCCTGATTTCACTCGGAATTTTAGATAAGTGCCCATACACTGAAATATATCCTGCATTCTTGTGCTCAATTTTCACATATTTCCCGAGGCTGCTTCCGCGTCCAACGGCTTTGATTACGCCATCGCCGGTCGCGACTACTTCTGTGCCACTCCACACAGCAACATCGATGCCATAGTGCATGCGGAGGACCTTCAGAACGGGATGAAAACGCATACCATATCCTGATACAACGGCGCCTTCAGAAGGTACGATGGCTGGCATTTCTGACAGAGCATTTTTCCGGTCTTCCGCGAGCTGTATGAGCTCCCGGAACGAATCTGTCTGTAGTCCGATTTGTCTCTCCAGAAGTTCAATCTGGTCCGATGTTTCTCTCAGAAGCATTGCAGTGCCCGGTGTAAATCGGTTGTACGACTCGAATGGATCCGCCCCGCCAACACCCACCTGACGTATGTCGTCTGAAATGGGCTCTGCCTGGAGCAACGAGCGGTACAAGTTCTGGTCTGCAGATCGAAGCCCGGTAAGTTCGCCCGAAGCGATATCGATGCGGTCTCGAACCTCATTCAATTTTTCCAGAAGAGCCAGGTTTTCATCCATCAAAGCCACTTCTTGAGGCGTGTTAATGAATTGATCCATTACCAACGCCATTATCAGGGCAATAAGCAGGATTCCACCACCGATCCCAGCGCGAACAATCAACTGCCGTCTTGGTCGGGGCTGAACCTCCACAAAGCAACACGCGTCATGATCGTAATAAAAATAATTATGTTTGGCCATACAGTAGTTCTGAGTGAGACCCAGCACAAGATGTTAATGGGCGATACCCTTTACTAGAATGAATTATGATCGATTGTCGAATACAAACTGTAAAGGGGTTGCCATCTCGGGGACCAGAAGATAAAGGGCAAAACTAAGGGAATCAATTCGCGGGTTCTTCGATATAGGCATCAGCCTCGATTTCAACAAGCGTGCTCAAGGGCTTGCTTAATGTTTTGAATAGTCTTCCCTGTCATTAGGGGTATCGGCTATTCGACGAGCAAGAATAATAGACAGGTCATCATGGGGCGGAGCGCCGCGAACAAATTGCCTGACTGAATCAATAATCTCGTCACCGGCCTGCCTGGCAGTTTTCCCTCTCAGATCGTCGGCCAAATCCAGAAGCCGTTCGTCAGAATAAAATCGACCAATGGAGTTCCGGGCCTCGGTAACACCATCTGAATAAACGATCAGCAGATCGTCCTGTTCAAGGTCGACATGTTGTTCTGAAAACTCCATTTTCGGTGACAGACCTATTGCGGGAGATCCTCTTTCAAGTACTTCCACTTTATCGGCGCGTACAATCAATGGGGGCAGGTGTCCGGCGTTTAACAACCTGACATGGCCGGAATTGGCATCAATTTCGAGTTGGACGAGAGAGGCAAACCGACTCGGAAGTCCATCCCGGCAGACAATCTGATTTAACCGCGTTCCCATTTCGGACAAGGAGGAACTGAGCGGTGAAATGGCACGAATGGTGGCCTGCAATTTCGCCATCATGAGAGCCGCGGGTAATCCCTTTCCAGCCACGTCACCTAGTGACAAGGAAAGTTTTTCAGGCACAATTTGAAGGTAATCAACCAGATCTCCGCCGACGTCATTTGCTGGAGCGGTGAACAGGAAGATCTCCCAACCAGCGATTTCCGGAGATTTGGCCGGCATCAGGGCAACCTGCACAGAGCGGCCTTCAGCCAGTTCATCTGTTGCGATCAATTTGTCCTTCAGCTCAAGGCCCAGAACAAACATTACAGTCAACAGACCAAATACGACCTGAATCGCCTCATCAGGAATGCCTGTGAGCGAAACGACCACTCCCAGAAGCAGCAACAATCGCCGCGTGGGCGCGAGCTTCAGAAACAGGCTTTTTAGCAGGTACAGGAACGAATATGCGCTGCGCGTAACGTGTCCTTTCGTTGCCAGATTCTGCCGGGTCTCCTCGTCCAGGAAAAATGCATACGTGTCCTTCAGGTCACGTCCTATGGTCTGAGGAAGTTCGCTCTCACGAAGATCGGTCAGAACGCGTTGGGTAAACTGATTGGCTTTGTCATAAGCCTGTCGAACGTTATCCGATTCTGACATGATAATTTCGGAGGAAGGGGCCAGGTCAATTGACAGGAAGTGGACGGCAAAACGGTATCCGCCTACGGAAACTATGACTCAGGGGTGCAACAATGGGAAAAAAAGCGATTCATTCCGAGGCGCCCATCGTGTAGTTTATTCGTTGCCTGATTACGTCACACATTTTCACTTCGCGCTTCACAAAAAATGGACTGGATAGTACTCGCTCCGCCCATCATTGCCATTGTTCTTGCACTCTGGACGAAGGAGGTTTACCTGTCTCTGCTGACCGGCCTCTGGCTCGGCGCTACCATTCTTGTTGGAGGCAATCCACTTCTGGGCATACGAGAATTGCTTGATCAGCTGGTAACAGTCTTTGAGGACCCAGGCAATACCAGAATCATTATTTTCAGTCTGCTCGTGGGAGGATTAATTGCGCTCGTGCAGGGTTCGGGGGGTGTCAGTGGTTTTATAAACTGGGCTCAAAAACGGGGCTGGGGAGAGACTCGAAGAAGTAGTGAGTTGCTTGCCTGGGGCATCGGAATGGTCATATTCGTTGAGTCCAGTATCACCTGTTTGATTGTTGGAGCCATCAACCGGCCTCTTTTTGATCGTCTTAAAATCCCGCGTGAGAAACTGGCCTTCTATTGCGATGTTACGAGTGCGCCGGTGTGTATGATGATTCCGCTGAATGGATGGGGCGCATACGTTCTTGGGTTGCTTGCCGCACAAGGCATAACAGAAGGATCGGTCGGGTTATTGGCGACCGCCTTGATATTCAATTTCTATGCAATCGCGGTGATATTATTTTCACTTGCCATGGCGATCACGGGGTTCCGGTTTGGCAGCATGGCAACGGCCGAAATTCGCGCTGAAGAAACGGGCGCCGTGCTTCGTCCCGGAGCAACTCCCCTTATCTCAGAAGAGATTGCCGCGTTATCGCCCTCTGATCGATCCCGGCATCGGGCCATCGATTTACTCCTCCCGATCGGCGTGATGGTGGCGACGATATTTGTCGGATTATATATCACGGGCGACGGGGAAATAATGCAAGGAAGTGGCTCTACATCGGTCTTGTGGGCGGTATTCGCTGCGGTCGGAGTGGCCATGTTCATGTACGCCCTGCCCGGATCGGGGAATGACGGAAAAGCGCTCATGACGCCTGTCGAATCTATGGGGCTTGTTTTAAAAGGGTCTTCAGGACTGGTTGGCATGGTCATTCTGGTGGTATTTGCGTTTGCGCTGGGACAAGTATCACGCGCCCTCGAGATGGGGCCGTATATCCTGAGCGTTGTTGGAACCGATTGGCCCACATGGTGGATTCCATCACTGGTATTCGTGGTTGGAAGTTTTATTTCATTCACACTTGGCTCCTCATGGACGGGATTCGCGATTCTTATACCGATCGCGCTACCTCTTGCGGATGGATTGGATATTTCGCCGGCGCTGATGCTTGGCGCTGTTCTTTCCGGAGGCGTTTTCGGTGATCATGCCTCGCCACTATCCGATACGTCGCTCATTGCCTCGATGTCCGCCGCAAGCGACCACGTGGATCACATCAACACGCAGTTACCGTATGCACTGGCGATGGGGGGAGTGACTATCGCAGGATTTCTGATAGCCGGTCTGTTGAGCTAACAAACTGGGCGGTTGAAACCGCGCAGTTGAAGCTTTGATGATGTCGAAACCGGGTCATAGTCATTGCGTACCCGTGCCACAAGTATCAGATTCTTGGTACCGGAGACCGAATTATATCTGCCATGCCAAACGATTTCCAAAGAGACAGTTACGCCGATGACGCATCGCTGTCCGCCTACGAGCGAGCCGCCGAGCAAGGTGTAGACCCGCGTTGTATACCTAAAAGTCTCGTTGGGCCTCCTCCTGTTGGCGATGTTATTGTATCTCCGGTGTACTCTGACCAGGACCGTTCAAATTGGTCGTTCCTGTTTAAGAGACAGATGGATCTATTGAAATCCCATGCCTCGCAAGTATTCTACACCGGTGTTGATACTCTGAAAATGACTGAATCCAGATTGCCGGCACTTAGCGATTTGAGCCAGAAAATGGAGGCCGCTTCGGGCTGGAAAATCGCTCGAATTCCAGGGCTGTTGCACGAGGCAGATTTCCTCGGATTGGTGTCCAAGCGACTTTTTCCGTCGACCGATTACATCAGAGGAGTTGACGAGCTTGATTACACGCCGGCCCCTGACTGTTTTCACGATATGTTTGGTCACATGCCGTTACTCACAGAACCGAGCTTTGCAGACTTTTACCAGATGTTCGGGCAGGTGTCATTGAACGCAAAAGGATCTCAACGCAAAATGCTTGAAACCGTTCATTGGTTTACGGTCGAATTTGGTCTTATACGCAGAGACGGGGGCATTGGGGTTTTTGGTGCCGGCATTTTGTCTTCAAAAGACGAAGTCGGGCATGCCATGGACGGCGGCGCAGATATCATTGAATTCTCGATGGAGAGAGTTACTTCTCAACACTATGACGTTTGGCACTTGCAACCTGTCTTATTTGTCTTAGATTCCTTTGAGCAACTGGTATCTGAATTCAGGGCCTGGGCGAGTGCTCAGGGAATTCTCAATTAAATATTTTTAAACGTAGTCCATGTCTGAGTCGATCGAAGAAGTAGACGAAAAAATTGAATTGAAGAGGATGACGATCCAGATTTCTGGTCAGGTTCAGGGCGTCGGATTCCGGTACTTCATCAGAAAAATCGCGGTTGGAATGCCTCTTGCCGGATTTGTTCGGAACGATGCCGACGGTACGGTAACGGTTGTTGCCGAGGCTTCAGAAGCCGTTTTAAATGCTTTTCTGAAATCCGTATCAGTGGGTCCGGCTGAGTCCGACGTGGAAGAGGTCGAAGTCAACTGGTCTATGGCGTTTGGTGGGTTTGAAGGTTTCAGCGTAAAGCTCTGGTAAAAAACATTGTCGACGGAACCCTCGGAATTCAGTCAGCGATATTTAAGATCGTGGGCAGAGGCGTTTCTGAATAAAGCAGATCAACACTTTTCCGTTCTGGAAATAGACTGGTTGATTGAGGAGGTTTCGGGCCGGTCGAGGCTTGATTTATTAACGACCCCGGAGAAAGAATTCTCGCACACCGAAGTAAAACGGTTTCAATCCCTCATCGTGCGCAGATCCAGGGGAGAACCTGTTCAGCACATCCTCGGATTTACAGAGTTTTACGGACATCGTATTCTCGTGTCTCGCGATGCCCTCATTCCGCGACCTGAAACAGAGGGACTGGTTGCGTTGGCACTCGACTTTCTCCATAGCAAAAGCGACAACTTGATTCTGGATATAGGGACGGGATCCGGATGTATTGCTGTTGCGCTGGAAATTGAAGCTCCTGGAAATACAATTATCGGGATTGACATCAGTAAACCTGCCCTGGAGTTGGCACAGCGGAACGCAGAGCTGCATCGTATTGAAGTAGGATGGCAGCTGGGCGATATGTACAGTGCTGAAACCATCCCCGGGGATTCCGGCCAGGTTGACCTGATCGTTTCAAATCCGCCGTATATCCTGGATTCGGATGTTGTATCACTTCAGACTGAGGTTCGCGAATTCGATCCCTTACTGGCGCTTACGCCCGGCTCGGACCATCTTAAACCCTATCGCGCCCTAGCTGAACTGGCGTCAGAACGCCTTCGAGCCGGAGGCGCCGTCATTGTAGAAATTGAAGAACGCTCTGGACCAGAAGTCATGGAGATTTTTACGACAGTCGGAATCTCACAAGTTAGAACGCATGTGGATCTCGCAGGTCTGGATCGGATTGTTTTTGGATTAAAAAAATAAATACCGAATTGAAAATAGCGCTCATACAACAGTTTGCTTCACAGGACATTAAGCTGAATTTACAGCGTGGTCTTGAGGCGGCTCGATTGGCCTGCGAAAATGGTGCAAACCTGATAGTATTTCCGGAATTAGCCTTCACGCCCTTCTATCCACAGAACCGATTGAGTGGATCTAGATTTGAATTCACCGAGACCATTCCAGGACCCACAACAGACGTTTTTTGCAAACTGGCAAAGCAAAAAAACGTTGTGATTGTTCTGAATTTGTATGAGCGTGACGGAGATGCTGCGTTCGATAGTTCACCAATAATCGACGCTGACGGTTCAATTCTGGGGGTAACGCGCATGATCCATATTACTCAATATGACGGATTTTTCGAACAGGATTATTATGACCCCGGGGATACGGGTGCGCCCGTATACGACACAGCGGTCGGGCGAATCGGAATAGCGATTTGTTATGACCGGCATTTTCCTGAATACATGCATTCACTAGGTAAGAAGAAGGCGGACATAGTTCTTATCCCGCAAGCGGGTACAGCAGGTGAGTGGCCGGAAGGTGTGTTTGAGGCGGAAGTCCAGGCGTCAGCGTTTCAAAACGGATATTTTGCCGCGCTCGCAAACAGGGTCGGCGCAGAAGAGGTTTTAACTTTCGCCGGCGGATCCTTTGTCACCAATCCCCGAGGCCAGGTTCTCGCAAAAGCACCGGAAGGAATCGAACACATTTTGTATCAAGATTTAAATCTTGATGAGGTGGCAGCATCGCCGGCAAGAACGTTGTTTTTCGAACACGCTCGGCCAGGATTATTCGTTGGTTGATCGCGTAGTAGGCGCGTCCAGCGAAATGCCGTTTTCTTCCAGATAATCGGCAAAAGACATGTCCCGAAATGATTCTGATCCTACGAATTTCAGGACCTGAAAAAACTCATCATATTGATGAAATCCCGGAAGGCGGGTGATGTACGTTCCATTCGGCTCAAGAAATATCGTAGTCGGAGTGCCGGTCGCTCCGAAACCGGCTCCCAGCTCTGCCGACGACAGGGTAAATCCTTTGTATGTCAACGTGTCGTTACTAATACCGATATCAATCCGGCCCAGCTCAAATGTATCGTAGACGTACGATTGAAGCTCTGCCTGTGTGTAGATTTCGGATTGTAATTTTCTGCACCATGGGCAGGTATCTGCATACACATCTATCAGAATGATTTTTTCATTCCCAGTAGCACGTTGCAAGGCATCAGAAAATGAAGGCCACGTAATTTGATCTACTTGTGGCTCAAGCTTGTCCTGAGCGATGACGGCCGATGTCGTTATCAGCGTGAAAAGTGCTGCTACCAGCAATATGGTCGTGCGGAATTTCATTTGGAATCGACAGGGCTCGAAAAGCTTCGCGGAAGGGCTGAGATGCAACATCCCAGTTAAAAGTTTCCGTCGCTTTCAAGGCGGCTGCGCTCCATCTTTTCATCGAAACAGGATCTGTGAGCATATTCTGGAGCGTCTTTCCTACCGACAAGGGATCATATTCCATGACGGAGCAACCGACACCAGTCGCAGAAATAATTCGCTTCATCTCTGTTAATTCGGACACTACAACCGGCACACCGGCTGATATGTACTCAAACAGTTTGTTTGGCAGTGCAAATTCATGGTTCAAGCACGTGCCCTGCAACAAAGTGACTCCGATTGCCGCACCGCAGGTCACGGAAAGCACTCGATCAGGAGAAACAGGTTCGATAAAATGTACTCGGTCGGCCAGGCCGCTTTCACTGGCCAGATCTGAAAGTGTTGGCAACAATGGCCCGGATCCTAAAAATACCAGATGGGCGCGGTCGACGTGCACCATGCTCTGAACAAGGATTTCGCAGCCTCTGTCCCGACGCATCTGACCGAGGTGCAAAATAATCGGTGTTTTCGGCCTGTCACTGAGTCCGATCTCCCGTCGCAGGAAGTCGGACGGTTCAAATGACAAAGATTCCGGTACGTTCATTACGACATGGGGCCTTTCGATCCCATAGATCTTTGTCATATGTGTCGCAATGCTTTCGCTTACTGTAAACACAAAGGCGGCATTGAGAACAAACCTCCGTTCCATCCACTGCCAGTACCGGCTCACCCAGGGACGACCGACTGTTGCTGCTACATGCGGATAACATTCACGGGCGTCGTATGAATACGTCGCGTTTCCAGACGGAGCCCGGTCTGCAGCCTTGGCCATCGCCCCCAGAACGTACAGGTCGCTCGCGTGAAAGTGCTTAGCGTCTATGCCTTTTGCCGCTTTTAGAAAACGCCTGCTGATTTCCAGAAATCGGGTTGACCCCTGACCCGCCCGGACAGGAACCCGTTCGACCACGACCGACGGTCCGAGATCAATGCCGTCATTTGCATCTTCAGTTGCCAGAACATGTACGTTTAACCCCATATCGACCAAAAGTCGAATTTGCCTCAGCGCCCGGGAATTCCGATACGGATTGGCGACAAGTGCGAAAACCAAGTCAGGCATACAGTGCAGGGGATGTAATCGACATAAATCGTGACTGGAAGATACGAATACTGGATAATTCCGGCGTTGGTTCAGAGCTGTATCGAAATAACCGCGAAAGTGCATATGTGGAGCGATGAGGGTCACAGAAGCACTTCTTATATGCGTATCTTGCCGGCATAATTAATGTCTGATGACTGAAATAAATATTAAAATATCTGAAGATTCGATTCCAGACGATTCGATTCCGGATGATTCGATTCCAGACGAGATGCCACCGGAGCCAACCGACAGTGAGCTAGGGCAGTTCTGGACGGGCGCCAACGTGCTGAGCATGTTGCGGGTGGTTCTCGTGATTCCTGTCACCTATTTGATTGTCGTTGACGGACCGCTGCTCTGGATTCTGAGCCTGCTGATCCTAGCTCTTACGACGGACTACCTGGACGGGCGCGTCGCGCGATGGTCTCAGTCCGTTTCGAATTGGGGGAAATTACTGGATCCATTCGCAGATAAAATGGGCGGACTATTGGTGATTTCCGCTCTTACGTATGTCGACAAACTCCCTCTGTGGTTTTTTGTGACGGTTCTCGGACGCGATCTGCTCATCATTCTCGGGGGCGTCATTATCCGCCGGCGAACGGGTATCATCGGGATGAGTATTCTGTCGGGTAAACTGGCTGTGTCAGCGATTGCATTGACCGTCCTGGCGGCCCTATTACACGCCGATCCTCCTGTCATGGAATTTTCCCTGTGGTTTACGACAGGATTATTAGTGTTTTCCTATCTGCGATACTTGGGCCGGTTTTTCAAAATGTACGCTACGGTAATCCCGGCGTCCGATTCCAACTGATTTTTTCGAATGGCATTTTTTTCATCCCGTAAAAAGAACGGTCTGGAAGTCGGGAATTCTGATGCGTTAGAGTCCGGCCTTGCCAAAACCCGTAATTCGCTCTTCGGGAAACTGAATCTTCTCGTACGCGGGAAAGATCAAGTCGGTGAAGAGATTCTTGACGAGCTCGAGGAGATACTCGTAACGAGCGACGTAGGTGTCAAAACGACCGTCGAGATCATCGCTCAGATTGAAAAACGAGTAAAAAGAGACCGGTTTGTAAACAGTGCCGAGTTGAGCTCAATTATCCGGGACGAAATTGCGTCTCTTCTTCTGAAAAATGATTCCGGGCGTCCGGTCGATTTTTCTGCTGAGTTATCTTCTCAACCCTACGTAATCATGATTGTGGGAGTTAACGGTGTTGGTAAAACGACCTCGATCGGAAAAATTGCCGCGCGATATAAATCTGCAGGAAAAAACGTGATATTGGGGGCGGCCGATACGTTTCGGGCGGCTGCTACCGAACAACTCGATATATGGGCGCAAAGAGCTGGCGTGCCAATCATCAAGCAGGGCCACGGGGCAGATCCGGCGTCTGTAGCATTTGATACGATTGCAGCGGCAAAAAACAGAAATGCAGACGTAGTTATAATTGATACCGCCGGCCGCCTCCACAACAAGGGCGGTTTAATGGACGAATTGACGAAGATAAAGCGCGTCATGGATAAGCAGGTGCCCGGTGCGCCCCATGAGGTATTGCTCGTTTTGGACGCGTCGACAGGACAAAACGCCATTCGTCAGGCAGAGGAGTTTACGCGAGCGGTAGATGTGACAGGTTTGATCCTGACTAAGCTAGACGGAACTGCACGGGGGGGCATTGTAATTGGCATTTCAAATGAGTTCCGAATACCCGTAAAATACATAGGCGTCGGAGAGGGTGTTGACGATCTGCAGATTTTTGATCGGAAACGATTCGTCGATGCACTGTTCGACTCGTGATTTGAACTGTCCACTACTGTCATTCACACTGTAACCCGCAGTTCGCACCATTGCTGGAACCATTCAAAAGGAAATAATGACGATCGAATAACTCATCTGAGGTGATCGGGTGATTTCAGTCGATATTTCGTATTGTATGTAGGTTTGTGTAAACGCACACTGCTGATCAAATAAAGCTGATCGAAGAAAATTTGTTACCGAATTATTGCCGGCGCAACATTATGGCATGCTGTCATACTAAGAAACAGGCCTTAACGAGTAGAACAACGATGTTAAGAGGGAAAATATTGTTTTTTTCCATGTTACTGGCCGTCGTTGTTTCGAGTTCGTTCGCGCAACAGTTCAGGCCGGAATTTTCGGTTGACTTCGTCGGCGTTAAGGATATCAACTCAATTACCGGTTCCAGGGTGGATATCTATGTGCAGATCCCGTTTACGAGCCTGAACTTCATTGCGACGTCTAACGGATTCACAGCAGATTATCAGACGACATTGTCTGCCATTGAGATTGATGATGGGCTGCAGTACCGGAATCTAGTTCAGACCAAGTACTGGGAATCTAAAATTATTACGGATACCTACATTGAGACGCAGGGGAAAGACCTGTTTCAACTGAACACACAATCTATTGAGTTAGCGTCCGGCTCCTATGTTTTTGAGATGCAGATCTCGGATAATAATTCGAATCAGGTTCTCATCGGGGAATTTCATGTTACGGTAAGAGATTTCTCCGCTCCGGTTTCTATCAGTGATATTACGCTCCTGGAGTCATATGACGCGGAATCGTTTTCTATCGTTCCTCTTGTGGATCAGCGTTTGACGACCGCGGACGGTGGTATTCAGATTTTTTATGAAACCTACTCCGATGTAGAACGCGAGCTTACGATTGTACGAGAGGTCTTAAGGATTCAAAAGGATGCGGGCGTTCCGGAATTAAACGGAATGCTTGACACCGTGGTAAGGAGAGGTGTAAGTGCCTCTGTAGAAGTCCGGGAGGAGGAGTTGTCAATTCTTCCCGCTGGGCGCGGCCAGCAGGTTGTAAGATTGTCAGCAGATGATCTGAAGGTAGGTACTTATCTGGTTCGGGTAAGTCTTGTTGATCCGGTCGACGGCATTCTGGATATGGCTGAGAAGTCATTCTCGACACTATGGGGAGGGTTGGATGCGCATCTGGAAGACATCGATAATGCAATTTCACAGTTGGCGTACATCGCGAAGGATAAAGATCTAAAGTTTATTCGAGATGCACAGAGCACACTGGAAAGGCTTGATCGATTCAGAGAATTCTGGGTGAAACGCGATCCGACTCCGAATACAGTCCGGAACGAGCGCATGGAGGAGTATTACTACCGTGTCGATTCTGCCAACAGGCACTACGGCGCTCAACAGGCTGGATGGAAAACAGACCGGGGATATATTTACGTGACATACGGCGAGCCGGATCACATCCAACGAAATAACCATAGTTTCGATTATGAACCGCATGAGGTCTGGGTGTATGAACGCCTGGGACGGCAGTTTATCTTCGTTGATAAGACCGGATTCGGAGATTTTGACTTGTTACTTCCGGCTTGGGATGAGAGAACCCGTCTGTATTAA
>Ga0114950_10003022_pt1 | contig 12985 bp, 9 predicted proteins | sample N075metaG_FD_83503 | JGI IMG/M metagenome (GOLD analysis project Ga0114950, IMG submission 83503) | Deep subsurface microbial communities from Kermadec Trench to uncover new lineages of life (NeLLi) - N075 metaG | ecosystem: Environmental > Aquatic > Marine > Ocean trench > Sediment | place...
GGAAGTACCGAGAGTCGTGAACAATCTGCATAAGTAGTCGGTGCAGCGGAGGTGCTTCGTGCGCTGTCCTGCGGGGGCGACGGACGGTGTCGCCGCCGTCGTGCTCGAGAGCCGGAACGGGCCGGGAAGGGCTGTTTCCCGTGAAGTAGGAGCCGTCTTCGCTCAGCGTGCAGCACGCGGCCGCCACGGGCTCCTGGGAGCAAGGCGGCTAGTGGACCGTGGAGCTCGCCCAGGTGCCGTCGAGCTCGTGGGCGGCGCGGGCGGCCCAGGAACCGGCAAGCCCCGGAGCGCAACCCGCCGATGCCCGCAAGGGACCGGGTTGGAATATTTGCAACGTCCCGCGCCTGGCGGTGCGCTCGGCCCTACCTTTGGTCGCATAAATCGCTTTGGTCGCACCCCCGCCGGCTCGCTTGCTGCCGTGCTGAAGGTGCTGCTGGGGTTTCAGGCGAGCGGCTCCGTCGTCCCTATCCGTGGTCCCGGATGGGCCTATCCAGCGGCCCTCATCGTCTCCCCCACCTGCTCCAGCACGCGCCGAATCTCGGGCGATGGGACAAGGCAGAGAGTTCTAAAGTCGTTCACGGAGGGGAGCCACTGCCTGCTGGGGTAGGCAACTTCTCTCGCGCAGTGGTGAACTGAGCCCGTCGACGAGGTCGGGCGGAGGAACACCGCAAGTCCCCCACCGAGCCCAATATGTGGCCGGCGACCGCGTCGACCGCTTGCTCTCGGTTCGCAACCGTGAGAGTGGGTACCCCAAGGGAGAACAGGGGTGTTGGGTTCGACCCCGAAGGCAACGCGCGCTCGAACTCTCTGTGGCTCTCTGGAGGTGGTTGACGGGTAGCGGCTGGAGATCCATGCCTGGGCACCGAATCGGCTGTTGACCACCCGCTCGAAACAGCGTCCGGTTCGGACCCCAGAAACGACGCGCTTGCCGACCGCAAGGGCTCGGTGTCCCGGTCTGGCCGGTATCCACCCCCTCTGGCGGACGGCGGATACCCTGTACCCGTTCCAGTTTTCTGCCCACTGGCCATCTTTCATCCGGATGGACGCCCAATGAAAAACATCCAACTCAGTCCCCTCTCCCTCGTCGCCGGTTCTGCCGCCACGGCGGGGCTGTTCCTGCTCACCGGTATGCAGAGCACGTCCACGGCTGAGCCACTCTTCACCCTGACCCCAGAGCAGGCGGAGATACTCAGTCACCAGAGCATCGTCTACCTGGACGACGGCCAGGGCGGGACGGTGAAGACGCTGCGGATCTCGGGCATCAACGTGCAGATCGTAAACGGCATGGGCAGCACCGAAACCATGAACGGCCTGGGCAACCTCACCGTCGGCTACAACGAGATGGGCAATCCGGACGGAGACGACCGTACGGGCTCGCACAACATCGTCGGTGGATGGAAGAACACGCATGGCGCTTGGGGTGGACTCGTGGTAGGGAGCGGGAACACCGTCACGGGTGTGTTCTCCTCGGTCAGCGGCGGGCGCAAGAACACGGCCAGCGGTTTGCTTTCCTCGGTCAGCGGTGGGCGCGACAACACGGCCAGCGGTGCTTCGTCCTCGATCAGCGGCGGGCGGCTCAATACGGCCAGCGGCAATTCATCCTCGGTCAGCGGCGGACTGCTCAACACTGCAAGCGGCTACTATTCCTCGGTCACTGGCGGGTGGAACAACGCGGCCAGCGGGAACACCTCCTCGGTCAGCGGCGGGCTTAACAACATGGCCATCAACGGCGGCTACTACTCCTATGGCGCCTCGGTCAGCGGCGGCTCTAACAACACGGCCGGCGGCGACTACTACTCCTCTGGCGCTTCGGTCAGCGGCGGGGCAAATCGCACAGCCCCCGGCGACTACGACTGGGTCGCAGGCTCCCTCTTCGAGGACAACTGACTCGATGTAGGCGTGGACCGTCCACATGGCGTCCGGGTAAGTCTTCCGGATCCAGGCCTCAATCTGCCCGTTCGCCCAGGCATGGACGGCGCTCGGCCCGGAGGCGCGGGTGCCCGACGAGCACGCGGTCGCTCCGACGAACAGGAGGAGAGAAGTCATGACAGTTCGGAGGATCATGCCCGAATCGAACACGCCCGCGCACCGACTCGGCCCCTCGCTCCTTTCCCGCCGCACAGGAGTGCCATCGATCGCGCACAGGGCGCTGCTTCCGTGACGGTTATGGAGCCGCTGCATGTCGTCGGTTCGAGTCCTATCGCCCGTACACATGAATGCTCTCCAGCTGACCGTTGCCGTGGGTCACGCGGACCCTGGCGCCGGCGACCGGCGTGTCGTCGGCTTGGCGCGGGCCTAAACCGCCGCGCCGCTTCGAGCGCGCTCGCCCAGGCGAGCTGCTGCAGTCCCCCGGCTCGATCCGTCCGCGAAGACCAGGCCGCCGGAGGTCGACTCGATCGTCCAGGCTCCCGTGAGTCGCGAGGTCGGGAGCGTCGTCCCGATCCCGACGTTCCCGGGGGAGTACGCCACCATCGACTCAGCCCGTGGATTCGGGCCGGAAGCAGGGTCGGGAGTAGATGCCCGACCTTGGCGGGCTAGACTCGACGGCCGTCATGCCCTTCGCCGTCGGCCAGACCCTCTCCTTCTGCGAGATCCTCGGTCCCCTCGGGGCCGGAGCTGCGCGAGCCCGGCCAGCCAGAGCGCCGCGCGCGGCTCGGGAGCGGTGAATCGCGCAAGCAGAGTATCCAGCAGGGCCACCGAGAGCGCGCAGCAGGCGAACTGGACCGAGGCCTCGGCCGCGTGCGCCCACCACAAATCGAGCAGGCGTGACAGCTCGGAGCTCCTCGCTTGCTCCTCTTCGCCTGCGCCCCCACGCGGCGCTCCTGCTCGAGCTCATCGAGCATGGAAGTCAGCTCGCGGCGATCGCGCTTCGACAGCTTCTCGTCGGAGACCAGGTGCTCGGCGGGCACGGCGTAGCGGCTCGACCAGTACTCCTTGAACGAGGCGGCCATGTCGGCGACTGCGGGGCCCAGCACCAGCACCTCGCGGTCGATGTAGGTGTACGTGGGGTCGCGGTCGAAGTACTCGTCGGCGATGTTGCGGCCCCCGACGGTCCCGATCCGCCCGTCGACGGTCATCACCTTGTTGTGCATCCTGTGGTTGAGGGCGCGGAACCGCAGCAGGACGTTCACGAGGGATACCGCCGGACCCGATCGCAGCCCCACGGGGTTGAAAATCCGAATCTCGAGGTTGGCGTGCACGGTGGCCTTCGACTTGCGATCCTGGCAGCCATGGCACGAGGAGCGGCGCCGGGCGAACCCAGACTGTGCACCGCGGCAGAAGCCGCGGCACTCATCCGATCGCGGGACCGACTGGCGATCCCACTGGGTCCGGGACAACCGGCCGAGCTGCTGCACGCGCTCTCCGACCGCGAGGACTTCGAGGACCTCGAGGTGTCCGCTGCGCTGCTGCTCGATCTCTACCCACTCTTCGCTCGCCCCGGTGTCAGGCTCCGTAGCGGCTTCTTCGGCCCCGCCGAACGCGGGCTCGTCGCCGCGGGGCACGCGGTGGCATTCGTGCCCGGCGACCTTCGGCGCTTCGCGTCGGTGATCGAGGCGATGGCGCCCCGGGTGATGGCCACCGCCGTCGCAGCGCCCGACGAGCACGGACGCTACAGCCTGTCGCTTCACGCCGGTGCCACCGCGGAGGCCCTACGCGCCTGTGGGCGCGACCCCAGTCGACTCCTCATCGCCGAGGTCAACCCGGCGCTGCCCAGGACCTTCGGCCTCCCAGCCGGCCACGGGAGTTCTTACCGGCACGAGTTGACGGCGGCGGAGATCGATGTCGTCATCGAGAGCGACAGGCCGCTCCCCACGCTCGACGAGCCGCCGGCAGGCGCGGTCGAGGGGGCCATCGCCCGCCACGTCGCGCGCTTCATCCGCGACGGCTCGACACTCCAGACGGGCATTGGCAGAGTTCCCAATTCGGTGGCGACGCTCCTCGCCGAGGGAGACGGTGGAGACTACGGGATCCATTCCGAGATGTTCACGACGGGCCTCATGCGCCTCCACCAGGCGGGGAAGGTGAGCAATCGCCACAAGGGTGTGTACGACGGGTTCTCGGTCTGCACGTTTGCTTTCGGCAGTGCCGAGCTCCACGCCTGGCTCCACGAGCGAGACGAAGTGCGCTTCCTGCCGGCAGCGCTCACGAACGATCCCTCCGTCATCGCCAGGAACCGGCGGATGGTCTCCATCAACGGTGCCCTGGCCGTGGACCTCGCCGGTCAAGTCATGGCCGACACCATCGACGGCCGCCAGCACTCGGGCATCGGGGGACACGAGGATTTCGTCGGGGGTGCCTCCATGGACCGCGATGACCAATCGATGCTCTGCCTGCCCGCCACCGCGCAGGTGGACGGCCGCACGGTCTCGCGCATAGTGAGCCGGTTCCCGGCCGGCGCGATCATCACCACACCGCGCCACCAGCTCGACTATGTATTCACCGAGTTCGGCGTGGCCGAGATGCGGGGGCGCAGCACTGAGGAGCGCGCCGAAGCGCTCGTAGCGGTGGCCCATCCGGACGCGCGCGAAGCCCTGCGCCGGGGTGAGCCGCTCCGCTTCCTCGATTGAGCGGGGCCTCGGAGTCTGCCGGGGTTCGCTCTTCGATGATCCCAGGTCAGGCACTTGCCGGACGGCATTGCGCACTTCGGCGCACAGACGGCTCGGGCATGGGGGGGTAGGTTCAGGCAATACGATCATTCTCTGGAACTGAGGAGTACCCCATGATCTGCCTCTTCCGCGGCTACCGGGCGATCGCGGCCCTCGTGATAGTTTCGGCGGCTCCCCTCCACGGCCAGTGCCGGGAGGCGCGACTCGGCTGGGAGCCGTACCCCGACGCCCAGACGGTGTTCCACTCCGACGTTGCGATCGACGGCGAGTGGGCGGCCGTGGCGCGCAAGTCCACGGGCTCCAACGGCGTGATCACCATGCATCGGCTCGTGGGTGGCGAGTGGATGCACACGCAGGCTCTGTCCAATCCCGTCGGGGCGAACAGCCTGCAGGGCAAACTGTCCCTGGCGAACGGTTGGTTGGCCGTTGGGGACTCTCACGTGGTGTTCCTCTTCGCCGAGGTCGCCGGGACCTGGGAGTACCGCGGTCTGCTCGATGACCCGTCCGGATCGGTGGGCTTCGGGGAGTCCGTCGACTTCAACGATGACGCGACGCGGATCGTCGTGGGGAACTCCAACTACGACCACGGCGGCCTGGACTCCGTCGGACGGGTGGACGTCTTCGAGCGCTCCGGCTCTACCTGGACCGCGGTCGCTCTGCTGCTGAGCAGCGTGCCCGAGTCGGACTCGCGCTTCGGCCATGCGGTGTCGACGGACGGGAACCACGTGATCGTCGGCGCCTACGGGGCGGCGCCCAAGGGCGTGTTCGAGACCTTCGTGGAGGTCGGCGGGGTGTGGCAGTTCGAGCGGCGCTACCGCCAGGTAGGACCCGCGCCGACCCCCGGTGGATTCGGCTGGGACGTGGACCTGGACGGCGACCGTGCGGTGGTGGGCGCGCCCTTCGGCACACCCAACCGGGCCTACGTGTACCGGTTCGATTCGACCGGCTGGAACGTGGAGTACATCGCGGAAGGTGCCACGGGAGCGGGAGGCGAGTTCGGCCAGGAGGTCCACCTCGACGGCGAGCGCCTGGCCGTTTCCGAGCACGGCAACGAGGACGAGGTCGAGCACGGCGGCGCCGTCTTCCTCTACCGGCGCACAGGCACGACCTGGAACCCGACCACGGTGTTGCGCGCCGCTGACAGCCAGCCGAACGTCGCCTTCGGAGCGAGAATGGCCGTCTCGGGCGAGCGCGTCGTCGTCTCGGGTTCGAGCTCGCCCGCGCGGCGGATCGGTGGCGTCTACGCGTTCACCGGCGCCTGGACCTGCCCGACGCCGAACTTCGGAACGCTCTTCTGCGTGCCTGGCGCACCCAACTCCACCGGTCAGGGCGCGCGCCTCGAAGCGCACGGCAGCCCGTTCGTCGCCGACGGTCTCCTGGGGCTGTGGGCGGACTCGCTGCCGCCCCACGAGTTCTCGCTCTTGATCGCCAGCACGACGACGAGCCAGGTTCCGTTCGGCGCCGGCACCCTGTGCCTCGGCGGCAACATCGCGCGTATCCAGGACCAGATACAGACCGCTGACGCCCTCGGCCGCGCGCACTTCTGCGTGCGCCTCGACCTCGTACCGACGAATCCGGGCCAGCCGATCCTGGTGGGCGAGACGTGGCGCTTCCAGTGCTACTACCGCGACGTGAACGGAGCTCCGACCTTCAATCTCTCGGACGCTATCGCGATCACGTTCCAGTGAGCGGGTCGTCGGGCGCGAGATGCGGCGTGGGTGCCTGAACGACGCTCCATGCACCCCCCTTCTCCGGGGAGGTGTGCGCGCCTCCCCGTATGAGGACTCTGCTCGATCCGGCGCTCGAGGCGATCGACCACACCGCACCCGATGGGCGACGGGAGAGCGTGTCGATCGACGGGGCGTACGGTGGCGAGCGCTTCACGGTGCATCTGGACCTGCCGAGACAAGGATCACGCCCCCTACCGGGCGGTCGCTACCTGACGAGGAAGATGCCAGGCGAGCACCTGCTCGCGAGCGCGAGGCCTGGGCGCGACTTGAAGCTTGCCGGTGGCGCATGCGGCCGCAAGGATGTCACGGACCCGCCCGCGTCCCGTAGAGGCCACCCGTGAAAGCATCCGACCTGTTCGTCCAAGCCCTCGAGAGCGAGGCCGTCGAATACATCTTCGGCATCCCGGGTGAGGAGAACCTCGATCTGCTCGATTCGCTCTCGCGCTCGCGCCAGATCCGCCTGATCCTGACCCGCCACGAGCAGGCGGCGGGTTTCATGGCGGCCACCTACGGCCGCCTGACGGGCAAGGCCGGCGTGTGCCTCGCCACTCTCGGTCCGGGGGCGACCAACCTCGTCACAGCCGCGGCGTACGCTCAGCTCGGCGGCATGCCGATGGTGATGATCACCGGCCAGAAGCCCATCAAGTCGAGCAAGCAGGGGCAATTCCAGATCATCGACATCGTCGACATGATGCGCCCGATCACGAAGTACACCAGGCAGTTGGTCAGCGGCGCGAACATTCCCTCGCGCGTCCGCGAGGCCTTCCGGCTCGCGCAGGAGGAAAAGCCCGGCGCGACGCACCTCGAGCTCCCGGAGGACATCGCGCGCGAGGAGACGACCGAGCCTTTGATCCCCCCCAGCCTGGTGCGGCGGCCCATCGCGGAGAAGAAGGCCGTTCGAGCGGCGGTGGAGCGCCTCGAGGCCAGCCGGCACCCCCTCGTGATCGTCGCGGCCGGGGCCAACCGCAAGCTGACGTCCCGCATGCTGCGGTCGTTCGTCGAGCGCTTCGGCATTCCGTTCATCACGACCCAGATGGGCAAGGGCGTCGTCGACGAACGCAGCCCGCTCTTCCTCGGCAACGCCGCGCTCTCCGCCGGCGACTTCGTGCACCGCGCGATCGAGGCCGCCGACCTCATCCTCAACGTCGGGCACGACGTCGTCGAGAAACCGCCCTTCTTCATGCGCGAGGGCGGCGTCGAGGTCATCCACGTCAACTTCTCGAGCGCGGCCGTGGACGCCGTGTACTTCCCGCAAGTCGAGGTTGTCGGCGACATCGCCAACAGCATCTGGCAGATCTCGGAGCGCCTGCAGAAGCAGGACCATTGGGACTTCACGCGCTTCCTCGAGGTCCGTGAAGCCGGTGAAGCCCATGTGCGTGAAGGCTCCGAGGATCCGCGGTATCCCGTCTACCCACAGCGCCTGGTCGCGGACGTCCGCGCGGTCATGGAAGATCAAGGGATCATCGCCCTCGACAACGGCGTCTACAAGATCTGGTTCGCGCGCAACTACAAGGCCCACTCGCCCAACACCGTCCTGCTCGACAACGCGCTCGCGACGATGGGTGCCGGTCTGCCGTCCGCGATCGCCGCCAAGCTGGTCCATCCGGACCGGCAGGTGATGGCGATCTGCGGCGACGGAGGCTTCCTCATGAACTCGCAGGAGCTCGAGACCGCCGTCCGCCTGGGCGTGCACATCGTCGTTCTGATTCTCGAGGACGACGCGTACGGCATGATCCAGTGGAAACAAGCCGCCATGGGTTTTGCGAGCTACGGGCTCGAGTTCGGCAACCCGGACTTCGTGCGCTACGCGGAGAGCTACGGCGCCCATGGCCACCTCGTCACCGAGACCGGAGGCCTGCGCGGCGAGCTCGAGCGAGCCCTGCGCACCCCCGGCGTCCACGTCATCCAGATCCCTGTCGACTACTCGGACAACGATCGCATTCTGAACCACGAGATCCAGGACCGCAGCCGGCAGGTGTAGCCCCCCCACCGCGCGCTCAGCCCATGAACACCATTCCGTACTACGTCGCCAACGCCGCCGAGGCTCCCAACTCCGATCTCGAGGTCACCGACAAGTACAGCGGCGAGGTCGCCTACCGTGTCGCGCTGGCGGACGTGGCCACGATCGATCGCGCGATTGCCGCGGCCGCCGAGGCGGCGGAGCCGATGCGGAAGATGGCACCCTACGAGCGCCAGGCCGTCCTCAATCACTGCGCCCGCCGCTTCGAGGAGCGCTCCGAGGAGCTCGCGCTCTCCCTCTGCGTGGAAGCGGGCAAACCGATCCACGACTCGCGCGGCGAGGTCGGCCGCCTCATCGACACCTTCCGCATCGCCGCGGAGGAGTCGGTGCGCATGAACGGCGAGGTCATGAACCTGGAGATCTCCCCGCGGGCCCGCGGCTACCGCGGCATGTTCCAGCGCGTGCCGATCGGGCCGTGTTCGTTCATCTCGCCCTTCAATTTTCCGCTCAACCTGGCAGCCCACAAGATCGCTCCCGCAATCGCCGTCGGCTGCCCGTTCGTGCTCAAACCCGCGAGCCGCACGCCCATCGGCGCATTGATCATCGGCGAGGTGCTGGCGGAGACCGAACTGCCGACAGGCGCGTTCTCCATCCTTCCGTGCCGACGCGAGGGCGCCGGACTGTTCACGACGGACGACCGGCTCAAGCTCCTGAGCTTCACCGGCTCCCCGGCCGTGGGCTGGGAGCTGAAAGCGAAGGCGGGCAAGAAGAAGGTCGTGCTCGAGCTCGGCGGCAACGCCGGGTGCATCGTCGACGCGGACACCGATCTCGAGGACGCCGTCGCGCGCCTCGTGTACGGCGCTTTCTATCAGTCCGGCCAGAGTTGCATCGGCGTTCAGAGGATCCTGGTTCACGAGACGCTCTACGACGCCCTGAGGGAGCGCCTCGTTCAGGCCACCGAAGCGCTGGTGTCCGGAGATCCCAAGGCGGAGGACACCTTCATCGGGCCGATGATCTCGGCGCGCGAGGCGGAGCGCCTGGAGGGGTGGATCCAGTCCGCCGTCGAGGCCGGCGGGAGAGTGCTCTGCGGGGGCACCCGGAACGGGGCGATGCTCGACGCCACCCTGCTCGAGAACGTGCCCAGGGATCAGAAGATCTGCGTCGAGGAAGCGTTCGGGCCGGTCGCCGTTCTGAGCCGCTTCGCCGACTTCGAGGATGCGCTCGTGGAGTTGAACGACAGCAAGTTCGGCCTGCAAGCAGGCATCTTCACGCGCGACATCTACAAGGTGCAGAAGGCGTGGGACGAGCTCGACGTCGGCGGGGTGATCATCGGCGACGTGCCGTCGTGGCGCGTCGACAACATGCCCTACGGCGGCGTGAAGGACAGCGGCCTCGGACGCGAAGGTGTGCGCTTCGCCATGGAGGACATGACCGAGATCCGCAACCTGGTGATCCGCACGCCGCAAGCCTAGGGGCCCCATGGCCCCTTGGAGTCACTCCCCCTTCTTGGTCTTCGCCCGGGGCGCGGCAACCCACGGTTTCCCGTCCACGCGCGACACGTTCCAGTGGAAGATCTTGAACTGTGGCTTCGTATCCGTGTGCCGCAGCAGCACCGTCGCCCGCATCGGCACACGCTGCGTCTGCTCGGCGCCGATCAAGCGGTCGAACTCGATGTAGGCGTAGCTGCAGTTGCCCGATGGACAGTCGGCTACGATGCGCTTGATGTCGTGCTTCACCGCGATCGGACCGCGACGCTCGACGGAGGCCTGCCAGGCGTCCGCGAAACCTGCCATGGTGTCCGCCTCGAGCGGCTCGCCGTCGAAGGCGAGGTCGTGGAAACCGGGGGCGCCCTGGTAAGCCTCATGGTCGGCCATCGCGCTCCGCAGGTAGGCCACGTCACCCGTATCGATCGCCTCCGTGAAGGCTTCCACCGCAGCGATCACGCCGCCGGGGCCCACGGGAGCCGTCGTGGCCGTCGTGGCCGTGGAGAAGAGGGGCGCGAGGGAGGTACAGGTGAGGGCTGCACCGAGAGTCAGCAAGCGGTTGTTCTTCATAGTCGTTCTCCTGGTCTACCGAGCCTGACGCCCGAGTGCATCACCTGTTATCGGCGCCGCATTATTCCTGCCCGGATTCTGACAGGGCGGGATGCCGTTCACCGCGCCGCCGCCCGCGTCGCGCGCGAAGCGTGCCGACCGGAGAGCGCAGCCGAGACCTCCGCGGACGAAATCAGGCTGAAAGCGCCCAGCGTGACCGCCAGGTGCGCGCCGTACTTCACGGTCTCGCGCCGCGCGAAGCTGTCCAAGAGCCCCGGAGCCCCCGGCCAATAGAACGAGATGGCGTAGATCGAGCTCAGGACGCGTGGAGCCTCTACCCTGCACCGTGCTCAGCCAGAGCTTCACTACGATCGTGAGGGATTCAGAGTCTTGGGCACCGGACGCCTTCGGTCCGCACTGACGAGGACGGCCCGGCTCTCGGCGCGTCATGCGAGATCGAAGTCGACGACACGGCCATGGCTCGCAGCTACCGTGCGTGACCTGTCCGTGCTCAGGGTTCAGGCCTCAGTCGGCGCTAGCGCTGGAGCTCTTGCTGTCGTGGAAGAACGGACCTTCGCCCCTCTCGACGCCGTGCGGCAGGTAGATCGCGCCGGAGTAGAAGTCGATCCCGTAGGCGACGAGCCCGGGCACGATGAAGAAGATGAGCCCGATCCCATCCAGGATGAGAATGTTGGTGTCGAACTTTTCGGAGTGCGGCACGTCCTGACGCTCCGAGAACATCAAGGTTCCGCACCCGAAGGTGGGCAGGAGGGCCAGGCTGGCCAGGCAGAGGCTCGCGAGTGTGCGTTTCATCGGTCGCTCATTCTCTCTGGGGTCGATTCGATCGGTTTCCCCTTGAGTCTCGGCCATCTCGCCGGACACCTTGAGCGTGCCGAGCAGGTCCCGTCCGAAAACCGGGCCGCAGCCGGCGAGAGCGTGGTTCCTAGTGGTGTGATTCAGACATACGCAGCCTTATCCCGGCCCGCCTGCGTTCGGCACAAGGCGCGGCGACGAGGCAACTTCGCTGCAAGTTTAGGAGAAGCCGCAACGCCGTGGCGTGCGCAGGCGGGCCGGGATAATGCTGCGTATGTCTGAATCACACCACTAGCTACCATGGGTGCGTGAATTTCTTCGCCATGCTCGTCGCCATCGCACCCGTCCAGAGCCCAAACCCCGCTCAGGAAGCCCCCGCGGAATCGCGCGGTCTGATCCTCCACGAGGAAGGCGCCTTCGACGGCTACACGCTGATCTCGCCCCTCACTTCGAAGACGATGTATCTCATCGACATGGAAGGGCAGGTCGCCAAGCGCTGGGAGCTGGATTTCCTCACGGAGAGCGGCTACCTGCTGGACGACGGCCACTTGTTGCTCTGGGGCGTCGCCTCGCTCGAATCGAATCCGCGCTTCAACGGTCCGGGTGTCGAGGGCGGCCTGGTGCTGGAGATGGACTGGGACGGAGACATCCTCTGGAAGTACGTCCTCGACGACGACGACCGACTGCTGCACCACGACGTCGCGCGGATGCCGAACGGCAACCTCCTCATCCTCGCCTGGGAGCACCGCTACAGGGAGAGTGCGGTCGAGTGGGGCCGCGATCCCGCGCAGGTCGGCGACGCCGGCATGTGGCCCGACGCCGTGTACGAGCTCCACCCGACGCCCCCCGAGGGGGCCGAGATCGTGTGGGAGTGGCACGTGTGGGATCACGTGATCCAGGACTTCGACCCCGAGCAGGCGAACTACGGCTCGGTACCGGACAATCCGGGCAAGATCGACATCAACGTCGACCACCGCGATCGGCCGCCGATGACACCGGAGCAGCTCGCGGAGCTGAAGCGGATCGAACGCGAGATGGCCGCACTCGGTTATGGCGGAGATGGCGAGGACGACGAGGAGGACGAGTCGCCGCGAACCGGGACGGTGCCCGATTGGCTGCACACGAACGGGATCGACTACCAACCGGAATACGATCTGATCGTCCTCAGCACGCCAAACCAGAACGAGCTCTGGGTCATCGATCACTCGACGACGACCGAGGAAGCAGCGTACGACTCGGGCGGCCGTTGGGGTAAGGGCGGGGACATTCTCTGGCGCTGGGGCAACCCCCGGAACTACGGTGCCGGGACCGACGCGGACCAGAAGCTCTTCTTCCAGCACCAGCCGACATGGGTGTCCGGTGAGACGCCGGGTGAGCTGCGGCTGCTCGTCTTCAACAATGGCCGGGGACGGCCCGGCGGTGCCTACTCTTCGGTCGACGAGCTCGTGCTGCCCTTCGATCCCGAACAGGGTTTTCTGCGCGGCGAGCACCGCGCCTTCGGTCCGGAAGCACCGGTCTGGAGCTTCAGCGCCGGAACCGAGTTCTTCTCCTCCTTCATCTCCGGCACCCAGCGTCTCGCCAACGGCAATACTCTGATCTGCTCGGGCACGCAGGGCCGCGTCTTCGAGGTGACGCCCGCCGGACGGGTCGTCTGGGACTATCTGAATCCGTACAGCGGAAACGTCGATCTGGGCCCCAGCACCCCGCCGCCGCTCTCGCTCTATCGTGCGACTCGCATTTCGAAGGATCACCCGGGGCTGGCAGGGAAAGACCTCTGACCGGATCGGCAGCGCCCGCGCGAGCGAGTGCAAGGTAACGGCGCGCTCAATCGCCCGTGGGGAC
>Ga0114950_10003023_pt1 | contig 12984 bp, 11 predicted proteins | sample N075metaG_FD_83503 | JGI IMG/M metagenome (GOLD analysis project Ga0114950, IMG submission 83503) | Deep subsurface microbial communities from Kermadec Trench to uncover new lineages of life (NeLLi) - N075 metaG | ecosystem: Environmental > Aquatic > Marine > Ocean trench > Sediment | place...
GAGATGCCGGTGCACTTCATCATCGATCCGGATCTGCCGGAGGATGTCCGGACCGTAACGCTGTCTTATACGTTCTTCAGGAGCGAAACGCCGGAGCCGTCCGGTTCCTGAGCGTTGTCATTCGGATCGTGGTTCCGCTGCCGTCGGCTGCACGGGCATGGCGCTGTGAGGACGGATAACCCCCGTAGCAAAACCGGCCATCAGCAGGAGTACCAGCACGATAGACAGGCCGATCCGCCAACTCAGGGCATGAACCGTGCGCGTCGTAGTACCGCGGTCCCTGGCCAGGAACATAAAACCGGCCGTCAGGTTCCAGATGATGAGGACCAGCATGAGGACCAGGAGTATCTTGAACACGGCATCGGCTCGGGGAACAGCGAGTTCGCAGTATACGCCCGCGCGAATCTCATGAGACGGCGCGTCGCCATGCTCTTGTTTGCCGGTCTGGTCCTCGCAGGCCTGGTCTCTCTGGGCAACTGGCAGAGCCAGCGCGCTGAAGAGAAAGATCAACTGCTCGTTGGGTACGCTGTCGGTCGTGAGGCAGAACCGGTGATGGTGACTGATGCGGATCAACTGGTGAGCCTGCCGCGTTTTACCCGTATCACTGTGTCCGGACACTTCGATGCGGAACACGTGATATTTCTGGACAACCAGGTCCATCAGGGACGCGTCGGCGTCCATGTGTTCGTGCCTCTTCAAATGGCTCAAGATGAAGCTGTACTCCTTAATCTCGGTTGGCTGGAATTCCCCGATCGCAGCGTGTTTCCAGACGTTTCACTGCCGGCGGACCGAAGCCCGGTGACCGGGCTCATCAACGAACCACCCCAGGTGGGCATGCGGCTGGGTGATCCCAGTTCGGGCAGCTGGCCTTTGCTTACCCCCTACCTTGATCCGGTGAGGCTCAGTGCACAACTGGGTCTCAAGCTGGTGCCGCGCGTGATCTGGGTCGACCCCGAGGTGGGCAGTCCTTACCAGCGCCAGTGGCGCATCACCGATATGTCGCCATCGCGCCATCGCGCCTATGCGTTCCAGTGGTATTCCCTGGCGGCGGGTTTCGTGCTGCTGTGCGGGTTCGCTGTGTGGAAAGCGAGGCAGGACCCGTGAAATCGCGTCTGGTTCCGTTGAGTGTGACGGCAGCTTTCCTGCTGCCTGTTTTGCTGGCGTGGTGGTTGAACTTCGGTCCCTGGCCCTGGCGGCCGGAAGCGGCGGGTAATCGGGGGACCCTCATCCAGCCGCCGGTGCTGGTGGAGTCGGCTGGCGTGCGCTCTCTCGTTCATCCGGGGTTGGGGTACGAGGGCCTGGCGTCCGAGCCGTTTCAGGGGCACTGGTCGCTGGTGTACGCCGGTGCGAGCGACTGCCCCAACGCCTGTGAGGCGGCGCTGGTGAACATGCGCCAGTCCTGGCTGGCGTTGGGCAAGGACGCCCGCCGGGTACGGCGGTGGTTCCTGGTCAATGACGCCAAATCGCCTGCTTCATCGCTTCTGGAGGAGCACCCGGGTCTGACGGTGATCGCACTCACCTCGGCCAGTTCCGGTACGCTTGGGGCGGCCTTGGCAGTCGCCCGGGAAACCGCGGGCGGGGCGAATGCGGGCGAGTGGGTATGGTTGCTGGATCCGAGGGGGTTCGTGATCCTGTCCTACGGGTCATCGGCAACCGCCACGGACATCCTCAGGGACATGCAACGGCTGTTGAAATATTCCGCTCAGGACAACTGATCTGAAACAACCGGCCACAACATGAGCGTCTATCTCGCAGTTTGTAAACCCAAGGTAGTGGCGTTGATCGTCTTTACCGCCGTGGTGGGTATGTTGCTGGCTGTTCCGGGGGCGGTGCCCCTGGATACCGTGGTCTACGCCACCATCGGGATCGGTCTGGCGGCGGCCGCGGCGGCGGCGATCAACCATGTCCTCGACGCGCGACTCGACGCGACCATGGTGCGCACTCGCCACCGACCACTCCCGGCAGGCGAGCTGAGTTCGCGCAACGTCATGATTTTCGCTGTCGCGCTGGGCGTGTCGTCGATGCTGATCCTCGGTTTCCTGGTCAACCTTCTTACGGCGGCGCTGACCCTGGCATCGCTGGTGGGCTACGCCGTCGTGTACACGGTGTATCTGAAACACGCGACACCCCAGAACATTGTTATCGGTGGTATTGCCGGCGCGTCGCCGCCGGTGCTGGGGTGGGCGGCCGTGACCGACACCGTTGACCCGTACGCTTTGTTGCTGGCGCTCATTATTTTTGTCTGGACGCCGGCGCATTTCTGGGCATTGGCTATTTATCGGCGCGATGATTATGCGAAAGCAGGCGTGCCCATGTTGCCGGTTACCCACGGCAATGAGTTCACCCGATTGCACATTTTTTTCTATACCGTGTTGCTGGTGCTGGCGAGCGTATTGCCCTATCTGACCGGGATGAGCGGGGCGTTTTACCTGGGCGGCGCGCTGGTGCTGGGTGGCGTGTTTCTCTATTACGCCGCGCGCCTGTTGAAGGACCGGGGCGCGCGTCTGCCCATGCGTGTGTTCGGGTATTCCAATTTCTATCTCATGGCCTTGTTCGGCTTCCTGCTGTTCGATCATTACTACGCCTTGCTGGTGTGAACCATGAATTCTGGTGATAACTCCGGGGATCCGGTTGCCGAACAGTACGACCGCTGGGTTTACCCGCAGCCCATCGACGACATCGCCGCATGGGCCGCCGCTGGTCACCAGCAGGCCGCCGACCCGAAACTCATGGCCGACGAGTACTGGCCCGATCGCGGCTACCGCGACGGTCTGGAAATCCTCGTGGCCGGCTGCGGCGCCAACCAGGCGGCGGCGATCGCGTACTCCAACCCTTCCGCCCAGGTCGTGGGAACCGATGTGAGCGCCAGCAGCCTGGAACACGGGAAACGTCTGAAAAAGCAGCACGGTTTGGACAACCTGGAACTGCATGAGCTCCCGGTGGAGCAAAGTGCAAGCCTCGATCGCGGTTTTGATCTGGTGGTGGCCACCGGCGTGTTGCATCACCTGGCGGACCCTGCGGAGGGTTTGAACGCGTTGGCGGGGGTTCTGAAGGCCGATGGGGTCATCTTTCTCATGCTCTATGCGCGATACGGCCGTGCCGGGGCTTACATGCTCCAGGATTTTTTCCGGCGTCTTGGGGTCGATCAGAGTCCCGAAGACGTGGCGCTGGTCAAAGCCACCCTGGAAGCGCTGAACCCGCGCCACCCGGTGCGGGTCGCGGGAGAAAAATCACCCGACCACGAATATGAGGCAGGGCTGGTGGATCTGTATCTGCATCGCCGGGATGTGGCCTACACCGTGCCCGATTGTCTGGATCTGTTGCAGCGCTCAGGCCTCGTATTCCAGGGTTGGTACCAGCGCAACCATTACTACCCGGAAGGTCAGGTGCCCACCAGCCATCCCCTGTTCCCAAAACTGCAGGCATTGGCGGAGCCCGAGCTGTGGGCGGCGATGGAACTGTTCGACGGCACGATCACCAAACACGCCTTTTTCGCCTGTCGCCCGGAACGTGACGAATTCGCGTGGCGCCTGGGAATCGACGAGGACACGGTGTTTGACCTGGTTCCCTTGTTGCGCGGTGGCGCGGAACTGCACCCTCCCGGGAGTGCTGGTGATGGGGCGATCCAGCGGCAAGGCTTCGAACCCGTGACCCTGAACAAGGCGCAACTGGCGCTGCTGGGCCAGGTGGACGGGCGCCGCAGTGTGGGGCAGTGCGCGGAAGCCGGCCGTCTGACCGGGGACGAAAACATGCTCAGGGGCTTCGCCGCGCAACTGGTCCGCAGCCTGTGGCGCACCGACTACCTGTCCCTGCGCCTGCCCTCTGCTTCTCCGAACTAGCTGGTCCGCGATTTGCCCACGATCCCGGGCCATACCTAACGAGGACCAATAAGCTCCTGCCCCGCCGCTTACAGGGTCAGCGCTGTGGCCTAGGGCTCGGGCCCTGGGTTTTGGGAACAGGGCGTTTTCCGTACGCCCACTACTCAGTTGCATAGTTGGCATTTATCACTTAGTTTGGCGCAGCAGCCGGCCATGGAGGTTCCGTCGCCGGCGTTTTTTTGTGCCGAAATACGGCAAGTAGCGACGTAAATTGAATGCTGTCTCTCGTGGTATCAACCAGGAAAAAAACAGGAGCATCCGCACATGACGATTAGATCAAAGACCGGGAAGATGGTTGGTTCGATTTTCTGCCTCGCAATCCTCTTTCTTGCTACCTCGGTTCAGGCGGCCGGCATCAAGGTGCAAAACGTCAATTACGATCAGGAGCTGGGTGTTCTTGTTGTCAAGGGCAAGATCGAAGGTTTGGGGGACAACGTCGATGTCTTCGTAGAGAATCTCAGCACCGGCGCGGTGCTGGCATCCAGTACGACCAGCAAGCAATTCAGCTACATGGTTCCGATGGCGTCGTTCGCCGATGTGCCGTGCGAGGTGCTCATTTTGGCCGGCGCCGAGTCCGCTATCGCGAGCGTCAGGCATGGCCCGGGTGACTGCACCCGCTTTGAATTAACATTGAGCGGCGTGGTGAGAGATGGACCCGTGCCCTTTGCCACGGTCTCGGTCACTCTGGACGGCGTGACCTACACCACGACGGCCGATGAGTTCGGCAATTACGAGTTGCCCATCCTTACTGCCAACATCAATCAACTCGTGCGCATCGACGCCTCGGCGGAAGACCCGGAGACCGGCGGTTCCATCGAGTTCATCAACCTGATTGGCTCCTTTTCACGGGTGTTGAACGCTGGGCCATCGGGTAACGTTACGAACCTCACCACAGCCAGTTATATCCTGGCAGTGGAAGCCAACGGTGGCAGCGAGCCGACCACGATTGAGGAACTGCAGACTGCTGAAACAGCAATCGATGTCACAGAGTTGTTCGAGCTGGCCGCGCTGATCAAGCTGATTGTTGACGACCCGTCTTACAGCCTGCCTGCAGGTGAAGATAGTATGATCGCGTTCATCAGCGATCCCGCTGCCGTCGAAGCCTATCTCGAGACCGTCCCGCAGGAAGATCTTGATGCCGCCCTGGCAGAAATTCTCTCGGATTCAGACCTGGTCGCCGGCTTCACCATCGCGGACATCCCGGAACGTTACTACGCCATCCCCACAGCTTCACCGGGGTTCATGGCCCGTCGGGGTGATGCCCTGGAGTTCAACGTGGGCGTCCCGGGAGCAGAAACGGGCACGATCCTGAGTTTTTCCTTCACTGGCCAGGGCACAGATCAAAGTTTTGACTGGTCGATCGATGCCAGCGGGCGCCTGGTACTGGATTTCAATACACCGATTGAGCAGATAGATTTTCCGGGTATTGATTCCACGCCTGCTACACCACCTGAGCGGCAGCTGCTTGTGGACGCAAATATCCAGCAGATCGCAGAGATACGGACCGTCACCCAACATACCTACACGCGCGTCACCGATGGCACACTGGTGGACATCGTCAGGCGGGAGGCACCCGCCACGATTACCTACCCACCGATAGACCTGGGTGGCGGCGCGACCCTGACCCTGGCTAACCAGCCAGTCTTCGAGATTACGTCAACAGAGCAGACGCTCCGGTCGAGTCTGGATATCGACCCGACCCCATTCAAGGCCAGTTGTGCCGGGGGCGGACAAGGTGTCTGCGTTGAGGGCGCCTGGGCCGGCACCTATCATTACTTTCCCGGAGTTGACAACGGAAACAATCCGTATCCGGATACCGCTTATGGCGATATCGCCAGTTTCGCCGCCGACTCTACGGTGAGCGGCAATATCTCCGGGTTTGCCGCAACCTGGTCCGTGGACGCAGACGGCGCTTTGGTGATCACCTATCCCGACGGGTGGACCCAACGCGCGCTGATCCTGGATTCGCTGGGGCTGGAATACGGTGTTTTCCTGGACTTTTCGAACGGCTTCGACCGATTTGCCACGTACACGGTTTTTGTGAGGGCGGATGAATCATTTGATCTCACGGTTCCCTTCCTCACCAGCCCGGCGGGTCAGTACTGGAACGGCGAAATCAATTCCTGGGTTCCGGGCAGCTTTGACGAGAACGGCTTGCACACTATCAATGTTCGCTTCGGCTGGCAGTTCGATGCGACGGGGGGCACGGGACGAAACAGGCGGGGGTTTCCGGACGAATGTGGTAAGGGCCTGTTGACCACCGCCATGACCTGGTCGGTCAATCCCGATGGAAGCGCGTTAATCGATCGTTTCCCCACGGTCGTATTTCCGGGTTGGGCTCTGCGCACCTGGTTTCCGGTGGCCGAGACAACAACTAACGGCGACAGACTGCTGTATGTAATGGAGACTGAGAGCCGTCTGATCGGTCCAGACAATATGGAATATGGCCTCTTTATTCCGCCACGGTTGAATATTGAACGCGAGATTGACGAGTTCACTGATTACAATTGCTTTTTCAACCAATGACAGCGGCTCTAAGCTGCGATACATGCGACCCCGCCGCGAGGCGGGGTCTTTTTTTGCGAATTGAGGGGGGCATAGCCCTTGGGGACGAAAACATGCTCAGGGGTTTTGCCGCGCAACTGGTTCGCGGTCTCTGGCGCACCGACTATCTGTCTTTGCGGCTGCCCGCCGCTTAGACAGCAAGCCTTGGACAAGCCCGACGCCTAATAAGGGTCCCAGCCCTCTTCTGTTTTTATTCTTTCCCAGGATGCGAGTTGTTCGCGCAGCTCGGCGTTGCGGCGTTCGATCATCGCAATATAGTCCGGGTGATCATGGAGTACGTCCAGGATTCGATCCGCTTCCAGGCCCCAGGTAAAACCCAGGCCAATATCCGCTCACAACGAACGCGATCGGGCGTCTCGTTTGCGGTCGGACTCTCTGAGCATTTTCTTTCTCAGGCGCAGGCTTGCTGGAGTCACCTCGAGCAATTCATCGTCGTCCAGAAACTCCAGCGCCTGTTCCAGCGAATAGCGTATGGTCGTTGTCAGTACCAGGTTTTCGTCGGTGCCCGCGGCACGAATATTGGTCAACTGTTTGGCCTTTGTGGGATTGACGACAAGGTCATTGTGTCTCTGATGAATGCCGATGATCATGCCTTCGTACACGGGTTCACCGTGGCCAATAAACAGTCGCCCGCGTTCCTGCAAATTGAACAGGGCATAGGCGAGCGCCTTGCCTTGCACCTTTGAGACCAGCACGCCGTTGTTGCGTTGGGCGATCATGCTTTTCACCCGTCGATCGTACTTGTCGAATACGTGGTAGATCAGACCGGTACCGGAGGTGGCCGTCAGGTACTCGGTGCGGAACCCGATCAGCCCGCGGGTCGGGATGCTGTAGTCGAGACGCACGCGTCCCTTGCCGTCGGGGATCATGTCGAGCAGTTGGCCTTTGCGCTCCGCCAAACGACTCATTACGCCACCCTGGAAGGCCTCGTCGAAGTCGACGGTCAGTTGCTCCCAGGGCTCGTGCTGTTCGCCGTCGACTTCATGCATGATGACTTCGGGGCGCGAGACCGCCAGTTCAAAACCTTCCCGGCGCATGGTTTCGATCAGCACGGACAGATGCAATTCGCCACGTCCGGAAACGCGAAACTTGTCCGGGTCATCGGTGTCGGCGACGCGCAGCGCGACGTTGTGTTTGAGCTCCTGGTCGAGGCGCTCACGAATCTGTCGGCTCGTCAGGAATTTTCCGTCCTGCCCCGAAAATGGCGATTTGTTCACCTGAAAAGTCATGCTGATCGTCGGCTCATCGATGGCCAGCAGCGGCATCCCTTCTTCCATATCTCGTGCGCATACCGTTTCAGATATGCCGAGATCATTGATGCCGCTGAAAACGACGATGTCTCCGGCGTTGGCTGTTTCGATTCGCGTGCGTTTCAAGCCGTCGAAGCCGTAGAGATCGAGCACACGCGCCTTGCGGATCTCGCCGGCAGTGGAGACGATGCTGACGGACGAGTTGGCATTGATACGGCCCCGATTGACCCGGCCGATACCGAGAACACCGACATAGGTATCGTAATCGAGGCTGGACACTTGCAGCTGCAGCGGTCCGTGAACATCGACTTTCGGCGCGGGAACGTGTTTGATGATTGCTTCGAACAGCGGCGTCATGTCGCCTGAGCGGCAATCCGTGTCGGTTCCGGCGTAGCCTTTCAACGCAGAGGCATAGATCACCGGAAAGTCGAGCTGTTCGTCCGTCGCGCCAAGGCGATCAAACAGGTCGAAAGTTTGATTAAGCACCCAATCAGGTCGAGCCCCATCCCGGTCAACTTTGTTGATGATAACAACCGGGGTCAGGCCATGTGCGAAAGCCTTCTGCGTCACGAATCGTGTTTGCGGCATCGGACCTTCGACGGCGTCGACCAACAGCAGTACGCTGTCAACCATCGAGAGTACGCGCTCGACTTCGCCACCGAAGTCAGCATGGCCGGGCGTATCGACGATATTGATGCGATAGCCATTCCACTTGATCGAGGTGTTCTTCGCCAGAATCGTGATGCCGCGCTCGCGCTCGAGAACGTTGGAGTCCATGACCCGGTCCGGAATCTTCTCTCGCGCGCCGAACGTGCCAGACTGCTTGAGGAGCTGGTCGATCAATGTGGTCTTGCCATGATCCACGTGGGCGATAATGGCGATGTTTCTCAGGTGTTGTATATCTGACATTTTCGGGTCGGGGAGTTGCGGTGGCGGCGGATTATAGAGACCCGGGGCCGTAATTGATACGCTGCATGAGATCGAATGCCAGATGCAGGCCGCGAGGGCCGCGCCGAGGGGCGCCCAGGTGCGGAATCGGAAGGTTCGGTTTTCGGGTTTTGGCGAAGCGGGGGCGTGTAAACGGGCCGGGAAACACCCTGCTTGAACAACAAAAACGCAAGGCTCAACATTCGTTTTTGATCAAGGAGAAACAGATATGGGCGATAAGGGAAAAAAAGATAAAGGCAAAAAGGAACACCAAAAAAAGGCTCAGCGTACTCAAAAGGAAAAACGGCAACTGAAAAGAGAAAAAAAGAGGAACAAATAAATATACCTCCCCAACAGGGCGTCGCTTGGATCGCTCAACGAAGGTTCCCTAGCACCGGATCGTATCGTTACGGTATCGCGTTCAGATCAGGTCGTTGGTTGTACGTCGAAGGCGATGCTGATGCGCGTTTCCTGGCATTGAAAAGGCACCGTACCGTGCAGGAAATATGCGGGGAAAAACAGCATCAAGCCATCACGGGGCTCGATTATTTTGGTCTTGTTCCTGAAGGTGTCGGAATCGCTGAGATGGGAAAAGCCGTCGAACTCGATCCACCCGGCTTTCGGGTTGTCCGCGTCGTGGATAAAGCCTGAACCCTGCACGTAGTACACACCGCTGAGCCAGGCGTGTTCGTGGTTGTGCGCTCCGTGAATCCCGCCGGAGTTGAGCACCGTCGCCCACATTTTGAGATCCCAGTTTGCCGGTGGCCTCGAGAAGAAGGGATGTCCGGCTTTTGCTGGCAGCGCCTCGATAAACCGTTGGACTTCCGCGCGCACCAGATCCGCGAAGGCCGTGATCGCCGGAGTGGGGGTATCCAGAATGCCGTAGGCGAAACGGCGGGTTGTCGTGGCCTTGATCTCGTCGTGATGATCTTTCAGTGACGGATGGGAAAGTACATCCCGCGCGAGGGTCTCGTTCAGGCTCTGAATGTCGGCAAACGCGTCGGGCGCGCGGATTTCCACCGGGTGGGGAAAGCGATCCAGGGGATAGAGTTCGTCGAAACGCGCCTCGTTTTCCTGTTGCATCGCCGCGAAGGCTTCGTGGGCAATGGAGAACTGGTTGCGGGGGAACTGTTTTATGCACGCGCGGCACGCTTCCAGCGCCTCGTCGGGCCGGCGCAGGTAAAGCAGACAGGACTGCAATCCGTTCCAGGCAGCCACATTCTCCGGATGTGCGTCGAGCAACGAGGTGTAGCAGCGGATCGCCGCGTCGAAATCACCCAGGGCCTGGTAGAGGGCGGCCAGGTTGCAATGCGCGTCGGGGAAATCGGGCTTGATGGACAAGGCCTTCATGAAGGAGGCCACGGCTTCTTCATTCCGGCCCAGTTCCTTCAGAGCGTTGCCCAGGTTGTTATGGGCGGCGACCTGGTCTGGCGCTGCCCGGATCGCCGCGCGATAACACTCGGCGGCTTCTTCCAGCTGCGCATCCTCGTGCAGAATGCCTCCCTTGACGTTGAGTGCCACCGGGTGGTCCGGTGTCAGACCCAGTGCCTTTTCGCACCACTCCATCGCCTCTTCCGGTTTCTCCTCCCTGATCAGCGTGGTTGCCAGGTTGCACATGGCGTTCACATGCCTGGGTTGGTGCCGCAAGGCTTTTCGAAAACACGTGGTTGCCTGGGCCCACTCACCGCTGTCCATCAGGGCCACACCCAGATTGTTGAGCGCGGAAGAATCCGCGGTATTGATCTCCAGCCCGCGTCGAAAACAGGCCATCGCTTTTTCCGTTTGGCCGGCCGCCTTCAGCACCAGTCCCAGCGCGTTGATCACAGGCAGGGCATCGGGTGAGAGTTTCAGCGCCTGGCGGTAGCACCCCTCCGCGCCGGGCAGATCGCCCCGTTGTGCCAGGACCCGGCCCAGGTTGGCCCGGGCCTGGAAAAGATCCGGCTGTACGGCCAGCGCCCGCCGGAAGGCGTTTTCGGCCCCGGGCAGATCGCCCAGGCTCATGGCGGCCGCGCCACTCAGGTTATGGGCATGCGCGTGCGAGGGATCTTCAGAAAGGATCTGCCGGCAAACGCGCAGGGAGTCCTGGTGCTGACCGGCCTGGTGCAGGGCGGTGGCTTGTTGAAAAAGTGCCCCCACCTCTGGCCGGGGGTCTTTGTGGGAGTCGGTCTGCATGGCCCGCATGGCGTGAGTTCAGGGATGGCCATTCTAGCCCCAAGGTGCCTCCCCGTGAATTCACCGTGACCGGACGGGGCGAAATCTGCAAGAATCTCCTGATCTCCATCAGGGGCCGGCCCATGTCTCGATGCCTTTTCGTATTGTTGTTTTTTGTCCTCGCGGCGCCGCAGCTTGCCCTTGCGCACGAGTCCATGGCCGAGGTGTACGCCAGGGTCAGCCCGGCGGTCGTGGTCGTTCGCGCGGAAGGGCGCGCCGCACCTAGCTTGCCCGGGGAGCAACCGCTTGCATTCGGCAGGGTCGGCACGGGTGTGCTGATCGATCGGTCCGGACGGGTACTGACCGCCGCGCATGTGGTGGAAACTGCCGACCGGGTCGAAGTGGAGTTCCCCGGTGGCGAGGTGGTCAAGGCAACTGTTTACAGCGTCAACGCTCTGGCGGACGCGGCCTTGTTGCAACTCGAGGCGGTCCCGGAAAACGCTGTGGTGGCCGGGTTGGGCGACTCGGACGCGGTGCGGGTGGGCGACCCGGTGTTCATCATCGGCGCGCCGTATGGTGTGTCGCATACGCTCACGATGGGTGTCGTCAGTGGGCGCCGCCAGGCGGACCGGACCGTCTCCGCGCATCTGCCGGAATTGCTGCAAACCGATGCTGCCATCAACCAGGGCAATTCCGGTGGCCCCATGTTCGACAGCCAGGGCCGGGTGATCGGCATCGTCAGTTACATTATGTCCCAGTCCGGCGGATCCGAAGGCCTGGGGTTCGCCGTGGCCATCAACTCGATCAGAACCTTTTTGCTGGAGCGTCGCCCCTTCTGGAGCGGACTGTCCGTGATCCAGGTGAATGGCGCCATGGCCAGGGCGCTCAACCTGCCACAACCCGGCGGGATACTGGTGCAGCAGGTCGCCCGCGGGTCCCCGGGGGAACGGGCCGGGTTGCAGGAGGGCACCGTCCCGGTGCTTATCGGCGAACACCGGATGTTGCTGGGCGGCGACATCATCCTGGCCATCGATGGCATCGAACTCGGTGTCGAGGGTTCTGTGGACCGGGTGTTCGAACACCTGGAAACCGTGGCTCCCGGGTCGGCGTTGCGCCTGACGGTGCTTCGGGCAGGGGGCGTGATCGAGCTTTCCCTGCGACCGTGACCCGGGAATGCCCTACGGCTTTTCCGCCGCGGGCGCAGAAATAAAAACGGCTTCGCTCTTTTTGATAGACGAGGGGAGGCCGTTTTCCCTGCAAGAAGTTTCAGGCTTCGGCCAGGATGCCGCCGCGCAGTTTTTTCATGGCGGCAGCTTCCAACTGGCGGATACGCTCCGCGGACACACCGTAACGATCGGCCAGCTCCTGCAGCGTCATGCGGGACTCGCCCAGCCAGCGGTTGCGCAGGATGTCACGGCTGCGATCGTCCAGCGTTTCCATTTCCGCGTAGAGACGATCGTTGTTATGGCTCTGCCAGTCATCGGCTTCCACCACGGTGGCCGGATCCGGCTCGCCGGCGGGCAGATAGGTCACCGGCGCGACCGGGCCCTCGTCATCGTCCTTGTCCCGGCCGTCAAAACCCAGGTCCCGTCCCGACAAACGTGATTCCATCTCAACGACTTCGCGCACAGGTACGCCCAGATCCCTGGCAACCGCTTCCGCTTCTGCCTTGCTGAACCAGCCGAGACGGTGCTTGGCCTTGCGCAGGTTGAAAAACAGTTTGCGCTGCGCCTTGGTGGTGGCCACCTTGACGATGCGCCAGTTGCGCAGCACGAATTCGTGAATCTCGGCCCGGATCCAGTGTACGGCGAAAGACACCAGGCGCACCCCGTGGTCCGGATCAAAGCGTTTGACGGCTTTCATCAGGCCGATGTTGCCTTCCTGTACCAGATCGCCCAGGGGGAGGCCGTAACCCGAGTAACTGCGGGCCACGTGCACGACAAAACGCAGATGCGACATGACCAGTTGCCCCGCCGCGTCCAGATCGTCCTCATCGCGGAAACGACGCGCCAGCCCCTGTTCCTGCTCGACGCTGAGGATGGGGAACTTGCCGACGGCCTGGATATAGGCATCGAGACTGCCGACGGGCTGCGGCAGATTGGCGGTGATCAAAGCCTGGGTCACTGGTGGTTTTCCTCCCTTGTGGAACCCTCTGCGGGGTATTTTAGCACTCGCGGGGGTAGAGTGCTAAAACTCTCCGGAGTTCCACTCCA
>Ga0114950_10003024_pt1 | contig 12983 bp, 9 predicted proteins | sample N075metaG_FD_83503 | JGI IMG/M metagenome (GOLD analysis project Ga0114950, IMG submission 83503) | Deep subsurface microbial communities from Kermadec Trench to uncover new lineages of life (NeLLi) - N075 metaG | ecosystem: Environmental > Aquatic > Marine > Ocean trench > Sediment | place...
CTCGGCCAGCTGCTCCCGAGATAGCTGACCCAACCGAACCAGCGCATCTCCGACGTTGACGCGGGTTTCGAGTTGATTTTGCAGGATCTCCTCCAACTCGATGGAGTTCAAGACGCCCATTTCCTGGGCGAGTTCTCCGAACGAGAGTTCCACCCGGTTCTGTTCATTGGTGACCCGATCGCAATCGGCCTTGGTTGCAAAACCGGCCTGGACCGCGAGATCACCGATCGTGGGGTTCTCTCGTTCCATCAACTGGAGAGCTTCGTGAAGCCCTGTCGAGTCCACGGCGCCTGACTCGATCAAGAACTGTCCGAAAAAACTGGCCCCCACCGTCAAGTTTCCTTCATCTGAAGGCTCACCTCGGATTCGATCAGCGCATTGATGAGTTCGGGATCGAAGGGCTTCGCAATCACTTGCACGGCTCCGAGCCGAAACGCTTCTTCGGCGTGACTTCCCGAGCCTCCCAGGGAAGACACCATCGCCACGCGGACCTCGGGATTCTTGGCGCGCATCAGACGCAACGCCGAGAGACCATCCATCTCGGGCATCACGATGTCCATAAAAATTAGATCAGGCGTCGAGTCCGCCGCGCTGCGAATCGCGCTGAGGCCGTTCTCTGCGGTCCCAACCACCTCGGCACAATCGATCTCGCTGATGATCGCACCGAGTTGCGCGAGCGCAGTTTTGCTGTCGTCGACAATGAGAAGTCTGAGCTTGTCCGCCATGGGCACCTCACAGGTTCACTCTCTTTCATCGGTCCGTGGGGTTGTGGAGTTGACTCGCAAGATTGAACCTCTCGGCCGGGCCGAGCCCTGGTTGTGAACTCGATCGTCTTCCTCTGTGAGAAAAGTCCAGCGGCACGCCAAGCTCCGCGAGCGCACTCGCGCGCTTCGAGCCAGAGAACTTCGCTTGCGAGATTATGTCCAAGCCCTGCCCCCGACAGCAATTGATTCAATTGCCCCTGGCTGAAAGCCCTCAGTTGACGTTCACTTCCCATATGCCCGAGCACGCGAATGTCCTGATCGCCGGCGGAGGAATCATTGGCAGCAGCCTCGCATGGGCCTTGGCATCCCGTGGCGTCGACGATGTGGTCGTGGTGGATCTCGACCTGAACGGGATCTACGCCTCGAGTGAACTCAACGCCGGTGGAGCTCGGGCGACCTGGTGGCAGCCGGTGAACATCGAAAGCTGCAAAGCGACTCTGGAGTTCTTTCGAGAGCATGCCGAGCACTTCGGCTTCCGATCCGTGGGCTATCTCTGGCTCTACGACGACCCGGACTTCTACGCCCGGGCACTCGAAAAGCGCAAACTCCAAAACGACTACGGCCTCGAGGTCGAAGCGCTGCAGAGCGGGGAAGTCACAGAACGGTTTCCGGTTCTCGATCGCCACATGAGCGAAATCGTAGGTGCAACGTTCTCCCCGTTCGATGGACTGCTCAACCCAAACGCCGTGAGACGCTGGTTTCGCGACCGGGCTGAGGAGCTCGGCGTGGTCTTCTGCAACCGTCACTACATTACGGGCGTGACGACTACGCGCTCTTTCGGCGCTTCCGACGTGCGGCGCCGGGTCAGTGGGGTTGAGATCATTCGCGTCAAGAAGGAGCCGCAAGATCGCGACGAACTGAACCTCCGCAAGATCCTCACGAGTCACAATCTTTCTTCAAATCTCAATGACGAAGAGTTTCAGATTTCCTGCGACACCATCGTGAACTGCCTCGGAGCCTGGTCACCGATCTTCTCGGCCAAGATCGGAGTGCACGATGTAAGCGAACCCGTGCGGCGTCAAATTTCACTGCTCGACGTGCATAAAGAAGATGTTCGACCGGGGGTCGATCTCGACACGATCGGGATGATCGTCGATGCGAGCGGTCTCTATTTCCATCCGGAGGGTTCACACATCCTGGCCGGCTACTCGACACCCCATGAAGCATCGGGTTTCGACTTCGAGTACGAAGGACAGGATTTTTTCGAACGCGAAATCTGGCAACGCCTCGCCCACCGATCGACCAGCTTCGAGCGCTGCGGTCATGTGCGGGGTTGGGCCGGGCTCTACGCGGTAACTCCCGATTGCAGCGGTATCGCGAGTGCGGTGTCGGGTTTCAGCAATCTGTTTGAAGCCCATTCGTTCACCGGACGCGGCGTCATGCAGAGCTACTCGGTCGGCCAGGCGATGGCGGCGCTGATCGATACTGGACGGTTCGAGCACGTAGACCTGAGTCCCCTTTCTCGGGACCGGTTTTCGGACCCCTCGCGGTTGATCCCCGAAGATCTGCATATCTAGCAGCCCGTTGGCTGAAAGGCAGATGGGCGCGGTACACTGGCCCCCCCTCCCCATTGAAGCGGACGAGACTAGAACCCATGCGCACTACTTCGATATCAATCGTCGCTTCGGCGTCTCTGGCTTTGCTGATACCCGGATGTACGTTCGTCAGCCTGCAGACCGACGCATCACACGTAGCGCGAATCGAAGCATCGGCCGCTCCAGACTGTGAGGAACTGGGGATCACCCGAGTCGAGGTCCTTCACGAAGTCGGCTTCCTCACGAGGAATCCGTCCAAGGTAGAGGGCGAACTCGACATCCTTGCGCGCAATGCCGCCGTCGATCTCGGTGGAAACGCCGTCGTTCCCTCGGGACCCGTGGAAGCCGGAAAGCGCGCCTATCGCGTCCTGCGCTGCCCCTAGGCGGCGCACCGTCTTCGACCAAGCCACCTGCAAGCAGCCGGCAACACGAGCCGCTACAGGTGGATGTGAATCGGGAGTTCACCCGATGTGTTGTTCGATTCGTTTCGCCGAATGACTGTGAGATCGGTACTCATTGCCGATTCGATGCAGCCTTCGGGCGGGACGGGGCGGTTCGTTGGAAATCGGCGAGATCATTCAAAGCCCGATCTTGTGGCTGATCGTCAGCCTCGGGATCGCGATCGTCCTGGCCATCCGCCGGAAGGTCGGCGTCCATGCCGAGGACAAGTTCTCCGGGCGAACCGCGATCATCGAAGGGATGAGCGATGGCGTCCTCGTCGTCGACATGAACGATCGCTTGCTCGATCTGAATCGCGCGGCCCGCTCGATTCTCCATCTGCAGCAAACGCTTCCGCTTCGCCAGCCGCTACAGGAGGTCATTGGACACCTTCCGGATCTCGTAGAGCTCTTTCGCCGAGAGCTCGACGGCCACTTCGAGATGGCGTTCGAAGACCCGGGTGGGGATCGGGAGGTCTACGACCTTCAATTTACGACCCTTGGCGGTTCCTATAGAGAGCTCGAGTGTCGCGTGCTCACGCTGCGGAATGTGACCGAGCGAGTAGTCGACCGCGAAGAACTCAAACGCGAGTCGATCAACGTACAGCTGCTTCAACGGGTCGCAGTCGTGGCAAACGATTCTAACTCCATCGACGAAGCCCTGAGCGAATGCCTGCGTCTCATTTGCATCGCAACTGGGTGGAGTGTGGGGCACGTACGGATTCCCGCGACGGGAGATCACTCCGAACTGGATTCGACGCAGACCTGGTATCTCAGCGATCTCTACGGCAGCGGTGAGGGCGATTTTGTAACACTCGCAGAACAAACGGCCCGTTCGGCGGAAGAAGGACTCCCCGGGCGCGCCTTTGATCTGATGAGACCGGTTCATGGCGACGAGCGGGATATCGGAGACACCGCTGCGCAAATTTCTGCGGTGCTCAATCATAAACGGTTGTCCGGAGTCTGCTTTCCCGTTCCGGTCAGCAACAGCTGCTTTGCCGTGTTCGAGCTCTACGGCCGGGGGCCTCGAGCAGTGGATCACCATCTGCTGGGAGTATTTGGGCACCTTGGATCCTCGATTGGTCGTGCAATCGAACGAAGACTCGACGCCGAGAAGATTCGCCGGCTCGCGTTTCGCGACAGTCTGACTCAGCTTCCCAATCGCGAATCGTTCCGTTCGAGCCTCTACGACGGGGTCAGGTATGCGAAGTCACAGAACGGTGTGATCGCGCTGCTCTTCATAGACCTCGACGGTTTCAAACGAATCAACGACAACCTGGGGCACAGAGCCGGGGATGAACTTCTGCGTCGGGTTGCGGAGCGGTTCTCGAACGTCATCCGCGGCGCGTACCGCCCCAGCGAGGACAAACACAACGACGCGCCGCAAGACTCGGTCTCGCGACTCGGCGGCGATGAGTTCACCGTTCTACTCAGCGACGTGCGGCGACCCGAAGACGCGGCGCGAGTTGCAGAGCGCCTTCTGGAGGCACTGCGAGAACCCATCCCCATTGGTTCCCACGAATTCTTCATCGGCGCGAGCATCGGAATCGCGACCTTCCCGACCGATGGCTTCACCGCCGAGGTATTGCTGCAAAATGCCGACGCCGCCATGTACTTCGCCAAGTCACGGGGACGCGGCTGCTATCAGTTCTACACCCAGAGCATGAACCAGAGCAGCGCCCGGCACCTCATGATCGAAGAACACCTGCGCGGAGCGCTCGAGCGCGGCGAACTCTCGCTGCAGTATCAGCCGATCCGCGATTCCAAAACCAGCGAAGTCGTCGCCACCGAGGCACTCCTGCGCTGGGAGGATCCCGAAGAGGGTCCCATCGGACCGGACGAGTTCATCCCGATCGCCGAAGAGTCCGGCTTGATCGTGGACATTGGCGCCTGGGTGTTGCGAGAGGCATGCAGACAGGCCGTTGAATGGAACAATCTCGGTTATCGACCGATTCGCATGTCGGTGAACCTCTCGGGGCGTCAGATTCGAGCGGCTGATTTTGTTGAGCGCGTAAACTCGATTCTAGACGAGACACAAATGCGCCCGGACATGCTCGAACTCGAAATTACCGAGAGCACGATCATGCAAGACGACGAACTCACGAACACGACCCTGAAACAGCTGGACGATATGGGGATCGGACTCGCGTTGGACGACTTCGGGACCGGCTACTCCTCGATCAGCTACTTGCGGCAGTTTCCGATCGGCCGCCTCAAGATCGATCGATCCTTCGTCTCCGACCTGATGACGAACCCAGACGATGCGGCACTGACCGGGGCGATCATCGCAATGGCCCACAGCCTGCGGGTGAAGGTGGTGGGCGAGGGTGTCGAGACCGAGGAGCAAGCCTACTTTCTAAGCAGGCGCGGCTGCGAGGAACTCCAGGGCTACCTCATCAGCCCGGCGGTCGACCCCGCGATGTTTCTCCGTTTCCTCGTGCGGGAAAAGGACGATGAGATGGATGAGGCCGCAGAACCAGAGTCGTAGGTCCCCATGGCGCTCCGGCCTGCGCGCGGCACACTTGCCGGGTGAGCGAAAACTCCGTCGCATTAGCCGATCTCGAAACTGAGGCCCATGTCTGGCTGGCTCGGCCCGATGACGTCCTCGATGGGCAACAGCGGACCCGGTACCTCGACTTGCTTTCCGAAGCTGAGCGGATCCGACACGAGCGCTTCCACTTCGAGATTCACCGAAACCTGTTTCTGGTCTCACACGCATTGCTGCGCACCTCGCTATCGCGGTACGCCGACGTCTCTCCCGAGGATTGGCAGTTCTCGGAGGGCGAGTTCGGCCGTCCAGAAATTTCGGCCGGGGATGGCGCCCCAGCGCTGCGCTTCAATCTCTCTCACACCGAGGGATTGGCGGCCTGCGTGGTTTGCCGGGAGATCGATTGCGGCGTAGATGTCGAGCGCTTGAACCGGGTCAAAGACCTCGATGGCGTGGCGAGACGCGTGTTCACAACCGCTGAACGGGACGATCTGCGCAGTCGGGAGGGCGATTCGTTGCAGGGGCGCTTTACCGACTACTGGACCTTGAAGGAGGCCTATATGAAGGCGAGGGGCAAAGGGTTTCAGCTTCCGCCCCAAAGCTTCGCGATTCGTCTCGAGGAGTGCCCGGAATCCGTGCCGCAGCTCGTGGTGCCCCCCGACTTCGACGACCGGCCGGACGAATGGCAATTGGCCCTATATCCGATCTCACCCGGGCAGAAGCCCGAGTATCGGCTCGGTGTGGCGCTCCGCACCGGGGTTGGGGCTTCGCGACGCATCGTCGTACGCGAGACCGTCCCGGGCTGAGCCACTGCAAAGGATGACCTGATATACTCGTAACCGGTCCCTGCGGAAGGGATGACGGTGGTGTTGCGAAGCAGTTTCAGCGGGGAGTCATGAACAGGTCCATGCCGAATATCAACATGTGGGGCAAGGCGCTCACCGTCATGCCCCGAATCGACAAGACCGAATGGGACGCCCTGGATCTCATTTCGCGTTGGCTGATCGCCACGCGTGCCGCGGTCATCATCATGACCTTCACCTCCGCGGCGTTCGCAGGACTGCTGGCGCACAAGTTCGGCTCGTTCGATTTTCAGCTCTTCGCTCTCGTCGCCGGCGGCTTGTGCCTCGCCCATGCGACCAACAACATCATCAACGATCTTACGGATCACTATAAGGGCGTAGACAAGGACAACTACTTCCGAACCCAGTACGGTCCGCAGACGATCGAAGCCGGTTTCATGAGCGTGCGCCAGATGCTCGTGTACGCGGTCGTAACCGGAGCTCTGGCGCTCGCGATCGGTGGCTATCTCGTGTTCTTGCGCGGCGAAATCGCATTGATGCTCCTCGGCGCCGGCGCGTTCTTTGTTCTTTTCTATACCTGGCCACTCAAGTACATCGGCATGGGAGAGCCGGCGGTCCTCCTGGTGTGGGGCCCGCTCATGGTCGGGGGCGGCTTCTATATCATCACTGGAAACTGGAGCAACGATGTCGCCGTGGCGAGTATCGCCTATGCGCTCGGCCCCACGGCGGTACTCTTTGGCAAGCACATCGACAAGCTCGACGCCGATGCGGGCAAGAAGATCCGCACGTTGCCCGTAATCTTGGGGGAGAAAATCTCGCGCTATTCGGTGGTTGGAATGCTGGTCGCGCAATTTTTCGTGGTCGCATACCTGGTGGCCATCGGGTTCTTCCATCCCGTCATGTTGATCGTGTTGGCGGCCACGCCCTCGCTTCGGCGTGTCTTCAAAATTTTCAGCTATCCCCGACCGAGCAGCCCGCCAGACGACTTGCCCAAGGGCGTCTGGCCACTCTATTTCGTCGCCAGTACCTTCTGGTACAACCGCCGCTTTGGACTGCTGTTCCTGACCGGCCTGATCCTCGATACGGCACTGACGTAGTAAGCAGGAAGAACCCAGGAGTAGAAAGCAGCAAAGAGGAAATCGAATCGGAGAGACTGTGGGCAAGCTGGCATCCCAGTTGAGTGAACGGGCGGAGCGATTTGTCATCCGGCGCGCTCCCTACGTGCTTCTCGCCACGTTTTGCATCGTGATCTTGAGCCTCGCGCAGGTCGTCGATCTGCGCACCGGTCAACCGATTCTGAAAATGGACCCATCGGTCGATGGGATTCTTCCGGCCGACGACGCAGGCCGACGCTACTACGATGAGTTCAAACAACTCTTTTCGTCCGGCGAAGTGATCTTGCTCGCACTGGTCGCAGACGACATCTTCACGACCCGCAATCTCGAACGCCTGCAGACGATCAGCGAAGAGATCGAGGGACTGGATCAGGTCGACAGCGTCAAGAGCCTCTCCCTCTCTTTGAACATCCGCAGTGAAGACGGCGCGCTCGTCACCGAACCTTTCTTCGACATCGTGCCCGAGTCCCCCGCCGAACTGGCCGACTTGCGGGCGCGAGCTCTTTCCGACCCGATCTACTCGGGGAATCTAATCTCGCGAGACGGACGCGTTGCGGTAGTTCTGATTCGACTCCTGGATATCCCCGAAAGGGAGATTCTCGAGAGTGGGTTCGATGACCGGATCCAGGAAATCGCCGCGGCTGGCTGGCCGGACGGCGAGTTCTGGCTGAGCGGCGCGGTTCACGTCAACGCCGAGATGACCCGGGTGATGATCAGCGACATGACCGTGCTGGTGCCGATCGCGGCCCTGGTGATGTCGATCGTCGCGTTTATTTCGTTCCGCAGCATACGCGGCGTCGTGGTTCCGATCGCGGCGGTTCTGATTTCGGCTCTCGCGATCATGGCGTACGTCTCCGTAGCCTACGGAACCCTCAACCAACTCACGGCTGCGATCCCATCGATCATGATCGTGGTTGGCTTTGCCTATTCGGTCCACATCGTCGCGGCCTACTACGACGCGATTCGCGAATCCGGTGGCGCGACCGGAAACGACTCGAGCCCGGCGCTGGTAGCTTTGCGCAAGGTCTCAACCCCGGTGCTCTTTACCGGGTTCACCACGGCCGCGGGCTTCGGCTCCTTGGCCACCAGTTCGCTCCGCTCGATTCAAGAGTATGGCACCGCTACAGCGATCGGCGTCATCTTCACCATGTTCATCACACTGACGTTCTCCCCCGCGTTGCTCCATGTCCTTCCACACCCGAAATTGGTCAAACGAAATAGCGGCCAAAAGAACAAGATCGACCGGTTCGACCAGAGCCTGGCCCGGCTCGCACGCTTCGACATTCGCAACCGCACGGGCATCCTGATCGCTGGGGGTGTCGTGGCCGCGGTTTCATTGCTGGGCTTGTTTCGGGTGGTGGTCGGGTCCGACATGATCAGCAGCCTCCATCCGGACAACCAGGTGCGATTGGATTTCAACTCGGTCAATCGCGCACTCGAAGGTGGAAATTCCTTCAACGTCGTTCTCTCGACCAGCGTGGTCGAAGGCTTCAAGCATCCGGAGAACCTCCGCGCCCTCGACGACCTGCAGGGGTGGCTGGCATCCCAACCGGATGTCGGCGGGAGTACGTCGTTCGCCGACTATATCAAGGCCATTCATCAGGGAGTAGAGGGGGGCGACAGCGACTACTTTGTCATCCCCGACAGCAAGGAACTGGTAAGCCAGTTGTTGATCATTGGGGGCGATGACGAGATCGATCAGTACGTGGACCATGACTTTGTCTCCGCGAACATCGTCGTTCGAACCACCGCGATGGATTCGATCGAAGTGCTCGACCTGGTCGAGCGAATTACCGCGCGTTTCGCAGAACTGCCTCATCACATCGAGGCCCAGGTGACGGGAACCAGCGTCCTGGTCAGCCGTGCCATGGACGAGATCGCGATCGGCCAGGCGCAGAGTTTGGCCCTGGCATTCGTCATCATCTACTTGATCCTGGTCGTGCTCTTCACATCGTTTCGTACGGGGTTTATTGCGTTGATCCCCAACGCCCTTCCCGTCCTGGTCTTTTTTGGGATCCTTGGCTGGTCGGGTGTTCGGCTCAACGCTTCGACGGGTTTGGTTGCGTGCATCATCCTCGGGATAGCCGTCGACGATACGATCCACCTGTTGGCCAATTTCAACGAAGCTGCGAAGCGCTATGCGGACGAGAATCGCGGCATCATCGAAGCCCTGCGCAATGTGGGTAAACCCGTCACTTACACAACCGCCGCCCTCTGCCTGGGATTTGGCTGCATGGCCTTTAGCGAGATGCAACCGCAGGTCGAGTTTGGTTACCTCGCAGCGGTCACCCTGCTCGCGGCCTGGGTCGTTGACCTGACCTTTACGCCGGCTCTCGCGTCCAGAATGCAGATCGTGACGATCTGGGATGTCCTGACCCTCGATCTGGGCGACGACCCACAACGTTCGATTCCGCTGTTCGCAAAACTCTCGACTACCCAGGCTCGAATTGCCGCGTTGATGGCCAGGATCGTCGAGTTTAAAGAGGGTCACCAGATCATGAAGAATGGGGACGATGGCCGCGAAATGTACGTGGTCATCGACGGCGAACTCAAGGCCACCCTCTACAGCGAAGACGGGGAAATCCTTTTGCGCACCCACTCGCGCGGAGACATCATCGGGGAGGTCGCCCTGTTCCACGGGAGACGCACAGCTGACGTCACCGCCAAAACCGACGTTCGACTGATGGCAATCACCATGGCGGACTTCGAGAACATCCAACGCCGCCATCCTCGCATCGGCGCGCAACTCTACGCAAACCTCAACAAGGTGCTGGCCAATCGCATGGCTGAATTGACGAGTCGAACCCACCAACGCCTTGCCGTTCCACCGACCCTTCAGATCTAGCTTGGAACTAGCCCGGATTATTCATGAAGATCCGTAGCCGCCTCTCCCGTCCCGTGAAATAAGTCTTCGACCCGAGGAATCGAGATTTCGTCGTCGGTACCGCGATTTGGCCGGGGATGTACCGGGTTGTTACACGTGTGAATCTCCCTGGCAGCTTCCGTTTTGCAGCGAATCGATGATATCGTGGGTCGGCGACATCTTGAACCCAACCCGAGGCAACAGCCAGGTAGATGAAGTTCTTCGTTGATCTGTTTCCAATCATTGTGTTTTTTGCCGCCTACCATCAGCGCGACATGTACTTCGCTACGGGTGCGGTGATGATCGCCTGTGCGATTCAGACCCTTGGATATCGCTTGACTGCGGGAAGCTTCGATCGCAATCACGTAATGGCCTTTGTCCTGGTCCTGCCCTTTGGCGCCCTCACCCTGATCCTTCGAGACCCTACCTTCATCAAGTGGAACGGCACCGTCGAGTTGTGGTTGCTCGCGATCGGGTTGATCGGCAGCCAGTACATCGGCGACAAGCCGATGATCCAGCGGATGCTGGGGTCCGGCTTCGAACTCCCGAAGCCACTGTGGCGCAAGCTCAACTACGTGTGGGCCGCCTTCTTTGCCTTCTCCGGTGCTTTGAACCTGTACGTTGCCTTCAACTTCGAAGAAGAAACCTGGGTCAGTTTCCGTCTGTTTGGAATGACCGGCCTGTCGATCGCTTTTGTCGCCGCCAACATGGTCTGGATCATGCGGGTCACACCCGAGGAAGCGATCACCGGGGCAGCCGCGCAAGCAGAAGCTGACGGCGAAGGTGGCCAGGCACTCGGGGGTGAGTCCAAGGACGAGTGAGTTGGGGGCGGCGATCAGCGCGGCTCGCCCGGCCCCGCGAGCGCTTCGCGCATCTCATCAATCTGTGAGAGCTTGGCCTCGAAACCCGTCCAGTCGTCGGCTTCTGCGATCGATTCCCAGAGCGACTCGATCTCATCGATCAACAGCGTACAGGGCTGATCGCCAGCGAAGTAAGCGTGGCTGAGGGCCTGGGGGTCGACGGGCTGATAGTTCTCGAATCGCCGCCGGAGGACGGTAAAGGGCTCCGTTGCATACAGCCGCGCCGCCGGGCTGCGGCTCGCGCGCTCGGCACTCGCCTCCCCTCCGTACCAGTCGAAGAAGAACTGTTCGAAGCCGACCTGACTTTCATACAAAAAATCGTATACGGAGCTCACGAACTTCAGCTGCGCACCGTCGTAAACGGCCGAAGCCGTTGCGTCCTCGTCATGCAATGGGCGAAGCCCGAGTCGAGCGAGGGTACGCATGCAGTACCCGCGATTGAATTCCCGCTGAAAGCTCGAGAGCGCTTGCTCGAGAGGCTCCTTCTCTTCGATCGCAACCAGGGTTTCGGCGAGTCGGCCCAGATTCCAGGCGACGGCCTCGGGCTGCCGCCCATAGGCGTAGAGACCTCCGCTGTCGAAGTACGCCGCGGTGAACCGAGGATCGAGAGTCGGCAAGAAACGATACGGCCCGTAGTCGAAGCTCTCGCCGGTGATGTTGAGATTGTCTGTATTCAACACCCCGTGCACGAACCCGGCCACCATCCAACTGGCGGCGAGATCGGCCGAAGACGCCACCACCGTCTGGAGAAACGACCCGGTGAGGCTCCCGGAGATCGGCAGTTCGGCCGCATCGACACGTAGCCCGGGCAAGTAGTGTTCAACCGAATAGTCGACCAACTTCTGGATGTTTGCCGACTCCTGCAAGTAGGCCTGGCGCTGAAAGGTCCCGAAGCGAATATGAGAGTGACCGAGTCGCACCAGCACCGACGAACGGGTAGGCGAAGGTTCATCTCCTCGGACGAGCTGCTCTCCGGTTTCGACCAGGCTGAAGGACTTAGAGGTGTAGACCCCCAGCGCCTCCAGCAACGCGGTGGCGAGGACCTCCCGCACACCTCCCTTGAGGGTGAGTCGCCCGTCGCCGGCACGAGACCAGGGAGTCTGCCCGCTTCCCTTGGTCGCGAGGTCGAGCAAACGCCCATCGTCGGCGTCGCGAAGTTGTGCAAACAGAAACCCTCGACCATCGCCCAGGTCGGGGTTGTAGGAGCGAAACTGATCTCCGTGATAGCGAAGTGATAGCGGCTGACTGAAATTATCGACCAGCGGTCTAAAGCGCGCGAAATGATCGAGCCAGGCTTTGTCGGAAAGCGACTGCAACCCGACACGAGCTGCCCAACGATCGTTGCGGTAGCGCAGACGATGTTCGGGAAAACTGGCGGGCTCTACGACGTCGAAGAAATCGGGACCCAGCGACGAGTGGAGCGGAGCGGCTTTGTATTGGGTGGAGACAGTCAATCGATACCGCGGTTGCAACGGGTCGCCATCACGTTCTCCTCGAGCACCGCGGGTACAGACGAACGGCGCAAGCTAAGACCCGAAGGTTTCGATGATGGCGTTCAGGTTTGCTTCTGCCCGACCAGGCGCCACTCCGACACTCGGAGGGTAGAAGAGGACGTGATCCGCCAGTCCTTCCCATTGTTTGAGTTGATCCCGCACGTCGTTTGGGCGACCCGCGATTGCGATCGCGTCGACCAACTCGTCGGGGACGGCAGCGGCCATCGCCTTGAAATCCATCTTGCGGAACGCCTGGGAGATCTCTTCGCCGATCGACCGCCAGCCGTGCACGTCGAGCACCGAGTGATAGAGCCTGGTTGTATAGTAGAAGGCGATCTGCGAACGCACTTCCCGGCGCGCCTCGTCTACGTCCTCCGACACCGAGCACATCACATAGGGCGTGAGTTCGCACTGGGTACCCTCGAGCTTCGGGAGCACCACGTCGCTGATGTACTTCCGAGTAAAGATCGGGTGGCCGATCAGGCCGTCGGCAACGTCGGCGGCTGTCTTGATCATGCCCTTGTTCACCGCTGCCAGATAAATCGGGATCTCGGGGCGGGCGGCGTGGGGCCTCGCGAACTGTGGGATCTTCACGCTGTAGTTTTCGCTCTGGTAGTCGAGCCCA
>Ga0114950_10003029_pt1 | contig 12968 bp, 10 predicted proteins | sample N075metaG_FD_83503 | JGI IMG/M metagenome (GOLD analysis project Ga0114950, IMG submission 83503) | Deep subsurface microbial communities from Kermadec Trench to uncover new lineages of life (NeLLi) - N075 metaG | ecosystem: Environmental > Aquatic > Marine > Ocean trench > Sediment | place...
GCTCGCAGCGTGTCGGATACCGAGCTTCAATCGAAGTTCGTCGGCAATCCGATCTGCACCCCAGCCGGGTTCGTCGAGGGACATTTGACGGATCAGGTCCTGATGCTGCTTTGGAATTCGCGGTCGACCGGTTTTCTCGTACTTTTTTCTCCAGAAAATCTTGAAACCCGCGGCATGCCAACGAAGGACCGTTCTCGGTTGCACGAATCTCAGACACGTTCTAAAACTTCGATAACCCAAGGAGAAAAGAACCCAGAAGACCCCGTCTTGAGTCTCGGTTTAACTTTTAGCTGGTCGTAGACCGAGAGTTGCTGGCGCAGCGCCATGTTCTCCATGGCGAGGTCGTTGCGCAGTCCTCAACAGCGCTCGAAACAGCCATGCGAGGGTCCGAAATAACAAACGCATCCACTTATGATGACCGAACGGGCCTTCGCGGGCCACTAAGAGAAATCGTTTCGTTTCAATAAGATCAGACCTTTCGGGGATTACAGTGGTACCGCACGGCGAGAACGCCCGCGAGCTCGAGTGGTATGTCGACATTGGTCTCACCGAGATGGAGGCGATCGAGACCGCGACCGTGAATGCCGCCCGAGGAGGAGAGCTTGGTAACATCGAAGCGGGCAAGTTCGCGGATCTCATCGCGGTTTCCGGGAATCCGCTCGAGGATATCTCGGAGCTGACCGACGTCGATTTCGTTATGAAAGCCGGCACCGTCTTCGTTCGATAAACCCGATGCTCCAATGGTAGGCAGCTTGGAATCGAGCGCCGCCTGGTTTAGATTAGCGCTCATCATGGATAGACGAACGCTGCTCAAGACCGGTTCTATGGCTGTCGCCGGTATAGGCTTCGGCGCATGCGCGGGCAAAACGCCGCAAACGGGGACGCCGGTGAGGCCGTCGAGCGTGCGCCCGGCGCTCGATCTCGCTCCGGTGAACGTGTCGTGGGACCGCGTCATCCACACGACCGTGGGTCTCAGACCTTATCGGGCTTCCGGATTCGTCGTGAAGACCGAAAAGCTCGACCGGAAAATCCTCATCCACAACTATGGCCACGGCGGCGGCGGGATGTCGCTCGCATGGGGGACGGGCTACTTGGCAGCGGAAATGGCGCTCGCCCATATATCGCGACGAGCAGCCGTTCTCGGAAGCGGCATTACCGGACTCTGCACCGCGCGGCAGCTCCAGCGCCGCGGCTTCGATGTCACGATTTACGCGAAAGCCATCCCGCCACACACGACCTCGAACATGTCGCTCGCGCACTGGTCACCAACGTCGAGGGTCGTCGCCGTGAACGGACGCAGCCCGCAATGGGACGAGCAGTTCCGTTTCGCGGCCGAGGTGGCCTACCGCGAGCTTCAGCTCCTCGCCGGGCGCGATTACGGAATTTCTTGGATCGACCGCTACAGTCCGGCGGACGAGCCGCCGCCCGAGCGGAGGGAGACCAGCCGTACCTTGCTACCGGCGCATTTGCGGGCGAGCCGCGAGGTTCTCGGTCCGGGCGAACACCCGTTTCCCCTTCCATACGCCATACGCGAGCGCCACATGAAATTCGAGCCCGCGATCTATCTCGACAGGCTCGTCCGCGACGTCATCCTTTTTGGCGGACGCATCGTCATCCGCGAGTTTGAAGCCAAGCGAGACCTCATGTCGCTCACCGAGCCGATCATCGTCAACTGCACCGGCCTCGGCGCAAGAGACTTGTTCGACGACAAGGAGGTCGTTCCGTATAAAGGCCAGCTCACACTCTTGGTTCCGCAATCCGAAGTCGACTACGAAACGAGTGGTGGACTTCGCTCTACGAGCGGCCAGGCTGGTGTCTCCCTACACATGACGCCGCGTTCGGACGGCATCGCGCTCGGCGGCACCGCTGAGCACGATGAGTGGTCGCTCGAGCCGAACGAGGCGTCGCGAAAGACAGTGGTCGAGGGGCACAGGGAGCTATTTTCCGCGATGCGCCGTCCATCTCTCTAAGTCTAAGCCCGTTTCCCGGGCGGCCCGTCGACATTTCTTGACGCTCGCACAGCCCCGTGCACGATCGGGCCCACGATGATGTTGACGCGTTTTCTCGAGGCGCATCTCGTCGAAATCTCGGCAACCGAGTCCCCAGGCTTCGCGCTCGCGGCTGTCGTGCAGATAGCCGTGGCCGTCGTAGCCGCATGGATACCGGCGCGCCGCGCGGCCGCGGTCGACCCGGTAACGGCGCTGCGGTTCGACTAGCGCCGGGACGACCGAATGAACGCGCCGCCCCGAGACACCACCGCTCCGTAAACGTTGCCCGCGGCATCCACGGCCACGCCCTCCGGGTTCGAGCCGCTCGGGTACGCGGTGACCGTACCGTGGATCAAGTATTCCGCGACCCCCGTTCTCAGGCTTCCAACCCGGATGCCCGTAATCCATCCCGGATTCTGGGAGTTCGCGAACAGAGACTCGGAGTCGGCGACGTAGATCGTGTCATCGTCCATGATGTAGATGCCACTCGGACGGCCGAACTGCCTGAGCTCTCCGATATACGTGCCGTCCAGCTCGAAGATCTGAAGCCGGTTGTTTCCACGATCCCCGACGATCAACCGGTTCTGGGAGTCGATGTCCAAGGCGTGCGGCGTGCGCATTTCGCCTGGCCCGGATCCGAGCCTGCCCCAGGACGTGATGAAGTTACCGTTGCGGTCGAATTTCGCAATGCGTGCCACCGTTTCCGGAGCGTCGCGGTTCTGCCCTTCGTGACCGTCTCCCACGTAAATGTTGCCGTCCGCGTCGGTCACCACGTCGCAGGGTGTGTTGAGCAGCGGGCCCCTGCCATCTCCAGGCGAGCCGAGTCGACCGAGAGTCAGGAGGACTTCGCCTTCGGGACTGAGCTTGATGACCACATGACCCTTGCCTGCCGTTTCCGGGTTGTCGGGGTTCGGGCCCCGGGCGTCCGTGACCCAGACGTTGCCGTCACGATCCACGTGGATCCCGTGGGGGAACAAAAACAGCCCGCCACCGATCATGGAGACCACGTTCCCTTCGGGATCGATCTTGAGGATCGGATCGAGATCGGACTCAGCGCAGGAATTGCCGCCGCACCGGTCGATCGCCCAGATGTGCCGGCCATCGGGATCGATGTCGACGCCCGCCGTCGATCCCCACGTCCTGCCGTCGGGAAGGTCGACCCAATTCTCACTCTCGTAAGGATTGGGCAGGCCATTCACAGGGTAGATGTTCGGCAGGCGCTCCAGGACCTGGCTGTCGACGCGTGCTGGGGATGACACCGCGAGCGCAGCCACGGTTGCGACCACGAACGATACGACTTGCTTCGAAAATGTCATGGAGTTTCTCCTCGGGTCTCGTTCTGGCCGAACGTCACGGCCAATCGGGCGTCATCCTACACCTTGTCCGTTGGCTACGCTAGAACGAACCATCCGGAGCGGCCGCGCCGCGCGCGTCGTTACGTTTGCGCTCGAACTCTGCGCGGAGCTCTTCGAGGACCGATTCGAAAGCCGGATCGCGAGCGAGGGACTCTAAGGCGTTCTTACTCACCGACCACTACCGTCCGTACCCGTTCGTCCTCGTGCGCCTTCGACATGTTCGGCTGGACGTCGCCGAGGAGCTCTTGGAGCAAGCGTGGCGTTCCGAGGCGCCGAAGCGTCTGGTCAACACATGGGGGGCGCACGCGAGCGACCGGCTGGACGAAGCCGTACCCGTCGTCTCCCGGCGACGCAAGCACAAGTAGGTTCTCGGTCAAAGAGGATTCCTCCTCCAGGAGGAGGGTCACCTCGAGATCGTCATCTCACGGAAGCGTCAGGGACGTCGGCACCCCCGATAGCGAGTGCTATGTACTGCTTCCCGTTGGCCATGTAGGTAATGGGTGCGGCGTAGAATTGGGCCGGAAGATCCGTCTCCCAGATCTCGGCGCCGGTCTCCTTGTCGAACGCCCAGAGCTTGTTCGACGTCAGTCCCTGGCCGATGAACAGCAGCGTCTTGGTCAGGAGCGGTCCACCGAGCTTCTCGAAGGTGCCGGTCGGAGGCAGGTCCAATCCCCGCAATGCCTCGTGGTCGGCGGGCCCATCACCGATTGGGATGCTCCAGAGGCGCTCGCCCCGGTTCAGGTCGAGGGCGACGAGCTGGGCGTATGGTGGTTTGAAAAGCGGGAGCCGCTGGGGGCCACTCAGGCTGCTGACGCGGGGGCGGATCCTCAAATCGGAAAGCTCGGGATCCCCCTCGGACATGTTGACGACAGAGAAGTGGGCCCAGCTCGGAACGTAGAGCCAGCCCGTGTCCGGGTCGAACGCGGCGCCCCACCAGTTGGCGCCGCCGCTCCATCCTGGCCGGATGATGTTGCTCCCCATCGCGGGTGGCGTATAGAGCGGGCCGGCATGGTGCTTGTTGAAGATCGCAAGGCCGGCCGCCTCGAGCTCGGGCGTAAAGTTCAGCACGTCGTCTGCGGTCGCGCCGTTGGTCAAGAACACTGGAGGTTTTGTCGGATAGGGCTGTGTAGCGAGGTCCGCTCGCCCGGAACCGTCGACTGCGGAACCGGTCGCTCCTCAATCGGCCAGACCGGCTCACCCGTTACGCGATCGAAGACGAAGGTGAAGCCCTGTTTCGTGATCTGGGCGACCGCGTCGATCGTTCGTCCGTCGACCGTGATGGTGATGAGATTCGGCGCGGCGGGTAGGTCGTAGTCCCACACCGCGTGATGAACGAACTGGAAGTGCCAGATGCGCTTGCCCGTCTCGCCGTCCAGGCAGACGAGCGAGTTTGCGAACAGGTTGTCGCCCAGTCGATGCCCACCATAGAAATCCGTGACCGGTGAGCCGATTGGCAGGTAGATGTAGCCACGGTCTTCGTCGGCGCTCATCATCGTCCAGACGTTAACGCCTCCGCTCTGTTTCCAGGAGTCGTTCTCCCAGGTCTCGTTGCCGAACTCGCCGGGTTGGGGGATCGTGTGAAAGATCCATTTCATTGCACCGGTCTTCACGTCGTAGCCGCGCACGTGGCCGGGTGGCGCTTCCTGGAAGCCCCTTCCCTCCGTCATTGCCGAGCCGACCACGACGACATCGCCCACCACGAGCGGAGGCGAGCTCACCGTGTACAAGCTGGGGTCGATCGTTCGTCCGAGACCCTGTTTGAGGTCGACCTGGCCTTTGCGGCCGAAGTCGGGATCTGGCTCTCCCGTCTTGGCGTCGATCGAAACGAGGTAGACGCGACCTGCGGCATAGAAGAGCCGTTCCGCCTCGCCGTCGGTCCAGTAGGCAAGCCCGCGCGTCATGAAGCCGTGCACGGAGGGCCGCCCCTCCAGATAGAGGACCGGGTCGTAGCTCCAGAGCGTCTTCCCCGTCGTCGGGTCGATGGCCGCGACTTGCCCGAGTGACGTTGTCGTGTACAGGACCCCGCCAACCATGAGCGGCGTGACCTCGTAGGCGTATGTCCGGAAGGAGCTATGCTCGCGGATCACCTCGTTGCGCTCCTTGAGGTTCTCGTCGACCGACGTCCATGTCCACGCAATCCGAAGGTCGTGGACGTTGTCCTTGGTGATCTGATCGAGAGGCGAGTACTTGCTGTGCCCCTGATCTCCGCCGTAGCTCCGCCACTGTCCGTCCGAGGCGCCCGATTGCGCGCCCGACGAGGCAGGAGTGGCGATGCCGACGAGACATGTCAATGCCAGGACGAGCATGCGTGCCATGACGTTCCCCTTCCTCGATGATGGAATCTCGAGTGGGAAATTATAGTGCAAGGGGATGACCCTCGCTGCCTCAAGGGTCTGGTGTAACGCCATCGATCAGCACGGTGGTTAGCACAACGAAATAGGAACCACCCAACCTCGTTCGAACGGAGGGGTTACATCGGCGCTGTTGTCGTAGCTCGGCTTGGCTGCGTCTTGGCGCCGATGTGATCCAAGCGGTCGATGCCCGCAGGGCACGCCGCCGTCTCGGTGTCGCCGCCACGCAGCAGGGTCCAAAGGTGCGCGTACGAGCGCATTTCACAGCCGGGTGTGCCCAAGACGGCCGCGCAAGGATGTGTGCGCAGCCGAGCAGCACGGTGAACGCCACGAGCCAGCCCCACACGTACACTCCGAGCGGGGGTGCCAACGGTGTCCCGTGCGTCAGGTAGCCCACTGCGGCGGCCGCGGCGGCGCCGAGCAGCGCGACCACGAGTGGCTTCTGGCCCCATGCTCGATTTGCGAGAATACGGGCCACAAAGCTCGTAAGGTAAAGCCCGAACCCCAGCGCGATGTAGAAGCTCCAATGGGCGGGAACCTCTCCGGACCAAAGCGCTGCCCGCAAGGGCCCGACCAAAGCTGCGAACAAGCTGAGTGTAGCCACGCCCAGTAGCAGTCGAATCAAGCGTCCGAGCGGTTCGGCCTTCTTGATCTCAGTCATGATGTTCCTCCGTTCTTCCGGGTTGAGACTTTTTCTTCACGGACAGGCGGATTGTACTACGGTCGTAGTAATTCGTCAGGAAGGGTTTCCTGCGCTCTCTAAACAGACGTCTTCCGGATTGACAACCCGGCGGTCTCTCGCCCGAACGCCGAGAACTGCTGCTCTAGCGGGACCGATTCGCCGCGATGCGCGATGCGGTAATCTGCGCGATCGATGGCGTGCCCATTTGCCGCATGACGATCTCGAGCTCGGTCTTCAGAAGCTCCAGCACGGCCTCGACGCCCGCCTGACCGAACGCCGCGAGTCCCCAAAGATACGGCCGGCCGATGCAGACCGCGTCGGCGCCGATCGCGAGAGCCTTGAAGAAGTCGGTCCCGCGGCGAAAACCGCTGTCGACGAGAACCGCGATCCGCCCGCGGACGGTGTCGACGATCTCGGGCAAGCACTCGATGGTGGAGCGCATGGAAGCCTCGGCGCGGCCACCGTGGTTCGATACGATGATGCCGTCCACGCCGCTCTCGACGGCGAGCGCGGCATCCTCCGCGGTGACGATACCTTTGATGAGCACCTTCATCGACGTGTGCTCGCGCACTTGGCGCACATAGTCCCAAGTGAGACCGCGCGCGTAGTTATTGCCCTCCGGAATGTCGAGGCCCTCGTGCATCGGCCTGACGCGCGACCCGTCGTGGCAAACGGAGCAATCCCTCATGTCTGTTTTGGCAAAGAGCTTGAGGGTCTCGCGGTTGCTTCCTCCCAAGAGGTCGACCGTGAGCACGATCGCGGGAGACCCGGCCCGCTCCGCGCGCGACACGATGGCCTTGGTCACATCCCAGCTATAGCTAGCGTAGAGCTGATACCAGATGGGCTCGCCCCGTGCTGCCACGACGTCTTCGATCGAAGTCGAGCTCACCGTCGAGAGAATTTGAAGAATGTCCTTGGCCTTTGCCGCGCGCGTCACCGCGAGCTCGCCCTCGGCGTGAAACGCGCGGTTGCTTCCGGTCGGAGCGATCACGATGGGCGTCGGCCACTTGCGCCCGAGGATCTCCGTGGACATATCGATCTCGCGGACGTCCACGAGCCGGCGAGCCCTGAGCTGGAATTGATCGAAGCCCTCGCGGTTGGCGCGAATCGTTGCATCGTCATCCGTGCCCGTAGCCATGTAGCCCCAGTGGGCCGGCGGAAGCTCTCGCTCTGCGACGGTCGCGAAGTCGAAGACATTGACGGCGTCCTCCGGTGACTCGATCGGGCCGTCTCCCTTGCCGGCAAGGCGGATCGCGGAGCTCGGCCCCTGCGCGGCGAGCGCCGGAAAACTCATATAGGCGAGAGCGGGGCTCGTCGCGAGAAACTTGAGAAACAAGCGCCGGCTCTCACGGACGTCGACGGTTGGTTTCATGGACTACCTCCTGCCGAAGGATGTGCTAATCGGCCGGCTGCGTCAATCACGTGACTCTTCCCGGGCAGAGTTGATGGACGACTCGTTCGGCAACTTATCTTGCCGCAGTTCATCGATCGGGGCCGGCCGGTCGTCCTTCAGCTCCTCGTCCTCGGAGTCACGTCGATCGTGCTGGAGCTCGTGGTGCTCGCTGCCTATGCTAGCGCCGCGGCGCGGGTCGTGACCGCGCCGCGTTTCGCGACGGCAACGAGCCGGCTCAGCGGTGTCCTCTTGGTGGGAGCGGCCCTCGGTCTGTTGCGCCTCGAGCGATAGAGCCAGGTGACGTGGCGCTCGTCTAGGGGCGCGTTCGGTAACCCTCTCGCCCTGTGATTTTGTGCCCCTTGATCGTGAGCTCGATTTCGATCGACCGCCAGCGATCGTCGAGGTCCTGGCGACTGGGCGAGTACGTGAGAAGATACTGGCTCCGGATTTCTTGATAGACGTCTCGAAACGCCTGTTCCAGATTCTCGATCTTCTCGTCCAAAAGCGCTCGTCCGCCACTTCTCTCGCTGAGGCGTTCGAGCATCTTGCGTAGCCGATCGTCTTCGATGGCGTTTTTTGGACTGATCATGAAGAGCACCGAGTTGCCCGACTCCACCATCGTTTCGATATCGGTGAGTGACATCTGACTGCTTCTGTCCTCACCGTCCGTGAACACCACCACGGCACGTTTGCCGGGTCGCTTCTCCAGAATTTGCAGCGAGCGAGCGATGGCGTCGTAAAGAGACGTCGTTCCGAAGGGCACGATCTGCGCCAGGGCTCGAAGCCTTTCTTCGGGCTCGGCGTTCGGGCGCGACAGCGTGTAGATCTCATTGTTGAAGGAGAGCAATGTGATCCGATCAACGGGGCGGAGGAGCGACAAGAAGCGGCGCACGGCGCGCTTCACTTCCGGCATTCTCTTCGTCATGCTTCCGCTGGCGTCGACCGCGACGACGAACTCGACGGGCGCCTCGTGAGCCGCGAAGCTCGTGATTTCTTGTTGGACACCATTCTCGTAGACTCGGAAGGCATCGACCGAGAGCCCGGCGACGAACTTACCTTTGCGCGTCACGGTTGCCGGGACGAGAACGACGCGTACCCCGGATCGGAATGAGAATCCGCTAGCAAGTTTCGGTGTCCTGACGTTCCGGACGAGGCGCGGTCCCTGTTCGAACTCGGCAACGACGCGAATGAGGTGCGACCGGACGTCTTGGCCAGCGTCGAACGGGCACTTGTAGGGTGCCGCCTCGAGCTCGCAAAGCAATTTTCCGTCACCGAAGAAAATCAGACGTTTCACCGCGCGCTTGCCGGGCTCGAAGGCAGCTTCGATGGTGATGGAGCCACGGACATATTCAGCCTTTTCGGGCGAGATGATTTCGAGGGATGTGGCGTCTTGAGCCCAGGCCGCGACCGCCGACAAGGAGACCAAGGCCGCGAGGACGGACGGTACGCGCCGGATCATGAACCGTCCTCATCATCTTCGGCGAGCCTCAGCGGGCCGCCAGCGGCAAGGGACGATATGTAGTCCTGTATCCGTTCAGGAGGAAACGTCAATGCATGGCGGGAAAGCGTGTGCCAATCGTCGGCGAATATCGGCCGCGCCCTTTCGACGAAATCGAGAACGAGGAACGATAGGATCGAAGGCGCAAGCGAGGCCGGGAGCTGCCACTCGAACAGTTTTTCGGCCACGATGAGATTGAGATCGGGCATACGCGCTGCGAGCTGGCCTTGAGCGCTGCGACCGGCAAACTCTTCCCACGGTTCCGGACTCGGGAAGCGCAGGCAGTAACATCCCGTCTCCGGAAGCGCCGCGGAGCCCCACGCGTTCAGAGGTCTCCGCTCGTCTTCGGGTATCACGCTCTGTCCGAGCCAAACGAGCTCCGTGATGCTGAAATAGGTTGCAAGGTCCTCGGGATCCGAGGCCAGAACAAACGGTAGGGCGTAACGACGCCATTCGCTGAGTCGGGCGGTCTCGGCTATTGCGTCGGCGTCCTCGGGTTTCGATGCCAACGCTTCCACTCGAGCGCGGCCCAACAGGAGCGCTTTCGCGATGTAGTCGCGTTCCTCGTTCGAGAGCTCGAGCGGCTTCATCAAGACAACGGCACGGCTAAACGTCAGGCGGTCGCCAGTGGTCATAGTGGGCGCTTTCGGAGGTGGTGCCCTTTCCAGGCGGCGAAGACGCAGCCTGGCGAGGCCGAGGTCTAGCGCGAGCAGCGAGCCCTGCATGTGCCAGGGCGTGACTTTGTTCGACACCTCGACCGCGAGCCGCCAGGGGATTTGCTTCCGAGTGTCCGCGTTCGAGACCGTCACGCCGAAGTCATGCCGCGCCGCGAGCTTGCCTGTAATGAGGATCGGACCGTCGACATGACCGAGGTGGATGGCGTAGACGAACGAGCAGAGTACCTCGGCCAGGAGCTCACCGGAGAGCTCCAACAAGGGTGCTGTTACCGATGAGATGTCGCGCAGGTCTTTTTCCTTTCTCATCTTACGCAGTTGGTCGACGGCTTTTGTCAAAACCTTGTCAACGTCTCTCGGCGATATTGCATACTCGACTCCCGGCTCCACGCCGGACTCGATCTGGCCGCGGAAGGCGCCGAGCTTCTGGGCGAGCGGCTCTAGCTGTTCCAAGCTCGTTGCCTCTCCCATCGTGCCCGCGAGACGACGGAGCGCCAGCACTGGGTCGAGCGCGTTACCGCCTTGCGCGGCCCGCATCTCGAGGAGCCTTTGATATTCCGGCTCGTGGAACGAAACTCTCAGGCTCATCCCTTCCCAGGAGATCACGGTTGGTTCTTCGTCGCGCAAGCCGGCGAGAGCGAGGACGAGAACATCATCCGCCGCGGCGGCCTGGTCGATGTCACCTGCCAAGCGGAGCGTCGGCAGGAGCACGCCGTCGAGCCACGAAGCGAGCGTTCCGTTCTCACGCTCAGCGTCGAGCTCGAGCGCGAGGAGCGTGCGGACGAGCTCTTGGACCTCGTCAATCCCAAGAACCCCGCGAAGCTGGGCGCGACTCACGAGCGCCAGCGCGGCTTGAAAGTGGGTGAGAGCAACGGTGGCACGTCGCTCGTCTTCGATCTGCGAGAGACCGGCGGCGCGCTTGGCTGCATTGGCGTAGATCGCGGGTGCCGTCAGGCCCATGCGCTCGAGCGTCAACATCAACGTCCGATGTCTTGCGAATCCGCGCAAGGCCAAAAGGATGTCTGGCCCGTCCTCGATCGTCCGGTCGCGGAACACTCGCTGAGCGAACAGGAACATCTCGAAACGCTCACGCCGTAGTTGCGGTGCGCTTTGGCAAACGCTTTCCACAAGCCAATCGGCGTCGACGGAGTTCGAAGGATCGAGCTGCGCCAGATTCTTGTTGGGGTTTCCGGGCAAGTCCGAACCTCCGAAAGCTTCCCTCCACAGCCGGTACCAGCTCGGGCCTATCAGACGGCCGTCATCCTCGACGGCGACCTCACGCAGCAAGAGCGCTGCGTCGAACGCCCTCCGCGTGAACGGAAGCTTCTCCAGATTCAAATGGTCATTACTGTTAGCGAAAGCTCGATATAGACCGCGGAACCGACTGCTCCGTTGCCCCGCGTCGGCCAGAGAGAGTGCGAGCACGAAAGCTCGATGAGGTTCATCGAGGTGCGCGACCGTATCGTAAAAGTACGCGAGTCTCCCGTTGTCACGTCCGAGCAGGCGTCGGATGAATCGCTCTGGCTCGTCGACCCGCGCATCGACGAGATCGGACCAAAGGCTTCGGCCCCGAGCGTCGCCCGGAATCTGGATCACGCCATCTTGGATGACGATGGAGCGGCCGAAAACGGCGAAGGTAGCAGCGTGGTCTCGGTAGAGTCGTTCGAGTAGATTGGGGTGCGAGGCGAGGAACGCTAGAGTTCGGTCGTTCAACGCCGAGAGTCCGTAGTAGAGCAGCGCCGCTTTCCGATCGCTCATGATGGCGTGGAACAGAGCGTGTTTCGGAACCGGCGCGCCGAAAATCACCTCGGCCCAGACCGGAGGTGGAAGAGGAAGCGGGGCGCTCTCGTGGGGAATCTCGAAGCTTACGGTTTCCCCCGCACTGAGCCGTCGCGCGATCGAATCGGCATCGATGCTCACTTCCGTCAGGGCTTCGCGGCGTCGCGCCGCCTTTTTGCTGCTTCCGATCTCGACACGATAGATATCCTTGCGTCTCACAAGCTTCAAACCCAGAAGTTCGAGCACGGGCTCGAGTTTCTGGCGTCGGTGCTTGTCGGCCGCGCCGTCGAGGCTGAGCCCTGGTTGTCCGTCACGGTGCTCCTTAATGGCGGATTCCAACGCCGTCACCGAATCGAGATAGCCATACAACGCCTCGAGCTTTTTATCGGCTTCGGGGCTTACGTTCTCAGGCTGGTCATAAAGAGCTCGAATGACTTCGAGCATGAAGCGGGAGCGCTCCGGCGCGGGCTCGAGACCGAGTACGCGCGCCACCGATTCGGTCGAGCCAGGAATAAGGATCTCCTGGCGGATTTGTGCGCGGGCGAGACCGGTTAGCGAGAGCGCTGCCAGCACGAGAACGAGCCGCACTTTCCTACGCCGATGCCGCATTATTTCCCTGCAACGGTCCACCGGTGTTTGGTACTACAGCTGATGATGATTCGTCAACCCATCAAGTGCCAGCATCATTCTTAATAATGAAGACCCCTACCGTGCCTTCTCATCTTGGCGCGCGCTCCCGAACTTAGCCGCGTTGGCTTCGAGGACTTCGATCAGCTCCTCTGAGTCCGCCAGTGCCCGTTGACCATCACGCCGACAGGCTCGCGGAGCACCGACAGATCGGTAATCGGGTCTCCGACCACGAGAATCAGGTCTGCGCGGGCTCCCGCGGCGACGACGCCAAACTCCCCGTCGGCCCCTAGATAGCGAGCCGCTTCCGTCGTTGCCATTCCAAGCAGTGCGTCATTCGGAATACCCGTTTTCGATAGAGTCCAGCTCGTCGTGGATGGCGTAGCCCGGCGTGATGAACGGGTTTGGTGAATCCGTCCCAACCAGGAGCGGGGCGCCGGCGTCATGAAGTGCTTTTACAAATTTCGCCCGGGCGCCTTCCCCTTCTGCGCCGCCACCCACACGGCTCCGGTGGGGTCCGGGCATTTCGCCAGAACTCTATGCTCCTCGGAACGGCACGGTTACGACAGTAATTCAAGCTACTCATCGGTAAGCTTGTTAGTCCCAGGATTTCACGAGTCC
>Ga0114950_10003030_pt1 | contig 12967 bp, 10 predicted proteins | sample N075metaG_FD_83503 | JGI IMG/M metagenome (GOLD analysis project Ga0114950, IMG submission 83503) | Deep subsurface microbial communities from Kermadec Trench to uncover new lineages of life (NeLLi) - N075 metaG | ecosystem: Environmental > Aquatic > Marine > Ocean trench > Sediment | place...
TCTTCGGGTTTTCCATTAATTGTCACTTGCATGATTCGCTCCATGTATCGTGCATTAATCCTAAACAAAATACGGTAACAAACCAGGCGTGAAATAGTCAAGAAGATGTGGAATTACAATGGCTTAGGGTCCGTCACGAAATAACCGGTACAATTGGGAGGCCCAGACGCTTTTGGGCTACGCCGGGGTTGCTCATCGCTTCCATACTTCCGGTATGCGCACTCTTCGCTCCTTGGCTCGCCCTAAAATCATCTCGGCCAATTGTACCGGTTATTTCGTGACGGACCCTTATGAGAGTAATTGAGGGACAAGATCTTTAGCACGTCCTTGAACCGCCACGTCCACAAGATCGGAGTTTGGTGTTGAATCCAAATTCAGTTCTGCGACAAAGGCGCCTTGATCTTTGGCAATCGGCCCAAAGGAGGCAGCGGGATAGACCATGCCTGAAGTGCCAATGATGAGCAGGACCTCGCAGGATCGTAACGCCTCATAGCTATTGTGAAGGTCTTCAGGGTCCAGCGATTCACCAAACCAAACAATATGTGGGCGTAGCAGCCCATGGCAAGTTAAACATTTTGGCAGAATCTCAATGGGGACGTCTCGATTGTCTTTGACCACGCCACATCCAGTACATCTGACCTTCCAAATATTGCCATGAATTTCGGACAGTTTCCGAGAACCTGCTTCCGCATGCAGGCCATCCACGTTTTGAGTAATCAGCCAAAACCGCTCACATCGCTGTTCTAATTCAACCAAGGCATGATGGCCTGGATTGGGACTTTTCGTGGCGAGTAATTCCCGCCGCCAGTTATACCATTCCCAGACCAGGGTTGGATCACGCTCGAAGGCATCCGGGGAAGCGAGCTCCTCGGGTCGAAAGTCCTTCCACAAGCCTTCTGCTCCGCGAAAGGTCGGGACGCCGCTGTCTGCGGAGATCCCGGCTCCGGTTAACACCGTCACCGATTTGGCCTGGGCTAGGCGCGATCGAATATCTTGCAGTGCTGCTTCAGTGTTCATAAGGAAAGCCTCAATCACCTTTCAGGGAAATGATACGGGAAGATGGCTTCTGTCTCAACAGTGAGCAGCCCTAAATTACTAGAACCAATATGCCGAAGAAGAAGAGAATACCAAAGAATCGCCAGCCAAAGGAATTAGATCAAATCATGCACAGGCTGCTGCTCTTTATTGCCCATCAACAACGTACTTCCTCTCAATTGGGGCGATTGGCAACACAATGTTATTAAGAGACTGTAGAGTATTCGAAAATTTTCAAATGTCGTTCATATATAACTCATCTAAGGAAGCAACAGGGGATGTTCAAAAAGGCGCGCTCAGCAAGGCCGCAGGCGCTTTGGCGCGCGGAGCATAGGCGTGAGTACGTGAGCACGACAAAGTGCCGAGAACGCCGCTGACGCCCTTTTTCAACATTCCCTAAGGGAGGTGATGATGCATCCAGGTATCGTGCCAGCCATTATGACGAGTCTTCTGCGAACTTTGAAAATCAAAAGCAACAATTACCCACGGTTGTTAGACCAGTCCATGACATCCAAACACTGTCGTCCTCTGAAAAAGAAATCCATTGCCACGACACATTCCAATCCAAACGGCACGTAACCGGCATAGCCCAGGAGGGGCATTTCGAAAAGGTGAAATCGATCCACAAAGGGAATCGAATACACCCACTTCGCCGCGCTGTTGACATTCCACATCTCCCAAAAGAATCCGCACAATATGGCCGCACAAGCTGGGGTGGTGATCACCTGCCACCGGCCCTGGCTTAAAGCCGAAATAATCGTGCTCTTGCCCCATCGCATCTGAATACCCAGCATGAATAGCAAGGGCGCAATCCACAAGAACGAGAAAAAATAGTTGGGCCAGATGGCTAATCCCACGAGGCATGTGCTGCTAAAGAACAATAGGACCCATACGAGATGTGTTGGCTGAGGAATGTCCAATGGTCGTTGGTAGGTTCGATTCGACAGAAACGAAAATGTTTGCAGAAATTGGCAGGTACTGAACACAGCCGGAAGGACCGTGGAAAAGGCAAGTGTGCTATGCATGACATAGTATGTCGCGGTCATCGGCTCTAACCCACTATAGCGCCAGTTTTGGACGAATCGATTGAGGTACTCGAAGTACCACCAAAACATCGCGCTCCATAAAAACAAGGAAATGAAAAATCTCGGGTGATTTAGAAAAAGACACTGGCCTGTGCGTTGATACGTCAGTGCGTTCAGAAACATGATGAACGAAATCCAGAGGGGTGTGAAGGTGAGGCCTTGGATATCCGCGAACCATGCAAAACGAGTCCAAGCCAAAAACCAAAAGAGAAAGAGTGATCCCAGGCTGACCCAACCCCACCAGGGAAACTGAGTACGTGGAGGAGCTGATAATGGTTTGGTGGATGTTGAGGAACCTCCAAAAAGCAAAAATAGCAGGCTGGCGATCAATCCTACCTCGACCACACCGAATAACCCGAAGACTATCCAGGAAAAAGGAGCGTGAGTGACCGTTGATGTGGAAGGAGGAAATTCAAGAAGGGGAGCGAGCGGTTGACCAGAAATCATGAACCCAAGGAAGGGAAGTCCCAGCAAGCATACAGGCAGGAGAAGGAATTTGATTGATGTCGGCAAGTCTTCACGCATAAGGTTGTTCGTCAAGCGTGATCCAGGAAAGAGGAAAGGTCAAGGAGGAAAAAATGAAAGGCTTAAGGGTTCGCGCAAGAATAACTTCCCCTGTTTGGGCATCGATCCATCCCGTCTGGCGGCGTTGCTTGTCCTTTCCATATGAGGAGTATGCGCAGTCCTCGCGTCTTGCCAGACAGGTGTCTCAGTACCTAAACAGGGGAAGTTATTCTTGCGCGAACCTTAAGCCCATTGACCCAAGCCTTCCATCAAAATCGCGTTGCCACTGTTCAGAAAGGTGAAATCTACGAACGGCTCGTAATTTCCAAAAGATGGTACCCGAATTGCGTCTTCACCGGGCCGTGAACCTTTCCCAGCTCCTCGTGAAATACCACGGCATCAAATTCCTTCACCATTTGTCCTGGGCTAAATTCACCCAAGTCGCCACCCTGTTTTCCTGAAGGACAGGTGGAATGGTCCTTGGCCACTGCCGCAAAATCGGCTCCGCCTTCAATTTTTGTTTTCAAATCTTCACAGGCTTCTTTGGTTGAGACCAAGATATGTCGAGCACGTGCTTTTGCCATGGTTGTTCTCCTTGAAAAATAATAATGTGAATGGATTCGATTTATTAGAAATCGTTGGTGCTGTTGACGTCAGGCACAGACTAACGATCCCCTGAAGCTTTTGCAATGGAGCAAAGACGGGAGTGTGAGAGAAGTCTATTATGTGTGCCCTCTATTGAGGGAAAGATTTCTCCCTTCGGTCGAAATGACGAGGTTGGGGGCAATGAAAGAGAAGGACCCAATTGCGAGAGTGGGTGAGAACTCTCGAGCGCGAAACCCTGGGTCCCCCCGCGTTCCGTGCCAGTGATCTTTCTTCCCGTCCCGTGCCGCGAGGATGACGAGGCCTTCATGGTTGAGCCACTGGCTTGGTTGATAGGCTACACTTCCTTTATGTCATTTCGAATCCCGTCCTGACGGTCGGAGGGAGGGATGAGAAATCTTTGCCCGTCCAATCGTTATTCCACGAAAGATTTCTCGTAAGACTCAGAAATGACAGGGTTGGGAGTGCGAAAGAGATGAAAAACCATTCAGGGTAAAAAAAGATGGCACTGTTCGCCATCCATCCATCTGGTATCCCTGTGGGTGGCTAAGGGTTCGCGCAAGAATAACTTCCTATGTTTGGGCGTCGATCCATCCAGTCTGGCGGCGTTGCTCGTCCTTTCCATACGAGGAGTATGCGCAGTCCTCGCGCCTTGCCAGACAGGCGTCTCAGCACCCAAACATAGGAAGTTATTCTTGCGCGAACCCTAAGCTGACGGTGTGGATAGTTTGAGCGGAACCGGTTCCCAGGAGTGGCCGCCGTTTTTGGAGCGAAAGAGGCCTTCGAGGTTGGTGCCGGCGTACAGGGTTTGTGGGTTCTTGGTGCTGATCGCGAGGGCGCGGATATTCAGGTTGGTGAGCCCTTCATTCATGGCTTGCCATGTTGTCCCGCCATCGCGGCTTTTGTGGATGCCTTCCCGGCTGGCCACATACAGCACGTCAGAATGGATCGAATCCAAGACGAGGTCGCTGAGAAATTGGTCGGGGAGGGATTCGGCAATGCGTTGCCAGGAGTGTCCGCCATCAGTGGTTTTGTACAGCCCTTTCAATGTAGCGGCGTACACGGTATCGGGATGATGCGGATCGATTTTGATTTTCACGACGTTGAGTGCACGAGAAGATTTGAGGATATCTGGCGGTACGAGTCCGCTGTTGACCTTTATCCATGTCTTAGAGCCATCGATGGATTTGTATACTCCACCGGTTGTTCCCGCATACAAGGTTTGAGGTTGGTTGGGATCCACATCCACCGTTACCACCATGAGGACTTCAATCATGCCCTTCATGCGTTTGATCCACGTATCTCCTCCGTTTTCTGTTTCAAATACGCCCATCGAGGTTGCGGCAAAAATGTGCTGACTGGATCCTGGAACAAATTTCAACTCATGCACCACAGAGGTAATGGTGATGCCGGCAAGCCCAGTCCCTCTTGATCGCCACTGTTGTCCGCCACTAAAGCTTTTGAAGACGGCATCGCCCTTGGTCCCGGCATAAACATTGGCTGGAAGTAGAGGGTCCACCGCAAGCGAAATAACACGGGAATGGGTCATGCCCTTGGATACGTTTTTCCAGGTTTTGCCTTCGTCGCGCGTTTTAAAAATGTAGTCATTCGTTGCGATATATAAGATGTTGGGCTTGGTAGGATGTAGTGCGACCTCGACCACTGCTTCTCCGCTTCCACCGCAAGCGGTAAGCGTGAGCAGAACAAGGGCGGATAGCAGATGGACTTTGGGGAAGTCGCGTTGGGAGGCCATTGGTGCTAGAGCATAGCGAGCACTGGGGGCAAACTCAAATGCCAAACCGTTTGCACGGTGTGTTAGGAGCGGGGGTTGATGGGGCTCTGACAAAACAGAATAGGTCAGTGCTGTTTCGGAGCAGGCTTTTTCTTCGGGGGAGGCGAAGTGATTATTGGAAGTGCCGACACTGAGGCTTTGTTTGAACGTTCGAAGATGGCCATGGCTTCGGGCATCCATTTTTGTAAATCGGAAATGCGGGTTTCATTGGCGGGATGAGTGGACAGAAACTCTGGTGGCGCACCTTGGGACGATTGTGCCATGCGCTGCCAGAGTCGCACGGATTCCCGTGGGTCATATCCTGCCTCGGCAGTGAGCAATAGCCCGATATAATCCGCCTCCGATTCATGGCTGCGGCTAAAGGGGAGCAGTACCCCAAGGCCAACTGCTTGGCTGGCGAGTTCACTCCCAACGGGGCCCATGCCCAGCGCGATTGTTACAACAGATAGGCCTAATTGCGCTGTGGAATTTGTGCTCATGCGTTCGGCCCCATGTCTGGCCAATGCATGGACCACTTCATGGCCCATGATGGCAGCGAGGCCATTTTCGTTTTTCGCTTCGGGAAAAATGCCCGTGTAAAACGCGATTTTGCCACCAGGCAGCGCCCAGGCATTTTTGGTTCTGTCATCTTTAATGACAGTCACGGCCCAGTTGAAGCTCTGTGCGCGTTCGGCATATTTAGATCGTTTGGCTGCGGCAATGATTCGCTTGGCAACCCGCTGGACCGGATCTACTTCAGCAGGATTTTTTGAAATTTTTATTTTTGGGTCTCCGAGTACTTGGGCATATGATTGTTCGCCCATTTGGATTTCTTGGGCTTCAGAAATCAACAGGAATTGCGAACGGTCGGTGTACGGGTTGCTGGAACACCCAGCGTGTAAGAATAGGACTGAGGAAAGGAGAAGGCTGAACGTGAGTGTGAAGTTTCGCATGATGCCGCGTGGCTCCTGGGGTCTGACTGTTCCCTCACTCACTGTAAGACTCTGGAATGGAAATGTCGAGTTCATGCACCTTTTCATATCGGGCCAATGCAGATGCAGTTCCCTTGCGAGGTCCGACCACCAAGATGACAAATTGATCTGGTTTTATATGTTGTTGCGCGGCCCGTCGGACTTGCTCCGTGGTGACACGTTCAATGCCATTGCGAAACCGAGTCATCCAATCCGAGGGATAGCCATAGTATTCGTAGGTGAGGAGTTTCCCAAGGACTTTGCCTGGGGAATCCACAGAAAATACAAAGGAGTTGAGAAGGCTGGCTTTGGCGTTTTGCACTTCTTCATCCGTCGGCGGTTCGGTCTTCATAATTTTATGGGCTTCTTCGATGAGGGCGTCGATTCCTGCTTGCGTGGTTTCAGTCTTGGTGGACATCGAGAAGTTGGCAGTGGCTGGATAATCCCACCCAAATCCCACACCTCCATGGACATCATAGGCCAAGCCTTGCTTTGACCGAATACTGGAAAACAGTCGTGCCCCAAAGGACCCTGATAAAATCTGGTTGGTGATGACAACCGGATGATAGTCCGGATGCTTTCGAATGAGTCCCATGTGGCCAATGATGATTTTGGCCTGCGTCATGTCGTTCTTTTCAACATAGTAGACGCCGCGTGTTGTGGATTGTTGAAAGGGAACTTCGGGGTCGGAAAATTCCGGCCCTTTCGGCCATGTTCCAAACATTCGTTTGACGAGGGCCAGGGCCTCTTTCGTGTTGAAATCTCCAACGAGACCGAGAATCATTCGATTCGGGTGATAATATTTTTTATGCCAGGCGATGAGATCATCACGAGTAATGCTTCCAATCGTGGCATACGTTTCCTGGGAGGCATACGGAGAGTGTGTTCCATACACGAGTTTGGCAAATTCTCGTGACACAATGCCATTCGGGTTATCATTCTGTCGGGCGATCCCGGCCATGACCTGGTTTTTCGCAATCACCAGCTTTTCCGAATCGAAGCTTGGATGTCTGAGAACATCGACAAAGACTTGGAACACGTCTTCGAAGTCTTCGATCAGGCTATTCATTGAGGCGGTGCCTACGGTGGTGCCAATGCCGGTTTCAATGGATGCGGCTTTGCCTTCTAAATAATCATCCAACGTGTCGCCGGCCAGCGTGGTAGTGCCACCACTGCGCATCACCGTTCCGGTCAATCCAGCCAGCCCGATTTTATCCTTTGGCTCGAGGCGAGATCCTGTTCGAATTCTGGCTGAAACCGACACAATCGGTAATTCATGATCTTCTAACAGAAGGACAACGAGACCATTATCCAAAACCACGCGCGTGGGTTCGGGGATGATGATTTCAGGTAGTGGCGGAAAGCTGAGTTGCTCGACTCGCTCGACTTGGCTCCACGCCGGGATGGCTAGAAGGCAGGTCGCGAACACCACAAGCGCGTGAGCCAGTCTGTGGGTGTGGGGCGTCGCCGTTCCTCTGGAATACGTTGTTTGGGAAGTCATATCTCGTTGGCCTAAGGACCTGAGAGAAAATAATTTGAACAATTTCGCATCCAATCTTCGGGCCATCTTTGAACGGGCCTCAATCGACAAACCCTCAACATCGCTGTGCTATGCCTCGGGGTTTTCTCAATCGTTCCGTCCAAATCCAACCCAAATCTTGGCGCGAAATTGTTCAAGTTATTTTCTCTCAGGTCCTAATGTGTTCATTAAGGTTGACGTGTTGGAGGTGCGATGGTTTCGATTTGCGCGACCACTCGATTGGACGCCTTAAACGTGTGATTGGCCACTCGGCGAATGTCAGCTTTCGTGACTGTATCGAACCGTTCGATGTAGCGGAAGAGTTCTCGCCAATCACCAAACAGGGTCTGATAGTCGGTCAAACTCATGGCGAGGCCAAGATTGCTCTTTAATGAATAAATTAAGCTGGCTTTGGCTCGAGTGCGGAATTTGGCTAATTCTTCATCCGTGACGTCTTCCGTCTTGAGTCGTTCAAGTTCTTCTCGAATCGCTTTCTGAACCGTTTGATTGTCCACGCCTCGACCCGGAACGGCATAGGCCACCCACAGGTGCGGATATTTTTCACCTGGGTAGGCACCATACGCGCCCGCTGAGACGGCAATTTTTTTGTCTCGGACGAGCGAACGGTAGAAACGTGAAGTGCGGCCGTTCGTCAGAATGTCATCGATGGCATCAAAGACAGGCTGATCGTGATGGGTGATCGAAGGCTTATGGTAGCCCTCAAGGTAAAACGGTTGTGATGGATCTTTGAGCGTGATGGATTTTTCTGCTATTGACGGCGGCTCGACGGTTCGAAGTGAAGGCGATTTCGGTGCCGAGGGAATTCGTCCAAAATACTTCTCCAACAGTGGGATCAGCGTTTTGGGATGAATGTCGCCGACAATGGCCGTGACCATGTTCGTGGGTACGTAATAGGTTTGGTAAAACTCGCGTGCGTCGGTCATCGTATAGGACTGAATATCGCTGGCATAGCCAATGACGGGATGATGATACGGATGGGCCGTAAACGATATGGCGGTAAACTGCTCTAACAGTCGGCCAATGGGACGGCTTTCTGTTCGCAGACGTCGTTCTTCCATCACCACATCGCGTTCTTCGTAAAATTCACGAAACACAGGGTGCAAAAATCGTTCGGATTCGAGATAGGCAAACAATTCAACTTTATTCGATGGCAAAGCATAGAAATAGCCGGTCACGTCCGCGCTGGTGAAGGCATTGAGCGCCACGCCACCTTCGCGTTCGATAATATCACCAAATTCATTTTTCTTCACGAACTGTGAAGCGGCTCGTTGCTTTTCTTTAAACGTTGTAAAGAGTTCTTTGACGTGCTGTGTGTCGGCTTGAGCATCGAAGCGCGCTTCCTGGTAGGTGAGATAGGCCTGTTCAAGTTTTTCTAGTGCAACTTTTTCCTTGGCGTAGTCCTTGGTACCGAGTCTCGGTGTGCCTTTGAAGGCCATGTGTTCGAACATATGCGCGAGTCCGGTCACTCCGGCGCCCTCTTGCGCAGACCCGACATTCACTCGTGTCATGAAGGCGAAGACCGGTGCGACGGGCCGTTCAACCAAAATGAATGTCCACCCGTTTTGCAAGGTGTGTTCGGTGACGCGTTGTTCAAACGATTCCAGATTTTGGCTGAAGGCCAACAGTGGAAAGACGAAAAGAAAAATGAGTAAAGGAATGGATCTCAACAGACTGAGACGGAAAAAAGTAGGTGATAGATGTTTTGAGTAGGTCCGCCTCACGGTTAGCATCATGATTGTATCCTAACCAGCCGTTCTGGTAGTTGCAAGATGAGTGAAGAATTTGATGGATTACTTTTGTTTGGAGGAATAATTCGATGTCGTGATGCGTGACGCTGAGTGTTGAGAAGGAATCCAGGAACGGGTGGGACGCAATATAGAGTTGTGACCCTGCCCGTTTCGCGCGTGTTTTAGGGAGTGGTGTTTTTCGCGAGGGTTTGGCATTCCCCGCGAGTCATGTAGAGCAGGTAATTGCCCATGCCCCAGGCCTCGGACTTTTGCTGAAGTGGTCGGTGATGGACCAGCACCATTTCATAATCTTCTTTAGTGTTCACCGAAAAACCTTGGGCATCGGAATAGACCTGATGAAGAGGAAATTCAATCAGCGTCCCATCTTGTTCAACTTTGGGCATGGTTCGAAGCAATGTTTTATTTCTCGTTCGATTTTCCAAAGCAATCAGAAGCGCCCCATTGTGGCTATGCGGGTAGGCATATTTCACACATCCATCGACCAAAAACCGTAGGGGTGCGGTATTCACTTGTACCCCCGGTTGAATGCTAATGCCTTCATCGCTTTGATTGGCCGGGCGTTGATCGAATTTGCTAAAGCAGACGACATTGACTCCCACTTGGTAGACCTCTAATGGCGCCATCTTGGCCCCTTTGGGTGCCAGATACATCGTAAATCGTGCATACACATTTTTCGTCGGTGGGACCTTATGATAAAAGGCCACTAAGGTCATGAGTTTATGTGAAGGGTCAAGTCTCACACCATGGCCACTCGGGAATCGCGTGTCCGTCATTTCCATTCCGGCTCCAGCCATGAATAAGGGTTCTCCAGGACAAGAAATGCTGGGTTCATCCATATCAAGGAGGAGGAGGTGATGAAGATATGCTTTGGGCATCGGACCGTCTTCCATGGTAAAGACCTCAGCTTTATACCCGGTCATATACCGGAGTTCCGGCATGTTGAAAAAATGTCTGGGCATGCTTGCCGCGAGGTCTCCTTCGTGACCAGCAGGGAGGTCAATGGGTCCAAAGGTGATGGTGACTTTATCCTCTTCTATGGTCACCGTGGTCTGGGTTTTGTCTAATGTCGGGACCTGCTGATGTTGATGGCTCTTTTCGTGCGCCAGAGCGACGGTTGTGGTGAGGAACAGGCATGCTAGCCCGAATATAAGGTGACGCATTAAAGATCTCCTTCTCGAAAGGATGTACGGTGGTCTATGTAAGTCAGTGGAGGTGTTCATAACGTAGTGTGTTGAACTAATCCTGCGGGGTCTCTTGAGTTTCGGCTGGGCCAATTCGTGTAAATAAGTACGTCCCGCCATGAATTCGAGGGGGGATGTTTTTGTGTTCTTCGACACGTGTGTACCACCACACTCCTTCGGCGGTTGTAAAGTCTTCAGAGAGGAGCACTTCAAACTCGCCTTCTCGGTCGTTGCCTTTCTGGGCCCAGGTTCCAGACCACAATCGGCCATCGAGTTCCGTGGTGTTGAATATTCCCTGTTCGTGGGTGTACGGGCCGTTCCCTTGTACATCGAGTGTGGCTTGATAGGTTTTGTCTTCCTCTTGAATTTCCCACACCCCACCCAAATTCAATGGGTTTAGTGTCACGTGTGAAAGGGATTCGGTTGAGGGGCTCTCTGAGGTGTTGGCGGTGATGGCCATGGGCTTTTGTAGGCTTTCATGCCAATTGACCAGTTGCCAGACTCCGTTACGTCGTTCGAGAACTCCGGTCTCACGCAAGGGAATGATCGTCGTCGTGAGTCCGTCTTTGGTCTTTATCACTCGCGTGTAATCCAATTCCATGGCGAACCATGCGATGTTCTGGCGCTGCCAAACCTGAAGCGCCGTAATGGGAATAATTAATTGTTCGACAGTACGGAATTCAATTTCCATCGCACTGGCCAATTCCTCCCATCCCACAAACTTTCGCCCGCCGATGGTATAGCCAACGCCGTGTGTGTCTCCTCCCATGTATTTTTTCATGGTTGCAAGGTCTTTGTTGGCATTGGCCTCAACCAGCAATCTGATCACGGCTTCCGGGCTGGTCACGGCTTCTGGGTCATCTACATTGGAGCTGACGTGCGTGGTCTGGGCATGAACCGATGGGAGGGTCGTGAGGACCAAAGGTACAAAAGGAAGCAGTGTCAGTATAAGAATTTTAAGATAGTGCATGCGTGGTATCGAGGCTGCCAATCGTCGATGGCGATTAGGTATAGAAACAGAGGTGCCATAAGCAGTGGAAGTTGACCTCATGAAGGGCTGTTCAGCGGTGACAACTGGTGGAGCATAGAGCCTGGTATCCTCTTCGTCAAGGTCAAATCCTCACATGTCGGCTGTGAGGCGTGTCACACATGGCAGGTGCTCAAATTTCTAAGCATTTCCTGGCTTGGCTCAAGCAGACACCCTTCTCAAACCATTTTACTGGATGACAATCGAATGTGCAGGGGGAGTAAGACTGACATCCAAACCGGCTCCCGTCCAGGGTTGTAACCGGGCGCCCTGGTAGGCAAATCCACCTTCCACTGGATCTCGCTCCAGGAGCAGCGGGGTGTCCAGGTCCAAGTATTCGATGCCGCCCAACCCGAGCACGAGACCGAATGAACATCCCATGGCCACACGTGTTTCTACCATCCCACCAATCATCAGCTTTACGCCAGAGCTTTTGGCTACGGACACAATGTCCAAGATCTCCATGACCCCGCTCTTGGTGATTTTTAAATTAATGAAATCGGCGGCTTGATGCTGAATGACGCGTTGCGCATCAGCCACCGTTCGTACGGACTCATCCGCCGCAATCGGAATGTGAAAAGTTTGGCGCAACCATGCGGACCCTTCCAGATCATCTTTCGGTAAAGGCTGTTCCAAAAGAACAATGGTACCGCCAACTGTTCTCACGCCTTCAATAAAAGTCGTGGCGGTGTCACGACGAAACCCCTGATTGGGATCAACCAAAAATGTGACATCAGGAAAATGGTGGTGGATGATTTCGATGCGACGAATGTCTTCATCCACGTCATGCCCGACTTTCATTTTGAACAGGCGAAAGCCTTGCTCATACCATTCTTTCGCGAGAGCCAGCGTCCGAGTGCGATCGGTAATCGGAATCGTGATATCCGTTTCGCGCTCTCGCACATCCGCGCCACCCCACAACGCCCAAAGAGGAATAGTGGCGGATCGGCAGAAGGCATCGAGCAAGGCGGTTTCGATGCCGCATCGTACGGCAGGAAATTCCGGGGCCATTTCCTGAAACTGTTGAGCGCAGCGCCGGTAGTTGGTGGCAGGAGTTCCGAGGATGGAGGTGGCAAGCGTTTTAGCAGTCTTTAAGCTGGCTTCCACAGTCTCCCCGGTTAAAGCCGTAAACAGCGCGATTTCGCCAAAGCCGACGGATCCATCCTGCAGGGAAATGTGGACAAAAATATTCTGCGCCATGCTCAACTGGCCCGTGGCCACAACAAACGGGTCAGTGGTGGGAATGGTCAGAGTCCAGAGTTGTATCTTGGTGATGATCGAACGGTCGAGGTGGGTCATAAATTTGAGAATCGACTAAGGGGCGATTGAATATTTCAGATCCATGCGCCGTAGATGCTTCAAGACGGCGACTGATATCACAGTGGGAGGGAATGTTCAAAAAAGTCCGTCCAGCAAGGCCGCAGCCCTTTTGACGCGCGGAGCGTACTCATAGTACGTGAGCACGGCAAAAGGGCGAGAACGCCGCTGGCGGCTTTTTTCAA
>Ga0114950_10003031_pt1 | contig 12967 bp, 9 predicted proteins | sample N075metaG_FD_83503 | JGI IMG/M metagenome (GOLD analysis project Ga0114950, IMG submission 83503) | Deep subsurface microbial communities from Kermadec Trench to uncover new lineages of life (NeLLi) - N075 metaG | ecosystem: Environmental > Aquatic > Marine > Ocean trench > Sediment | place...
TAGTGCGATTCGCACCAGAGTCGTCTTGCCCGCACCATTAGGGCCGATGAGAGTCACCACCTGGCCCGGCTCTATGCTGAGGCTTACATCCTGCAATACTTTACGTTCGCCAAAACTCTTCTGTATCGAATTGGCGGAGAGCAAAGCATGGCTGTTTGAGCTTACTGATGACATTTGATTTGCTGAGTTAAATAAAGCCGATGTTTCTGTAACAGTGCTTGAATCTATTTATGCACTAATTCGTAAATACCACTTGCATAGGAGCACGGAGGACAATGGGTTATCATAACACCGATGTCAAACTTTCGACCGCCAGAGTCTCCCTATCGGGGTCCCATGCAGAGTCCCATGAATAAATTCTCGCTATTATTGCTCATACCAGGCTTGTTGCTAGCAGCTTTGCTGCCGGCTGTTACCTGGTCAGAAGACAAGCGGGATTTTCAAATAGCAACCACCATTCGTCCCTTGCAATTAATTGCCGAAGCGATAGTGAAAGATGTTCAGGCGGCAGGATCCGTTAAATCTGTAATTGGTGCCGGGCAATCTCCTCATCATTACAGTCTGTCTCCTTCTTCACGAGTGCTGCTGGAACGGGCTGACCTGTTGATCTGGATCGGGCCGGAGTTCGAAGTGTATCTGGCCGATCTTTTTGCCCAGATGGCCGAGTCTGATAGTGGCTCAAAAAGCACATTGACAGCCATGCAGCTGGATGGAATCAATCTGCATAAGCTCACGGCCACGCAGGTGGATGCCCACCTCTGGCTGGATTCTACCAACGCACTGAAAATTGCCGCGGCAATTACTCGCTTTGCAGTCGAATTTGACTCGTTGAATGCTGATGCCTATGAAGAAAATCTCAGTAAATTTACCAGAGAAATAGAGAGCATGAACGTGGAAATAGCCAGCTCTCTGGCGCCCGCGGCGAGGCCCTACATCGTCTACCATAATGCCTATCAGTATTTTGAGAAACAGTTCGGCCTTGATCACCAGCTGAGCTTGCTTAGTGACCCGGAAACCCAGCCGGGCATCCGGGAGCTGCTGGCAACACGCAGGCGCATCAAAGAGGAATCACCGCAGTGCCTTATTCTGGAGCCGGATTCCAATCCGAATTTAATAGCTACCATTCTGTCAGGCCATGAGCTAAGCAGAGTCACCATCGACCTGCTTGGGTACAATATGAACGCCGAGTCAGGCTCTTATGCAAAATTCATGCGGGGCGTAGCAGCAGCTTTCAGAGATTGCCTCTACTGACTCGATTGTAGAAATGGCTGTCGCAAAGTAACGCCGTTATATAAAGAACACTATGATAAAAGGGCAATAAATTGGCTGATTCAAAGCAACTAATTCTAGTGGATGGCTCGTCGTATCTGTTCCGGGCATTTCATGCCCTGCCACCACTTGTGACCAGCAAAGGTCAGCCTACCGGCGCGGTCAAGGGTGTGATCAATATGATCAGAAGCCTGATTAGAAATCACCCTGATAGCAATATTGCCATCGTCTTCGATGCCAAGGGTAAGACCTTTCGCCATGCGGTTTACTCGGAATACAAGGCAACCCGGCCGCCCATGCCAGACGAATTGCGTTCGCAGATTCAACCTATTCACGAGATTATCGAAGCCATGGGCCTGCCCCTGCTCATCGTTCAGGGGGTGGAAGCGGATGATGTGATTGGGACCTTATCGGTGCAGGCCACAGCGGCAGGCTTGGCGTCACTTATCTCCACTGGCGATAAGGATCTTGCTCAATTGGTGAACGATAAAGTGACTCTGATGAACACCATGACCAACGAACTACTGGACATCAAAGGAGTGGAAGCCAAGTTCGGCGTAGGGCCGAATCGAATTATAGATTACCTGGCGCTTATGGGGGACAAGTCAGACAATATTCCCGGGGTGCCCAGCGTAGGGCCGAAAACCGCAGTGAAATGGTTGCAGGAATACCATTCCATGCAGGGTGTCATTGAGAATGCCGATGCCATAGGCGGCAAGGTGGGGGAGAAGCTGAGGGACAACATCGATCTGCTTAAGCTTTCCTATGAACTTGCCACTATTAAACTGGATGTTGAGCTGAATGTAAAAATTGAAGAACTGAAGCAGGGGAAAGAAGATCCTCAAAAACTTTACGATCTGTTTTCCGAGATGGAATTTAAATCCTGGGTGAGCGAGATCGAGAAAAGTGGGATAAATGGCACCTTGTCAAAGGATAAGGTGAAAGAAAAGAAATCAGGACAAGGCTATAACGAGAAAAATACAGGCGACGGCAGCATTGAAACACCGCAGAAGGTCTCTGTAACACCCGAGAAAATAGAATATACGTCGGTTTTAGATGAGAAGGAATTTCAATCCCTGCTACGGGATCTGCGTAAGGCAGAAAAGATAAGCCTTAGCGTAGAGACTGACGAGAAACACTTTCTTGAAAGCAAAATAATTGGGCTGGCGTTTTGTATCGAAATTGGTCGATCATTCTATATTCCATTGCAGCATGAATATGATGATGCTCCCGCGCAACTAGACATCGAGGAAACACTGGCCGAACTTAAGCCCTTACTGGAGAACCCGGCTATCACCAAGATTGCCTATGACTCGAAACATCTGAATCACATCTTCAGGAATTACTCTATCGAACTACAGGCTATCAAGTCGGATGTTCTGCTGGCGTCCTATGTGACGAACTCTGTCGCCACCAAACATCAGTTGGCATCTATAGCGCACCACTATCTCGACGTGCAGCCCAGACAGGTTGACGAGTTGTTGGGCAAAGGCAAGAACAAGCTGACCCGCAGTCAGGTGCCGATTGATGATTACGCTAGCTATGCGGCGGAGAAAGCCGATCTCATTTTGCGTCTGTCGATCTGCCTGGAGCGGGAACTTGCCGTACATGGTCAGCTTTTGGGGCTGTACCGATACTATGAATTACCCTTAGTGACGGTACTGCAAACCATGGAGCGCAATGGCATTAGGGTTGATGCCGAAGTGCTTAACAGGCAGAGTGCGGAGTTGGCGATACAGATAGCAAAATTGGAAAGCACCGTGTTCGATCTTGCTGGTGAAGAGTTCAATCTGGGCTCGCCCAAGCAATTGCAAACGATTTTTTATGAGAAATTGGGCTTGCCAGTGATCAAGAAGACCAAGACCGGTCAGCCCTCTACGGCGGAGCCGGTGTTGCAGGAACTAGCCCAGGAACATGAGCTACCGCGACTACTATTGGAATATCGCTCGCTGAGTAAATTGAAATCCACCTATACCGACAAGCTGCCACTGCAAATCAATGCGACGACAGGGCGTATTCATTCATCCTTTCAGCAGGCAGTAACTGCCACAGGAAGGCTTTCTTCGACAGACCCAAATTTGCAGAATATTCCGATTCGCACCGCCGAAGGCCGCCGTGTACGACAGGCGTTCGTCAGCGCCAAGGGTTACAAGCTGATGGCTGCCGATTATTCTCAGGTTGAGCTGCGTATCATGGCACATCTTTCCCAGGATGAGGGCTTACTCAATGCCTTCGCCAATGCCCAGGATGTACATAGGGCGACAGCCGCCGAAGTGTTTAACGTAGGCCTGGACGAAGTAAGTGCTAACCAACGTCGCAGCGCCAAGGCCATAAACTTCGGCCTTATCTACGGCATGTCAGCCTTCGGCTTGGCCAATCAATTGAAAATAAGCCGTCACGATGCACAACAATACGTGGAGCGCTATTTTGAGAAATACCCCGGTGTGCGCAAGTATATGGATGAAACCCAGGCTCAGGCAGACGAGAAAGGCTATGTCGAAACCCTGTTTGGCCGGCGCCTCTATCTACCGGACATTCATGCTGGCAACGCCATGGTACGCAAGGCCGCCCAGCGTACGGCGATCAATGCGCCGATGCAGGGCTCGGCCGCCGATATCATCAAGCGTGCGATGATAGACATTGACCATTGGCTGGCTATGGCAGAGCTGGATGCACGCATGTTACTGCAAGTGCATGATGAGCTGGTTTTTGAAGTGAAAGAAGCGGATTTGGATCTCTTGGCAGAGGGCGTAAGGTTTCGGATGGCTACCGCCGCTGCCCTGGACGTTCCGCTGGTAGTCGATATCGGTGTCGGTGATAACTGGGATCAGGCTCACTAGGCAGATATTCCCGCAAAATCCAGTTAACTCAACAGATTTGCAATCAAAGGGGTCAGAGTAACTTGAAATTAAATCACTCCGCCGGCGCAGGTTCTGAACCTTTCAAGTTACTCTGACCCCCTTGATCTCGATGAATTGTCAGTTTTCACGTAATCGAGCGGAGCTGAGTCGTCTAGCGTCTTTGCCCCCGCTCAGGCCATGTCTACCCCCTTCGTTTTAGCCAGACCCAGCGAGGAATGCTGAATCATTAGAGTTCACTAGATTTTGTGAGGATATCTCGGGCCCGGCCCTCTTTTACGGCGCATCCTTTTCGTCAGTCAACCACTGCGTCAGCTTGGCGCGCGCGCTATCGACACCTGTTTTCTTCAGTGATGAGAACAGCTGTATCGAGATATCGTCTAGTTCGGACAATTCTTTTTGCACGCTTAACAAGGTGCTTTTGGCAGCGCCTCTCTTCAGCTTATCGGCCTTGGTCAACAGGATATGCAGCGGCAATTCTGACTGCACGGCCCAGTCGATCATCATACGGTCGAACTCCTTTAACGGGTGCCGAATATCGCTGAGCAATATCAAACCAGCCAGTGCCTCACGCTCGCGCAGGTATTTTTCCAGCTCGCGCTGCCATTTGTCCTTTACTTTCAACGGCACTTTGGCGAAGCCATAGCCGGGCAAATCCACCAGATGCCGTCCTTCTCCCAGGCTAAAATAGTTAATTAGCTGAGTCCTGCCGGGGGTTTTGCTGATGCGAGCCAGCCGCGATTGCCCGGTAATGGTGTTGATGGCACTCGACTTGCCGGCGTTGGAGCGCCCGGCAAAGGCCACCTCGGCGATACTTTCTGCGGGGCAGTCATGTAGAGTGGCTGCGCTTGTCACGAATAGAGCCTGGTTAAAATTCATTGTTTACGCCATAGCCTAAAAACACGGCCTATTCCCAGTTAGTTAATTGCGTTATAATCCGCGACCGCGAATTATCGAGCCATTTGGTCTAATAATCTAGCTCGGTAATCCATAAATTCCACTATTCATTAGTTCTATAATGCAGGTCGGAGTCAGTTAGAATCCGTATATAGCAAAATCTAATGGGTAGAAATCATTTGTAACACAATCGGGAAAACCATGAAGAAACTTGTAATCGTTTTTATATCGGCTGTCGTTAGCGGCTTTATACCAAATCTTTTGGCAGCCCAGGGCGATGCAGCAGCTGGTCAGGCCAAATCTGCCCTCTGTGGAAGCTGTCACGGCACCGATGGCAACAGCCAGATTGTTAGCAATCCAAAGTTGGCCGGTCAGAATGCCAGTTACATAGTAAAGCAGTTAATGGACTTCAAATCTGGCGCACGACCTGGGCCAATTATGTCCAGCATGGTGTTATCACTGTCGGAACAAGATATGCAGGACATTGCTGCCTGGTATTCTTCGCAGGAAGTCACTATCCAGGGAGCCGACCCCGCTTCATTCGAACTGGCGGAGACCCTCTACCGGGCTGGCAACAACGATATAGCAGTGGCCGCGTGCTCTGCCTGTCACTCTCCCACCGGGAAGGGGAATGCACCAGCAGGCTTTCCGGCACTGAGCGGCCAGCATGCGGAGTATACGCTGCAGCAGCTTAAGGCTTTTCGTTCTGGAAGTCGGCAAAATGACAACAATGCCATGATGCGTACGGTAGTAGAGCGGCTTACAGATAAAGAGCTGGAAGCCCTTGCCAACTACGTTTCAGGCTTGAATTAGTAAGCTACCCAGTGCCCGGCATGAGAAAATAGAGACATGGGGAACGTTTTTTGCGTTCAACAGGTCAAATATCACAATCAGTGAGATGGCGAGCCAGCGGGCACTGTGATAATGTTTTTGTAAATGGAGCGCTTAAGAAGAGTGCTTTGGTAAAGAGAGATTAGACGGAGTTCAATCATGATGAAGCGAACAGTTCAATTATTGGCGTTTGTATTATTGCTGCCCCTGGCTTTCTCCAGCCAGGCTCAGATAGAGAAATATATTGCCGGCACTCACTACACCCAGCTGCGGGCTACGGTAAATACCAACGACGCTTCCAAGATCGAAGTGATAGAGGCATTTTGGTACGGCTGTTCCCACTGTTTCCGGTTTGAGCCCCTGCTTGCCGACTGGGCTAGCAGGCAGGCAGCCGATGTAGAGTTCGTACACTTTCCGGCCATGTGGAATTCTCTGATGAAAATCCACGCCCAGGTTTACTACGTAGCCGAGGCACTGGGTGCTGTTGAACTGATGCACGAGCAGGTATTCAATGCCATCAACGTGCAAGGTAACCGGCTACAGAACGAACGCCAGATAGGCGCTTTGTTTGCCGAGCATGGCATAGCCCTGTCCGATTTTGAGTCGGCCTTTAATTCGTTCTCGGTGAGAACAAAAGTCAATCAGGCAGAGAAGCGTATGCAGGACTACGAGATCCGCAGCACGCCAAATATGATAGTCAATGGTAAGTATCTGGTCACTACTGGCGAGAATGTTCGTACCCAGGCTGAAATGCTTGAGGTTGTGGATTTCCTGGTGGAAAAAGAAAGAAGACTGCTTTCCAGCTCAGGCGAATAAACCAACTAAAGAGCGAATTAAAAGGGGCAGGCGTGGCCTGTCCCTTTTTTTGTGACCGTTAAGTCTTCGATTCTACAGAATAGGGCGGAAGTGTCCCTGCCCCTCTATCTTTGCTGCCAGCAGAGAGCATTTCACCTGCAACCCCGGTTCCCCGACGGACATTATAAGATAAGACGTATAAGTCTGTACCTGTCGCACAGGCTTAAGCACTGAACACATGAGTAAACTAGTTTATTAAGCGATAGCGAGAGGGTTATTGTTTATAGGCGTGTAAGTTAGTAAATACTCACTCTTTCACATTTGTAACCATTTGGACTGTAGTGAGTACCAGATGATGCCCGCCAACGATGGCGACAGGCCTTGCTGAATATAACCATGCAGATCGAAACCATTTTGCCGATATAACAGTCTTAGAGCAGACAGCAATTAGGGCAGCGATTTAGCAGCCCATTCAATAGCTTAGCTTCATTGAGCCGGGCGCCTTTAATTGAAAAGGGATGACTATTTCTCTTTTTTTATCAGCGCTGCTGTACATAATCATAGACAAGCATTAACTCACCAAGACCAGAACTCGATTTATGTCAAGCTTCGCACTAAACAGCACGTCATTGCGTGCACAGTTTTTGAGCTATCTACCTGCTTCAGTTAAAACGCTCTTAATGGGTGAGTCTGGCGGTGATCTCGTGAAGAAAATCACGGCAACGCTTCTCATCTACGAGGATAAGCTGATTCATCTTGAATCACAGAAGTCTCTGTGTATTCCCAACAGCGATGCATCCAAAATTGAAGGGGCGTCGCTGGCGAAGGTTTGTCGTGACCTTCTGGGGGAAGTGGACAAGGAGAGTTCGCTACTGTTGTTACTGCCAGCAAAAGAGTTCGTCGCCACCACACTGCACATGCCTGGCATTGGCAAAGACAGCCTGGCGCCAGCGCTTAGAATACAGTCAGATGCAATCCTGCCAAGCTTCGAGCAATCCCTTTCGCTGGCAGTTAATCCTGCTTCCGCCGACAGGGGTGAAGATCATGTGGCGCTGTGGATCACCGAAAACAGATTAAACGAGCTGTTCGACGCGTTTAAAGCGGTCGGTCTGTTCCTTGCCGCAGTGCAACCAAGATTACTTAATGTGGCTGGTGAAGCGGCTGCTGTAATCGACAACGACTCAAGCACCCACACCTTGGCGACCCTGCAGCAAGGGGTATTACAACAATGGCTGCACGTTCAGAAGCAGGATTTCGAACAAGAGCAATTTAAGCAGCAATGGCAAAGTGTATTGGCTCAGGAAGCTGCCACAGCAATCGAGCTTAACGGTGAGCAGGATTATTTTGACCACTCAGACAAAAACACCAGACGAGAATACTGCTTCTTTCCGCGAGGAGCCCTGATTGCCAGGCAAAGGTTAGCGAAGGGTAAGCGGCTCACGGTAGCCGCTGCCGCCGTAGCCACTCTGTTGCTGATTGCAGCCGTCCCTTTCATCATGCAGTCACTACAGCATCGTTCACTGGTGGCCAATCTGGAATTACGCCAGCAGATGGCAGGCGATGCACGGCAAGATCAGGCAGCCGTGATTAATTTCGAAAATGAGTGGGGTTCGATAAACGATTATCCGGAACAGCGAATCAGGGAAGCCATGTTTACCCTGCAAGGCATACTCAGCCCTGACGCCCTGACATCGATGGAAGTATCGGAAGGCGTGATCAAGATTCAAGGGACAAGCGCCGAGCCTCAAGCCATTCTGCAAAGGCTCGAGCAAGACCCAATGTTTACCGAAGTGCTATTTTCACGCGCAACAAACAACAATCGTTACTATATAGACCTCCGTCTCAGTACGGTGAATTTCGAAGGCTATATGGTGCGCCACTTTCCGGACGAATAAGACGAAATGCAGATATCGACGCGCGAACGCAATATTCTCATTATGGCCGGGCTGATTGGCTTGTTGTTCGTCGCTACGCGTGTTTTTCCCGCTATACAAAACTTTTATCAGACAAGGCAAGACGCAATCGAAAGCGTACAACTGGACATAGAGAGAGAGCAACGGCTAATAGAGAACACGGCACTGTGGCGTGAGAGACGAGTCGCAGTAGAGGCGATGATCGCGAGTCTAGAAACGCAGATTTTCGACGGTGCAACCATTCCAATTGTCGAGTCCAATATTCAAACAGCCTTGTCCCGGCACGCAAGAGACTCTGGTATCACAGTAAACTCAACCAGACTCGCCGAACAATTATTAACGGAAGGCTGGCTGTTGATAAGGCAGGAAATGTCATTCAATACCACCGATGCAGCTAACACCGTCAGCTTTCTACAGAAATTGGAGAACTCCATGCCTCGACTTCGGGTGACAGATTTCAGCCTTAACCGTAGCCGTAATCGGTACAGTGGCTCGATAACAGTCGTTGGCTTCGCCAGAAGTGAAGGCCTGTTATAAGAGGCCGCAAATAACCGATAAGAACAGGCAAGAGAAAGAATTAATAGCGGAAAGTAACAAGCCGTGATCAACAAGGAAATGACATTGCCCGTATTCAGTCAACTGCTGGAGCCCCAGGGTATCGCCCCTGCCCAGGATTATGCTGACAGTGGCAAGCTCGTTTGTGAACAAGTTCCCGATATTGAATTGCGCGCCAAGATTCGCTTCATCTTGAACCAGGAATTGTTGCGCTTCGATATGGGGACGGAAGATGAAGTGCGTCGATTGACGCGGCACTGGCGCGCCGAGCTGTCTCCCCAAATTGAAGGCGGTGACCAGGAAATATTCGTTTCTGGATTCGAAGACGACGAGGCTCTCAAAGATCTGGCATCGGAAGCGCCGATAATTCGGCTGGTTAATCACTTGTTTGCCAGAGCGCTGGATCTGGATGCCAGCGATATTCACTTCGAGCCCAATGCAAACCATCTGGATATACGCTGTCGAGTCGACGGCATCATGACTCGAATCGAGAGGCTGCCGATTAACATTCACACTGCCGTCGCCTCGCGCTTAAAACTCATGGCGAAGATGGACATCGGTGAGAAACGCCTGCCTCAAGACGGCCGCATCGATTATCAGATAGGCAGCAAGCAACTGGATATGCGTGTCTCGACCCTTCCTGGTGTGCATGGTGAATCGGTGGTGCTCAGAATACTGGATCGCAGCGATACAACCGTCAGTCTGCAGCAGCTGGGGATGCCGCAAATAATTCTTGATCATTACCAGAACCTGATTACTCAGCCCCATGGCATGATATTGATCACCGGGCCAACGGGCAGCGGCAAAACCACTACCTTGTATGCCACGCTGGAAAAGATTAACAGTGAAAAGCAGAAGATAATTACCATCGAAGATCCGGTGGAATATCAACTCGATGGCATTACCCAGATTCAGGCCAACGCCAGTATCGGGCTCAGTTTCGCCCAGGGGCTCAGGTCTATTGTGAGGCAAGACCCCGACGTGCTGATGGTGGGTGAGATTCGCGATCATGAGACGGCGGAAATAGCCATCGAATCGGCTCTGACCGGACATCTGGTATTTTCGACCCTGCACACTAATGACGCCGCCGGTGCAGTAACACGGTTGCAAGACCTGGGAGTGGAGGGTTATCTCATCAGCTCCAGTTTGTTAGCCATTCAGGCGCAGCGTCTGGTCAGGAGGGTGTGTACCGATTGTTCAGAGACTCTACCTATAAGTGAAGACGAAGCGGCCGTATTGGAAATAGAAATCGATACCTGCCCCGAAGTAAAACGCGGCAACGGCTGTGAGCGTTGTGGACAGACCGGATATCGAGGGCGAATCGGTCTCTATGAATTATTGCTGATGAACGATGCTATTCGGCATCATATCGCCTCCGGAGCCGATGCCAATATTATTCGTAAGGAGGCCATAAAACAGGGCATGAAGACGCTTCGTCAGGATGCCCTGGAAAAACTCAAAGCCGGACTCACTACACCGGAAGAAGTGGTGCGGGTAACGAGATCCATATGAGTACTCTGTATTTTAAATATCAGGCATACGACGCCGAAGGCAGGGTTCGGAACGGCCAGCTCAGCGCCGATACCGAGCGCGAGGCGGTGCGTATATTACAGGGCCGTAACTTAACCCCGGTCAATATTCAGGAAACCAGGGCAGCCTCCCAGAGTGGCCTCCGCAAGAAGATTTCCCACAATGACATACTGGATTTTACCAATGGCCTCTGCACCCTGGTTGACGCGCGAGTGCCTCTCGATAGAGCTCTTCGGTTGCTGGAAGGCATAACCGAATCAGTGGCGATGCGCGAGCTGGTAGTTAATCTGTTGCGGGATGTTAAGGAGGGGAAGAGCCTGGCGGGAGCGATGGAGAACCACCCCCGAGTATTCACCAAGATGTACATCAACATCGTTCGCGCTGGCGAAGAAGGCGGCATTCTGGATGAGCTCTTGCCAGACCTGGCTGAGTTTCTCGAAACCAGCGCCAAGACTCGGCAAGCAATAGTCTCCGCCATGATCTACCCGGTAGTCCTGTTAATAACCGGCATACTCTCAGTAGTGTTATTGCTGGTTTTTGTCGTGCCCCAATTTGCCGCCATGTTTGAAGATGCTGGCACGGAAGTCCCTCCCGCAGCGGCCTTTCTGCTTTCCCTCAGCGCAGGAATCCAGAGTTACGGCTACCTGGTTATCATCGCCGTGGCGCTGTCGATATTTGCCTGGAAAAGGCTGGACAAAAACCCGGCAAGCAAATTGAAGAAAGACAGCTTCCTGCTTTCTCTGCCCATGCTCGGCACTTTGATACTGTATAAGGAGTGCGCCATATTCTCGCGCACACTGGGTGCACTTTTGGGGGCAGGTATTCCATTGATCAGAGCGCTCAGAATAGGCAGGGAAGTCATCTCGAATACGGTGCTGACAAGTCATCTCTTGCAGGTAGAAGAAGATGTGCGGGGGGGGGCCGGGCTAGGCAACTCACTGGAGAAAACCAACCAGTTTCCGACGCTGCTACATCAGCTAGTCACCGTCGTGAAGAGTCTGGCCGCACCTCAAGCATCCTGTTGAAAACCGCCAAGACATTCGATACCTATGTGCGTAATCAGACCGCTGGATTGGTAGCTGCACTGCAACCTGCGCTAATCATATTTCTCGCCATCGCAGTAGGTGGCATCACTATTACCATGCTTTCAGCTGTGTTTAGTATGAACGCGGTAGAGTTTTAAACGGAGATTACTGTGAAGCTTATTCGCAATTCGATACTCATCTGGGGAAAGAGGAAAAGGCTAGGCCTTCTTGCTTTCTGCATAGGGAGCATGGCGATGTCTTCCTGTGCAGTGCGCGATAATCGGGCGGATGCATCGACAGGTGATAGCCGCTCGGTCAATGGGGTCAACGCAGCTAGCCAGTCCTCACAGGCTGACATTCCGGTTCTCAACGGCGCCACCTCTAGCGGCTTTCAAGAAGATACCCCGGTGCCCGAGCAGGTAGCAGGCGGCGATGAGCTCAATTACGAGCTTGCCGATCTTAGACTGGTATTCGATGAGTTGGCAGATACTCTGGGTATCAGCATCCGCATCGATCCCGGCATCGACGGTAATATTAGCCTTGATACGTCGCTAAACGGGTCGCTGGCCGGAGAAGACATCTTGCCCTTCTCCAGTGAGCAGCAGGCCTTAATCGAGGAGATCAATCGCGACGGACAGCGCTCTCCATTCAGTGGTTTTCGAGAAGATATTCCAGTGCCCGCGCTGATCTCAGGCGACGACGTAGTCGAGCTCAATTACGAGCAGGCCGATCTGAGACTGGTACGGGAAGAGTTGGCGGATGCGCTGGATATCAGCATCGTCATCGACCCCAGCATCGACGACAAGATTAGCGTTCGCACCTCGGTAAACAGGCCGCTGGCACGGGAGGACATCTGGCCCCTAATTCGGTTGTTGACCCGGAATGCTGGCGTGGTACTGGACAGAGTCGGCAATGTCTACAATGCACGAAAAATTCCCAGTGCTCTGCCGATGGAAATTGTCACTCCAGATACTCTGGGCCAAGGCAGTGCCGCCAGAATCATGCAGGTTACCCCGCTTACCTACATTTCCAGCGAGGCAGCCATTCAAGTGCTGGAACCGCTGTTGCAGCCAGACGGAGAAGTCAGAACCCTGGTGACCAATAATTCCCTGGCCATCTCCGCTAGCGAGTCCCAATTGGTGCGCGTAAACCAGCTACTGTTTCTAATCGATGCCGACCCTTTCGCCAATCAAGGCATTAAGCTCTATCAATTGAGCAATGCCAGCGCCGTCGAAGTTGCTACCGAGCTGACCGAGATATTGCAGCTGATCGAAGGGCCTGCCTCCTCCTATCA
>Ga0114950_10003032_pt1 | contig 12961 bp, 11 predicted proteins | sample N075metaG_FD_83503 | JGI IMG/M metagenome (GOLD analysis project Ga0114950, IMG submission 83503) | Deep subsurface microbial communities from Kermadec Trench to uncover new lineages of life (NeLLi) - N075 metaG | ecosystem: Environmental > Aquatic > Marine > Ocean trench > Sediment | place...
CAGAATTCTCTAAAGAGGCAATGAAAGAAGGGGTGATCGAAGTGGTATTTATCAAACGATAGAAGTGTTTTCTTCAATTACTTACTAAATAGTAGAACAAATATTTTTACTTCTCGTACATTAGTTCTACAATCTAGTACTATATGATTGAAACACGTTTAGGAGAATTTGAAGAGGTCATTCTGCTGTTAGTAGGAATTTTGGGTGAAAGTGCGTATTCATTTAAAATTGCAGAGGAATTTAGATCCCAGACAAATAGAACAGTATCCATCGGAGCTGTTCATTCCACACTGAATCGCCTGGAAAATAAAGAATTCCTGACTTCTGAAATGGGCGAATCTACAGCAGAACGTGGTGGTAGAAGAAAGCGAATTTTTACGATCACAGCGTATGGTCGTAGGATATTACAGGCATCAAAAGACTTCAAGGTATCCTTATGGAATCAATACCCAAATCTATCCACAGGTAATTTGAGTTTTGAGTAATTGAAATGAATTCTTCGAAAACCACACCGCCCAAATTGGCTCAACGATTCCTTAGATGGTTTATACGGAATGGGTTGGCTGAAGAAGTTCTGGGGGATCTTGATGAGCAGTTCTATACAACATTAGAAAAAACATCACCTTTTAAAGCAAAACTCAATTACTGGTACCAGGTGATCAATTACCTGCGACCGTTCGCAATTGGGAAATCAAGGTTAGCACAAACAAATTTTACAATAATGTTTAAACACAATTTATTGGTCAGTTTTAGAAATTTCAAACGCTATAAAAGTTCATTTCTTATTAATTTGATTGGGTTATCCTCTGGGTTGGCGTGCGCCCTGGTGATTTACTTGTGGGTGAGTGATGAACTGAGTATGGATAATTTTCATAAAAATGACTCCAATCTTTATCAGTTAATGGAAGGCCAGCAACATACAGGAAATGTTCGGGTTACAGGATCAACTCCATGGCTATTAGCGGAATCGCTCAAAGAAGAAATACCCGAAGTTGAATTTTCAACTGTGGTTACACCCTTTTTCTGGTATAGTCCATTTACGCTTTCCTTTGAAGATAAAAGCACCAAGGCAAGGGGAATATATACAGGTAAAGACTTTTTTAATATATTTTCATTTAACCTCATTCATGGAGATCCCCAGCAGGTTTTGACCGATAAAAATCACGTGGTTATTTCCGAAGATATGGCATTACGATTGTTTGGTACAATGGATAATGTAGTAGGAAAGGCGATAGAATTTCAGCGTGAAAGGGAGTATTTCATTTCTGGGATCGTTGAAAATGTACCCGGCAATTCTTCCATGCAGTTTGATATGGTTTTGTCGGTTGATATTTTAAAAGATTCACAGCCGCAAGCCTTTTCATGGGGTAATGCTGGTCCGTTTACCTATGTAGTGCTGAAAAATGGTTCAGATCTACATGAGTTTTCTGAAAAAATTTCTGATTATATCAGTACAAAAACTGAATCTACCCATAGAAAACTTTTTGTTGCACCTTATTCGAAGACCTACCTCTTCGATGCGAATGAAAATGGAGTCATGAGTGGTGGAAGGATTGAATATGTACGATTATTTTCGGTGATAGCACTATTCATTCTCACAATTGCTTGCATCAATTTTATGAACCTTGCTACTTCAAGGGCATCTCGAAGGATGAAAGAAGTAGGGATTAAAAAAGCAGTAGGAGCAGATCGTCAATCGCTCATATTTCAATATTTGATGGAATCAGTTTTAATTACGTTTCTTGGATTGTTTTGTGCCCTGCTTATTGTTTATTTATTGTTACCTCAGTTTAATCAAATCACAGGGAAAAATCTTACACTCATTTTTGATTCCAATTTAGTACTGACATCGCTGGTAATCACCTTGATAACAGGCTTGCTTGCGGGAAGTTATCCGGCAATATATTTATCTGGCTTTAAGCCAGTAACAATTTTAAAAGGAAAACTTCAGGGTAGTGCCGGAGAATTTTGGGTAAGGAAGGGATTGGTGGTATTTCAATTTGCTATAACTGTAATTTTTATAGCATCTGTAGCGGTTATTTATATGCAGATTGAATATGTACAAAACAAGAACATTGGCTACAACAGAGACAACATAATCTACTTTGATATTGAAGGAAAAATAAAGGACAATCTCGAAACTTTTCTTTCTGAATTAAGGCAAATTCCAGGAGTGGAATATTCTTCAAGTGCCGGTGAAAGCATGGTGGGCGGAGGAAATACCACAAATCTTGACTGGGAAGGAAAAGACCCTGAGTTACGCATCCCTTTTGCGATTCGACCTGCGAACTATGATTTACTTGAAATGATGGAGCTAAAGTTTATTGCTGGCCGTAGCTTTTCAAGAGACTTTGGCGACAGCATGCGCGTCATATTTAACACGGCAGGTATTGAGGCAATGGGAATGGAAGATCCCATTGGGAAATCAATTAGTCTCAGGCCTTATAACTGTGAAATTATTGGGGTAATTGAAAATTTCAATTATGAGTCATTCCGTTCCGAGGTCAAACCATTATTTTTTATTCTCACACCGGAATACACACAGAAGGTGATGGTAAGGATGGATGGAGGTAGCACCAGCGAAACACTGGATCGGATTGGGAAGTATTATCGTGAATATAATCCTGGATTTACCTTTGATTATCGATTTATTGATCAAGACTACCAGTTTCAATATGCTTCTGAGCAACGAATTAGTACACTGTCAAAATATTTTGGTGGAATAGCCATAATCATATCATGTCTTGGTCTCCTTGGCCTTTCTATTTTTACAGCAGAAAGGCGATTAAAGGAAATTGGAATACGTAAAATTCTGGGATCAAGTGTATTTAATATCGTTCGGTTGTTATCCAATGACTTTACTAAGATGGGATTGGCAGCAATTGTTATCGCGTTGCCAATAAGTTATTTCATTGCAAAAAGCTGGTTAAATGAGTTTGTCTATAGGATTAATTTGGATTGGTGGTTTTTTGCCGCAACTGGTTTATTTTCATTACTTATCATCTGGCTTACCGTTGGATTGCAAACGATAAAAGCTGCTATGGCTAATCCAGTCCAATGTTTGCTAGATGAATGATTAAAATTTAATTGATTGCAACCTCCTTGCCACCAAAATAGGTTCTTTGACATTATTTCACGTTTTTCCAAGAGATGACTTCCAGTAATTACGAAATTCCGATAATCGTACATAATATGTCCGATAGAAGTACTACATTTAGGAATGGGAAATGGGAAAGCGAGTACTCGGAAATCTGGCAGTAAATTAAAAGAGCTAGCGAAAATTCCTTCTTACCAGTTACCTGAAAAACGATACAATGGAATGATCGTAAAAGAAATTCAGGAAGAAATTTACCTTTCCAGAGAGGTTATGGAAAGAGTGATGGGTGTTAAAAAATCAGGATATTATAGCATACTTGGAAAGCCTTTATTAGATCCGGATCAAGTTGATACACTTTCAAATTTCGCTAGGGTATGGTTAAAAGGGTTGAATACATTTGAAGGTGATTCAGATGCCTTTAATGAGTTTATGCATGCAAAAAACCGGAATTTAGGTGGTATTTTACCTATTTCACTTATTAACTCTGAATCAGGGCGCAGGGAGCTATCTGATGCTTTTGACCGTATTGAATACAGTATTTACGGATGATCAGTGAAAGTTTTTAAGCTTGGGAGAGCCAAGCATTCCAATCATTGGCCATCAATTGGATCATTGTATAGCAATGGCCGCTGGCATCAAAAAGGGCAATTCATAGTATATACTTCCGAGTCTGTTTCGCTGGCAAAACTTGAAATTTTAGCTAATACTGAAACATTTCCTGTTGACTATGTTCTTTATGAGATAACGATAAATTCATCTGTTAGAATCTATAATGTTTCTGAAAAAGAATTGCCAAATAATTGGGAAAAGATTCCATACCCCGTAGAGAATTGGCAAATGGCTGATTCACTTTTACAAAATTATGAATGTATCAGAGTTCCTTCTGCAATAACCCCAACTGAATTTAATTTTCTTCTTAACGGGAGCTATCCTAAATTTAATAATGTATTCAAAGTGAAGCTCAAGGAGATTACCCTTGAACCAAGGCTTTGGCGAAAATAAAGATGGACTTTAATAGTGCTTCCCTCAATTTATCTCACTACGAATAAGGGTACCTGATCGTGAGAAAAATTTCCATGTGCCGATTTTGACGTCATTCAAGTATCTTCCTTCAGATTCTTTATTTCCGTTTTTATGAAAAGTTATCCACTGACCTGTTTTATACCCAGTATCAAATATACCTTCTTCAGCCAGTTCACCTGATTCGTAGTAATATTTCCACTTTCCGTGTGGTTGACCACTTTTAAAGTTGCAACTGATTTCCAAATTTCCATCCGGGTAATAATTAAGTTTCGTGCCAGCGCCATTTTTGAAATTACCAGGTTCTTTTATTTTTCCGTCAATGAGTGTAACTACACTGACATTCCAAAGTTTACCATTTTTCCAAACCTCTTCTTGCATCAACCTGCCTGTGGTATGAAATATTCCCCAGTTCCCGTTTTCCTTTCCCATATCAAAGGAGCCAATGGATTTTAACTGGCTATTGTCATAATACCGAACCCATTGCCCTTGCTCCTTTCCATTCAGGTATTTTCCTTCATCTGAAAGAGCCCCGTTGGAGTGGAAGAATTTCCATAACCCTGATTCCTTCCCATCTACATAATGACCAATTGAGTAGGTTTTTGCAGTTTGGAAATAGGTAATCCAATTCCCGGTTTTAAGTCCGATAGAGAAATTTCCTTTCACACTTATTCTCCCATTTCTATAGTACTCCAGGTACATACCTTCCTCAAATCCATTTAAGTAGTACACAATAGATTTTGGCTTTTTGTTTATATGAAATTCTTCCCATTTCCCATCTGGAAGACCTTTTGAATAAGGTTTTGAACCTATTAAAATTCCGTATTCATTGTATGCCAGCCACGGGCCATTCTGTAAACCATTATAAAAGGATTTTGATTCAAGTAAAATTCCCATTGGTGAATAAACGGTCCATACACTATCTTCCTTGTCATCTTTATAGACGCCCTGTATGGATATAGTTCCATCAATGAAGTATTCGACGTATTTACCATTCCGCAATCCATCTTGAAACGTTGTTGTTTTCATGATGTTCCCAAAATAATTTTTTACATGAACAACCCCATCAGGAAGATCATTTTTATAGAATACTTCGGTTTCAATATTGCCGTTGGGATAGTAGTTTATCCATTTTCCGCTCTTCACTCCTTGTTTATAACCACCTTCGGTTTTTAGCACCCCATCTTCGTAGTATGACTTTTGATTTCCGTTCTTAATGCCTTTTGTATATTCTTGCCAGGATTGAACGGCACCATTTTCATGATAATAGACCCAGGTACCCTCGAGCTTTTCATTTGCAAATTCACCCTCTTGAATCAGCTTGCTTGTCTTGACATCATAGTATTTCCATATCCCATTGGGATTGCCATCAACTACCTCTCCTAAGGCATAAATAGTACTATCCTGAAAATATATACGGGTTTGACATATTCCATGAAAGCTGACAAGGAACAAAACCAGGGTTAAAAGCAGGTTGGTTGATTTCATTCACTTACACTTCTAATATCCATTCCGAAAGGGATCAATGCCAACCCGGCCATTTTTATATGTCGCGCAAATGGGATGCCAATGATTGTAATTGCCAAAAGCAATGCAAGAAGTAAATGAGTCAGAGCGATTTCAATTCCGGCTACCACTATCCAAATAATGTTCAAAATCAGATATAAACAACCACTTGCCCTTTCTCCCGGAATAGCTTCCTGACCAAATGGAGACATTGCAAATACTGCCATTTTCAACGTTTGCAATCCAAAAGGGATTCCTATAATTGAAATTATCAAGATAAAGCTGCCAAACAAGTAAAGAAGCACGATGATAAAGCCACCTAAAAAGAACCATAGAATATTTCCAAGTTGGTTCATTCGTACGTTACGAGAGGCTTCGACAAATAGATTTGCAAAACTTTGTTCTTTGTATTGGTGTCAAATGTAAACCAGGTTCCATTTGTATTCGTGATTCCCAGTACGTATCGAATCCCGATTTTCCCAAATAGCTTACTGTAAGAAAGGCCTAAAACTCCACTCAAATCAAAATTGTTAACACTTTCACGGATATTAATTTTATTTCCGCCATCACTCTGTATGGCCCGGATCAAATAACCAGGTTGCAACCCAAGTTCAAACGCAGCTCCCTCCGAAAAGTACATGTTCGCAAATATGGGTAAAACAAGATATGTATAATTAAGCCTTAGATCGTTGAAATTAGTTGACCTTGCTCCTTGCAGGGATATAAGTAATTCTGCCTGAACCCCGAGTTCCTGATAGTACCTTTTTTCTCCATAAAACCCAACATTATACCCTAATTTGGCTGATTGACCCGCGTCTGTATTTCCCAACGTAGTTACATTCAGTCCTCCTTTAAAACCAAATTGTCCGGAATCCTGGGCAGTAGAAATCGTACAAATTAAAAGTGATATTACCAGGATCAGGTACTTCGATTTACAAGCAGGTGAATTCATCCTGAAAGTTAAATAATATGAACGGATTGTTATTTTCTGGCCTTGAATATCTTTGAATCAGGATGAAATGCGTACCATGCAAACCAAAAAGTAGTAATTGAGGGAATCTCATTTCCATCCTGATCGATAACCCTGGCTGAAGCCGACTCTTTATTGTATATGATTGTGAAATTTTGCTTGTTAAATGTATCGTGTATATCACCTTTGGATTTTTGCAATTCAGAAAATGGATAAACCTTTTTTTCACCATCCAAAATGATTCCCAGTACTTTTTCTTTCCTTTGGTATTGATCACTTTCTTTTGAAACCGGAAAATAGATCGCTTGATTCGTGTCATAATTACCATATGGGGATCTGGAATAATCTCTTATATGCCCTGTTTCTTCTGAAAGAAAAACACTGGCCGGGTATCTGTTTTGCCAATCTCCCCACGTAGTATTCTCCGTTACAATTATTTCAAATTCAACACCCTTTTGGGTTCCTGCAACACTTTTGAAAAGGAGTTGAGACCATAGTGAATTTGTTTCACGATCAAACAGTAATACATCGCTGTTGAACAACAATCCTGACACACCAAATGTGTAGTTCTTGCCATTGATGGAACTTACAAATGCAATTCCGGATCCACAAAGAGGGCAGTAAGTAATTACGGCTTTTTTACCGTCAAAATCATCGTTTACGATTTCATGGTAATTCATAATCCTAATGGGGTAGGCTTTTGCAATTCCGTTATAGATTACGCCAAGAACTCTGGTTGATTCATCAAGCTGCATATCACCAGGATAGAATACAGGTTGATCAATCGATGGTATGCCGTTCCTTGGAGGACCACCAGGAAGGATTTGATCCACGGGAATTGAGGCATTTGACAAATTAAAACCATTTCTGGTTTGAGCAAAACCGTTTGCCAAATAGATAAACAAAAAAAGAAATAGTGATACCCGCATATCTTTCAAACAAAATCAATGTTGAATTCCTTCCATTGATGTTTAAGTTTTTAAAATACCTAACTTCAAAGCCTGTTTTACGTACCATGAGAAAATTAACAATTGCACTTGTTGCTGATTGCCTCCTCCAGTGTTGCACAAAAAGTAACCTATGATTATGATCACAAGGTTAAATTTGACTTTATAAAAACATACGTATTTGGAGGATGGAAGGTAGTGACAAATACATCAATGACCTGGATATGACCCGGTTCCGGCAGGCTTTTACAAGGGAATTCAGTAAAAAGGGAATGAAATATGCGGAAGATAATGCGGATATTATTGTGACATTGTTTGTTGTTTTGGATAACAAAACAACGGCTTCGAATTATTCCAGACGTATGGATTCTTCAGGGTACAGAGCAAGTCCATGGGGATGGGGTGGAGGATTTTCAACCACTACCTTCGAGGAAGAAGACTATATAAAAGGCACAATGGTTATGGACATCTAAGATGCTGAATCCAAGCTTCTTATTTGGCAAGGTGTAATATCACGTACTTTGGAAGGAAGTAAAGATGGAAAAGCACGGGATAAAAAAGTGCTGAAAACTGTGTTTCTGTTGATGGAGTATTTCCCCCCGGAATAATTCGGATTTAAAGCATTTTCAAAAAGTATAACTTACTGATAATCAGAATAATAAGTAGCATTATAAAAAATTATTTTGAAATCCGGGTAACATTTAACAATACTTGCCGTTTATATAGGCAGGGAAGCGAAACGCTTCTTCATAAGGTTAAGGTTAGGTTAGCAGGTGCTCTTTCCCAAAGAGCACCTTCTTTTTTTTAGTCATTTCAACCTTCAATTTTTGTTAATTTTGCTTCAAATTAATTTGAAATGGAAAAGAACAAAATCAGTCCATCTACATTATGTGTACACGCCGGCAAAATAATCGATCCCAATACAAATGGAATGGTCACACCAATTTATACAAGTACTGCATTTGATTATGTTGACACTTCTTCACTGACCTATCCTCGTTATTTCAACACGCCCAATCAAAAGGTTGTTGTCGAAAAACTGATAGCTCTTGAAAATGGTGAGGATGGATTACTTACAAGTAGCGGGATGTCTGCTATAAGTTCAGTGCTTTTCGGTCTGATGCAAAAGGGTGATCATGGTTTATTTGATACAAATTTGTATGGAGGGACGTATCATGCAGTTATCCATGAGTTAGGGAGATTTGGGATTGAATATTCATTTATTGACGGTTCTGAGCAATCAATCCGGGATTCAATCCAGCCAAATACAAAATTGCTCTACTTTGAGACCCCTTCAAATCCATTGTTGGAAATCATTGATCTTAAAATAATGGCTACTTTAGGAAAGGAATTTGATTTGACCACTGTCATTGACAACACATTTGCATCACCTATTAATCAAAACCCTTTGGAATGGGGTATCGACATAGTAATTCATTCCGGCACAAAATACCTCAGTGGCCATAGTGATATAATTTGTGGAGCAATTATTTCAAGCAAATCTCTGGTCCAGCAAATTTGCAGTTCAGCAACCACTTTCGGAGGAAATGTGAATGCCAACACAGCTGCGTTGCTTGAACGGAGCCTGAAAACACTTTCAATCCGTGTTCAAAAACAGAATGAAAATGCATCGATACTGGCGAACTGGCTGGAAAAGCACCAGAGGATAGTTTCCATCAATTACCCTGGCCTTTCGTCTCATCCGGGTCATCAGATTGCAAGCAAACAGATGAAGGGATTTGGAGGGATGATGTCATTTGAAGTTGATTCCTCCGGTCAGGATGTTTCGGTTCTTCTAAAAAAATTGAAAATTGTTCATACATCTTTAAGCCTTGGTGGAATTGAGTCTATAGTCTCGGAGCCTGTGAAGACATCGCATTCCTTAATGTCCGTCGAAGAACGGGAAAAAGCAGGAATATCAGATCAGCTGGTTCGTTTTTCAGTTGGAATCGAAGATGTTGAAGACCTGATAAACGATTTTGACCAGGCGTTATCTTAAACGCGATTTAGTTTTACTGGATAAGATTTTCCGGAATTCCATTGGGGTACATAAATATTCTCATCGTCATCAATGCATACATCGTGTGGATTTCGGAAAGTACTTGTATCTGAAATCCCTGTGGATAATTCTCCGGATGAATAGTCAGGTGCTTTACCTCCCGGGAAAGAAACCACCTTATTATTTTTATCCAGTACGGCAATCATTCCATCGTATTCGTCCCAACTTTTGGTAACAATCACTGCAAAGTAAAGGTGATCTCCATGAATGACAGGCCGGCAAACCCAGCATCCAGGCAATGAGATGGTTTCCAGATGCTCACCATCCATACTGAATCTTTTAAATTCTTGTGACGTTCTGGAAGTAATAAGCAGGGTTGGGTCATCAAATCGTGTATCTACCGTAATACCATGACAACAATTAAATTCATCAACGCCCTTTCCTGTACCTCCGAAATGGCGAATGTACTCGCCCTTAGGAGAGTATTGGATTATAAAGTTACTTCCATATCCATCTGCAACGTAGATATCGCCGTTTGGCCCAATGGCAGTTTCTGTAGGTTTGTATTGCGCTGCATTTTCATATTTCCCTGTTTCCCTTGGGTACTCCAAGGTCATCAGTATTTTACCATCGAGGGTAGTTTTGTAAACCTGGTGAAGATCAGTATCTGTAATAAAAAGGAATTCTTCTTCTCCTGCGCTCCACAATGTCAATCCATGGGCGCCAGGAAATTCTGCACCCCAGGTTGAAATTACCTTTCCGGATTTATCGTAAATGATTACATTATTTTTGGTATGGTTGGTTAGCAGGATCAGTCTTCCCCTGGCATCCTGTACCATTTCGTGACAATCTTTTACCGGAATTTTACCGACATCCTGAATTCCCCATTTTGGATCAGCTTCGTATTTAAAATCTCCATGTCCGATTAAACCAGAATTCAAACGTGTTTGTTTTGAAAATGAAATATTCGGGAAGCTATACATTACAGCACTCGTAATTATGGAGGATTTTATAAATTTTCTTCTTGTTCCCATTTTTTTAATGAATATAAAGGCTCAATTTAAAAATTCCTAAATCAACACTGATTACCGAAAATTATTTGAAATAATTAATCACTAAATTAGATGGATTTTTGTTTGAAATGAATAGCAAAGTTTACTTAATAGCGATTCCAGCCCTGATAATGATTGCCGGGATATTCTATTTTTCCAGAAGCAATGTTAATTCCACCATTCCTGACCAAATTGATTACAGTTTTCATATACGACCAATATTTTCTGATAAATGTTTTGCCTGCCACGGACCCGATGCAAATAAGAGAAAGGCTGAATTAAGGCTTGATACCCCGGATGGTCCATATGCTTTATCCGGAGAGACTTTACTTCATATTGTTCAACCCGGGAAACCAGATGAATCAGAATTATTTCATCGAATAACCTCAACTGATACTTCTCAAAGAATGCCACCTGCATCTTCAAACTTGAAATTATCCCAACTCGAGGTGGACATAATTAAAAAATGGATTGATCAGGGCGCAGAATATAAACCACATTGGGCATTTTCGAAGCCTGTAAGAGGCAATCTGCCTCCTGAAAATTCATGGTCAACAAAAGAAATTGACCGTTACATTTTTGCGAAATTGACCCTGGTGGGGCTAGAACCAAATGATCGGGCTGACCCCGAGAGATTGTTAAAAAGATTGTCTTTTGACCTGACTGGTCTCCCACCGAGCATAGAAGATCAGGATCACTTCCTTCAGGATTATAGTGATGAATCCTATGAAGTTATGGCTGATAAATATCTGTCCAGTGTTCACTATGGGGAAAGGATGGCCATTGGATGGATGGATATTGCACGCTATGCAGACTCACATGGATACCAGGACGATGGCTTGAGAACCATGTGGCCATGGCGTGATTGGGTCATTCATGCTTTCAATGAAAATTACCCGTACGACAAATTTGTTAAGATGCAGCTGGCGGGAGACCTAATGCCGGATGGAACTAAAGAGGATCTATTGGCAACCGGATTCAATAGAAATCATAAAATCACACAGGAAGGTGGTGTAATAGATGAAGAATACCGTGTAGAATATGTGACCGATCGGACCAATACCTTTGGGAAGGCCTTTTTAGGAATGACGTTTGAATGTGCCAAATGCCACGACCACAAGTTTGATCCGATAAGTGCACAAGAATATTACAGCACGTTCGCATTTTTTGATTTAGTCCCTGAAAAAGGACTGTTTGGAGATATATCAGTAGCATCCCTGGCTGATCCTCCATCAATGCAAATATCTGATGAAGACATCGCGGATCTGTTATACTTTATAAACAAGAAAGATACCGGGGATGTGTCCGTGATGATCATGAAGGATTCTGTAGGGATCAGAGACACGTATTTGCTTACAAGGGGAAACTATGATGGGAAAGGGGAGATAGTGACACCTTCTACACCCGATCAAATTATGGTATTCAGTGAAGAATTTGAAAAAAACAGGTTGGGATTATCAGAATGGATCGTTGATGAGGATAACCCTTTGACAGCAAGAGTTTTTGTAAACCGCATATGGAAACAGTATTTTAACCGTGGCATTGTTGCCTCTCTTGGAGATTTTGGAATGCAGGGTACCCTGCCAAGTCATCCGAAATTGCTGGATTGGCTTGCTGTTGATTTCAGGGAAAATGGTTGGGATATTAAGCGATTAATCAGACAAATGGTACTCTCAGAGACCTACAAACAGTCAAGTCAGCTGTATGACAAAAAAGTTAAAAAGGATCCTGAGAATATTTATTTGTCAAGAATGCCAAGGGCAAGATTTAATGCCGAAATTATCAGGGACCTGGTGCTGGCGTCCAGTGGGTTACTGAATCGTGAAATAGGTGGCCCCAGTGTAAAACCGTACCAGCCAGAGGGGCTATGGGATGCAGCAACATCCGGAAGGGGTATTTTAAAAGCGTATATCCAGGATCACGGCGATGATTTGTATCGTCGAGGACTATATACATTTATTAAACGAACGATACCGCCACCTTCAATGTTGATGTTTGATGCTTCAAACCGGGATCAGTGCGAAGTTGATCGTACAAGCACGAACACACCGCTTCAGGCTTTGGTCCTGTTGAATGATCCTACAGTATTGGAAGCTTCAAGGGTAATGGCCGAACGTTTGATTGTAAACATTACAGATGAGAATGACCGAATTGAAATGGCATTTCGATTAATCATGTGTAGAAAAATAAAGGACAAAGAATTTGAATCAATTAATGAATATTTTAAAAATAAGCTATTGAGTCTGGACAATGCGATCGCCAGTGAATTGATTGACGTGGGAGAGTATCCGTTAAATGAGGAATTGGATCCAACAGAGGTTGCTGCTCTTATGCAAACCATTTTAATTATTTATAACCTGGGAGAAGCCA
>Ga0114950_10003034_pt1 | contig 12959 bp, 13 predicted proteins | sample N075metaG_FD_83503 | JGI IMG/M metagenome (GOLD analysis project Ga0114950, IMG submission 83503) | Deep subsurface microbial communities from Kermadec Trench to uncover new lineages of life (NeLLi) - N075 metaG | ecosystem: Environmental > Aquatic > Marine > Ocean trench > Sediment | place...
CCTGGTCGGTACCTCCGTCGCAGTCCTGAAGGGTCGCCAGCCGCTGGAGGGCGCCCAGGTCGAGGGGATCATGTTGTCGGTGACCTCGGGAGCGCTCTTCGCCGGCTACGCACTGGCCGTCCGGCGATACATGAACGACTACGGAGCCGTCATCGCGTTCGCCGCCATCAGCCAGTACACCGCGGCGGTGATGGTCGTGCTCATGCTCGTGCTGGGGTGTCACAACGGGCTGGACGTGATTGAGATGTCGGCGCGTGACATCGCACTGCTGCTGATCTCGTCGGTCATCGGCATTGCCCTGGGGCACGTCTTCTACTACATGAGCATCGCGCGCCTCGGCGTGGCCGTGTCGTCGGGCGTCCTGCAGCTACACCCCTTCGGTGTGGCCGTGGCGTCGTATTACGTCTTCGATGAGTATCTCACCAGTGTGCAGTGGGTCAGTGGCGCGGTTGCCTTGATCGGGGCCATGCTGATGCTCGGCGTCCACGGGTGGCAGGCCCGGCGCCGCAGGCGTGAGGCCCCCGGCGCGCCGTCGAGCGAACCGGCGTAGACTCTGCCCGTGCACCTCCGTCTCGTCAAGACATTCGGCTTCGAGGCCGCTCACTGGCTGCCGACCTTCCCCGAGGATCACAAGTGCCGCAGGATGCACGGGCACTCGTTCCGCGTGGACGTTGCGGTGGAGGGAGAGGTGTCGCAGGAGAAGGGCTACCTCGTCGATTACGGCGAGATCAAGGCCGCGTTCGAGCCGCTACGGCAGCAACTCGACCACCGGTGCCTCAACGACATCGAGGGTCTGGAGAACCCGACCGCCGAGATGCTGGCGGTGTGGCTGTGGCAGCGGCTCGAGAGGGCCCTGCCCTTACTGACCGAGATCGGCGTGCACGAGACCTGCACGTCCAGCTGTGTCTATCGGGGCGATGCCGCCGAACCGGCCTAACGGTATCATGCGTGACCATGCCTCAGGAAACGCCGACCTCCGACCACCCCACGCTGCCGCTGATCAAGGCTGCCTTCGAAGGCGTCAAGTTGCAGGCGACCGAGTTCCGCCGTCAGACCACACTGATCGTTCCGGCCGACAACGCCCACGCGGTGCTGCGGCACCTGCGTGACGACCCCGCCTGCGATTACGACTTCCTCGCCGACGTGGTCGGCCTGGACTACCTCGGTTACCCCGCCGGGTCACAGGGGCGATTCGCGGTGGTGTACCTGCTGGTCAGCTACTCGCACAACCGTCGGCTGTCGGTAAAGGTCTTCCTGGATCCGTCGATCGACACGTCGGGGATCGAACCGGATCCCGCCCTGGAACTCGACTCGGTCACCGACATCTGGCCGGGTGCAGAGTGGCCGGAGCGCGAGGTGTACGACATGTTCGGCATCCGCTTCCGGAATCATCCCGACTTGCGCCGCATTCTCATGTGGCGAGACTTCCCGGCCCACCCGCTGCGCAAGGACTACCCCCTGCGCGGCCGCGGCGAGCGCGAGAATTTCCGGGTCGTGAAGCGCGAGTCGACGTAGGGGTACGACGTTCGAAGACACGGCAGAGCAAGCTCTACCGCGCCACCCCGAGCGGCGCGCAGGGGGTGGCACGGTCGAGCGAGTCCGCCGCAGGCGGACGAGTTCGCCCGTGGGCGGGCATGTGTCGTATTGACACTGCTAACGTTTCCTACCGCGTCCTCCCCGCGGAGCCGCGTTGGGCGGTGATCTCGTCAGTCACGAGGTTCCATACGGCGCCCCGCAGTGTGACCGGCTGCGGTGTCCCGCGTGTATGGATCGTGACGAGGTGACCGGGTCTGGCTCCCAGTTCGGCGAGGCCGCCGGCGACGTCGTAATCGAAGACGTCGCAGTCCACGTCGCGGGTCGGCGTGCGCAGGAAGACCTCACCCTCGGCCCGGACGTGCTTCAGGTCGGTGGGGCCATCGATGGTCCGGGCATCGGCGCCGCGGTCGACCGTCGCGTCGATCCGCCGGCAGGTGAGCGTCGTGACCTGCTTCATGAGATCGAGGTGGCGCATCTCTACGTCGTCGACCATCTGTATGTCGTACAGCGTTTCGGACTGCCGCGTCATCTGCAGCCGGGTCGTCCATTTGAAAGACGTCGTCCCGCGTGCGCCGAAGCGGTCGGTATCGTCGTCGGAAGGTGGCCGCAGGTCCCTGATCAGCAACTCGCCCGGCCCCGGCACGAGCGCCAGGCCGGTCTGCTGGTCGAACTCGAGTTGGCCGGCGGAGATGAAGACGATCCGGGGCTGGTCCGATCGCTCGACGGTCACCCAGCGGCGCTGCTCCAGCGTCGCGTTGCCCCGGCCGATCACCATGCCGATCGCGCGGCGGTCGTCGGGGCCGGCCTCGGCCGGACCAGAGGGCTCACCGGCCAGCTCGATCGTGACGACGTCCGCCCCGAACGAAGTCCTCTGCAGGCGGTCCGGCTCGGAGATCATCCGCACGTCGCCGGTCAGTTCGATCGCGCCCTCTCCGCGGCCGGCAGCGTCGTCGTAGCTCATCGACTCCGTCCAGGTGGCTCGCGCGTGCGGGTCGAGCTCGATCGTGCCGCGATCGAATCGGCCGTCCACGTCGAGAGCGAGCACCTCGCCGAACATGCGCGCGGCGCCGGGTCCGTTCCATCGTGCGGTGCCGGTCTCCTTGTCGAGCGTGATCGAGGTGCCCTGGTCGACGAGCCATTGCTTGTTGGCGATGGCGACGTCGGCCCCGGTCAACTCCACCGTCTCCCCGCGGGCGTCTCCGATCAGCCGGTCGGCGAAGAGGCGAGCGCCGTCGGCCAGCAGCACCTGGACGTTCCCCTCGGCCGTGACGACGTCGATCTCGGCATCGTCGCCGTTCGCGTCTGAATCGCGGCGGACGAAGCTCGCCACCAACAGGTCCGACCACATCGTCTGGTCGGGATCATTGGCCCGCACGTTCCCCGAGGCCGTCAGGAGCGTCGGCGAGGTGACGCCTTGCGCGTCCGTGTCGAGGTCCAGGACCATTTGCTCGTGACACGCGATCGCCGAATCCCCGCTACGGGCCTCGACGTCGCCCCGGAAAACGGCCTTGCGAAGGTCACCCAGTGCCCCGGAGGAGACCGTCGAGGTCTCGTCGAAGTCGAGGTCGACGCCGTCGGACCATGTGACGCGTTGCGGCGATTCGCTTGGGTCGCCGCGGTCGGCGGTGCGGGCGGCAGTCAGCCATCCCGGGCCCGTAAAACCGCCGGCGCCTTGACGGATCCAGAACGTCTCGCCGGCCGCGTCCATCTGTGGCGTGTTGATCGACAGCGGATAGGTCTCTGAACCCACGAGCATGATCTTCTGCTGAAGCCCGTGAAAGACGAGCCGATCACACTCCGCCCGCACGTCCTGGCTGCGATCGACGAGTTCGACCGGCGTACCGGCGAGGGTCATCCACGAGTCCCGGGGTGACTCCAGCCGTTCGATCAGGGCCGGATCGTCGACGGGCACGACTGACAGGCCGCCGGTGCACGTGACGTAGACGTCGGTGTCGCTGATCGGCGGCGCGATCGAGCGAACGCCGAGTTCCGCCGAGGACGGCACCTGTCCGATGATCGAGTCCGCCTGCAACTGCCCGAAGAGCACCGACGCCAGTCGGCCCGTGAGCTTCGCGCTGCGTGGCGGCGCCGCCGCCGCCGGGCTCGCGAAGCCCTCGCTCTCGGTCGAGAAGAGATACGTCAACGTGTCGCCGGTTACCACGCGCGTGCCGATCCCCTCCCTGATCTCGACGTGGTCGCGCACCGTGAGCTGGTAGTACTGGACGGGCGACGGTTGCTGCCGGTTGTCCGCCGGCGAGGATCGTGCCCCGGCGGCTGGCGATCCGGGGCCGGGCGATCCGGGGGCGGCCGATCCGGGGGCGGCGGCGGTCTGGCCGACATCGCCCTGCCGCGGCGCAACGGTCCGGTCTTGCGGCGCCGTGCCGATGGCGGTCTGCGCGAACCGCGCGAACTCGAGGTGCTCGACCGTCATGCTCGTTCGCACGGGATCGAGTTGATCGTTGATCAGCAGTGACAGGCCGCGTCCGAGGAACTCCATGGACGGCGATTCGACCCGGAACCGTTCGGGGCAGGTCACTTCGCCCATGACATTGTCAAAGGCAGCCTGGGGCGCGTGCACGACGAGTATCGGTTTGTCGCGGTCCAGGTCCAGCAGGTGGTCCGGTGGGGGCTCGAAGACCTCTATGAGGACGTGGCCCGTCAGTACACCGCTCTCGAGCACGCGGTGCGGCAGGTGCACCAGCGCTGAATCGCCCGACAGGCGGATCACGCGGTTGTCCGCGAGATAGAGTTCGGCGCGGGGCTGATCCATGCTCACCCAGTTGGCCCCCATGTTTTCGGGCGTCGGATCCAGACGAGCGAAGCGATATTGCTGGGCGAGCTTGCCCGTCTCTTTGTCGATGACCTGGATCCAGCCGCCCGCTTCCAGTTTGGGCATCGTGCCGCCGGCGGCCGGATCGCCGTCGCCGGTGCGAACCTCGTCCCTCGCCAGCGCTTCGGGCACCAGGTCGATGATCAGGTCGACGCCGGTGTCGAGACCCGGTTGCGGGGCGTCGCCGTCGAAATCAAGGACAACGACAAGCCCGATCGCCACCACGATCACGCCCGCCGCGATGAACGCGGCGCGCTTCGCCCTGGTGGTGTCTGTCCGGGCCGGTCGACGAGGTGTCGAACGTCGAGGCATGTGTGCTCACCCGAAGAGGCCGACGGCCTCATCCCAGCGGTTCTTCTCACGCAGCAAGTGCTCGATCGCTTCCCGTACTGCTCCCGTGCCGCCGGCCAGCGTCGTGACGAACGCCGCGGCCCGGCGGACTTCAGGTACGGCGTCCGCAACCGCCATCGCGTAGCCGGCTCCGCGCATCATGGCCAGATCGGGCAGGTCGTCGCCGAGGACAGCCACCTGGGCCGACGCCAGCGACAGCTCCCGGAGCACACCGTCGAGAGCCTGGGCCTTGTCCGTGCTTGCCTGGATGACGTGGCGGATACCCAGTTCCGCGGCGCGGTGCTTCACGGCGTTGCCGGACCGGCCCGTGATCAACGCCACCTGGTAGCCGAGGGTCGTCCAGACGCGGATGCCGAGGCCGTCCCTGGCGTGGAAGCGCTTCGTCTCCATGCCGTTGTCGTCGAGGTGAATCCCGCCGTCGGTCATCACGCCGTCGACGTCGAGGCAGAGAAGTTCCACGTTGGCTGCTGCACCGGCGCCCATCACTCGACCTCGAGGATGTCGATCGGTGCACCGCAATAGATGTCGAACTCGATGGCCGTCTCGACCGCGCGGCGCGCGAGTTGCTCGGCATCATCGTCGGTGTCGTAGATCTGGTGCAGGGCGCCCAGCGCGTAGACACCGCCGGACCCGATCACGTAGTACTTGTCGAATCGGCAGACGCTCGCGTCCTGGGAGACCTTGTAGATCCCCGCCGCGTTGGCGATCAGGAACGAGGCATCGAAGTCGCCGAACGGGGAGTCTTTCTCGTGCGACTGGTCGTTCACGAACGCGTAATGCTCGTGCAGCTCCTTCCACAGCTCCATGAAGAAGGCGAAGATCTCCTTCTCGTCTCCCAGCGGCGGCACGTCGCGACCGCCGAGCAGGTCCTCCATGATGTTGTCGTACAACGACCAGCCGGTGATGGCCATGAGGACCTTTCCGACCGGGCGCACCTTGATCGCCCGGCAGTTGTCGGCGCCGATGCGCTCCTGGCCGAACACGTTGAGGGTGTCGGCCGCAACCACGGTACGACCGTTCTTGCGGACCGCTACGACGATTGACATGGTGGGGATTCTAACGGCTCGTGAGTCATGATGGGCCTGCCTGGACTACCGCGACGGAGTCTTCGGACGAAACGCCAGCCGGGCCCGTGGAACGTCCGGGTAGATCTCGAAGATCGTGTTGAGTTTCGTCAGCCGCAGCACCTCCACGATGACACCCTTGACCGACGCAATCTTCACGTCGCCACCGTGCCGGGCGAGACGGCCGTGCAGCCTCACGAGTATTCCCAGCCCATAGCTGGAAATGTAATTCAGCGAGGAGCAATCGACAATGATCTTCCGAAGACCGGCATCGACAAGTTTCTCGAGGTCGGTAACGAACCCATCGGCGGTCCGCGCGTTGAGCCCGCCGTCGGCCTTCACGACCAGCACTTCCGAATCAACCTCGTCGTAATAGATTTCCACGGCAGGGTCTCCCCGGTCACTCGCTGACGACTTTCATCGCGATGAGATCCTGCACGTCGACGAGCCCGACCGGTTTGCCGTCGCGGTCCAGGACGGGGATCTCGTCGTGGCGGTTCTCGCGCATGAGCCTTACCGCATCGCGCACGAGGTCGTCCACGACCAGGTGCTCCGGTCGTCGGGTCATGACCTCGGCGATCCGGCGCTGCATGGCGCCGTCGGCGTGTTCGAGGACCAGCCGGCGGAGATCGCCGTCGGTGAATATTCCGGACAAGCGGCCGTGCTCGTCGACGAGTACGACCGCGCCGGGGCGTCTGCCCGTCCGGGTCTGCTCGCACGCTTCCCGCACGGTGGCGGTGTCGCGAACCACGGGGAGGTTGCGGCCGACCTTGAACCGCAGCACGTCCACGATCGGCCGAAGACCGGCTCCCAGCATGCCGCCGGGATGGCGGCGCTGAAAATCGTCGGCGCCGAAGTTCCGCCGCCGGCTCAGCGCCAGCGCCAGCGCGTCCCCGACCGCCAGCATCGCGGTGGTCGACGCGGTGGGGGCGAGGTTCAGCGGACACGCCTCGGTGAGGTCACCGAGGCTCAGGTGCACGTCGGACAGGCGCGCCAGCGCCGAGTGCGGTGTCGATGAAATCCCGAGCCTCGGCACGCCGTCGGCCTTGAGCAGGGCCGCCAGGTTAATGACCTCGTCCGTCTCGCCGCTGTAGCTCAGCAGAACGACGATGTCTGCGCTGCGCACCCGGCCCAGGTCGCCGTGGACGGCCTCCGCGGGGTGCAGAATGCTCGACGGCTGGCCGAGGCTCGTGAACGTGGCGGAGATCTTCGCCCCGATCAGCCCCGACTTGCCCATGCCCGACACCAGGACGTGTCCCTTACAGTTCTCCAGAAGATCCAGCGCCTTTCGCCAGGCCGCGTGATCGACGTCGGTGACCTGCCTGCAGATCCGCCCGATGGCGTCCGCCTCCGCGCGGAGGACCTCGACGATGAACTCGACCTCTGTAGCGCTGCGGTCAGTGGTGGTCATGATCGGACATGATCCGCTAAGATGGAGACCCCTCCAGGAACCGTCGATCGCGTTGAGTATAGCGTAGGGTCCCCGGAAGACCGACCGATGCAGCTCCAGGACGAATACCAGGTCAGGCTCGACACCTTCTGCGGTCCGATGGATCTGCTGTTGTACCTGATCCGCCGCGTCGAGGTCGACATCCACGACATCCCGATCGCCGAGATCACCGATCAATACCTGGGCTTTCTCAGACAGGCCGACGACATCGACATCGAAGCGGCGGGGGAGTTCCTGGTCATGGCCGCAACGCTCATGGAGATAAAGTCGCGCACGCTCATGCCCCCGGAGCCGATCGAGCCCGGCGACGCCGACGGCGATGCGGACCCCCTGCACGCAGCGCAGGACGAACCGTCCGATCCACGGTTCGAATTGATCCGGCAACTGCTGGACTACCAGCGGTACCGGATCGCCTCCGAGACGATGGAGGATCGGCGGCAGGCCTTCATCCGGCAGTTTCCGTGCCGGCCGTACCACGCCGATGACGAGCCGTCCGACGATGTGCCCGCGCCGCTGGAACTGGCCGATGCGCACGTCTACGACCTGTACGAGTCGTACCAGCGGATCGTCATGTCGATCGACTTCGACCGTCTCGGTGACCATCGCGTGGAGATAGACGACACACCGGCGGCGCTGTACCAGGCGGACATGCTCGATCGTCTCGGCCGGGCCGATGGCGGCCGGCTCACGTTGCAGGAGACCTTCCAGGGCTGCGCGAGACCCCAACGCCTGGGTCTGTTCCTGGCGACACTGGAACTCGTCCGCCTTCGCAGGATCGACGTCCGCCAGCAGGACCTGCTTGCCGAGATCGTGATCGAGCTGCGGGCGGAGGAGTAGGATCCTTACGTGTCTTGCGCGAACCGCGATAGGCGGCTCTCTTGAGAGCCGCCAGCTCGCCGGACGTCGGTTCGCGCCACTCACCGACGCGCAGCCCCTTGAGCCTCAGCGGTCCGATCTGGATGCGGCGCAGACGCTTCACCGGATGGCCGACGCGGGCCAGCATGCGGCGGATCTGTCGATTGCGACCTTCACGAAGATCCATGATCAGATGCGTGCGGTTGCGATCTCGCTTCAGGAGCTTGAGGCGCGACCGCGCGGTCTTGTCAACGCCGCGGCGCGAACGGTCGCCGAGAAAGAGCCCCTGCTCCAGGCGGCGGACCTCGGTTTCGTCCAGCGAACCGCGCACCGTGAGCTCGTAGACTTTCTGAAGGTGGTAGCGCGGGTGGGTCAAACGGTTGGCGAGGTCGCCGTCGTTGGTCAGCAGCAACAGCCCCGACGTGTCCATGTCCAGCCGGCCCACGGGAAAGAGCCGGACGCCCGACGGGTGGTTCACCAGGTCCACGGCCCGCCGCCGCCCGTCGTCGTCGGCGTTCGTGCAGACGACGCCCCTGGGCTTGAACAGCAGCACGTAGACCTGGCGGACCTTGGTCTTGATCCTGCGCCCCTCGACGGTGATGCGATCGCGGGCGGGGTCTACCCAGGCCGGCGTGGTCGTGACCGGCGTGCCGTTGACCGCGACGGCCCCCTCGGCGATGAGCCGCTCGCACGCCCGGCGCGAGGCGACGCCTGCGTCGGCGAGCGCCTTGTGAAGCCGGATCCCACGGGTTGCATCGCTGAAGTCGTCGTGACGGTCCATCGCGGAGGATCTTATACTTCCCCGGCCCCGCAGGACTCTTCGACGTTCGCCCGTTATCGGCAACAAGTGGCGGCGCCGATTGCCGATGTAGGAGAGGATCCATGGCCCGGAGAATCAGAGCGGTCGTGGACAGGCTCGCTCGCGTCATGACACAACCGCCGGACGAACTCAGCCGCTTCCAGAGAACGCTGCGATTCCTCTATGACCTCGGTCGTCACGGGGCTCGCCAGCTTCAGCACGACCGCGCGCCGCAGATGGCCGGGGCCCTCGCGTTCCGGACCCTCTTCGCCCTGCTGCCCGTCATGGTCCTGGGCACGATGTTGATCCGGGCCCTGGGCGGTTTCGAGGATCTGGAGAGCAAGCTGGCGGACCTGTTCACCCGGCTCGGCCTCGATCAGTTCCAGATGGTCACCGTTGCGGCGGAGAACGAGACCTCCGTGGCCAGCGGCGAGTCGGTCAGCCAGTGGCTGCTGGGCCTTCTCGACCAGGTCCAGCAGATCAACGTCGCCGCCATCGGCTGGGTGGGGCTGGCGGTGGTGATCTACTCGGCCATCGCGCTGATGGTCACGATCGAGAAGAGCTTCAACATCATCTACCGAGCACCGGAAGGGCGGTCGTGGTCGAAGCGGCTGACGATCTACTGGACCGTTCTGACGCTGGGGCCGGGGGCGATCATCGCGGCCATGTACGTCGGCAACTGGCTCGATGGATTCTTCACCCAGCAGGGCGGATGGTGGTCGGTCTTCCGGGCTGCCCCGGTGATCTGGAACTACCTTGCGCTGTGGCTGGTCACCTTCGCCATCTACAAGCTCATTCCGAACACCAACGTCACGTATCGACCTGCGCTGTTCGGGGCGCTGCTGGCGGCCGTGCTGCTCGAGCTCGGCAAACGAACGCTCGGTGCGTACTTCGTCAACGCCGTGTCGTTCGGTCAACTCTACGGTTCGCTGGGACTGATCCCGGTCTTCATGTTCTGGGTCTACGTCATGTGGCTGATCGTTCTGTTCGGGCTCGAGGTGAGTGCGACGCTGCAGATGCTGGGCGGACGCCGCCTGGAGGAGTTCCAGGCGATCGACCGCACCGGCCTGGTGGATCCCACCTCGGTTCTGCTGGTGATGCAGGTCGTGGCCCGGCACTTCGAGTCATCGCACCCGACCACCGCCCGGCAGGTCGCCGACGAGATCTCCATTGCCGAGTCAACGGTGCTGACGATGTTCGAGCATCTCGTCGCCGACGGCATCCTGCACCGGCTCGACCGTGAGGACGGGTCCGTCGCGATGGCCAGGCCGCCCGACCAGGTCTCCGCCGACGAGATCCTCGATATCGGCTACCGGATGTGCGACGAGAGCGAAGCGTCGCGCAGCAGCGTCATCATCCAGCGCCTGAGGGACGCTCAGAAGAGCCTCGCCGGCCAGACGACGCTTGCCAAGCTGGCGGCCCATACCGATCAAGCGGTCGGCTCCTGACGGTCGATAGGGATTACCGGACCCTGCGATGGGTGTACCTGAGTCACCAGCGGCGGGGGTGGCGGCCGGCGACCCCGCGTCGGCCGGTGGCAGCGATGTCGCTGCTGCCGAACGAGCTGCCAGGTTTCTCCAGCAGCGGCTGAGGGTCGGTGCGGGGATGCTCAAGGCCCTCCAGGCGCAGATCGACGAGATGCACGGGCTTCTCGATGACCTCCGGCAGGGCCGGCAGGACGCCGAGCAGGCACTGGACCGCGTGGACCAGAGGATCGCCCTCGCGGCGGATCGCGCCGAGAACCTCTCCAACATGGTCGAAAGTGCGGAGGTGAACCTCGCGGTGCTCGCGGGGCGGGCGGCGAGGAAGTCGGGAGAGGGGAGGAGAAAATAGACCGGGACTAATTTCCGGGCGGTGGCCCGCCGCGATGCAGAGACCGCAGGCCGGAAATTAGTCCCGGTCTATTTTCTCCTCCCCTCTCCCGACTTCCTCTCGTGGCGGAGCCAGAGCCGCTCCAGCCGATCGACGTCGCCGAACGCCTGCTCGAAGATCTGCAGGTGCCGCTGCGGCCCGGGCCGGCCCGGCGGCTCGTTTCGCAGTGCATCCATGAGGTCTCGCAGTTCCTCCCGACGAAAGCGATTCATCCAGGTGATCAGGGCGTAGCTCTGGTGATAGACCGAGGAGATCGTGTCGTCGTCGTTGTCCGGCATCCGGGTGTACGTGACCAGGTCGCGCAGCGGAATGAGCTTTCCTTCTGCGAGGATCTCCTGGAACTGCTCCGTGCGAAGCGCGTACTCGTGGTCCGGGCCGAACGCCCTGTCGGGGTGGTCCGTCTCGAACGCGGTGGCGAGGCCCTCGCTGAGCCACAACGGGTTCTGGATATGTGGTGACTGGATCCGCGTGTGAAACGCAAGCTGGTGAACCGCCTCGTGAACGACCGTGGCGGTCGCCGCTTTCAGGTACTCGCTGCGGAGGCCGCTGCGAGCCGGGCGAGCGTACCCCGTGATGGAGCCGGCGAGCCGGGTGGCGGACCTGGGCTCACGCAGGGCCTCGACGAGTTCCGGGTTCGTCTCGATGTTGTAGAAGACGATGCGATCGTGCTTGGGCGAGTAGTAGCCGCTGATCCACTCGGCGGTGACGCCGTCCCGTCTCTCGGCGAACCGGCGGTAGTCGTCGTGCTCCTGGAAGAGCACGCACACGAGCTTGTGTCGAAGGGGCCGCGGCTTCAGGCCGAGCCGCTTCGTGAAGCGATTGAACTGGTGATACGTTCGATCCAGCAACTGCACCTGCTTGCGCGACCACCCCGGCGCGGCATCGGACAGCACGACGAAGCGCCTCGCCTCGTAGGCGTGGAACCGGCGCGGCAGCAGCTTGCGCGTGTCGCGGTAGACGTCCGACTCGGTCCTGAGCCGGCGGTCCCTGGTGCCAAACGGCATCGCCTCGGCCATGGTGGCGAGAAGTTCGTCGGCGGCATCGCCGGTCGTGCCGGGACTGCGGGCGTCGCCCGGGAGCAGGGCGGCCGGGACGGACGCGAGCCACGATTGCCCGCCGCCGTGCCACGCACCGGTGGCCGCCGCGATGGCGGCGGCCGTCGACAGCGCGGTGATCAAGAGGGTCTCGATACCGGAACGGGTGCGGCGCCCGACCGCACCAGGCGCGGTTCGAAGCTGCGAACGGGCACTCGGCACGACGGCTGAATCGGCCGTTGGCACGCGGTGTTTGAGCGCCCGCAGCTCACGTCGGCCCTGCCGTGGTCAGCCTATAGCGGTGAGGCGCGGTCTGACGCGCCAGCCGTTACGACCCGTCGCCGATAACGGGCGGGGTGCAAAAGTCCGGCGGATGTAATCTCCGATATACTCCGTACGTGGGCCTCGAGACAGCCATCCCAACCGATGCCATCCTGACCACACAGTTGGACCGCATCATCAACTGGGGCCGGCGGTCCAGCCTGTGGCCGATGCCGTTCGCGACTGCGTGCTGCGGCATCGAGCTCATGTCCACGGCCAGCAGCCGGTACGACCTCGCACGCTTCGGCGCGGAGGTGATGCGGTTCAGCCCACGGCAGAGCGATCTGCTGCTCGTGGCCGGTCGAATCGCCGTCAAGATGATGCCGGTGCTACAGCGGATCTACATGCAGATGTGCGAGCCGAAGTGGGTCCTGTCCATGGGTGCGTGCGCGTCCACCGGCGGCGTGTTCGACACCTACGCGGTCGTGCAGGGTGTCGACCAGTTCCTTCCCGTGGATGTCTACGTGCCGGGCTGCCCGCCGCGGCCGGAGATGCTCCTGGAGGGCATCATGGCCATCCAGCGCATCATCGACGAGGAAAACATTCCATACGACGGCGATGGCAAACGACTGCCGTTGTCGATCGCGATGAGCCCGAACTACGCGCCGCGTCCGCAACCGTCGGAGATCACGATCGGGGCGACGTGAGCTCCGGCCGACGCCCGCTCAGCAAAGGCGAATGAATTCGCCGTCGCGTACCAGAGCGAGTGTGCGGCCGGAGGCCGCTATGGAGCGCTCAAGCAGACGCCCGCTCAGCGATGGCGGATGAATCCGCCGTCGCGTACCGGAGCGAGTGTCGGCCGCAGGCCGTACGGAGCGCTCAAGCAGACGCCCGCTCAGCGATGGCG
>Ga0114950_10003036_pt1 | contig 12957 bp, 8 predicted proteins | sample N075metaG_FD_83503 | JGI IMG/M metagenome (GOLD analysis project Ga0114950, IMG submission 83503) | Deep subsurface microbial communities from Kermadec Trench to uncover new lineages of life (NeLLi) - N075 metaG | ecosystem: Environmental > Aquatic > Marine > Ocean trench > Sediment | place...
CCTCTACGAAATGGAGAGGGACGGTACGCTGCTCTTCCCCGCCATCAACGTGAACGACTCCGTGACCAAGTCGAAATTCGACAACCTCTACGGATGCCGTCATTCGGTCATCGATGGACTGAACCGGGCCACCGACGTGATGATTTCGGGCAAGATGGCCGTCGTCTGCGGCTACGGTGACGTCGGGAAGGGTTGTGCCCAGGCGCTCAAGAATCAGGGCGCCCGGGTGATTGTTACCGAGATCGACCCCATCTGCGCGCTCCAAGCGTGTATGGAGGGTTTCACAGTGCGCCGGATCGAGGACGTGTTAGGCGAAGCCGACATCTTCGTGACGACCACGGGGAACAAGGACATCATTACGGCGCAGCACATGGCGAGCATGAAGGACAAAGCCATCGTCGGCAACATCGGCCACTTCGACAACGAGATCGATATGGCCGGCCTGGAAAGAATGCCCGGCGTCCGGAGGGAAAACATCAAGCCGCAATATGACGAGTGGATCTTCCCGGACGGGCACAGCGTGTTGATCCTCGCCGAGGGGCGTCTGCTCAACCTGGGCTGCGCCACAGGTCATCCGAGCTTCGTCATGTCGGCCAGCTTCACCAACCAGGTCATCGCGCAGATCGAGCTCGCCAACAACCGGGACCGGCACGAAAAGAAGGTCTACGTGCTCCCGAAGATCCTGGACGAGAAAGTCGCCCGGCTCCACCTCGATAAGTTGGACGCTCGGCTTACCGAGCTTTCGGACGAACAGGCGGGCTACATCGGCGTGGACAAGGAAGGGCCGTACAAGCCCGAAGCGTACCGCTATTAGAAGGCTGTTGAAGGAGTATAGTGGGGAGCATGGTGGGCCGCATGGCGCGTGCTCATGCGGGCGCGCCGCCCTCCGCGCCGCCTTCCGCGCCGCCTTCCATGCCGCCCTCCATCACCTTTACGATCTCGCGCCGGTCTGCCTCGGACGGAAAACCCCAATCCGCACGGTATCCGAAGATCTCATTGAGCGTCGCAGATCCGAAGCGCCCATCCAGGATCTCGATCATCTCTCCGGACAGGAGCCCCGGATGGGCTACGCCGCTCGCACGGCTCAGCTGTAGGATCTCCTTTCGAAGCGTGACCACATAGTTGGCCAGACGGGCGGCCTTCGAGGTCGGATCCAGGCCCCGCACCAACCAACGATTCTGGGTCGCCACTCCCGTGGGGCAGTGTCCCGTATGGCACCGCTGAGCCTGAATACATCCGACGGCCATCATCGCCTCGCGCGCCACGTTGATCGTGTCGCACCCCAGCGCGAAGGCGACCATCGCGTTGACAGGCAGACCCAGTTTTCCCGACCCCATCAGGACCACATTCTCGTGGATCCCGGCCTCGGCGAGAATCCGATACACGCGGCTGAAGCCGACCTTGAAGGGCAACGCCACATGATCCGAGAACGCCAGGGGTGCGGCTCCGGTACCGCCCTCTCCCCCGTCGATGGAAATGAAGTCGACCCCCCGATCCCCCCTCGACATGAGGTTGGCCAGCTCCTCCCAGAAGTGGTGCTCTCCGACCGCGGATTTTATGCCGATCGGCAGTCCGGTCGCGTCGGCCAACTTCTCCACGAAGTCCAGCATCTCGTCGACCCCCGCGAAGGCCGAGTGTGTCGCCGGACTGTACACATCCTCCCCCACGGGAACGCCCCGAATCCGCGCGATCTCCTTCGTGACCTTGGTCCCCGGAAGTAACCCTCCTAGGCCCGGCTTCGCCCCCTGACTGAGCTTGATTTCCACCGCACGCACGGGACTCATTTCGACCTGGTCCAAGAACAGATCCATGTCGAATCGACCCGCCTTCGTGCGGCAGCCGAAGTAGCCCGTCCCCACCTGCCAGATCAGCTCGCCGCCCTGCCGATGATAAGGCGTGATGCCCCCTTCACCTGTGTTTTGGAGGCAGCCCGCGATCTTGGCTCCCTGGTTCATCGCGCTCACGGCGGCGCTGGACAACGAACCGAAACTCATCGCAGAGAGGTTCACGGCAGAGGCGGGCCGGAAGGCCCGTGCCCGTCCTCGCGCGCCGCCTAGAATCTTCGCGCACGGAAGGGGATAGGTCTCGTCGGCTCCAGCCTTCCCGTACGCCTCACCGGTAGCACTTTGGCCCGCACCCATGACACAATGTTTGATGATGATGTAGTTGGACGTCTTTTCGAGCTCGTTGTCCGTGCCGAAACCGAAGTAGTTGTTCTCCTTCTTGCTCGAGGCGTAGATCCACCTCCGTTGGTCCCGACTGAAGGGCAGCTCCTCGTCATTGTCCGTGACGATGTACTGCCTCAACTCAGGACCGATCGCCTCCAGGATGTATCGGAAGTGGCCAATGATGGGAAAACTGCGAAGAATGGCGTGTCGCTTCTGGAGGAGGTCGTAGAGTACCACTGCCGCCAACGCGAGTCCTAGAACCCAGAGCCACATGGCCAACTCCCTGTCGAGGTCGGTGCGAGGAATACCAACGCATACGCTCGTAAAGGATCACCAACAAGGTTGCTCCGGACGAGAGTGTTGGGATACCGGGGAGCCTCGGTGCATACTTAGGGGGAGAATGCAGGAATGAATTGTCCCCGATTTCTCTTTCTTGACGCCATTAAGCGATCCATGGACGAAGAGCAAATAGACGAGTCCGCACCGCCCGGTCGGCACCGATCCAGCGAATATGGGGACGCCCTAAGCGACGTCCTGAAGGACCAGGTGCGTCGAGGTGAGCTTCGGAGTGCCGCCGCTCCGAAGCCCAAACGCGCTCGTGTGCACCCGTCCGTTCCGCCTGCTCTGGCGCTCCTATCGATCTGGCTTTGGGTCTTCCCACCGTCGGCGCTTATTCCAGAGGTGCCGACGATCCCGACCGCAGTTCAAGAAGCCGGCCTCCGCATGGAAATGTTCATACAGTTCAACAACATCCTGCGGTATCGGTCGGAGCATGGAAACCTTCCCAACGGTCTCGACGATCTGGGCGACAGGCCGGACGGTGTTCAGTACACGCGGCTGGCCGACGGCGTTTTTCAACTGAGCGGCAGGACAGGGGACGTCATCGTGGACTACACATCCACCGAGCCCGTAGCAGACCTCCTCGCCGACGCCACAGCGATCGTTAGCGGGATAGCGTCGATTCCCCCAGGAGCGGGCGCCTCATGACTGAGCTTAAGCTGAAGAACCGTAAGGGGGTAACCCTGATCGAGCTCCTCGTCGTGGTGCTGATCGTCAGCATCCTCGCGGCCATCGCGCAGCCCCAACTCACCGCCGTCATCGTCAAGGCCCGGGCGACCGACGCCATCAACGACATGCGGATCATTCGGGGGGCCGCCTACAACTACCAGTCGGACCAGCTGGCTTGGCCGGCCGACGCGGCCAGCGGAATCATCCCGCCGGGGCTCGAGGAGTACCTTCCCGGCGGCTTCGACCTCGTCAAGGACGACTACACCCTGGACTACGACAATTGGGGCGGATCGCCCTTCATGATCGGGGTTACGCTGATCACGTCGGACTCGACGCTCGGGCGTACGGCGTTGGAAATGCTGGCTTCACCCAAGTGGAGCTCCGGGGATAAATACACCTGGGTGATCGAGTAAATTTGGCGGTCGTAGCGCGCGTGTGTAGTATGGGGAAAGCGTAGACCTTTTCGGACCCCACCGGGGGGCCGAGTTCCCATCTCTACAGGCGTCTCAGACCGGGCACTCGTGAGCTTCGTCCACCTCCACACACACTCCGAATACTCGCTCCTCGACGGAGCCAACCGCCTCACCGACCTCGTCCACCGGGCCAAAGAATTCGAGATGCCCGGCCTTGCCCTCACCGACCATGGTTGCCTCTTTGGCGCTTGGGCCTTCCACAAGCTCGCCAAGAAGCACGGGATCAAGCCGATCATCGGCATGGAGGCGTACGTGGCGCCGGGTGATCGACGGGACCGCTCCAAGGCCGGCCAGGGAGAGCGGGCCTACTACCACCTCGTGCTCCTGGCTCGGGATATGGAGGGTTATAAGAACCTGGTGAAGCTGTCCTCCATCGGGTACACGGAGGGCTTCTATCACAGGCCGCGGGTGGATCGGGAGGTTCTGGCAGCCCACGCCGGCGGACTCGTGGTCAGCTCGGCGTGTCTGGCCGGAGAAGTTGCACGTCACCTCGCGGCTGACAACTGGGAGGGCGCCCGCGAGACCGCTACCTGGTACGCCAACCTCTTCGAGGATCGGTACTACCTGGAGGTGCAGGCGCACGACTCCGAGGGACAGGCGGAGCTCAACGGAAAAATATTCAAGCTCTCCGAGGAGATGGGCCTTCCGGTGATCGCGACCAACGACGCACACTTTCTCCGAGCGGAAGACCACGATGCGCACGACGTCCTGCTCTGTATCGGACTCGGTAAGGACCGAAGCGACACCCGCCGCATGCGATACGACAAGGGCCTCTACTTCAAGAGCGCTCCGGAGATCGCCGAACGATTTCCGGATCGTGCGGACGTCCTGGAGAACACCCTGAAGATTGCCGACGAGGTGAACCTCGGCTTCGAGAAGACGTACCACCTGCCCGCGTTCCCGCTTCCCGAGGACCACACCGACGAGAACGAATACCTCGTGTTTCTGGCTACGGAGGGTGCGAAGCGGCGCTATGGTGATCCTCTCCCCGAAGCCGTACAGGAACGCCTCGATTACGAGTTGGGGGTTATCACCGAGACGGGGTATGCCGGCTATTTCCTGATCACGTGGGACTTCATCGACTGGGCCCGGCGCCACGGCATTCCGGTGGGACCGGGCCGGGGGTCGGCCGCCGGCTCGATCGTCGCTTATTCACTCTGGATCACCAATGTCGATCCGCTGGCGTTCGACCTCCTCTTCGAGCGTTTTCTGAATCCCGAGCGCATCTCGATGCCGGACATCGATGTCGACTTCTGTTATGAACGGCGGGGCGAGGTCATCGAGTATGTGAAGGAGAAGTACGGGAAGAACGCGGTCGGGCAGATCATCACGTTCGGGACCATGAAGTCCCGCGCGGTGATTCGCGACGTAGGAAGAACCCTCGGGATGGAGCCGTCCGAGACCGACCGGATCGCAAAGATGATCCCCAACACGCCGGGACAGTCCTTCACCGTCGGGGAGGCGATCAAGAAGCTCAAAGAGGTGAAGGACCTCTACGAAGAGGGGGGCCGGTACAAGCAGCTCTTCGACTACTCCATGACGCTCGAGGGCCTTTCCCGGCACTCGTCGGTCCACGCCGCCGGCATCGTGATCGCGCCGGGCCCGCTCGACGACTACGTACCGGTCTGCATCCAGACGGGAAAGAACGGCTCGAACGGTGACGTCTCCGAGGCGATGCACGTCACCCAGTACGACATGAACTGCCTCGAAGACGTAGGCATGCTCAAGATGGATTTCCTGGGCCTGAAGACGCTCACGGTCATCCACGACGCCGTGGAGGCGGTCAAGGCGAGGGTCGGCGAGCTCCGGCACCCCGAAACCGGCACCGTCTTCGAGTCCATGGACGACGTTCCCCTGGACGATCCCGCCGTTTACAAGATGCTCGCGAGCGGTGGGACGTCGGGCGTATTCCAGTTCGAGTCGAAGTTGGCAATCGAAAAGCTCAGAGCCATGCGCTGTGACCGCTTCGACGACCTGGTGGCCACCAACGCGCTGATCCGGCCCGGTCCGCTCGACTCGGGCATGGCGGACGCGTACATCCGGAGGAAGACAGGCCGCGAGGAGGTCCGTTACGACCATCCCGACCTCCAGCCGGTCCTCGAGTCCACATACGGCATCATCGTGTACCAGGAGCAGGTGATGCGCATCGCGAACATCCTGGGCGGTTACAACCTGGCCGAGGCCGATGTGCTCCGGAAGGCGATGGGTAAGAAGATCGCCTCGCTCATTCGGGAGGAGCTCCAGCAGTTCGTCACGAAGGCCATCGCACGTGGCGTGGAGAAGCGCATCGCCGAGAGCCTCGCGGAGCAGATCGAGACCTTCGGACGGTACGGCTTCAACCTCTCGCACTCGGTCGCGTACTCGGTCATCGCCTATCACACCGCCTGGCTGAAGGCGCACTATCCGGCTGAGTTCATGGCCGCCATGCTCTCGGCGGTCGTGTCCAACACCGACGACGTGGTCAAGTACATCGGAGAGTGCCGAGAGCTCCCGCGTTATCTGCCGAGATTGGACGATGGTATTGCGGTCCTACCGCCGGACGTTAACGAGTCGGGCTGGAAGTTCACGGCGGTCGGCGAAACCCACATCCGCTTCGGCCTGGGCGCCATTCGTGGGGTGGGATCGAGCGCGGTTAATTCGATCCTCACCGCGCGTGACGCCGACGGGCCCTTCACTGCGATGTTCGAGTTCCTGGAGCGCGTCGATCTCCGTGCCCTCAATAAGCGCGCCGTCGAAGCGCTCATCGCGGCGGGGGCCTTGGACTCGTTCGGATACCGTGCGCAGCTCCTCGCGGGGCTCGATACCGCCTACTCGGAGATCAGCGCCCGAAGGGCCGAAGAAGAGGTGGGTCAGGCCTCACTCTTCGGCGCCGGAGACGCGGCCCTCGAACGAAAGGACCCCGGCCTTCCGAACGTCCCACCCTGGCCGGAGCAGGAGCGGTTGAAGAGAGAGAAGGAAGCCCTGGGTTTCTTCATTTCCGGCCACCCGCTCGATCGGTATGCGGACGTCGTGCGGGCATTCGATCGCGTCAACACCTCGAACTTGAAGGACCATCTCGGACGGCCGCTCGACCTGGCCTGCGTCGTGACCAAGGTGCAACGGCAAATCTCACGCCGTGACAGCTCCGAGTGGGGCAAGATCACGGTCGAGGACTTTCACGGCACGGCCACGGTCCTCGCCTTCAAGGACAACTGGCAGAAGTACAAGGAGACCCTTCAGCAGGACGCCGTGGTGCTCATCTCCGGAAAGGTGAGCGGGCGGGAGCGCGACGAGGAAGATCCGCCCATTTTCCTAGACGATGCCCTCCCTCTCGAAGGTGTGCCCAACAGCGGCCAACTGGCCCTTCAGATCGAGTTGCCGGTTGGCGCCGAGCTGGACGACGACGTGTTCGCCAGAGCCAAGGAGGTTCTGGTCGCCCACCCCGGAACGGCCCCCGTCGAGATCCGCCTGGGGAGTGACAACGGACTCTCGGCGCCGGTATTACGGTCGCGGACGCTCAAAGCGGACCCCACCCACGACACCATGGAGGCACTACAGGAGATGTTCGGGAAGGCCCGGGTACGCTTGGTGCGGGTCGGGGAAGGCAGGAGCCAGACGGAGCCGGGGGCGTACTAGGAAGGAGCCGCTCCGATCTCATGATCACGATCACCCCGGTCCGCCGTGCCCTGATCCCCGTCGATTCGGCCGCGGCCGCCCGTATCAGCGCCCCGAACTACGACGAGTTCCAAGGTGATAGGGAAATCTGGGAGCTCCTTCAAGAAAATCCCATGAGCGTGCTGCGTGTGACCATGGCTCATTGCAACGCAGACTCGCCCGAAACGATCGGCGTGCGCGATTCGCAAGGTGCTCTGACCATGGCGGGCACCCACATGGAGGAGCTCGAGGCGAGCGAGCTCACCGAGGAAGTTCATGACATCCTCTGGGTCTACGAGATCGAAGACCCCAACCGCCCTCATGTGCGACAGATAGGTCTGGGCGGCATGGCCAGGACCGACGAGATCCGGACTGACGCGACCCCCCAGGGGACCATCATTCGGAACGAGGGAGTCCGTGAGCCGAAGGCACGCGGCCGCGCCGACCTGATCCAGGCCACGTCAGCGATCATCGGCATGGTGAACAACGGAGTCGACGATGAGTCGGGCGAGTTCCAGAGTCACCTGGAGGCACACGCATCAGGCGCTCCTCCGGATCTCGAGGTGCTCGATCAACATGGGAACCGGCACCGTGTATGGATCGTCCGTGACGAGCAGACGATCGAGCGCTTACAATCGCTCCTCGCGGAGGAGCCGCACGCTTACGTGGCCGACGGGAATCACCGTAGCGCCGCCGCGGCCATGCTCGGATACGAACATTTCCTCAGCGTCTTCTTTCCGGCTCGCACGATGGGTATCCGGCCGTACAACCGGCTCGTGCACACCCCAGCGCTTCCTGCGGATCAGCTGGCCGCTGCAATCCGGGAGAGGTTCGAACTCGACACACCGGACGACGCGGACTTCTACCAGCCGACCGAAACTCATGAGATCGGTTTCTACACCCCTGATCGCGGCTGGCTGCGCCTGCGACCCCTGGCGGGGACCTTCGATCCGAACGACGCTGCAGAAGCCATCGACTACGGCATCGTGCAGAAGAACCTCTTCGAGCACGTCTTCGGGATTGCCGACTCCGGCGACGACCGGCTCACCTTTGTCGGCAGCAACAAGGATGCGGCCTGGCTGCAAGGGGAGGTGGACGAAGGGCGTGCAGCGTACGCGCTAACACTCCCCGCGGTCACCATGGACGAGTTCATCGAGGTGTGCCGCCAGAACCGGCAAATGCCGCCCAAATCGACCTGGTTCGAGCCGAAGGTCCGGAGCGGGCTGGTGATGGCTCTGTTGGACGTCTAAGGAGTGTGATCGGACCCTCCTAGTCCTCGGTGTCGGTCCTCGGTGTCGCGAACGGACTCGCCGGGCTCCGGCCCTGAGGTGTGCATCCCGGTCTTGACCGACGCGTAAAGACGCCGACCCTCCGACGCCTCGCGAGCTCGGCTTCGATCACGGACCTTGAGCATGTGGACCGTGGACGAAAGGGCCACCACCGCCGCGGTGAGGATGCCCATCCGCGAAGCCGTCTCCAAGGATCCCGACATGGGTAGAGCGGCAGCCATCAACGCCATGCCAGAGAGACCCTCCAGCACCGCCAGAGTGACGCCCAGAAGCGCCGTCACGCGTGCGCGGGTTTTCAACAACGCGGAAACTACCGCAAATCCTCCGAAGAGAAAAAGCAGAATGAGAGGGAGAAATTCGTTCTGGGACACTCCCGATCCTCCGTACGTGGGTTTCCGTCTGTGTGGTCGTCGTCTGTGCGCTCGTCGTCTGTGCGCTCGTCGAGCGTCTGCTCCAAAGTGGCGAAGTTCGAGGCTAAGTCACAACCACCGATCTGGCCATGTCGTCAGGCCATGTCGGAGGAGTTGTCAAACAGCCAGACTTGCCACAGGGCGGTCGAGGAGCCCAATTACTCGCGCCATGACCAATTCTTCTGACCGCCGCGACCTCTCCAGCCGAAACTATTGGCGCGCCAATCTCACCTATGTGGGCGCTTTGATGGCCGTATGGTTCGTCATCTCATACGGGGCGGGAATCCTTTTCGTCGAGCCGCTCAACCGTTTCCACCTCCCGGGAACCGGCTTCCCACTCGGGTTCTGGTTCGCACAACAGGGCTCCATCTATGTCTTTGTGGCCTTGATCTTCGTGTACGTGTACCTCATGAACCGCCTCGACCGCGAGTTCGGAGTCGACGAGGGCTCCGAGTGAGGGTCGACGAGGACGTCAGGTGAGACGCGCACGAAGACGTCGAGTGACAGGCGAACGATGAGCGTCCAAGCCTGGACCTTCCTATTGGTGGGGCTTTCCTTTGCCCTCTACATCGGCATCGCCATCTGGTCCCGGGCGCACTCCACTAGCGAGTTCTACGTCGCGGCCTCCGGGGTCTCACCCCTGGCGAACGGCATGGCGACCGCAGCGGACTGGATGTCCGCAGCGTCGTTCATATCCATGGCGGGGATCATCTCCTTCTCGGGTTACGACGGGTCGGTGTACCTCATGGGGTGGACCGGTGGGTACGTACTCCTGGCGCTTCTCCTCGCGCCCTACTTGAGGAAGTTCGGTGCCTACACGGTGCCCGACTTCGTGGGGGACCGATACTATTCACAAACCGCGCGCATCGTGGCCGTGGTGTGCGCCATATTCGTGTCGTTCACCTATGTCGCCGGCCAGATGCGCGGCGTGGGGATCGTCTTCAGCCGTTTCCTCGAGGTGCCCATCGAGCTCGGCGTGTTCATCGGCATGGCGATTGTGTTCTTCTATGCCGTCCTGGGCGGCATGAAGGGCATCACCTATACGCAGGTGGCTCAGTACTGCGTGCTGATTTTCGCCTATCTGGTGCCCGCGATCTTTCTCTCGCTCCTGATCACCGGCAACGTCATCCCACAAATTGGATTCGGCGGTGTGGACCAGGCGAGCGGGACCTTCCTGCTCGACCAGCTGAACGATCTACATCGGGACCTGGGCTTCGCTGCCTACACCTCTGGCGAAAAATCCACGATCGACATCTTCTTCATTACGGCCGCGCTCATGGTGGGTACCGCCGGTCTCCCGCACGTGATCATCCGATTCTACACGGTGCCCAAGGTAAGGGACGCCCGCCTCAGCGTCGGCTATGCGCTGGTGTTCATCGCCCTGCTTTACACGGCTGCGCCGGCCGTTGCCGTCTTCGCGCGGACCAACCTGCTGAACACGGTGTCGGAGCAGCCGTATTCGGAGATGCCCGAGTGGTTCTCGACCTGGGAGGCGACGGGGCTGATCTCGTTCGATGACCGGAACGGCGACGGCATCATCCAATACGTCGGTCCGGAGGCGCGGGACGCATCAGGAGCTCCGATCGAGAACGAGCTCACCATCGATCGGGACATCATAGTCCTGGCCAACCCGGAGATTTCGGGCCTTCCCAACTGGGTCATCGGTCTGGTGGCGGCCGGAGGGTTGGCTGCCGCCCTGTCCACGGCGGCCGGCCTGCTCCTCGTCGTTTCGTCCGCGGTGAGCCACGACCTCCTCAAACGCAGCTTCATGCCGGACATCACTGAACGCGGGGAGCTCATTGCGGCCCGCGTCAGTGCCGGGCTCGCCGTGGGGGTGGCGGGCTACCTCGGAATCAATCCGCCTGGATTTGTGGCGGAGGTCGTCGCGTTCGCGTTCGGGCTCGCGGCGTCCTCTTTCTTCCCAGCCATCATCATGGGGATTTTCTCCAAGCGCATGAACCGCGAAGGAGCCGTCCTGGGGATGATCTCAGGGATCACGTTCACAGCCGCATACATCGTCTACTTCAAGTTCATCAACCCGGGCGCGAACACCGCCGAGCACTGGTGGTTCGGCATCTCCCCCGAAGGTATCGGCACCGTCGGAATGCTGGTGAACTTCGCGGTCGCGATCACGGTCTCCCGGTTCACACCTGCGCCGCCGCCCGAGATCGTGGAGCTGGTGGAGCGCATCCGTGTGCCAAAGGGCGCCGGGGAAGCCCACGAGACCAGCGCGTAAGCGGCACCCATCGAAGGAGCCTCGGCAGCTAGATGGCTGAATCCAGCACACCCCGCCCGGCTTGGTGGGCCAAGGGCCTCCTGTTCGAGAGCTGCAACTGCCAGATCGTGTGCCCGGGTCACGTCCACTTCTCGAACAAATGTACGCATGAGCGCTGCATCGGATTTTGGGCGATTCGCTTCGATGAGGGCTCGTACGGCGAGGTGGACCTCGCGGGGGTGACGGCCGTCATCGGATATGACACCCCACAACACATGATTTCCGGTGGATGGACCGAAACGATCACCATCGACGTGCGTGCTTCCCAGGCCCAACGAACTGCGGTGGAAACCATCCTCACGGGGCGCGCCGGCGGACCCTGGGAAGTACTGGATCGTTTTGTGGAGCGACGGCTGCCCACCCGTACGCTTCCCATCGAGATCACCGACGAGGATGCGGTGAAACGGGTGGTCATCGAGGGGCTGCTGGAGAGTACCATCGAGAACATCCGAGGGTGGGACCCGAACCAGCCTGTTACCTTCAACAACATGTTTAACCAGGTTCATGCTTCTACGCAGGTGATCGCACGGGGCGACACCGCCTACGACGACGGCGAGATCGTGTTGAAGAGCGAAGGGACCCATGCCCTCCACAGCCACTTCGACTGGTCGGTGACGCCGTAGTGACGTCGCTCCCGTGATGGCCCCCTTCCTCACGCACCGGCGCCGGCTCGCAGGAGCCGGAATGGTCGTCTGGGGACTCACACTACTCACGGGATTCTAAGCTTTGGCCGAACGTACCAAAATCACCGGGAACAGTCTCCGGCACGTCTTTCGAGAGATCATCTGGCCCCGCCGCAAACTCATCGCGTTGGGCCTCCTCCTGATAGTTCTCAATCGCCTCAGCGGACTGGTGCTTCCAATCTCGACCCGGTACCTGGTCGACGACGTCCTCGGCCAGGGTCAGTTCGACCTGCTCTACTGGCTACTGGGACTCCTGGTGGTCGCCGTGATGATTCAGGCGAGTACTGCCTACGCCCTCACGCTTCTCCTGAGTGTCGAAGCCCAAAACCTGATCGCCCAACTCCGCTCCCAGGTCCAGCGGCATGTCCTCACGCTACCGGTGCGTTTCTTCGACAGTGTAAAGACCGGAGAGTTGGTGTCCCGCATCATGAACGACGTCGAAGGAGTCCGTAACCTCGTGGGAACCGGCCTGGTTCAACTGGTCGGGGGCACGATCACCGCGATCGTCGCGTTCACCTACCTCGCCACCACCAACTTCGTAATGACTCTGCTGGTCCTCGTCCCCTTGGGGCTTTTCGGCTTCGTGTCGACTCGGGCGTTTCAGATGCTGCGTCCGGCGTTTCGCGAACGCGGCGTAATCCACGCGGAGGTCACCGGGCGCCTCACGGAGGCCCTTGGGGGCATTCGTGTCATCAAGGGTTTTCATGCGCTCGAGAAAGAGGGCGAGATCTTCGAGGCAGGGGTGCTTCGCATCTTTCAGAACGTCAAAGAGACGCTCACTACCTCGAGCAGGGTGACGAGCCTCGGAACGTTCTTCATCGGCACGGCGAGCGTGCTCATCATGGGCTACGGTGGCCGGCAGATCCTCGCGGGGTCCATGACACTGGGGGACCTTGTCTCCTTCACGCTTCTCATGGGATTTCTTATCGCGCCGATCGTGCAGATGGCCAACATCGGCACCCAGATGACCGAGGCGTTCGCCGGCCTCGATCGGACCGCTGAGATCCTTTCCTGGCCC
>Ga0114950_10003038_pt1 | contig 12954 bp, 12 predicted proteins | sample N075metaG_FD_83503 | JGI IMG/M metagenome (GOLD analysis project Ga0114950, IMG submission 83503) | Deep subsurface microbial communities from Kermadec Trench to uncover new lineages of life (NeLLi) - N075 metaG | ecosystem: Environmental > Aquatic > Marine > Ocean trench > Sediment | place...
AGAGCCAAAGAATCAGGCCACAAATTGAATGCGCACCGAGAATGCCCCCTGCCCTGACTCGCTGCGGTTGAAGCGCGCCCTCGCTACCAAAGACAAAGCCCCGGAATCTCGCGCCTCCGGGGGCTTTTGCCCTGCAGCTCTGCCGATCCTAGGACACTGCCGAGGGAGTTCGGGTTAGCGCTGTTCACTTGATGGGGAGCCACTCCCTCACGGAATGGTCGATTGAACTGTCCCGAAACCGCCTCAAGCCAGAATTGGCGAATCGCAGAATTATTCGGGAGCCGTTCCGGCCTGGCGCACGTTTTCTGCCCGGGCGCCGCGGGGTCCTTCTTGGACTACGTACTCGACGGTGTCGCCTTCCGAGAGGCCATCGTAGTCGGCGGCGTTCAGTCCGGATCGGTGGAAGAAGACTTCTTTACCGTCTTCGCCGCGGATGAAGCCGAAGCCCCGGTCGCGCACCATCTTCTTGATCTTGCCTTTGCACTTGGGGCCACCCACTGCCTGGGCCGGAGCGGCGGTGCGTTTGCGCCCCCGCCCGCGCCCACCCTTGCGTGGCCCGGAGCGAAAGCGATCGCTCGAAACGAACTCGTTCCGAAACAGGTCGAGGGGAACCGTCAGATCCTCGAGTCCATCCTGGTTGGGAGAGAGCAGCACCTCGTCGTCGCTCACGTCGATCAAGCTGTAGCGGAGTCCCGTATTGCGATGGGTGATCAGCAGGCCTTCTTCAATCTCGTCCAGTGAGAGCATGGCGGGAACCTCGAATTTTCAGTGTTGCTTGGCCGCCATTTCGACATCGAAGGTGTTCGACCTTTATGGTTCGGCGATCAGAGTCTGTTATTGCATTTACGCCGCAACCTCGACACAGCAGGTTGGTCGGCGATGCAGCAGCGGGGGTCAGCCTTTTCGGAGACTCCACCGCCTTGGGAGCCGCGGAGCGACAGGGCGTCGAACCATAGAAGATGATCCCGGGAGGGTCAATCGGCAGGCGGTCGAATCGACAGAGGACGAGCAGCGGCGCCAGTTCCGCTCCGCCGCAGCCCTGGTGTGCGGCCTTGTAGCGCTGGATTATGGCGGCACTGCTTCGCTAGCCTGGGAGCATCATGACTCCCGAATCCCTCAGCGTCACGGGCTCCGATGGCCTCCAAATGCACCTGCTCCGGTGGAGCGACGAGGGCGTGCCCGTCATGTTGGTGCACGGCTTCGGGAACGAATCCCATATCTGGGAAGACTTTGCTCCCGCGGTGGCCGATGTCTACCAGGTCTACGCGATGGATCTGCGCGGACATGGGGACTCGGACTGGGACTCGGAAGCTCGCTACGACTACGAATTCCATCAGGCCGATCTCGAAGCCGTAACGCTGAACCTGGGTTTCGACCGGGTGGTTCTCGTAGGCCATTCCCTCGGTGGACGGGTATGCATGCGCTACGCAGCCGCGAACACCCACCAGGTCGCGGGTCTCGTGATCGTAGATGCCGCCCCGGAACTCGATGCCCGGGGCACCACCCGGATCTCCCAGGACGTAGAGCAGCACCAAGACCCGAGCTTCGAAACGACCCTGCAATACGAAAACTATCTCTCGACTTCGTATCCGGCCGCCACGCCTGAGTCGGTCCGGCGCATGGCGCGCCACGGACTCAAGCAGCGCGACGATGGCCGCTACGTATTGAAAATGGACATCTCGTTTCGCGGCCGGGCGGCGGGACAGCAGGACCGGGAAGCAATGGCAAAGTACGAGGAAGCCACTACGAAGGCTCTTTGGGACGACCTCGCAAAAATCGAGTGCCCGACTCTGGTGGTGCGCGGCGCCGCCTCTGACATCATGAGCGCAGACGTTGCCGATCGCATGGTCGACGAAGTGTTGTCGAACGCCACCCTCGCGGTCGTCCCCCAGGCGGGACATTCGGTGATGACCGACAACCCGGACGGCTTTCGGGATTGCGTGAGCAAGTTCATGCTGGGCGATTAGAGCCGGCTTTCACTTCGCGGTTGGCGGAAGTCGATGTTGCCTTCGACGCCAGATCTGATCTTCTCGGGTCTGACGGTAAGCGCTGCGCAGCACCGCGTAGAAATCGACTGAGGAACGCTCGAGTTCCTCGAGTTCGCCCTGGTGTTCCTCCAGTCTCACCACCCCCTCGCCGCCGGTGCTGAACAAGGTCGTGACGGGAAGGAACCAGGTGGTCGGCCGCAGCATCAAGTCGACCACCGACCCCACGGTGCCCCGGGCGGTCGAGGGTCCTGCAACGGGGATCACGAGGTAGGGGCCACTGGGCATCCGGGCGAGCGCGAGGGTCTGGCCGAAGTCCGAAACATGCCGGGGAAGCCCGATGTGCTTGGCGGGTTCGAACAATCCCCCAATCCCGACGGTCGTGTTGACCACGAACCCGGCCGTCGTGACGGCCACGTCCTTCCACTCGAGCTGGAGAGCGTCGTTGATAAACACGACCGGTGTGTTGAGATTGTCGAAAAAGTTGCGCAGACCTTGTTTCACCGGCCCCGGGGTCACGTAGCCGAAGAAGCTCGCGATTGGCCCGAGAAAGTATTGGTCCAGGCCCTGGTTGAACGTAAACACCTTGCGGTTGGCTTCTTCGAGAGGATCCGGGTAGCCGGAGACCGTCTCGAGATCAAAGTCGTCGTCGAACAGCGGGTCCGGTTCGTCCCAGTCGATGAACGGCTCGGTCGAAGATTCGCTTTCATCAATACTATCCACAGCTTGTGGAACATCGTAAGGATCTTCGGCCGCGGCCAGGGGCGCGCTCAGCCCGATCGCTGCCAGCACAAAGAGAATTTGGCGCAGCCTGCGCACCTGCATGGGTCCCCCCTCACCAAGGCGGCCGGCACTGTACCAGAGCGAGTCGACCCGCACCCTAGGTGCCTGCGCGGCAGACTCCTAGCAGGACAATTTCAACCAACCGGAAGCGGTCTTCCCTCCGGGGGGTCAGATCGCCATTCTTCTGTGCCGACCGTCGCACGGCTGGGGTAAGCTGCCGTTCCCCCCAGCAACTTGGCGGTTCAAGCCGGTCGGCAAGCATGCAACCCGAGCTGGATGGGTCCCAATCTTCATGCAACCTAGGTCTATTGTCGGAGTCTCAAGCTGCTCATGATGCAATTCAGAGTTCCAGCCCGGATACGACGCGGGGAAAGTTCAAAAATTCGCCCCGCGATCGCCGATAATGCTGCCGGACGGGAGAATTCTCGGAGCTAGCCCGTCCGTGAGGACGAGCAGATACTTCGCGGAGGAGGGTTCGTGGACATTTTTGAAAAGTGCGGCGAGTACACGCTCACCCGTGAATTGCGCGCGAACGACCTCTACTCGTATTTTCGCAGCATTTCCTCGCCCCAGGACCCAGTGGTCACGATCGATGGCGAAAAGATCATCATGCTGGGCTCGAACAACTACCTCGGATTGACCAACCATCCCGAGGTGAAGACCGCCGCGGCCGAAGCGGTGGCAAAGTACGGCACGGGCTGTGCCGGCTCGCGCCTGCTGAACGGCACCCTCGACATTCACGTCGAGCTTGAGGAAGCCATCGCCGAATTCATGAAAGCCGACGCGGTGCTGACGTTTTCGACCGGCTACCAGGTCAACCTCGGGGTGATCTCCTGTCTGCTCGGTCGGCACGACACCGCCTTCCTCGACAGTCTGAACCACGCTTCGATCATCGACGGCGCGCGTCTCAGCTTCGGCAAGAGCTTCAAGTTCAAACACAACGACATGGACGATCTCGAAGGCAAGCTCAAGCGAGCCGACGAGAGCAAGGGCAGGATGATCATCGTAGACGGTGTCTTCTCGATGGAGGGGGACCTGTGCGATCTGCCGGGTCTGGTAAAACTGAAGAACCGCTACAACACCCGGCTGATGGTCGACGACGCCCACGGGCTGGGGGTGTTCGGAGACAATGGACGAGGCACCGCCGAACACTTTGGACTGGAAGACGAAGTCGATCTCACGATGGGGACGTTCTCTAAGTCGCTGGCCACGGTTGGCGGCTTTATCGCCGGCCCCCAGCAGGTGATCGAATACATTCGACACCACGCGCGGAGTCAGATCTTTTCTGCCGCCACGCCTCCGCCGATGGCCGCAGCCGTGATCGCCGCGCTCAAGGTATTGAAGCGCGAGCCCGAGCGTCGCAAGCAGCTCTGGGAAAACACCGAATACATGAAGCGCGAGTTGCAGAACCTGGGTTTCGATACCGGCGACTCGGATTCCCCGGTGATCCCGATCTTGATCGGAGACGAACTCGCGACCTTCGCGATGGCCAAGCGGCTCCAGGAAGAAGGGATCTTTGCGAACGCCATCGTGCCACCGGCGGTTCCGCCAGCGCAGGCGATGATCCGGACTTCCTACATGGCGACCCACACCCGCGAGCACCTCGACATGGCCCTCACGGCCCTGGCAAAGGTGGGTCGGGAGCTGGACGTCATCTAGCCAGCGTCTGGCGGTCCGATCGAGAACCCCAAGTTCACAGTTCTTTGAGTTTCTGCTCGCCCGCCCATCGATTCACGAATTGGCGCGCGGTGCGACCCGAGCGAGTCCCTCGCCGCAACGCGTAACCCAGCGCTTCTGCTGTAACTTCGTCCGTGAGTGGGCCGCAGCCTTCCTTGTCGAGGTACTGCTCGACGATCGCGAGGTAGGTCGGCTGATCGAAGCAATAGAAGCCGAGGGTGAGGCCAAAGCGATCGGCCAGGGCAAGCTTCTCTTCGAGAACTTCGCCGAGGTGGAGTTCGTTCTCTGCGTCGAGTTGGGCCTGGCGATTGTCGGTCATCGACTGCGAAACCAGCTGCCGGCGATTGCTGGTCACGACCAGACACACGTTCTCCGGCGGCCCCGCGACACTGCCGTCGAGCACGGCTTTCATTTCTCGATAGCCCGCCTCACCCCCGCCAAACGAAAGATCGTCGCAGAAGATCAGAAAGCGAAAGTGCTGTCCGCCGCTGCGGATGGCATCGAGCACTCGGGGCAGGTGAACCAGCTCGTCCTTCTCGACTTCGACCAGGCGCAAACCCGCGTCACCAAAGCGGGAGAGAACCCCTCGCACGGCAGAAGACTTGCCGGTTCCGCGATCGCCGTACAACAAAACGTGATTGAAGGGCAGACCGTTCAAGAACTGTTCGGTATTGCGGACAAAGGCTTCGACCGCCCGATCGACTCCGTAGAGATCGCCGAGGTCGAAGCCGGCCGGCCTTTCAATGGCGACCAGTTGGCCGAGCCCCCGCCCGCGCCCGGGATCCCAGCGAAAGGCGCGGTAGGTTTCGAAGAGACTGGCATCGGGATTCTCGTCGACCAATTCGCCCAGCAATCGTTCGCCGAGTTCGAGCACTCGTTCCAAACGTTCTCTGAGTCGATCCGGTAGCTTCACAATCGGTCCAATCAAAATGGTTGCGGTGGTGGGTGCTGTGGGTTTGATCGAGCGGCAGCCGAGCGCTACTCCGTTGCGCTATCGAAACCCTCGGGGTCTGGAATGCCATGTTTGGATAGTGGACTGCCAATGATCTCGAAGAAACTCTCGAGAAAGCGATAGGTCAGCCCCCACACGACCAGATCTTCTCGCTCGCCGACGCTGATGCCCGGGAACACGAGTTCGTGCTCGCCGTACTGCATGGGGTAGCGAACATGGTTGTCCGGGTGCACGAGGTGAGCGAGCGGCACCCAGAATGCATCGGCAACTTCACTGCGGTCGAGTTCGAGTCGTCCGGGGTTGGCCAGGTGGTACACGTAGGCGGAGACCAGCATCTTGTTGGTCGCCGCGGCGCGCCCCCCCAGATCGTCGAGGCGGCCGATGTACTGGGCGTTGGCGAGTCCGATCCCCACTTCTTCGAGGGCTTCGCGCTCGGCGGTCTTCTGGAGCGATGGGTCACCCGGCTCCGCTCGACCTCCGGGAAAGGCCATGTGTCCAGACCACGGGTCTCCCTCCCGAGTGGCCCGTTCGATCAGCAGCATCTCGGGCCCGCCGTGGCTCGAACCGGCCGCGTCGTCGCGCAGCACGATCGTCACTCCCGCCAACCCCATACCGTCGGTGGGGCGCAACTGTGGCGTGTAGCCGGCGAGGCAGTGTCGGATGTTGTCGAGATCAAGCACGCTAGAAGACCATAGGGAATCCACGCTAGCCGCAGCGAACACCCCGAGACTTCGAAGGAAAATCGGGCTAGGTTGCCGCCGATGGCCGACTCCCTCGAAACCCGCCCCGCAGCCAAGCGGGTCCTGAGCGTGGCGCGCAAGGACAAGCGCGCGGCGGAATCGATGATCAAGGGACTCTCACTCGACGACCAGGTCGTGCTGATCTGCGAGACCCCAGTGGCCCGCCGGGGCACGATGCTCGAGCTTCTCGAAACACCGGAAGCCGTGATCCCCCTGCTTCCAGAGGCTGAACTGTGTTTTACGGTCAAAGGCGTCGGCCTGATGGACGGCAGTTGGATCATGGAACATGCGACCATCACTCAATTGGTTGCGTGCGCGGACCTCGACGCCTGGGACGGCATGACCCCGAGCGCAGCCAGCCTCGGTACCTGGCTCGAAATCTTTGCCGAAGCGGGGGAAGAAACGCTGCTTCGGGCGGGCCAATCCATCGACGCAGAGCTTTGGGTGCTGTTCCTGCGCGAGCGGATCTTCGTCGAACTCAAGCCCAATGACGACGAAAGCTGGCAGGTGCCGGTGGGGGGCCAGACACTCGATGGTCAGTTCTACTACATCGCCAAGGCAGACAAAGACGACATCGCGGCAATTGGTCGACTTCTCCAGACCCTGTTCACGAGAGACTATTGGCTGTACTTCCGCGTGTTACAGGGCGTGATGTGGGAGATGGACACCGATCTCGAAGAATGGGCGATCCGCTGGCGCACGGGCCGACTCGAGGATCTCGGCTTTCCGTCCTGGGACGAGTCGATGCGAATCTACGGTTTCCTGCGACCCGACGTGCGATCGGATATTGCGGCCGAAGACATTGGCCTCACCGGCGGCGGTTGGGATCTGCCAGTCTGGATGCCCCCACTTCCCGCTACCCGCGATGCGCAGCACGCGGTTTTTCGAGCGGCCGCTGAACTGGACGCGGACGAAAGGCGCACGTTTTTCTTCGGTTTCATCTCGCTTGCGAACAAAGTTGCGACGGCCGACGGCCTGCCCCTGGGCGATATTGAAACCCTCCCCAAAGCAATCGAGAAAGTGGCGGTACTCGCGAGTCTCGGCCTGGAGTTCATCGCACGCGAACGTGGGCTCGACCTGGCTGCGGTGGTTAGACGCACGCAACTCGAACGTCTGTTTCGGGTCGGCGCCAATCTCGACCGAGCCACCGCTGAACGCGACCGAGTGAGCTACCAGGAGCAACTCGAACGCTCGCTCGAGAAGGCCGAGAAAAACCAAGAAGATGAACAAATTCAATGATTTGTGGACTTCCTGCTACGGCGCTGAGGCGCCCGGAGGCTCCCCGATCACAGTGCTGTTCAAAATGGGGGAAGGCCCGCCAGCTTTGCGAGCCGGCGGGCCTTCTGCGGTCTACCGCCATGAAGTTGGCGCCCGGAGGCGACCACAATCACGCGGATCCCTTCTCGACCTGACGATCAGTGGATCAAATGGTCTTTAGAGATCGACGGCCTTCAAGGTCTTGCGCTTGTTGCCAGTCGCGCGCGCCTCTGCACCCTTGATCAAGTCGCGGACTACCGCGTCGAGTGCCGGATAAAACTCAGCACCCACGTTGCACTTTTTGACCGCCTTCTTGGTGCGCGACTTCGAAATGATCAGATCGCCGGTCTTGCCCTTCTTCGCCTTCTTCTTCTTTTTTGCTGCCATGATGAACCGATGCCTCCCTAAATTCCGCCCTGCCCATCGCCGTGAAATCCACGGATAGGCGTTTGGCGGGTCCCCCCAAATGGGTTCGTTCCCCTGTTACGTCACTTCGCTTTCTTTGGTTCTCGCTCGAGAGTCAGCCCTTGCAACTGTCTCATCTCTTTCGTCTCTTACATCTCTTTCGTCTCTAGCTTGATTGACGCATACGCAGCGAATGGGCAGAAACGCAAGGAAACACCCATCAACGCGGCGATATTACGCGCTTCAACTTGGGAGTCAAACAAATATTGCTCCAAATGGGCTGAAAAGCTCGAATTCGGCACTTTTCTGGGAATTCCCGATCCCGGTGTTTGCGAATTCGCCTCCAAAAGGGTGTTTTGCGCAGGAATACGAGCGAATTTCAAAACCCTCTCAGAAGGCCACGACAAGGCCCATGCCCTCGCAATCCGATTCGCTTGAGTGATACGAGAGCGAGAGATACGCTCCCGCCCGCCTTGGAACCTGAATCTACAACCTTCACTTCACAACGAGTTGGCGCGCCCACGCTGCACTATTTGGCGTGGGGTGATGCGAGCAAACCAAAGCTCATCCTCCTGCATGGCGGTGGTTCGAACGCGCACTGGTGGGACCACATCGCGCCGCATTTTGCGGATCGTTTCTTTGTCGTCGCGCTGGACTTCCGAGGACACGGCATTTCGGACTATCCCGACGATCTCGTAGTCGGCGCGTTCAACCAGGACCTCGAACTCTTGATCGAGCACCTGGGCAGCGACGACGTGGTAGTGGTCGGGCATTCGATGGGGAGTCACGTCGCGCTCGACTACGCCGCGCAGCATCCCACTACACGCGGCCTGGTGCTGATCGACATTTCTCGCGGAATGACGCGCAAAGCACGACGGCGCAGCCGCCTCGCCCTGCGCATGCGCGGCAGCTATGCGCGCCGGGAAGACGCGATCGAGCGCTTTCAGTTTCTCCCAGAGGCCGCCCACGCCGCAGAATCATTGCGCCTGCATATCGCGCGTCATTCGGTGCGCGAGGAGCCGGACGGTCGCTTCAGCTATTGCTTTGACCCGCGCTGGTTTGCGCTGAGCGCCCGCCCCGCCCCGGATCACGCAAGGGTCTCATGCCCGACGCTGATCATACGCGGCTCCCAGAGCACGATTCTGAGCGAAGAGGGGGCACGGCAGCTCGCCGCCGAGATCACCGATGCGCGCTGTGCCGTGATCGAGCAAGCCGGGCACCACGTCCACATCGACCGACCCGAAGCGACCCTGGCGGCGCTTCGCGCATTCTTGTCGAAATTTGGAGGCTAGCTTCGACAATTGATGCATTGGTTCTGCGCAATGTTTGCTCTCCCGAGCTGCGGAACGACCTACGGGCTGCTGGTGGGTTCACCCGATTTAGACCTCACACCTTTCTGCCGATACGAACAGCAGAACAAATGACACCCTGGCGCCTGTCCTGCGACACGTCGCAGTAGAGCGCCAAGGTTTCGCTCGTGAGCATCCATCCCATGATTGACGCACTCTCAATCGCCCGATCGGGCATGCAAGCTGCGCAAGTCCGGCTGCGGAACTCAGCCCACAACGTTGCCAATGTCGCGACTCCGGACTTCAAGAACCACCGCACGCTGCAAGAGACCCAGGATGGGGGCGGTAGCCGAGCCACTACACTGATCGATCCGGAGCCCCGGGAAGTCTCGTTGGCGAATGAATTCGTCGAACGGAGTCTCGCGTCATTCCAGTACAAGGCGTCGGTTCGGGTCCTTGCGACCGAACTTGATCTCAAGGGCAGCCTGCTCGACGCCTTCGCCTAACCACCACAAGCGCCACCACAAGCGCTTCCACATCTGGGACCTGTGGGCTTTCGCCGTCTAGGTAAAAACAATTACGTCCTGGAGTTTCCACCCGAGCGGGCCGGTCTTGATTTTCACTGCGGAAGACGCATCCTAAACGCGTTCACAACGAGGGGCGGTCTATTTGATCACCATCGTCATGTCGTCTGCGATTTCCGCTGAGCCAGAGCGCGTCTGGCACGCGCTCACCGACCCGGCTGAGTGCATCGCCTGGGACGAGCCTCGACTCTCTGCCCTCGATCCAACCGACGCGTATCCCAAAACCGGCGAGACCATACGCTGGCGCTACCAGATGGGCTCGATCCCGATCGTGATGAAGGAAGAACCGATCGAGGTCGTCCCCGGGCGCAAGCTGCGTTTGAAAGTGGCGCTCGGAACGATCCGCTTCGACCAGACCTTCACACTGGCGCTCGAACAGGACCCCGCAGAGGCTGAGCGCGAGTGCGGGGCGAAGACCCTGCTCGGCATGAAGGTCGTCGCGTCAAATTCGGCGCCGGTGCTTGGAACCGTGATCGACCGCTTCGAGATCCGGCGCATCACGGTCGACCGCGTCGACGCAACCCTGCGCGCGATCACCAAATGGTGCGAGAGCGACGCCTGAGCGGCGGCCGCGCGACTCCTAAGACCCTCAAGTAGCGTGACGACTGCTTTAGAGAATCTCTTCGGCCAAATGACGCAATAGTTCCGGGCTGCCGCCGCCTATCAGCATGGTCCCGACCTGGCGTTTCTCCCCGGCCGCTTTCCACGCCCCCAACCGGTCCTTGATGCGCTCCCACGGACCTACGAGCGCCACGTCGTCGATCAACTGGTCGGGAACTGCGGCCATGGCTTCGGCCTTCTTTCCGTCGAGATACAGTTTCTGAATCTTGACGGCCGCTTCTTCGTATCCGAGACGCTTGCAGTAGTCGTTGTAGAAGTTCTTGTCCTTGGCACCCATGCCGCCAATATAGAGGGCGAGTTGACCGCGCACTGGACCGCGGCACTGGTCGAGGTCATCTCCCATCACGGCGGTGACGAACGGCAAAACCTCAAAGGTTTCGAGGCTTTTGCCACCCCCGGCCTTGGCGAACCCCGCGTTGAGCGACTCCTCGAACAGATCGAAGCGCTCGGGGTTCATCCAGACTGGGAACACGCCGTCTGCAACTTCACCACTGCACTCCATGCCTTTTGGCGCGATTGACGCGGTGTAGATCTTCAGCGCCGGATCTCCGTGCAAAATGCTTTTGAGCGGTTTGCCAAGCCCCGTGGCGTCATCGCCCCGATAAGGCATCTGATAGTGATAACCCTCGTGGGTCACTCTTTCTTCGCGCGCCAAGATCTTGCGAATGATGCTCACGTACTCGCGGGTGCGTGTGAGGGGGCGACCGTAGGCGACGCCGTGCCAGCCTTCGATGACCTGAGGTCCCGACGGACCAAGGCCGAGGATGAAGCGGCCTCCCGACAAGGCGTAGAGAGTTTGCGCGGTCATCGCAGCGCACGCGGGAGTTCGCGCGGGCATCTGCATGATGGCCGTACCCACGTTGATCTTGCTGGTCTGGGCGAGAATCCAGGTCGCGGGCGCCACCGCGTCGGAGCCCCAGGCTTCGGCGGTCCAAACCGAATCGTAGCCAAGGGCTTCGGCCTCTTTGATGCGATCGATCGGAATGTTGATTTCGGCAGGCGAGTATCCGGCGAGCAAACCCAAACGCATGGTGATTTCCTTTTCGTTTCTACTTTGAAGCGTCTTCGAGCAGCGACCTCAACTCGCGGCGGCGCTCGACACAGCGAATTTTACTTCGCCCGTGGGACTCGCGTCCAGCGGTATCTCGATCACGAACGTCGCCCCTGCTCCGTGTTCTGAACTGACACTGATCTTGCCGCCGTGGCGCTCGATGATCCCGTGTGAGAGCGAGAGGCCCAGTCCCGTCCCCTTTCCGACCTCTTTGGTCGTGAAGAACGGATCAAACAATCGGTTGAGGAGCTCCGGGGGCACACCGGGTCCGTCGTCGCGAAACTCGAGACGAACGCCCTCCGCAGTCTGTCGCGTCATGATCTCGACCGAGCCCTGACAGTGCATCGCATCGCAAGCGTTCATCAGCAGGTTCAAGAACACCTGGTTGAGCTGTCCGGGATAGCAGCGCACCTTGGGCAAATCGCCATAGTCGCGCACCACGGTGACGCCTTCCTTGAAGCGATTCTCCATCAGGCCAATGGTTCGATCGAGTTCTTCGTGGAGATCCACTTCTTGTAGCTCCGCCTGATCCATGCGCGAGAACGCGCGCAGGTTCTGGACGATCTCTTTGATGCGATGGGTTCCTTCGCGACTGCGAGAAAGGAGTTTGGTAATCGCCTCCCGGATTTTCTCGGTATCGGCACCACGTGCCTGAGCGACGCTCAGTTTTTCGATGAATTCGTCTAGCAACTGCAAATTTGCGTGAACGAAACCGATGGGGTTGTTGAGTTCGTGCGCGACCCCTGCGACCAACTGCCCGAGTGAGCTCAACTTCTCGCTCTGCATGAGCTGAACCTGGATTTCCTGCAGCTCTTCGGTGCGGGCATCGACCCGGGCTTCGAGGGTTTCGTTGAGCTTGGCGATTTCGTCGAACGCCTTGGCGTTTTCCATTGCGATGGCGCTTTGGTTTGCCAGGGTGCGGAGTAGCTGGCGATCGTCGGCCGCCAGGGGCTCACCCGAGAGTTTTCTCCCCACTGCGATCACACCCAACAGATCTACCCCGAACAGGATCGGAACCAGCAGTTCAACTTCCAGAGAATCGAATGCATCGCGGCACAGCTCTCGCTTTTCGGGATCCGGCTCTTCGTCGAAGTCCGCGCGACACAACTCCTCCCGGCGCATCCACAGATGCCGCCAGATCGGATGTTCGGCCGGAATCTCGATACCCATGCTGTCCTCTTCGTCCCAGTCGCCGCGCCAGACCGAAGGCCGGAGCACGCGCTGGTCTTCGTTGAACAGCAACACCATCGCGCGTTCGACCCCCATGGTGTCGGTGACCGCGGCGAGGATCCGGTCGCCGATTTCGCGCAGCGACAACATCGACACCATGGCTTCGGAGATCTCGCGCACGGCAGCGCGATAGCGCGAGCGGTCGCGATCGAAGATGCCGTCCACGAGCCGCTGGAGCCGATCGCGAAGGGGATTGAAGGCCAGGATTGCCAGGAACAGAAACACCACCTGGGCGGACTGCATGGTCATGCCCAGGCTTTGGGCGGCTTGGTCGGCAAAGGTGATCATCAGTGCAAACAAGCCGGTGATCGAAAGGGTCGCGGCACCGTAGGCCGCAGAAGACTTGGCGAGCAAGCCGAACTCGAGCCGCTGACGGCGCA
>Ga0114950_10003039_pt1 | contig 12954 bp, 9 predicted proteins | sample N075metaG_FD_83503 | JGI IMG/M metagenome (GOLD analysis project Ga0114950, IMG submission 83503) | Deep subsurface microbial communities from Kermadec Trench to uncover new lineages of life (NeLLi) - N075 metaG | ecosystem: Environmental > Aquatic > Marine > Ocean trench > Sediment | place...
CCACGCATACCCCCATGCTTCCGCCCATTAACTTTTGCAGTCAATGCGGGGAACGTGTCGAACAAAAAATCCCACAGGGCGAAACCCTGTACCGCGCCGTCTGCCCGTCTTGCCACACCATTCATTACCAAAACCCTAAAGTCGTGGCTGGGTGCATTCCGGAATGGGAAGATAAAATTCTCTTATGCCGACGGGCCATTGAACCTCGACTGGGCTTTTGGACATTTCCGGCAGGATTTATGGAGTTAGGAGAAAGCACAGAAGAAGCTGCCGCGAGGGAAACCCTGGAAGAAGCCAAAGCGAGAGTCTCTATTCAAACCTTATACGCCTTGTTTAGTCTCCCTCACGTCAGTCAAGTCTACGTGGTCTACCGCGCACTCTTACAAAACTTGGACTATGGACCGGGAGAAGAAAGTCTCGAAGTTCAGTTAATGCCCATCGAGGCGATACCCTGGGATCAACTCGCCTTTCCAGTCATCAGAGAAACCCTGCAACGCTATGCTAAAGATAGATCGCATACGGAGTTCCAATCCCACTTTGGCGCCATCCCCAGACAGCACCACTCCTCTATCCCATTCACACCTCTCAATCAATAAATTTCCCAACAACCGCAGCAACCACGAAACCTTTTTGGGGGCTATCAAAAAATCCTCCAGCGTTTTCCCCGGCCCGTTATCGTCAAAAATCATGAAAAAGATAAGGGAATGTATTCATTTCAATCATTGCGGCTCAGTGAGAAGCCTTTTTTTATACAAGGCGCAATTCAGCATGTTTGCCCAAAACAGACAACGCCCGCTCCATAGCCGGGATCCGGGTTCCGTGATGCGGATCGAGAATACGCCTTACCTCCTTTTCATGGACATGTAACTGCCGGGAGAGTTCCACCTTGGAGATACCTGACTCTTGCATCGCCAAGTAGAGGGCAGCCTTCATGGCAGTTTGCAGCGGAACAGGTACCAAGTATTCACCCCTTTCACATCGTGTAGGACTTGGAATAACATCACCGCAACGGATGCGACCTGCAATGGCTTCCTCCAGACTATCAGCGGCCTCTTCCAAGCATTCCTCTACAATATCGCCTTGAGTAATCGCCTCCGGCACATCACGAAAAGTCACGGTAAAGCCTCCATCCACTTCATCGGGAGTCAAGGTTGCTGGATAGGTAAAACGGTTCATGCCTACCTCCTGTTCATATCGTCTTTCCTCAAACCAAGCTGCTTGAGCATGGCGTTGAAGGTTCCGGTTTTCAATTCATCCTTGGGGTTACGAACAATGGTGCGATGATTGCTCAAATACAACGTGCCATGACTTCCTTTGCCACGCTCAGCCATCCACTCAACGTTCAGACCGTACTTTCGGCCATATTTGCGAACCCGTTTGATGAATTCATGTCCGGTCACAGGTTTTATTATCGGTCACTTTTGTCCGACTGTCAAATTAGACTCCAGCCCAGCTTTCTCCTACAGGAATGAAATCGTTTGACGGCCTCTCCCAGGGGATCACCTTTTTATTCTACGGCAATAGCTACGGTGATTGTTTCATTGAAAGCCCTTAGGGCTCGCGAAACAATAACTTCCCATTTTCGCATCCCATCTTCGCGCCACCTTGAGCCGATCTTCAGTCGCACAATCCTCAACGTGGGCTTTGCTACGCCTGCGGTTGTGCTCATTCAGGTCGACCCAATCTGCCACAAATCTGGGCGCGAATTCTTGGAAGTTATTATTTCGCGAACCCTTAGGACTTCCAAATTCCGACTTCAGGTCAACGTTTCATTTTTGTTGATCCGATTGATTGTGACAAAACGATGCTCTAACTCTAGCAGGAATTCTTTAATCGGCACCCCGCCACCATAACCCACTAACTTGCCGTTTGCGCCGATCACCCGATGACACGGCACAATAATCGAAACAGGATTTTGCCCATTGGCCGCCCCGACCGCACGGGAGGCTTTGGGATTCCTGATTTTCCTGGCAATGGCCCCATATGACGCCGTAACTCCATACGGGATTGTTTGAAGAGCATGCCACACCGAACGCTGAAAACCTGTCCCTTCCAAATCCAAGGGAATCGTAAACTTCTGTAACCGTCCGTCAAAATATTTTTCTAATTGTTGGATCACATTGGGAAACGGGCTTCGTTGTTTTTTCCATCCTTCATCTATCTCCAACGGATGAAGTCCATCCTGAAAATGCAGTCCACACAAAGCACGTCCCTTATCAATCAACAACAATTGACCAACCGGACTCAGCCAGATCCAATACGAATAGGGCACTGAAGATCGTGTCATTACCGGCAAGTGTCTTTCACCGTCGCAGACACATTCCGTGGATCAGAACTCATATGATTCATGGGCTGAAAACCTTCGAATCCAAAACAGAATATTTCCCTGGAAATTTCGAGAGATCCCGTCCACCCTCAGGAGAATACACTATTCGTTGCAGAGGAGAAACGGGCCAAGGCCGTTCCTGTAATAATGTCTGAGCCACCTGTTGCCGGCGAGAATCCATGTTGGACCATGGACGATACAAGGGATCGCCAAATAACACCATTTTCCAACTCAGATACCGCATGGAGAGATAATACGCTTCGACAAGAGAATATTTTCCGGAAAACAACAGGCCAAAAAATTCCGTCGGCAAGGGAAACGCATCCAAATACGGCTCACCGACCGGCCCCAAAGTGACGGTCACACCACGTTCCAAGGCATTTTTACACCAACCTTTTTCATGAGGATTATGAATGCTCACCGCTTCACCTGAGGCAATATGATAGGCAATCGCCCCGGGATTAAAGGTAAAAGCATCTTCATAATGTCGAAGCCGATACCACCCGACATAGAGCGCCACATTCGGCGCTTGGCCCGGCTGACTCCAACGTTGTTCCGTATTTTCTAAAATGACAGGATAGCCCGATCCGCTACGGAATTGTCGGGCAAAGCTCCGCAAATCCGCATCGTAAAACCCATAGGATAACGGCCCGCCCTTCTTCATCCCTCGAGCATCGACATAGACGTTTCCCGAAAGGCCACGAGATTCAGTCCCAATGGCTTGATCGATCATCCTTCGGGCATGAGTCACAGTCGGGGCATCAATCCGGCTCACCAACAAAAGTGGAAGCGGCCAATCAGCAACCTTACCTGGATACCCGAGATAGAATGGATTGGGAAGACGTCCAGCCAGGGGATAGGTTCCAGCTTCCCACCAGAGAAAACTGAGTTCACTATCCACACTCGCACTTCCATCAGCCTGCTGATACCGCTCTATCTCCCATTGAGCAAACGCCAGAATTCCCCACAAACCATACGTCTCTTGCACCAGGGCATATGCTCGTGTGCGTTTCGTGGCTGATGGATCTTGCATGAGGCGCGCAAGGATCTGTTGCACCGCCGCATCTTCACGTTGATGATCCATGGATGAACGAAGAAGTCGCGTAATCGTAACCCCTCCCCAGACTTTCCCGAATATTCGTCGAATAGTTTTCTCATGTGATGCGAGCAATTCTGATTTTTTCTCAACATCCGGAATCTCCTGAATGCTCTGGCCACGCTCATTGATCAACACCGTCAACCGTTCCCTCCATTGGCGGACTTGGGACTTCTTAAGACTGTCCACCGAATCCGGTAAGGGAATCAGCAACGCACCAGACGGCTTACCCGGGAATGCAAGACTTGCTTGCTGATCGATGATGGCATGTTCTTGCTCACGAAGAAGTCCCATGGCCGACTGGACCCACCCCCGGGCATCGGCAATCCATTCTTCCTCCTCCCCGGTTCGTGCAGGACCTTGCACCCGCAAAGGCATACCATAGACCGTCACCAAGACTTTGATGGTCTTGGCCAAACCCTTTCGGGTTAACGCCTCCTCCAGAGGCTTTCGCAAATCCTGCTCATAGACCTCACGACTAATCGTTTCAGTAAGTGGAAGATCAAGGTCCACCCGATTGACAAGCGGAATGTTTCGACGCTCCATATAATATTTGGCCAAATCTCGACTGTCAGAACTTCGGGAATTGACCAGAACCGCCACTTGCTCAAGCGACACAAAGGCCACAGCTGAAAACGGGAAGCCCAGCCCGAACATGGCGATTGTGAAAAGAGCATGAAACAGATGACGCATCATTGATTCACTCTACCTCATCCAAATTTGAGACGTCCAAAAGTCTGTCCATATATGGAAATGGGCATTCTTTCATACCATCGTCCCATTCTTTCTTGTCGCCTTCCGCCTCACGCTTCACGCCTCACGAGTTTCCTCCTTGTTTGGTTCCGACTAAACCGGGTTATAAGGTAGACTTGCTTAACCCTGTTGGCTATGATCCGCTCATGGCTCACATACTGTATCTTCATCAATGGTGTCAGTACCACCAGCTCACATTGTCTCAATTGTCGGACCAAACCGGCATTGCACTCGACACCATGCGGTCAGTACAAGAAGGCAGCATGGATCCATCCCTCTCCCTCCTCGATACGATTGCCGAACAGTTACAGATTCCTACCTCTTGGCTTCTTCACGACCCGCAAGTCATACAACGCCTCTGGAATGATCTCGACGAAGAACAGCCCGAACTGCCTGATGATCATTCGATTGATCCAATGTTTGCACGCATGATCCAAGCCTATCGCCAACATCCAGAACTCTTCGTTTTGCTCACCAACCTTATTCATGGCGAAGACCCCAAACTCATTCGGGCCTCCCATGTCAACCTTCAAAGCTTGGTCAAACAAATCCGTACAACAACTGTTCCATGGGGCTCACGTCCCTCCGGCCATTTCGAACCCCCCAGCGACTAAGGGCACACAGGTTCTCCCGGCCCACGGTGCCTGTGTTTCCACAGCCAACCTAATTGGACAACCAACCCGGTCAGCGTAGCCGCAAGGCCCACATACAGCCCTGTCATCTGTCCGTAATACATTCCCATGACGAGTATGAGCGAACTTCCCAACAAATACAGACTGACGGCCTGAGTAATATATGTCGTCGTACCTCGAGAGACGAGTTCCCCTTGGAAATAACTTTCCCACGGACTGAGTGCGGGAAAAATGACCGCTAACCACAGTGCCGTGCCGGCAAGTGCCGACAGTTCTGGATTGAGAACAGCTACCGACTCAAACCAAAAAGTCGAAAGCGGTGTGATCGCGATCAACAGCAAGCACCCACAGGCGCCAAAGGAGACCAGGCCCGCAAATTGTTGTAATGGGCGACGGAAATCAGGCCTATCATAAAACGTGACCACCACCTCCTGAACAGCAATCCCCACGCTTCGAAACACAAACGTCAACCCTCCCAATACCGGCCAGACCGCTAACGATTCCAAGGCATACGGCATACGACTCATCGCCGCACTCCCGAGGGGAAGTGTGGACAGGGTGATGAGCGGCGTGAGGGCTAAGGGCCAATAAAATATGCCAAGACGTTTGAGCGTGAGAGGTTGTTCAGGCTCAAGGAAGTTCTGTTTCAAATCTCGAAGAATCGGGCGAACACACACCATCATAAATCCGGCTTCAACCAGAACCCCGGTCGAAAGAGCCGCTGTCGCCACGAGAATTCCCGGGATGTTGTGCATCGCCAAGCCCCCCAACAATACGGAGATACTGACTCCCAATCGGATGAGGGTTCCTAAACCCACCAGACGCGACCGACCAACGCGAATCACCATGCCCTGCAAAAACCGTCGGACGGCAATCGACAGAGTCCATGGGGTCATCATTTGCAACCCCATTCTGGCAGGCTCCCAAATACTCTCCGGCACTCCTAACAACGATCCCACAACCACTCCATATAAAGGGGTAAATGCCAAAAGGATATGGACCAACGTCAGACTCCCTCCTAACGTCAGGATAAAATTGCGCATCAGACGATAGGCAGGCCAGTCTTTACACAAAGCTGTTGATGCCACCAAAATCATAATGATCGGGGCTTCGATCAACAGAGAGAGTGGAAACACCACCCCGCCGTAGGCCGCTAAATGAATTTCTGGATTCGCCAAACGTGATACCGTTGCGACCACTAACGGCAATTCCACTCCCATGAGGAGCCAACTACCCGCTAAGGGCCACCACAGACGAAAAATTCTGGAGAGAGGAGAAGAGGAAGGAAGGTGTGACACGTATTGGGTACTACTTACAAAGTGGTAAACACACAAAAGGAGGCGATGCTCAAGAAGACAACTGAGAGGATTTCAGAATAGGAAGACCACTCACGTCACAGAATCACAAGACCCATTACTTGGATGAAAGTGATAGTAGCACACACACTGGTTCTGACACCAAACCACGTACGACTACGAGGGAGGAGCGCTGGACGAGATTGAACCCGTTACACTGGCCGGAGCCACCAATTCAGCCTCTTCTTCAGGAACATCTGGTAAGACCTCCTGGCTATCGGCAGACAGGAGGGAGTCATTCGTTTCTTCCACAGAAACTTCCGGCATATCCTGTGGTTCATCATAGGAAGGCTTCCACGAAGACACCTCAATTTCACATTCCTCACCAGGGTACAGGCGAAGGAAATCCCATTCCGTCACCCAACTTTTCACATATTTCCGCATACTGGTTCCGGCAACCATATTCGCCGCCCCATCTAACGCCTGTCCACACATATTCCAGCCATGCCCCTTTTGATGAAACCCGCACACGACCTGATGCACTTCCTGAATCATCTCACACGACGGCTGCTCCAGAGGAATTCGCTGCGAGTGAAGAAGCCTCATTCCTTGCTCAGCTTTCTCGGCCAAGACCCGATCCACGTCGGTTTGCTTATTCCGAAGCGTCTCCAACATTTTCACGCGATCGCCTTTCTTCTCTAAGACTTCTTCCCGGAAATCATGTGTTAAGGCGATCACCGTCCCGAGTCCGGGCAACATCTGCCCGCTTTCCATATTCATTAAGCGTGCAATTTCGGCATAGGATTTCGCTCGTTGATTCACCGAATATCGACCGATGAGTTCGGCTTCATCAATCAAAAGAATCCATCCGGCATAGCCGGCAGCCTGCATGAAGCGTACAGCAAATTGAAATCGTTGTGCAGCCAATTCTGCCGCCGACACCCGTCCAAACGTATACCGTCCTCCAAAACCTGCTTCCTGTAACGATCTCTTCAAGTCACCGACACCAATGGGATCGCCGGCCCAAAAGCGGGCCATTCGATGGCCCAATTCCATATCCGAACTCATCCGCTCATACAGCAACAAGGTCGCAGCAAACCGGGCATCAACATGATTGTCCGGGCTATTCGCCCATGCCACTAAATCCTTAAATCCCGGCGTCCACACATCACAGGCGCCAGCAATTTCAGCGAACACCTCCCCATACTTATCGGGCGCCACCGCCGATTCAATGGCCGAATAAAAAAGCCGGGCGGGATGATAGAGCGGCGTTTCCTTACTAATGACAATCCGGCTACAAATGAAATTCTCATCCAGGGCTAGATGTTGTAAATACTCAAGCACATGAGATTTCCCGCTTCCATATTCACCTTCAAGAACCAGCCCCCGGGGACAAGGCCCTGTTGTCACATTTTGTTGGGTCGCTTCCAGCATTCGACGAAACCGCCTCTCCACCTCTGGCTGCAAACAGCCTAAGGCCATCACCACATATCGGTTCGGAACCCCAGCCCTCAAACCTTCAATCACACGCCGGGCTTCGACGCCGGGCACAGAGGCTTGCCCCTGCAACTTGGGAGAAGGCAGTTGTGTCGAGACACCCTGTTGTTGTTCTCTGCCTTGAATCCGAACCAAGGAGGCTAAAGGGTTCTGCAGATGTTTCGGCCGGATATCATCCCAAACCCTGAGTTTCAATGCCTCATACCGGTCAACACCTCGACGAGCATCTGTGAGGAACTCTTGCGGAGCCAGAACAACCATCAAGAGACCTTCGGTCTCATCAGCGGCATCCAAAAATTGTCGAAGCAACTCAAACAAATCCATCGTGCTCGAAGGTGTAAAGGTGAATGAGCCATCCGTGGACACCTCCTGGCGTTTGGCAAAATATCGGGAAATATCGAGAGAAACAATCAGTCCACTCTTCCCGGTCACTCGCACCCACCGCGCTAACGACGTCAACATATGCCTGGCATTATGTCGGGCGACTTTTTGGTAGATCAGAGCTTTTTTCACTGCAGACACGAGACGAAGATCGCCACACAACCACTCCTTCACCGCCGTCGCCAACACTCGATCCGAGTCGCCAGCATCGAATTGTGCCAAACAGAGACGGATCATCGCCATACGAAATTCCCGGCACAGATGAGAATCGCCTTCAATAGACTTTTCCAGCCAGGTGTGGATATCCCGACGCAACATCGGCTCGTTTCGTTCGTTCAATGCGGCAATCTGCCTTAAGGAAAACTCGTTGCGACTGGCCGGGATTTGATACCCCTGCTCCTCTAGCAAGCGTACAACAAACCGATAAGCTAACTCGTCCCAATCCACTTGCTTGGCAATCTTGTGAAACAGCCGTTCCACCATATGCACTTTCGTAAATCGCGCATCAACTTGACCAAAAACATAACCTTCTTTGTCCGCCAGATCATTCAACTCTTGTTGGCAGTCCGCAAGAGAATCCTGATCGGGAAAGACCGCAACCTTGATGGCTCCGCCACCCTCTCGGACAAAATTTTTCAAATATTCTTGTTCAAGCACACCAAGCCAATCCCTGGCGGCCATGTTAAAGAGCGGCAGCTCTTCTTCCACGGATTTTTCCGAAGAGACCTTCTTCCGCACGACAGCAGCGCAAGCGTCAGGAGTAGGAAGAAGTGGTGCGACTCTCTCAGTAACCGACTCTAGAGGGTGAGATAGGACAACAGGCTCTTCTTCTGTTAATGACTGTAGTCGATTCAACTCATCGATTAAGTTACTCATGTGTGTGTCCTACCTTCATCCTTCCATGACCGAGTTTTCATCGTTCCACGAAAAATGTCACCTGACGTCGCTCAAGGCTGAATGGGTTTGGCAAACGCAGGCATCCATATTCAAGTCTCTTAGGCGGGAAAATGCGAACTCATTTGACAAGCTTGTTTATACAACTGCCCGATTCGGGCTTCAGCCACATCATCCTCTTGAATATCGAGAAGCACATCTCCGATCTCCCGAAACGGAATTCCCAGGGCCACCGCATCTAGAACTCTCAAGTACAGCGGCCATTCATCGCGACATTTACGGCGTTCCAGTTTCTTGCCCACTTGATGCTCTTGCCATTCCAGAAGATCCGCTTTGACTTTCTCCATTTGTGCTGCCAGAGGCTTCTTCAGGTCGAACACGGCCGCCACATGCCACTCAGATAAACATAACCGAACTTCTTCGCCCCCTCCTAACCATTCCGGCCCTTGTCCAAAGTACATCCGTCCGTAATTGGAATCGAACGACAACATCCAAGGCTTCGAGATAGCCGGATTAGGAAGCCCGCACAAATGATATTTCTCTAACGAATTCGGCATACGGGCTTTAAACGCCGGATGGTCAGGCCCCACAACTTTCTGACGATAACGAGTAGGGTAATTCGGATCGTTTGCACACGTCAGATCATATTCATATGTTGACTGAAAATGTTTTTCCCAATCTTGGCGATAATCAGCCCGGCGACGAAGAAATTCCCATCGCCAAAAGGTATCATGTAAACTCTCCGGCTGAGGATAGGTTTCGCCATTGCTCCAAACAGGGACGAGCCCTGTGTGAACCTGTTGCCCATTCATATTATTTGGAGCACGGAAATTCTTGAGCATCTCACACCATTTCCTTCTTCTTCAAATACCGTCACTGTTCCGGCTAACCACATTGAGCAATAGAGAGTAATGCCTGGTTCGCCACTCTCTGAAAATCTACCACACGAGCTATCGATCAAGAGCAGGAAAACGGAAACGGAGCCTTCGCAAAACGCTTAAGGAGAAACACCATCACACAGGCAGGAGAGAGAACCCGATCAGATCACAACCTGACACATGAGAAGGGAAACGAATTCTTCGCTGTAACCAGAAGATTCCCTGCACCCATCCAAACCGGGAGAGCACACCACCACCATGGCTCCAACGAAACATGCCTCCTAACTACAGAAAATCACCCAACGACACAGCGCGTCTTTCCTGCCATCTCTAGTATCTATCGGCAGGAATCTGACAAGTCTGTACTCTACCCTCACCCGGCATAGCCGGAACCGGAAACGGAAAGCTCAAAACGTGTAGGAGTGAGGAGTGGAAATGAAAAGAAGACAAAGGAAATTTAAAGGGATATATGAGGGAAAACTAATTCGCAAGCAATTACTTTTTTGAAATTTTCGCCCAAGAATCACGAAGCGGAACGGTTCGATTAAACACAAGCTTCTGATCATGGGAATCAGGGTCTACGCAGAAATACCCCTGCCGTTCAAACTGAAACCGGCTCCCGATTCTCGCCTGCTGCAAAGACGGTTCGACCCGACATATTGAAAGAACATGTAAAGAATGCGGATTGAGCAAAGACTGCGAGTCTTCCCGTTCGCCCTCGGAACGAGAAGACGATTCACTCAATAACGTGTCATACAAACGGACCTCTGCCGTCACTGCATGCGGGACGGACACCCAATGGATCGTTCCCTTCACCTTCCGGCCAGCTTGAGAACCTCCACGCTTGGAGTCCAGATCAACCGTACAACGAATCGCCGTAATCTCCCCGGTCTGAGCATCTTTGTCTACCCCGACACAACGAATGATATAGGCATAGCGAAGACGCACTTCCTTCCCGGGTGACAGGCGAAAAAACTTTTTCGGGGGATCTTCGCAAAAGTCGTCTTGTTCAATGTAGAGCTCACGTGAAAAGAAAAGCTTTCTGGTGCCCTGGCTGGCATCTTCCGGATTATTCACTGCCTCCACCTCTTCAACTTTCCCCTCCGGATAATTGTCAATGATCATTTTTACAGGATGTAACACAGCCATCACACGTGGGGCCGACCGGTTCAAGTCTTCCCGGATGGCATGTTCCAACAGCCCCATTTCAATCACGCTATCCCGCTTAGCCACGCCCACTCGTTCACAAAAATTTCGAATGGCCTCTGGAGTGTACCCTCGACGGCGAAGTCCCTTCAGCGTCGGCAACCGCGGATCATCCCACCCGTTCACATGCCCATCCTCAACCAATTGAAGCAGTTTTCGCTTACTCATCACCGTATGCCCGAGATTCAAACGGGCAAATTCAATTTGCTGTGAATGGCAGGACACGTCGCATTCACGCAAGACCCAATCATAGAGGGGACGATGATCTTCAAACTCCAACGTACACAGGGAATGCGTGATGCCTTCCAGCGCATCAGAAAGCGGATGGGCAAAATCATAGGTCGGATAGATCGGCCACGTGTTTCCTGTCCGATAATGATTGGCTTTGCGTATGCGATATAATGCTGGATCCCGAAGATTGATATTGGGAGAGGCCATATCGATTTTGGCCCGCAACACATAGGAGCCTTCTTCGCAATCACCTGACCGCATCTTGGTAAACAGATGAAGATTCTCTTCCAGGCTTCGAGCACGATCAGGACTGTCCGTGCCCGGCTCCGTCAACGTCCCACGATATTCGCGAATTTCTTCAGCCGAGAGACTATCCACATAGGCTTTGCCTTTGCGAATAAGTTTCACGGCAAAATCATAGAATGCCTCAAAATAATCCGAGGCGTAATACAGACGATCTCCCCACTCAAAACCTAACCATCGCACATCGTCCTGAATCGATTGGACATAATCCACATGTTCCTTCGTGGGATTGGTATCATCGAACCGCAGATTACACAGGCCGCCAAATTCCCGGGCAATGCCAAAATTCAAGCAAATAGATTTGGCATGGCCGATGTGCAAATGTCCATTCGGTTCCGGTGGAAATCGCGTGTGCACACGTTGATTGAAGCGTTGAGCGTCCTGATCAGTCAAGATCTTGGCTCGAATAAAATCGACGGAGGGATGGTGTTCTGAAGATGCCATAAAGATAATGCAGAAACCCAGGATACCGAATGTCTCGTGTTCTGTCTAGGAGCCTGTCCGAGATAAGCGATCATCATGAGTCTATGCAGGCTTGAGTCAGACGTTTCAATCGTTTGAGGCGAATGTAGGAAAAGTAAGGAGTGAGAAGTGAGGAGTAAAAGAGGAAAGAAAGAAAAGGAAACCGCCTTTTTTTCTCAAGTCCTAAGTTGACTAAAAGATGAGATGTGGAAAGTAGTGTTTCTGAGCCCTAAAGAAGGAGGGTTCCCGATTCTCCATACCTTGGTATTGCTTTGATCATGGTTACGAGAAGGTTTTGGTATAGACAAAGTTCTGACGGACTGACGCGGCGTCTTTGGACCCTGAACCCTGCTTGCCTTCTGCCACCGCATTTTTTTCTTTTGCGCCAGTTGAAGAATCTTCTTGTGTCGCTTTCGCGTTGGGGAAATGTTGAGGTTTTGGACTATCGGAAGATTCACCCTCCTCTTGCCCCATCTTCAATTGCCTTGCCCACATATTCGGCTGACACACGACATTAAAATTCGGCGCGGGCACTGAATCATCAATTCGCCACAATTCCAATTCCGTGGCATAGAAATTCACATCATCTCGTGATACCATATTCAGCCAATCGAAACTCTGACGGATTTCTGCTGTAATGTCTTTCCCGACACACACAATAGCCTTTGCCTCTAACCCGGCAGCATAGATAATCAGATTTCCAAAAGTCTCATGGGTCATGCCGTCTAAATGACCCGACACAATCACATAATGTCCTCGTTTCGCATCTTTGGCCAAAACCCCGCCATGCAACGTATTCAAAGGAATTTCTCCACCAGCCGGCTTCAAGGAGATGTCCAGCGCCTCCCCCAACATCTCCAGAATTTCTTCTTGCTGAAGCCATGTTGTAAACTCTTTAATTTCATTGCCCCATACTTCACTTAAATGTATTTTTTTGAGCTTTCCCACCGGTTTGGCCATAACACCCTCAACTTCTTCAAATATTGTTGATCCCGTCATC
>Ga0114950_10003040_pt1 | contig 12952 bp, 10 predicted proteins | sample N075metaG_FD_83503 | JGI IMG/M metagenome (GOLD analysis project Ga0114950, IMG submission 83503) | Deep subsurface microbial communities from Kermadec Trench to uncover new lineages of life (NeLLi) - N075 metaG | ecosystem: Environmental > Aquatic > Marine > Ocean trench > Sediment | place...
CGCTCGCCAGGCAGGCGAACATGACGAGGGACATCAGACGAACGGTGCTGGGCATGACTTTGCTGCTTTTCCTTTTGCTGGTTTCGGAGCGTGCGCGATCCTTGGGGAGCGCGCGCGATTGTCGCACGGGTACCGCCGAGGTGTCAGCACGCTGACCCGACTATGCTATCGTTGGCCGCGGGTCAAAAAGGGAAACGTCATGCGGGAAAACGCGTTGCTCGCTGCCTGGCGCGAGGGAAAGCAGACGATTGGTTGCTGGTTGTCCATGGCCAACGCGTACTCGGCGGAGTCGCTCTCGCAGCTTGGCTTCGACTACATGTGCGTGGACCTGCAGCACGGTCTGATCGACTATCAGGATCTCACCTACATGCTGCCCGCAATCTCCACCGGCAACTCGACGCCGTTGGTGCGGGTGCCGTGGAACGAACCTTACGAGATCATGAAAGCGCTCGACGCCGGCGCCTACGGCGTCATCGTGCCGTTGGTGAACAACGGCGCGGACGCACAGCAAGCCGTTGCCGCCTGTCGTTACCCCCCGGATGGCAATCGATCCTTCGGTCCGATGCGCGCAGCGCTGTACGGTGGTCGGGGTTATGCGGCCGAAGCCAACCGGCACATGGCCTGCATCGCGATGATCGAAACCCAGGAGGGCTTGCGAAATCTCGACGAAATCCTGACGACCCCGGGTCTTGACGGTATCTATGTCGGCCCTGCGGATCTGGCGCTGGCTCTAGGGATGCCGCCATTGGGCGACACCGATGACCCCGGTCACCTGGAAACGGTGCTACGAATTTTAGAATCCTGCCACAATCACAGCGTGCCGGTGGGCATTCACACCTCGAGCTTGGATTACTGTCAGAAGCGTCTGGCCACCGGGTTCGATTTCGTTACCCTGGGCAGCGACGCGGGCTTCATGAGCCGAGCGGCGGCCCGCGAGCTGGACGCGGCGCGGGGTAGCGCAAGTCTTAACCGATGACCGGCTCCCTGGTGGTCTCGCCAGGGGAGGGCGCTCGATCGTAGATCTCCACGGCTGCTCCACGCCGGACCACATACAGCGAGTATCTGGCATCCGCGTTTATTTCACGCATACTAGTACAAGGATTGGAATTGGGAGGTAGGAGTGACTTACGAGCAAATCCTCTGCGAGGTGCGGGACGCGGTGTGCATTCTGACCTTGAATCGACCCGAACGCATGAACGCCTGGACATACCAGATGCGTGACGAACTCACCGAGGCGATTACCCAATGCAACGCGGATCCTGCCATCGGCGCCATCGTGATCACCGGCGCAGGCCGTGGGTTTTGTGCCGGCGCTGACATCGAGCAGAACTTCAAGGCGCGCCTGGACGGGGCTGGGGACAATCGCGGCGAGGCAACGCCGTGGGTCAAGCTGCTGCGCGACTCCAAGCCGGTTGTTGCGGCCGTGAACGGCGCCAGCGTCGGCGTTGGCGCCACCATGATCCTTCCGGCTGATATCATCGTAGCCTCAGAAAATGCCAGGTTCGCCATGGGCTTCATCAAAATGGGCCTGGTGCCCGAGCTTGCGAGTTCACATTTCCTGGTGCAGCGCATGGGGTTTGGGCGCGCGAGCGAAATGTGCCTGACCGGCAAGCTGTACTCCGCCCAGGAGGCTTACGAGATGGGTCTGGTCGATCACCTGGTGCCCCATGAGCAGTTGCTCGACAAGGCCATGGAACTGGCGAGTAGCATTGCGGCCAATCCGTCGCCGCAGTTGCGCTGGGTCAAACAGTTGCTGACCGCAAATGGCAGTTCAACTGACCTCGACCAGGTACAACAGCTCGAAGGCGAGCTGCTGGCCAGGGCCTTCGCCACGCCCGAGCACAAAGAGGCGGTGGCGGCATTTTTAGAAAAACGTGCGCCCGACTTTCCCGCAGCACTGGCCGCCGCAAGCGCCGCAGCGGGTCAAGCAGGAGATTCGGAATAGAAATCTGGTTGCAAAACCCGTACCTGCAGGCGCTGGGGCTGTTGACGTTCGGCGCCGTCCTTGCCAGCGTGATCTGGGCCTGGCGCTACGACGTCAAGATTCGCCGTTTGTTCCAGGCCGACTTGAGCCAGCAGGCCGAACACAACCGCCTGGAAACCCGGTTCGAGCTGGTCGATGAACAGCTGCGCAACACCAACACGGCGCTCGATGAGCGTACCCGTGAGCTGGCCGAGCGCCAGGCGGCCCAGGCCGGGTTGGAGGCCCGCCTGGATGAATCCCGGAAAGCGTTTGTCGAGAAGGAAGCCCTGTTCCGGCAATCCAGCGATGCCTTAAAGCAGGAGTTTGAACTCCTGGCCAACAAGATCTTCGAGCGCCAGGGTATAAAACATTCGGAGAATCTCGCCACGGTGCTCTCGCCGTTCAAGGAGCAAATCGTCGAGTTCCGTAAGCGCGTAGAGGAGGTGTACCACACCGAAACCAAGGATCGGGCGTCGTTGTTGAACGAAGTGCGCAACCTGCAGCGCGCCAGCGAGCGCATCAACGAGGAGGCCGGAAAGCTGACCCGGGCGTTGAGGGGCGACGCGAAGATTCAGGGTAACTGGGGAGAGATGGTCCTCGAGCGGGTTTTGGAGGAATCCGGGTTGCGGGTAAACCACGAGTACTTTCTGCAGGAAGCGCGGCGCTCGGAAGACGGCGACCTGAAACGACCCGATGTGATCATTCGGCTGCCCGATGACAAAGACGTGGTGGTGGACGCGAAGCTCTCGCTCGTGGCCTACGAAGAAGCCTTGGCAGCTGACAGTGATGAGGGCAGAGAGCGTGCCGTGCGCCAGCACCTAGCCAGCTTGCGGGCCCACGTGAAGCGTCTGTCCGAGCAGGATTACGACCGGCTCAACGAGCTGCGCTCGCTGGACTTTGTGCTGTTGTTCGTGCCCATCGAGTCAGCCTTTACCCTGGCCATGGAGCACGACCACAGATTGTTCACCGAGGCGTTCGAGCGCCGTATCGTGATCGTCAGCCCGACCACGCTCATGATGACGCTGCGCATCATCCACAACGTCTGGCGCTACGAGAAGCAGAGCCGTAATGCCCAGGAAATTGCCCGTCGTGCAGGCGCTCTGTATGACAAGCTGCGCGGCCTCATCGAAGACATGGATCAGCTTGGCAAGCAGCTTGGAACCGTCGAGCGGACCTTTCAATCTGCCTACGGCAAGCTCGCCAGCGGCAAGGGAAACCTGGTGCGCCAGGTGGAACAATTTCGTGAGCTCGGTGCCCAGGTAAAGAAACCACTACCCAGATCGGTCCTCGAAGAAGCGCTCGAACAGCCCGAGGAGTAGTCGCATTTTGGCCTGGTCGCGAACCCTGCGGCGACCCCGAGTGTTAACGGGTTCTCGTTTCGGTGCGAAAAGGCGCGTGCGCGTATCGAGAAGTTACATGAACTTCACAGAACGTTGGCCCGGGTGCGGCTAGATTATGCGGGCTGAAATGGATTGCGAGGAAACCCAGATGCTGGTGTTAACCCGGCGTGCCGGCGAGTCAATAATGATTGACGACGACATTGAGCTGAAGGTGCTCAAGATTCGCGGTAGCCAAGTGCATCTGGGCATCGATGCACCCAAACACGCAACCGTGCACCGCAAAGAAGTTTGGTTACGGATCCGCGGCGAGCCCAAAGCCGCCGGAAGTGACCGCAAAGACAAGCCCGAATCCAGTGAGGGCGTCGCCTGATCAGCTTCCATCGCTATGCGAGGCCATCGCTATCCGAGGCCATCGCTATCCGAGGCCATCGCTTCGGCCAGAATGAACGGGGGCGTTTCGCAGATCGCATAAGGATGCAGCTCACCTTCGCTTAGCGCATAGCGGTGCTGGTGGATGTTCTCCAACTCTTCGCGGCGCAACTGTTCGGCGCTCGGTTTCAAAAAGACGCTATCAAGGCCGGTCCAGATCGGGTTCACCGCAACCAGCGGGCTGAACCCGCAGCGAGTTTCCCATTGCCCGCGGTGCGGCTGAAACACATCGATCGCTTGGATGTAACCCCAGTGGGAGAACTCTGATGGCTGACCAGTAGCGAACAGGATCGGGAGCCTTGCAGAGCGCTCGTTTGCCGCATCGAGGAAATCCCGGGCGACCAGCCACGGATGCTCGTCTTTGTAATTGCCGTCAGCGCTGGCTTCCAGCAGGGCTTGCAAAGACTTCACGCCGACGCTGGTGCAGATGCAATAGGGATACGCCGTCATTGACGAACTACTGTACATGTATACATGCTTCTTTATAATTCATCCGTTCCGTCTGGTGCAATACAAACGCGCAATTACCCGTGCCCCAACTGGCCGCCAATCAACCGCCACCGCCGGATTACTACGCTGAAAATCTGCGCCATCTGCTGGGCCATGTACGCTCGCACTACGCCGATCTGCTGGCGCCCGAGGAGCACGCTTTCGCCGCGAGCTATGTGGCCTGTTCAAACCCCGCTCAGCGTCTGTTCGCCCGACTGATCGGACGCAAGGGCCCCTGGATCCGCGTTGACAAGGTGAACTACGCCGAGGTGGACGATCTCGAACCTACGCTTGATGAGCTGCATTTGGCGCACCTGATCTCTGTGAATCCCAGCGCGCCGGCCGATGCATTGCTTGGCCTGCTCACAAACGCCGAACGCGCGGGGCTGTTCCCGGAAGTTGCCGCAACCTCTAAACCCCAGTGGATTGAACGCTGCGTGTCCCGCCACAGCGATGCATACATCGTCCGGCGTGTGGCCGGTCAGTATCCGTGGGTGTGCGTGCGCCCATATTCCATATTCAAGCTCTATCAGTTGTTGTTCTTCGGTGACGCCGAGCAGGATCTGAGCACCTTCGTGTTGCAGGATCTGGGTTTGCTCAAATATGAACGTTACGAGCTCAATCCCGAGCACCGCCAGTTTGCAGATCGCGAACAGCTCGATCGCTATCTTTGCCTGCGTAAGTTGAACGCCTTGTCACACCGTGTGGATGAGGCGTCGACCCTGGCGCAGAGCTTGGCGCGCGCGCTTTCGCTTAAGACGGAATCCAGGCTGGAGGCGCGCGTGAAAGACAAGACGCTGAACCGGCTCGGCCGCTGGCACGAGCGCCGCGGCGAGTACGCTGCGGCGCTCGAGTGTTACGCCCGCAGCACGAGCCACCCGGCGCGCGAGAGATCAGCCCGGGTGCTGCAACGGCTCGGGGACCATGCCGGCGTTGAAAAGCTCATGCGCGAGATGCGCCGCGCGCCGCGCTCGGCGGAGGAAGAGGATTTTGCCGAGCGCTTCGGCGCACCCAGGCAGCGTAGCGCCATCCGCACAACCGAGTACCCGCTCAACGGCGCCGTGCCCGATAACATTGAGCAGTTTGCCATCGACACCCTGACCGCCGAGCGGGGCCGCGGTTGGCATCTGGAGAATCGGTTTTCGCTCGGCATCGCCGGTCTCGCGTTCTGGCCGGTGATCTTTGCCGACATACCTGGCGCGTTCGTGAATCGCTTTCAGAGCGCGCCCGTTGATCTTGGCTGGCCGGATTTTCTCAAGCCCCGCGTGGACATACTCAACGCCCGCCTCGAGTTGCTGCGCGATGAACAAACGTTTGTTGAGGTCGTGCGTCGTACCTGGATGGAAAAGCGCGGCATCGCCAATCGGCTCGTGAGCTGGGGACAATTTGACAAGGTGTTGCTCGATGCCGTGCTGGCGGCCATTCCGGCCGCTGCGCTGTTGTCGCTGGGACAGTTCGTGTTGGAAAATCTGCATCGGTTGCGCAGCGGATTTCCCGATCTGCTGGTCGTGTATGGCCCGGGAGAGTATGAGTTCGTGGAGGTAAAAGGGCCGACGGATCAGCTTCAGCCCGGTCAGCGGATCTGGTTCAAGGCACTGGCGCAATTGCAGCTGCCGGCGCGCGTGGTCAAGTTCAGAGCATGAAGCGCTTGCTATGAAATCCTTGACATGACCCACAGGCTTGCCGTTGGCGCGCTGGCCGAGTTCGTGCACCGTCGTGGCGATCTGCATGCGCATCTGGACGGTCGGGCCCGAGCCGAAGAGGGCATCAAGGTCCAGCGCAAGCTGCAACGCGGCAAACCCGAGAGCTATCAGCGCGAGCGGGCGGTCAGCCTGGAACGCGAGGTAGCCGGTCAGCGCTATACCATCGGCGGGCGCATCGATGGTTGCGATGTCGAAGCTCGGCTTTTGGAAGAGTATAAAACCACGCGCGCTGACGCGGACCTCGCGCACACCCACCACGCAAGTGCGCATTGGGCGCAGATCCAGCTTTATGGGGCGCTTCTCGCCGAGGAGTGCACCGAGCCTGCAACGAGTTGGACGTTACGGCTGATTTACTGCCATCCCGATACCCTGGCGACTCGAACGTTTGAACGTCGCCTGTCCAGCGCCGAGCTTGCGCGCTTCCTCGACGAAACTCTGGACTGGCTTGGCGCCTGGCTGCAGACCCAGCAAGCTCATGTGCGGGCGCGCGACCGCGCGCTGAACGAGCTCGATTTTCCGCTTGCCGAATATCGCCCGCACCAGCACGCCATGGCCCGTCGTGCCTATCAGGCTCTGCGCGACAAAGAACACCTGCTGCTGGAAGCTCCGACCGGCAGCGGCAAGACCATCGGGTTGCTGTATCCGGCGGTTAAGGCTCTGGCCGGCACCGACTATGAGAAGATTTTTTTTCTGACAAGCCGCAACACCGGCGCACAGGCCGCGGTTGCCGCCTGTGAGCAGCTCGATCAGGGCCGGGCGTTCCTGCGCTACCTGCAGTTGATCAACAAAGAACAAGCGTGTCTCGTCGAAGGCATGCCGTGCGATCCGCAACGTTGTCGCTATGCGAACGGTTACTACGACCGTGCCCACGATGCGGTCAGCGAGCTGTTGCAGCGACGCGCCATGCTGCCCGACCAGGTACGCGAAGTGGCCGAGTTGCATCGCGTGTGCCCCTTCGAGCTATCGCTAGATGCCGCGCGATGGGCAGATGTGTTGATCGGCGACTACAACTACGTGTTCGACCCGCTGGTTCACCTGCAGCGCTTCGCGGAAAATCCCAACATCGCCTTGTTGGTCGACGAGAGCCATCAGTTGAGCTCGCGTACCCGGGACATGTTGTCATTGACCCTGACGCGCAGATCCGTGCGCCTCGCGCTTGGCGAAGCGCTACCGTCGAATCTGCTGCGGCGTGTGCGCGCCGTCGATCGCAATCTGGCCGCGCTCCAGCGTCGCGAATCGATCAGCACCGAACAGGTGGTGGCAAAACCGGAGGCGTTGCTGCGCGCCATTGTCAGGTTCGTCGACGAACTTGCCGGCACCGAGATATCGCTGGATGGTTTCCCTCGGACCCGGGAACTGGCAAGGGATTGTTTTCGCTGGGCGCGCTCGGATGCCTGGTACGACGAAGCGCGCTGTGTGTACATCGCCAACGCCGTTGATCGCGACCTCACGCTCAAGCGTGTGCATCTGGATCCGGGCCCGTACCTGCAGAAGATTTTCGACGGCTTTGGTGGGCACATCCGATTCTCCGGCACGTTATCGCCGTTGCCCTTGTATCAGAAGCTGCATGGTGTGGACACTGGGCCTGCGGAGCGCGCGGGTAGCCCGTTTGCTCCCCAGCAGCTCGACGTAATCATCGTTGACGATGTGCCGACCTATTGGCGGAGCCGGAAGCGCAGCCTGAACGCGCTGGTGGCATTGGTCGCCGAGGTGGTGTGTGCGCAAACCGGCAACTATCTGGTGGCGATGCCGTCGTTTGAGTATCTGGAATCAGTGGCAGAGGCGCTCGGCGCGCGGTGCCCGCAGTTGAATCTCGTGGTTCAAAGGCCCGCCATGAGCCCGCGTGAACGGCAGGAGTTTGTCGAGCGCTTTCAAAGTGAGTCTGCAAGCAGCGTCGGCCTGGTGGTGCTGGGCGGGGTGTTCGCCGAATCGGTCGACTTTTCGAGAGCCATCAGCGAGCCAAAAGCCATCAGCGAGTCAAAAGCCAGCAGCGCGTCAAAAGCCATCAGCGGATCGACCATCGCGGGCGTCATCTGTGTTGGGCTCGGCCTGCCGCCGCCGGGGCTTGAGCGCAAGCAGCTGCAAGCCTACTTCAATTCACACGGCGACGACGGTCACGCGGTGGCCTTTGTGCAGCCGGCCATGACCAAGATTGTGCAGATGGCCGGACGCCTTCTGCGCGATCCGGGAGACCGCGGCGTGCTCTGTCTGATAGATCCGCGATTCAAGGATCCGGCTTATCAGCGCTTCTTTCCCGCCCACTGGCAACCGCGCGTGATCGCTGCGCGGCGCGTTGCCGAGCGCCTCGATAAGTTCTGGCGGGGCGCTACTGGCTCGCCTAGACTGAGTTGAGAAATGAGTACCAGGCGTACCAAGATCATCTGCACCATCGGGCCGGCAACCGCCAGCTACCCTAAGCTCGAGGGCTTGCACGCCGCGGGTATGAACATCGTGCGGTTGAACATGTCGCATGCCGATCACGCATCGGCGAAGAAGATCATCAACTGGATAAAAACGCTCAACCGCAAGGTGCAGGCCCCAGTTGCGATCATGCTGGACACCCAAGGCCCGGAGATACGCACCGGAGAGATCAACGAACCCATGAATCTAGGTGCGGGCGAGGTGATCACGGTGAGCGTGTTGCCCGATGATGTGGAGCGCAGCTCCGTTCACATCAACTACCGCGAGTTGGTCGACGTGCTCAAGATCGGCGACCGTATCACTGTCGACAACGGGCTCATCAATTTTGAAGTGCTCGAGAAGGACGGCTCGCGCCTGGTCTGCCGGGTTCTCGACGGGGGGCTGCTGGGCAGCAAACGCCACGTTAACCTGCCCGGGATCCGGGTAAACCTACCGGCCATCACGGCAAAGGATCGCAAGGACATCGAGTTCGCGGTGGAGCACGACGTCGATTTCATCGCGCTGTCGTTCGTGCGTTCGGCAGCCGATGTGCACGAGCTGCGCGAGTTTCTCGGTGCAAAGGTCAAGAACATCAAGATCATCGCCAAGATCGAAGATCAGGAAGGCGTCACCAACGTGCACGAAATAGTGCGTGCCGCCGACGGCGTCATGGTGGCTCGAGGTGATCTCGGCATCGAGACCAACATCGCCGATCTGCCCAACGTGCAACGGCGCATCGTCCACTCGTGCGCGAAGTGGGGCAAACGCTCGATCGTCGCCACTCACCTGCTGGAATCGATGATCGAACATCCGGTTCCAACTCGCGCCGAGGTGACCGACGTGGCCAACGCGATCTATGAAGGCGTGGACGGGATCATGCTCTCCGGCGAGACGAGCGTGGGCAAACACCCCATCCGCTGCGTCGAGCAGCTCGACGAGATTGCGAGAGCCTCTGAGCGCTGGCCTGGCCTGGGCTACGAAAAAGAGCTCGTGGCCATCAGCGACAAGCAGCACATCGCCATTAATGCGGTGGCGTTAGCCGAAGACATCAACGCCAAGGGCATCGTGGTGATCACCCGCCGCGGCATTACGGCCGATCTGGTCACGAGCGCGCGACCCCGCAGCGTTCCGATCTATGCCTTTACCAACCACAGCCAGACGCGGCGCCGGCTGGGCCTCAACCGTGCGGTGTTCAGCCACCGCATGCAATTTTCCAGCGATCCGGAAAAGACGTTGCAACGCGCGCTACGCATTCTGCGCGAACGCGAGGGGATGTCGCCCAACGACAAGGTCGTGGTGATCTCCGACGTACTGGCGAAGAAAAATACGGATGCCATTCAGGTGCGGCACCTCGATTGACGGGTCAGCAAATCGACATAACCACCGGGGCTAATGGCACCAGGGCACGATGGTGGCGCCATGAGAGCAGCAGACACTTCCCCCGCTTGCCGAGGCGGAACGCTCATACCAGCAACGCCGAATACAGCATCCTGAGCGAGACCAATACCAACAGCGTCCCAAATCCACGCCGCAGCGGCATCGGCGCCACCCGATGCGCAACCCACACGCCCAGCGGCGCGGTGACCACCGTGGCCAGCACGATCGCGAAGAAGCTCGGCAGGTAGACGTATCCAAGCATGCCGGCGCCGAGGTCCTCGCTCCATCCGGTGAAGATGTATCCCAGCGTGCCGGCCATTGCGATCGGCACACCGAGCGTGCTCGAGGTAGCGGCGGCGCGGTGAACGGGGATGTTGAAATAAATCAGCGTCGGCACCACCACGTTGCCGCCGCCAATGCCGGCGATCCCGGATACCACGCCGCCAACGGTACCGAACCCGGCGCTCAACAGGGGGCCGGGGAAGCTGCGATGTGCGCTGGGCTTCCAGCTCGTGAGCATCACGAAGGAGACGAACAGCAGAAAGCAGCCGATCAGGGTTCGAAACGTGGCCACGTTCAGGGCGACGGCGATGAAACTCGCCGCGAAGCTGCCCAAGACGAGGAATCCGGCCCAGCGCCGGACCACGCGCCAGTCGACCATGCGCGCGCGCATCTGCGTATAGGCGGCGGAAATCGATGTGAAGATGATGCACGCCAGTGAGGTGGCCACCGCCACCGGGGTGGCAATTTCGGGTGCAAACAGCAGCAGCGAGTCGAACAGGATGATCAGAGCAGGCACAATCACCACGCCGCCGCCGATGCCCAGCAGCCCGCCCAGAAAACCGCTCACTACGCCGATTGCGACGCAGGAACCAAAGAAGAAAAGATGATTCAATTACAGTAAGGTACGCGACGATCTCCGCCAGTCTACTGAACTTGCAAGTGGCTCACCAACTACCCCTGTTAACTGTATGCCTGCTGCTGATCGGCCTGCCGGCCGGTGCTGTGGCCGAGCGGGTCAAGCTTGCCAACGGCGACGTCTACGAGGGCGACGTGGTCGATGATCTGCGCACCGGGCGCGGCACGTATACCTGGGTCGACGGGCACCGCTATGAGGGGCAGTTTGTGGCCAATCGCCTGCAGGGCGAAGGCGTGTACTACTGGCCTGATGGTCGCACCTATACCGGCAGTTTCGTTGCCGATGAGCGCGAGGGGCGGGGCGTGCTGCGTTGGTCCAACGGCGACAGCTACGACGGCGAGTTTCGCAACAACATGATGCACGGAACGGGTACGTTCATGTGGGCGAACAAGGATCGCTACACGGGCAGCTTTGTGAACGGTAAGCGTACGGGCGTCGGCGAATTCGTCTGGAGCACCGGCGAGCGCTACCAGGGTGGTTTCGATGAGGGCGTTTTAGAAGGCAGCGGGATGTTTGAATGGCCCGATGGTCGGCGCTACCAGGGCGCTTTCCGGAACGGCCGCAAGTCGGGTCGCGGGGTGTTCGAATGGCCCAACTCAAACCGCTACATCGGTGATTTCGCCGACGATACGAGGTCCGGGCTGGGGATCTTCTACTGGCGTGACGGCACCGTTTATCAGGGCGAGTTCGTGGCCGATAAGATGCACGGCTACGGCGTGAAGCAGCTGCCCGACGGTGCCATGGAGCTGCAGCGGTGGCAGCGCGGTGCCCTGACATTGAGCAGGCCCCTGGCTGCGGAACCGCGCTGCGCGCTCATGATCGGCGAGCGGGCGTGGATGTTCCAGAGCAGCGAATGTATCAACGGCCTGGCCCACGGTGCGGGTCTGGCGGCAAGTCTGGACGGTGGGCAGATCGTGGTGAACGGACGATTTGTGCTGGGTAACCTGGTTGAGGGGGAAATTCAGGTTCTACGATTCGGAGAGACATAGTGGAGCTCCCGGGGTTCCAGATTGAAAAAGAGATCGGCCGCGGCGGGATGGCGCGTGTTTATCTTGCCGTGCAGAAAAAATTCGGCCGGCTGGTGGCACTGAAGGTTGTCTCGGCCGAATATGCCAACGACGTCAACTTCCGCAAGCGCTTCGTTCAGGAATCGCGCATCAACGCCCGGCTCACCCATCCGAACATCGTTCAGGTCTACGACGTGGGTTCCCACGAGGCGCTTTTGTATCTGGTGCTGGAGTACATTCGCGGCGGTGATTTGAATCAACGCCTGGAACGCGGCATGCATGTTCGCGAGCTGGTCCAGGTCGTCAAAGACATCGGTAAAGCGCTGGATTATGCGCACGAAAAAGGCTTCGTGCATCGCGACATCAAACCCGAAAACATCCTGTTTCGCGAAGACGGCAGCGCCGTGCTCACCGACTTTGGCATTGCGCGTTTTGTGGACTCGAACCCGTCGATCACCCGGGTGGGGACCGTGGTGGGTACCCCGCAGTACATGAGCCCCGAGCAGGCCTCCGGGCGGGAAATCGACGGCCGCTCGGACATCTACAGCCTCGGCGTCGTGTTCTATCGAATGCTCACGGGGGAAGTGCCCTACAAGGCCGACTCCGCCGTGAGCATCGGCATCAAGCACCTACAAGAGCCGGTGCCACGCCTACCGACTTACCTCGGTGCGTTTCAGGGGGTCATTGACCGCTGTCTTGCGAAAAAGTTGGAGCATCGTTATCAGACCTGTGCTGAGCTCGGGGCTGCGCTGGATGGGGTTCGATCGCAGGCTGATCTACCCAACGCCACCATCAAGGCCAAGGCGGTCACGACCCAGGAAATCCGTGCGGTAGGATCGAACCTGATGACCACGCCGCGTGATCCCGTGCGCATCGAGCGCCAGTCGCAACGCCAGCGGCGACGGCGCATCGCGCGGCAACTGGCCAGCGCCGGCCTGCTCGTGCTGGTGGTTGGGTCGGGTGTCTACGTTGTGGTCGAGCAGCCGCCATGGGTGACGCGCATGCTGGCGGTCACCGGTATTGCCGAGGACCCCGAAGTTCAAGATGCCTGGAGCGCGGCGCAATCGTTGCATCAGGATCCCAACCAGAGCCTCGCCACCATCGTTGCCGGCTATCGGCGGGTGCTGAATCTGGAACCGGATCATCGCGAGGCACGCCTGGCCATCGCTGGGCTGGCAAACCAGTGGAAGTCCAGCGTTGCCGACGCACTGGCCCAGGATGACCTGAGCCAGGCCGAGACTAAGCTCGATGAGTCCCTCACCGCCTTCCCGGAAGACCCCAGCCTTGTGGAGCTGACAGAGCAACTCGCCAACCGCCAGCGCGGC
>Ga0114950_10003041_pt1 | contig 12952 bp, 7 predicted proteins | sample N075metaG_FD_83503 | JGI IMG/M metagenome (GOLD analysis project Ga0114950, IMG submission 83503) | Deep subsurface microbial communities from Kermadec Trench to uncover new lineages of life (NeLLi) - N075 metaG | ecosystem: Environmental > Aquatic > Marine > Ocean trench > Sediment | place...
ACCAGATAATGTGGACATTGAATCCTCTTACTCTTATACCACTCGGGTAGATCTTGACTCTCTTCGATTTAATGCTACAAGAGGTACAGACAATATGAATAGCCAGGAATTACTTGTAAGTGGTATTCCTTACATAACCGTTGCTGATTCAGAAATTACTCCTGAAAATGGGGAAGTACTTATTCTGGAAAATTCAAGAATAGGCACATTGTATAACACGACCATTGTGATAGATACCCTGAATGGTTATCATCGCCTTTACAATGGCACTATTGATATTATTTCAAGAAATGAATTCGCCGGATCAGCTACGTATCAATATGTAAATGCTGTTCAAGATACATTTGCAATCAGCCTTGAAGATTTTCATCTTGAGCAGGTGTCAGAAAAGAAAAAGAAAGGAAAAAGTGACCAACAAACGATAGCAACAGGATCTGTTACTACGTCTGATAGTTTACTCGTTTCTCCCAGTATCTATTACAAAGGCCAAATTACAATGAGAGCGAGAAAACCTGCTCTGGAATTGGATGGTTATGTAAAATTGGACCTTAAGAAAATCGACGGGTACGATACATGGATCAAGTATGCAAGTGACGCAGAGCAACAACAGGTTGTGCTTGATTTTGACAATGACATCACCGAATATGGAAGCAAATTGACTGCAGGCCTTCACTTTGATTACAATGACTATTCATTGTACCACACATTTATTAGTGACAAAAGAGAAGTAGGAGATGAAGACTTCTTTGTTCCATCCGGGATGTTACGTTTTAATCCTGATAGTTCTGAGTATGTAATAATGGATGAAAATAAACAGCTTGGGTTGACCTACGAAGGGAAAATGATGGCGTATAATGAAGACTCTTCATTTCTTTACTTTGAGGGACCAATTTCTATGCTTGAACCAAACAAAGGTGTCTCCATTCAAGGGGCTGTCATTGGCAGAGGAAATACAGAAACAAGTGACTACAGTTTTGACGCCATGCTGGCTCTTGATTTTGATGTAAACTCGGGTGTTTTTGACATGATGGCACAGGGTTTTTTGCAAGCCATTGATTTGTTAGGTTCCACCGAAGCAATTGAGGATAGAACAAGCCTGCTTTATAATCTTGCGAATATGATTGGCGACAAAGCAGCAAAAGATTATGAAGCCAGTTCTGTTGAAGAATATACGCCACTTGTTTCAATGTCGCCAAAACTAGTTAAACCAATCACATTTGCTGAGATAAAGCTAAAGTGGTCTGATGATCAAAAATCATTTTATAATGAGAACGCATCAATTGGAATAAGCAATGTTCTTCGTACAGATATCAATGCAAAATTTGAAGGATTCTTTGAAGTTAGAAAAGGAGTTGACGGGGATAAGATTGACTTGTTTTTGAAAGCGTCCCCTGAATACTGGTATTACTTTAGCTATGAAGACAACAAAATGCTGATTTATTCTTCAGATTCAGATTTAAACGAATACATCGTTCAAAAAACCAATCAGGGAAAAGCAAAAATTAGCGAATTTGTATTTGCCCCCGGGGATATTGGTGAAACCCAGTCATTTGTAAATACTTTTAGAAGAATCTACTACGGTATAATAGAGCCTTATGATTTAGGTGGAGCCGTCAAGGTAGAAGAAGAAGAAAAGAAAAAAATTACTGATGACGATGATGATGAAGGATTCTGATCATCATTTCAAAAAACCGATATTATATTTGCCGAAGAAATAACAACCCATGAATAAGCAGGATATTAAAGATTATTTAGAATCAAACAAGGATCGATTTCTTGATGAGCTTTTTGAATTAATTCGAATACCTTCAGTAAGTGCTGATTCTGCATTTAACAAGGATGTCCGTAGAGCTGCAGAATTTGTAAAGACAAAACTTATTGATGCAGGTGCTGATATGGCTGAAATTCATAATACAGCCGGACATCCCATCGTTTTCGGTGAAAAAATTGTTGATAATGATAAACCTACTGTATTGGTTTATGGACATTACGATGTTCAGCCTGCTGATCCCTATGATCTTTGGGATTCGCCTCCTTTTGAGCCTGAAATTCGAGATGGCAATATTTTTGCCAGAGGCTCTTGCGATGACAAAGGACAGATGTTTATGCATATCAAAGCAATGGAAATAATGAAAAACTTAAATGATTTTCCATGCAATATTAAATTTATCATAGAAGGTGAAGAGGAAGTAGGATCTGATAATCTTGAATTATTTATCAGGGAAAACACAAAAAAATTAGAAACGGATGTAATCCTGATTTCTGATACCACAATTATTAATAACGATACTCCCTCAATCACAACCGGTCTCAGGGGGTTAAGCTATGTACAAGTAGAAGTCACAGGGCCTAACAGGGATTTACATTCAGGAGTGTACGGCGGTGCTGTTGATAATCCGATCAATGTGCTTTGCGAAATGATCAATAAACTTCGGGATGAAAATAAACGGATTACAATTCCCGGGTTTTATGACGATGTGGAGGAATTAACAACCCAGCAAAGGGAAGACTTAAACAATGCTCCTTTTGAATTGGATGAGTATAAAACTGATCTTGACCTTGACGCTGTGGAAGGTGAAAAAGGATACACAACTCTTGAGAGAACAGGAATAAGGCCAGCGCTGGATGTGAATGGAATATGGGGCGGATACACAGGAGAAGGAGCCAAAACTGTATTGCCATCAAAAGCCTATGCTAAAATTTCAATGAGGCTCGTACCACATCAGGATAATGATAAAATTACTGAACTTTTTACCGAATACTTTACTTCGCTGGCACCTGCAAGTGTAAAGGTAAAAGTAACACCTCACCACGGAGGTAAACCAGCCGTCACTCCAACTGATTCGGTTGCCTACAAGGCTGCGAGTAAAGCCATTGAAGAGTCATGGGGCAAGAAGCCAATACCAACAAGGGATGGAGGAAGTATTCCCATTGTGGCTTTGTTTAAAGAAACATTACAAGCTGATACAGTACTAATGGGTTTCGGACTTGATTCTGATGCAATACATAGCCCCAACGAGCATTTCGGGTTATTTAATTTTTATAAAGGGATTGAAACAATCCCTTTATTTCATCAACATTTTGCTGAATTGTTCAAATAAGATGAACTATGCAAAACCAGACAACGTTAGATTAAATCAAATGAAACCTTTATTAAAAGTTCTGGTTTTAGCAGCACTTATTCTGTATTCCTATTCAGGATTTGGGCAAATATTAAAACCTATATCCTGGCAATACCATACTTCGGAATTAAACGAAATTGGGGAGTTGGATCTCATTTTTACAGCTACCATTGATGGCGACTGGTATCTCTACTCTTCAGACTTTGACCCAGAACTTGGCCCAATGGTTACCACGTTTGAGTTCAAACCACACAATAGTTATGAACTCGTTGGTGAGATACGCCCGATAGATCCTAAACAGAAGTACGATGAGATTTTTGAAGGTGATTACACATACTTCATAGGAACCGGTGTATTTCGTCAGACAATAAAATTATTGAGCGAGTCTCCGGAAATAATTGGATCATTTTTTTACCAGGTCTGTACCGATATCGATGGAAAATGCATTCCGTTTGAAGATGATTTTACAAGCGCAAATTTTGGTTTTGTAAACCAATCCAGGTCAGATCCATTCCCTCCGGCTTTTGAGAATCAAATTGAAAGTACTCAGGAAAATTTCGAGGGATATGAAGGAGATCCAGTTAACTCTACCATGCTCGGGTTTATGGCATTTGCGTTTCTTTCTGGCCTAATTGCTTTGTTAACTCCCTGTGTATTTCCAATGATCCCAATGACCGTTACATTTTTCATGAAGGAAGATGGAACAGGAAACGGGATTAAGAAAGGGATTGTTTTTGGATTATCCATTATTGGAATCTTTACTATCCTGGGACTTGGCGTTGCCTTTTTGTTTGGTGCGGATACGCTAAACCAACTGGCCACCCACTGGTTTCCAAATATTCTTGTGTTTTTAATATTTACCGTTTTTGCCATGTCGTTTCTGGGGATGTTTGAACTTACCCTCCCAAGCGCATTAGTAAATAAAGTTGATAAACAAGCAGATAGAGGAGGGTATGGAGGTGTTTTCTTTATGGCAGCTACTTTAGCTCTGGTTTCATTTAGCTGTACATTCCCAATTGTAGGCAGCGTATTGGTATTATCAGCAGCGGGGGAATTCATGAAACCAATTTTAGGCATGTTTGCGTTTGCGATGGCTTTTGCTTTGCCATTTTCGTTGTTTGCTATTTTTCCTGAGTGGTTGAAAAAAATGCCAAAATCAGGCGGATGGTTAAATTCCGTAAAAGTAGTTCTTGGCTTTCTGGAGCTTGCACTCGGTCTTAAGTTTTTGAGTATCGCCGACCAGGCATACCACTGGAATATATTGGATCGTGAAGTTTATCTGGCCATTTGGATTGTGATCTTCACACTGTTGGGACTTTACCTTCTTGGTAAAATCAGGTTGTCACACGATAGCAAAATAGAAGCTCTGGGAGTACCCAGGTTGATGATGGCCATTGGAACATTCACATTTGTACTTTATTTAATTCCGGGAATGTGGGGAGCACCACTAAAAGCCTTGGCAGGTTATCTCCCACCAATGACAACTCACGATTTCAATATCGTTCAATTACTCAAAGCGAAAAGATCCAACGGTTTGATTAGTAATTCGATTTGTGAAGACCCTAAATACAGTACCTTCCTGGCATTCCCACACGGTATTGAGGGATATTTCGACTATCAGCAGGCAATCAATTGTGCAAGGCAACAAAATAAGCCATTGTTCATCGACTTTACCGGCCATGGATGTGTTAATTGCCGGGAAATGGAAGCCAGGGTATGGTCAGACCCCAAGGTCTTGAACAGGTTAAAAAATAATTTTGTATTGGTTGCTTTGTATGTTGATGATAAAACAAAACTTCCTGAAAACGAATGGTTAACTTCAACGTATGATGGAAAAATTAAAAAAACGATTGGGAAACAAAATGCGGATTTCCAGATCGCACGATATAACAATAACGCCCAGCCATTCTATGTAATTCTTGATGATCAGGAAGAAATTCTCCGCCGACCAATTGCCTACAACCTTGACGTTGATAATTTTATTAAGTTTCTTGATTCAGCAAAAGATGAGTATTACAGAAGAACCAGCGTTGTAAGAAAATAAAGTTCAATTACTTTCAAAAAGCAATTACCATTCAATATTTTATTGATGGGTTGATTATGAACCTCTGGTTCTGTAATATTACCAACCTAATTAATCGATCATTCATGAAGTCTGTAGCAGTTACGACCGATTTATTCTGCTAGTGTTTGGGGGAGGCCAACCACTGGCATCCTTGTCTTCATCAAAACTTTATATTTTAATATCTTAATAAATGAATGATCAATCATTTACATATAAACTACGGCGAATTCTATCTACTCTTAAGATAGCAATTTCAGGTACTGAGAAAAACTTTACCACAGGATCAATTCAGCGAGCGGTATTTCTCTTAAGTGTTCCCATGGTATTGGAAATGGCCATGGAGTCACTGTTTGCTGTTGTGGATGTATTCTTTGTATCCCGTATAAGCATCAATGCCATTGCAACCATCGGCATTACGGAATCCGTCATATTTTTAATATATGCCATAGCGATTGGAATTAGTATGGCTACAACTGCTATGGTAGCACGTCGTATTGGAGAGGGAAAGCCAAAAGAAGCGGCAGATGCTTCAGTACAGGGCATTATTTTGGCTGGAGGTATCTCAATTTTGATAGGAATACTTGGTCTTATTTACGCCAAAGATATACTCAGAGCGATGGGAGCTTCAGAAGATCTCATCTCCGATGGGTTTGGATATACAAAATGGATGATTGGAGGAAACCTTACAATCACTCTGTTGTTTTTGTTAAACGCCATATTTAGAGGAGCGGGAGATGCATCCCTTGCTATGCGTGCTCTGTGGTTGGCAAATGGATTAAATATTGTGTTGGACCCCTTGTTTATATTCGGGATTGGGCCATTCCCGGAAATGGGAGTTGAAGGTGCTGCGATCGCCACCAATATTGGCAGGGGAATAGGAGTTCTTTTCCAAATCTGGATTCTTTTGGGCAAAGGATCTGTGATTAAAATCAAATGGGAAAATATAAGATTGAAATCGGAAATTATGTTCCGATTGTTTAAAGTTTCTCTTGGGGGAATGGGTCAATATCTAATTGGGACTGCAAGTTGGCTGTTTATGGTGAGGATCATTTCAATATTTGGTGCTGAAGCACTCGCCGGCTATACCATTGCCGTTCGAATTATTATGTTTTCAATTCTTCCATCCTGGGGTATGGCCAATGCTGGAGCGACCCTGGTTGGGCAAAATTTAGGAGCTGGTAATCCAGATAGAGCCGAGAAATCAGTTTGGATTTGTGCAAAAACGAATTTGTATTTTCTCGGGATTATTTCTGTCATATACTTTATTTTTGCAAGTGAATTAATCAACCTGTTTAATTCGGATGATCGTGTCGTAAAAGATGGGATGCTGGCAATAAGATACATTTGTTCTGGGTATATATTTTTTGCTTATGGAATGGTGATCGCGCAAGCTTTCAATGGTGCAGGTGATACAAAAACACCCACAATTGTTAACTTCTTTCTTTATTGGCTTTTACAACTACCACTGGCATATATCCTTGCAGTTACGTATAAAATTGGGCCAGAAGGTGCATTTGCTGCTGTAGCTGTTACTGAGGTTGCGCTGTCAATAGTGTATGTGATTATTTTTCGAAAAGGGCGATGGAAGGCAACAAGTATCTAATTTGACCGTTTTGAGTTACAAAAATGACACACATCGGATTTTTTTATACTTTTGCAGGAATTATAAGAAGATTTTATGAATAGAAATCGCTGGATTTTTGGCATACTGTTTTTCAGTATCGTAGTTTTGATTTTGACAATACCTTATATTTTACCTGAAAAATATCATGAACCCGTTCAGGAATCATTGGTTGAGGAAGAACCAGTTGTTGTCGAACCCGTTGTACGATATGGTTATGAGATTGATAGCTTGATCGTAGTAGAAGAGAAAGTTCAGAGAAACCAGAGTCTGGCAACCATGCTGGCAAAATACAATGTTGACAATGAAACGATTTATAATCTGGCATTGGCAAGTAAAGGTGTATTTGATGTAAGGAAGATTCATCCAAACAGGCCTATTATCTTCCTTTGCAACAAGGATTCCCTCAAGACATTAAAGGCGGTTATTTATGAGCCTTCAAAAGTTGAATACGTGGTTTTTAATATTGAAGACTCTATCCATGTAATCACCGTTACCAGGGAAACCACTCTCGTAACTAAAACTGCATCAGGGGTTATTCATTCTTCACTGGCCATGTCAATGATCGAGCAGGAATTATCGCCACTCTTAACCAATGAATTTGCAGATATTTTTGCATGGCAAATTGATTTCTTCCATTTGTATCCCGAAGATAAATTTAAAGTAGTGTACAAAGAAGAACAAGTAGCAGGCGAAACAATTGGAATTCACTCGATTGAGTCAGCTTACTTTGAGCATGCCGGAAATGAATACTATGCTTTTAATTATGACCAGGGTAACGGGTTTGATTACTTTGATGAAGATGGGAACAGTCTTAGGAAAGCGTTGTTAAGATATCCGGTTAAATTCAGCCGGATAAGTTCCAGGTATTCAGGCAGAAGATATCACCCGGTTCAAAAAAGGTACAAAGCTCATCGGGGAACTGATTTCGCTGCTCCTCGTGGTACTCCCATTCGCTCAGTAGGGGATGGGATTATTGAATCAGCAACCTATCATAAATACAATGGCAATTGGGTAAAGGTTAAGCATAATGGAAATCACTCAACAGGATATCTTCACATGTCAAAAATTGCATCTGGAATTCGCCCGGGTACTAAGGTTAAACAAGGCCAGATAATTGGATTTGTAGGTAGAACCGGACTTGCAAAAGGAAATCATGTGTGCTTCAGGTTTTGGAAAAATGGTGTACAGATTGATGCGTTAAAAATTGTTTTGCCACCCTCCGAGCCCATCGAGCCAAATCACCTTCATTCTTTTACAATCGTCAGGGATCAGATGATTAAAGAGCTTAATTCGATTACATATCCTGAAAATCAGGTAATTATGGCTAAAATTGTCCAATAAAATAATTCGATCCTTCAGGTGCCACTAAATTAAATATATTATAAAAAAACATTTTTTTGTCTTATGTTTACGTAGGCGAACAATTGGCCTCAAACGGTTTTTAGAATAAGCTCAGGGACACATGGCGAGATTTACATTATTGGTTTGTTTATTATTTCCTTTGGCAAGCATTGCACAAAATGTACAATGGGCTTCCAAGGTTGTTGACTTTTCATCAGAATTAACCAGCGTGCAGTACGCGGCTGATCAAATACTGGGCAAGCCGAATGTATTGCCTGCGGGAGGAGAAAGCCCAAATGCATGGACTCCGTCGAAACCAAATCGTTCAGATTTTATTACAGTAGGTTTTGATAACCCCGTTCGTATTCGTCAGATTATGATTGCTGAGTCTTATGGATTAAGTGCGCTGACAAACCTGACGGCAATTGAAACTAATGGGACGGAACATTCCATGTATGAATTTGTTCCAGCTGAAATTCCAGTTAATGCAAGACTGATTAATATCATGTTTGATATGACTTCTTATCTAGTAGCATCAATTAAACTTGAATTTGATGGAAAAGCAGTGCCAGAATTTTATAGCATTGATGCCGTTGGAATTTCCGACTCTCCAAAACCATTTGAAGTCGAGGTTAACTTGCCTGAGAATTTAAATTCAGAATTATCAACTGAGCGTTTAAGCGAAAAGGTTAACAGCCCTTATAAGGAATATAAACCACTACTTTCTCCCGATGGCAAGACCTTATATTTCTCTCGACAGAATCATCCCGAAAATATCGGAGGAGTAAAAGACCCTGAAGACATTTGGTATTCAGAACTGGATGAAAATGGAGAGTGGGCCGAGGCTCAAAACGCGACAGAACTAAATACTGCAGGCCCAAATTTCATAAGTGCTATAACTCCGGATGGATCATCCGTTGTAATGCTTTTAGGAAATAGCTATGATGATAAAGGACGAGTTAGAGCTGGCGTATCTGTTGCTACCAGAAATGGCAGTGAATGGTCGGAACCAGAAAACTTGAATATTATCAATGATTATAACTATAACGAAAAGGCGCACTATTACATGTCAAACAACCGACAAACATTATTTCTTGCTGTAGAACGGGATGACACTAAAGGAGGCAGAGATATGTACATCTCTTTTCTAATGGCAGATGGCTCCTGGACAGAACCTAAAAATATCGGCCTTAATGTGAACACAGCAGCAGATGAAAGTGCTCCTTTCCTTGCTGCAGATGATAAGACATTATATTTCTCATCCAACGGTTATGCTGGTTTCGGAGGGTACGATATATATGTGACCACTCGTCTTGATGATTCATGGTTGAAATGGTCAGATCCTCAAAACATGGGGCCACAGATCAATACTGATCAAGAGGATTTATTTTTCTATATACCTGTCACAGGAAACTACGCTTATTATTCACGTGGTGTTAACGAAAATGATGCTGATATCTATAAAGTTTCATTGCCACTTACTGTTAACCCTGCACCTGTTGTTATTGTTCGAGGTAAAATCCTGAATTCTGAAACTGGAGAACCTTTGGACGCCAAGATTATTTATGAACGCTTGTCTGACGGGAAACAAATTGGAGTTACAAGATCAAATCCTGAAACTGGTGAGTATCAGATAGTGCTTCCGGTTGGTGAAAAATATGGATTCAGGGCGGAAGCAGAAGGGTACATTCCGATATCTGAAAACGTGGATTTAACTGATGCTGATCAGGGATATATGGAAATAGATTCAGACCTTAAATTAGTTCCTGTGGAAGTGGAAGTAACAATTGTCATGAACAATGTTTTCTTTGACTTTGATAAGGCAATTCTCAAAAACGAATCAACTCCTGAACTAGATAGAATTTCTACATTCTTGCTTGAAAATGAATCTGTAAAGATTACGATCAAAGGACACACTGATGAAGTAGGTCCCGACGATTACAATATGGGATTGTCAAAAAGAAGGGCAGGAGCTGTATATGACTATTTTGTATCGAAAGGTGTAAGTACTGATAGATTGGATGTGCAGTATTTTGGAGAAACACAGCCCGCTGACTCGAATACTACTCGGGAAGGTCGCCTGAAGAATCGAAGGGTTGAATTTACAATTGTAGAGAAATAAAAAATGAATAAACCGATAACATATACACTTATATTGTTGTTTTTTTTCGGATTTACCGCTGTTGAGGCTTCGTTGCCCGACACCGTTGTAACCGTAACAGGCAAAGTGACTTCGAAAGATGACAATACACCGATTAAAGCTCTTATTGAATATAAGAAATTGCCATATGGGAGCGAAGTCGGGAAAATATCATCCGATGATAATGGAGAGTATACGATCTATTTACATGGTGATTCCAAGTATAGCTTCAAAGTTTCTTCAGCCGGATATTTTGCGCATACCGAGCAGCTGGTAATTGATACGAATGCACTTGATGGTAAGGACATATCGCTATCGGGTGGAGATGCCGGATATGTGTTCAGGTTGGACAACTTAATTTTTGCTGCAGGTGATGATAAAATTAACGCACAAAGTAATGAAGAGCTGAATGGCTTGACTGACCGGCTTAACGAATACCCTAATATGGTGATTCAATTAGAGGGACATACGGATACGCAGGGTAACGCTAACCAAAACATGGCCTTGTCAGAACGAAGGGTTCAATCCGTGAAGACGTATCTGACTGCCAAAGGGATCACAGGTGAAAGAATTAGAACCAGGGCCTATGGAGGTACAAAACCATTATCTACGGAGGACACAGAAGAGGCACACATCCATAATCGTAGAGTTGAGGTTCGAATTATCAGTGTAAATTAGTTTCCTTTGTTTCATTCTTAATTTTTTAGTTGGCACTATTGGCACTATTAGTAAGAAGTTATGACACCCATAACGGTAAAAATACCCTATATTTAGAGCTTTCTTTGAGAGGATATTGTGTAAGAGGCCGTTGATTAGAATTGATAATGAAGAAAATAAGTGCATTGGTATTAGTAAGTTGTTTTGTCCTGAGTGCTGGAGTTGTTCGCGCACAGCAAGATCCTCATTTTACTCAATACATGTTTAATCAGCTATTTTACAACCCTGGATTTGCCGGAGTTGAAGGTGCCAGTACTTTTAATTTGTTACATAGGGCCCAATGGGCGGGATATAAGTCTACCTTTGACGGTGGAGGTGCCCCCACTACATCCACAATAAATTTTTCTACTCCAATTTATAAATTGCAAAGTGGATTTGGTGCTGAAATCATTAATGACAATTTGGGTCCATCAAATTCGTTGTCTCTAAAAGGGAGCTATGCCTACCATCTGAATATTAAGGAATCGAAACTTAGTATTGGATTAAAATTTGGGATCGTTTCCAAATCAATAGATTTCGATCAATATCGTTGGGCGGATCCGGATGACCCATACCGGCAGGAAGGGAAAGAAACACAAGTGCAACCTGATCTCGGACTTGGTGTTTATTATCGAAATAAGAAATTTTTCGCAGGCATTAGCGTTGACCACTTAATTGAAACACAGTTTAACTTTGGTGTTGATGATTTGAGGAATACCCTTGAACCAATCTTTTATCTTATTGGAGGGTATGATTATGAGGTTAGTTACAATCTTGTAATAACTCCTTCGATTTTGATAAAGTCTGATTTCAATACCTATTCATTTGACATTTCAGCTGTGGCGACGTATAACGAAAAAATGTGGGGTGGTATTTCTTTTAGACAATCGGAGGCAGCGATTATCATGCTGGGTTACAGCTTGTTTAAAGACAATTCTCTCAAATTTGGGTATGCATTCGATTATATAATTCAAAATCAAGAGGCAAAACAAGCAACGTCTCATGAAATATTGTTGAGTTATGTAATGCCTGTAAGCCCGTTTGGAAGCAGAAAGATTATTAGAACCCCCAGATTCCGGCATTAATTCCCAATTTTATTTTGCTTTTTATAAGAAAATGTACAATTTGGGTCAATAAAAGTCTTATTATAGTTTTAATTTTTTCCATTTTTCTTAGAAATTGATAAAGAAAAAAATTATTGCTCTTATTTTTTGTACAATAAATTTGAATAGCATTAGTTAATCTTGTACTGAGAGATTAGTAAAGTATGATATATGATAGATTCTTTTAAAATAGGAAGAAAATTTTTAGCTGGCTTGCTGATAACGTCGTTTGTATTTGCTGGTGGCTGTGGCCTCTTCGGTGGCGGTGGCGGCGGTGATGAAGGAAACGTAGTAGGTGTTCCTAATAGAGAAGGATGGGTGACAAAATTGCCTTACGGCATGGTTCCTGTTCCGGCCGGCACTTTCCACATGGGACAAGCGGATGAAGATGTCCCTTCTTCGCACATCAGTTACAACCGTCAGGTTACACTAGGTAGCTTCTTCATGGATGATACAGAAATCACCAACAATGAATATCGACAGTTTGTACATTATTTTACTGTTGATGGGAATACTTCTCTACCAGGGAGTGTTGCTGCCGAAGCTACAGTTTCTACTATTTCTTTGGATGAATTCAATGAGAAATACTATCCTGATACAATGGTCTTTGTAAAAGACTTTGCTCATCATTATGGTGATCCTTTGATGGCCTACTACTGGTCACATCCTGCTTATGACAGGTATCCTGTTGTAGGCGTTGACTGGGAATCAGCGAATTTCTTTTGCGATTGGAGAACGGCTTATCTTAACGACTACAGGGAAAATGTATTGAATGAATTTCCAATGCCCAAGTTCAGGCTTCCTACCGAAGCGGAATGGGAATATGCAGCCCGTGGGGGACGTGATCTTGCGAAGTATCCC
>Ga0114950_10003043_pt1 | contig 12946 bp, 13 predicted proteins | sample N075metaG_FD_83503 | JGI IMG/M metagenome (GOLD analysis project Ga0114950, IMG submission 83503) | Deep subsurface microbial communities from Kermadec Trench to uncover new lineages of life (NeLLi) - N075 metaG | ecosystem: Environmental > Aquatic > Marine > Ocean trench > Sediment | place...
TAACAGCAAGTAACCCCAGCGGACCTCCGTCATGGCCGTAGATCGGCACTCCCTGGTAGGATTCGATACCATACTTAACCAGAGTTTCATCCCGGGGAAACTTTTTCGCCACCCCTTTCGAGAAGATACGTGGCCCCTGTTTCATCAATATTTCAGCGGGTGTTTCACTGATCGTATAAGATTTGTTTTCGGTGTGAGCCTCGCCCGTCCAGAATGCCAGCGTCTGCATCCTGTCTTCACTGTGTTCATCAACTGTAGCCAATATCGCACATTTTGTGTTCAGGCCCAGTGCCAGGGTGCGTGTCAATGAACGATAAAAATCCTCACCTGCTTCTTTTGAAGTACCCTCCACCACAAGCCTCAATGTGTCCTGGACCCGTTTATCCATTGACAGATCTCGGAGAATGACGAGCCGGGCTGGTGATTCTCGACCCCTGTCGATCAGTTCCGAACTGACCCTGCACACCCGGTTAGCAAACCCTGTATAGATCAGGTCTGTGGATTCCTGCTGGTGTACCAGGAAATGTAGCAATTTCGGATGTGAGTAGAGCAAATCTGCTGCAGTTTCCCCGACTTCAACTGGCTGTTTAGGAAACAGTTCTGTGAGTGCGCGGTTGAAATCAACCACCCTTAACATTTCATCCAGCATCAGGACCGCATCATGCATCTCTGACACGATTCGTTCACGGGCCAGAGGAATAAGATCGCCAAATTTGTATTGAAAAACACACAGGACAAAAATCAACGAGCTGATCGCAAGTGCAAACGGAGAAAAATCAATCGGGTAATCAACCAGCCGGAAAACATATATCATGCTGGCAATCCAGGGAAGCAATACCGCTACACTAATCGCAATCCTTTCCCTTAAATAATACTTCTGTGAAGTGACCATTGCTGAAAAGACCAGCCCGGTACCCACTAAATGTAATGTATAAGAATAAGCGGCATGCAACCTAAAACCGATGCCATACCCGTTGTCGAATAAGGTGAACCCCCGAAATTCAACCAGTTCCTTCGTGCTCCAGAAAAAATTGTGGTAACCGGAAGTAAATACCAGGAGCAGGGTCATCACTGGCACGATGGTAAGGAGAAAATATGCCCCGCGGGTTAATTTTGGCAGATTATCGTGGACATGCATACCGAGCAGAAACCATCCGGTAGGACCCATTACCAGGCCCAGGAATTCAAACCTTTCAGCTAGTATTTTTGCGGAATAGCTATCGAAATACAATTCCATTGCATAACCACAAGACCAGATGCCAGTGGTCGCAATAAGTAGCGCAAGGGGAATATCTATCGGCGCACGTCTTCGCCCTATATAGACCAGCAGATAGAGCGATATCGGCACTGGAATTAGCAGCAGCAGTATGATTGCTAATTGTTCCCCCTGCATTTTAATCTCTTTCCATGATCTAAAACGATACTGTCCATTTTAATCTAACGATTTCTGCGTTCATTTTCCGTTGCGAATTATACCGATAGATCAACCCTATCCAAGCTAATACCAAAAAAACTTAAGAAGCAAGTTTACATGCAACTGAAATTCAGACAAAGACAGTGGACAGGCACGTATGTGGCACAGACCCGTATTCCCATGGACTAAAGCCCCAGTACAGCCTGCGCAATAATATTATGCTGTATTTCGCTGGATCCACCGGCTATCGTATAACCACGGTGATGAAACAGGCCATTGGCAACCCTGTCTGCATAAATGGGACCTATAGGTTGGGCCGCGTCACCCCGCATGGCGCAATCCAGGGGCAATCCATAATATCCGATAATATCATACATCAGGCGATCCATGTCCTGGACCAACTGACTACCTTTTAATTTCAGCATGGATGGTTCAGCGCCGATTGTACCACCGGCATCGAATTTTGTGAGCAATCTCAGGGCCGTTGACTCGAGTGCATCAAGGCGAATCTGTAATTCTGTTAGTTCACGATTATAACCACTACCTGACATTAGTCCTGCCTTCAATTGTTCATTCATTACATCCAGTATTCGCGACAACATTCGGCGGTTCTCGGCGACTCGCGAAACCAGCAGGCGTTCATTTCCCAACAAGTTTTTTGCAACTGTCCAGCCCTGGTTTTCCTCCCCAAGCTTGTTGGTTCTCGGAACTCGTACATCATCGAAGAACACCTGGTTCCATAATCGCTTGCCATTAAACGCAATCAGCGGCTTCACGGTAATCCCTGGAGCACGCATGTCAATCAGCAGGAAAGTGATACCCAGTTGCTTCTTTACGGTGGGATCTGTTCGTACCAGTGCAAAAATATAATCTGCATGTTCCGCTGCAGAGGTCCAGATCTTGGATCCATTGACAATATAATCATCGCCGTCGGTAATCGCCCTGGTTCTTACCGAGGCAAGATCTGACCCTGCCTGGGGTTCGGAGTACCCCTGGCACCAGGACATTTCCGCGCTGAGAATCTTTGGCAGGTAATTTTGTTTCTGTTCATCTGTGCCGTACTTGATTATTGCAGGACCGACCATGGCGAATCCAAAACCCTGCAATTCAGGTGCGTTGTGGGCTTTCATTTCGACATCAAACACATGGCGCCTGACCATGGACCAACCAGTCCCTCCCACCTCGACAGGCCAGTTAGGTGCAGCCCAACCATTTGCATTCAACGTCCTTGTCCAGTCATCCTGGACACCTTTCGCAACACCATGGCCATATTTCACCAGGTCACTCACCGATTTATCGAGATTATTCTTCAGGAATGCACGTACCTCTTCCCGGAAAGCTAAATCATCTGCACTCAGTTTTACTTCCATCGTTTAGTCCTTGCCAGGCTTTCAGTTAGTCCCAACTTTTTACACCCACCAGCTTTTTCCCCAATTCAGTCAGCGATGCAGCTTTGCCAGGTTCTGGTATTTTCTGCGCCGGAATTTTTTGGTTGATCGCCCAGTCTGGCGGCATCTTCTCTTCCCATTCCTTTATGCGCTGCACCCGTTCTTTCTCGTTTGAAACGGGCTGCATGGTCACATACTGGACAAATCGATGGCTGCCGGATTTATTAAGCCCGCCAGTGTGCGGCATCAACCTGTTAAAAATTACCAGGCTGCCCGCCTTGCCCGGAACAGCAATGAGTTCATCTTCAGTCACTTTCGGATGACGCTTATCAGCATCACCCACATGCTCCTCGCACCAGGATTCAAGGTTTCTGAATATTGACGGCACACAAGAAAAAGCACCTTGATCTTCACCGGTATCAGTGAGGTAAACCAGACCCTGTAGGCTGAGTTGAAACGACTGCCAGGGATCACAATCCCAGTGAACGGGTGCCTGTTTCCAATCTTTTGTCTCCCGGGCATAAGGAGGTTTGTATGAAGCCCGGTCCATACTAACCCACAGTTTTTCGTCTTCGTATAGTGCCGAAAATACCTGGTGAACACGTGGATGCTGGCGGATGTCCCATAATGTCTGGTGGTGATGCATCGGGATGATGCCGTGGCCTGCATAATTACCCTGGTACCAGGTATCCCGTTTATCCAGCTCCACGCCGGTATATTCAAGAATTGCAGTGATCACCCGCTGGCACAAACCGATCGGCACCACACCAGGCACAACAAGGTAACCCTGGTCTCGAAAAAATTCTTTCTGCTCGTTGGTAATCATCATCTGATGGTGAACTATACTATGATAGTCGTCATGTTGTGGTCTATTCCATTGTCAGGCTCTTTCATAACAAGTTCAGCAACCACAGTCTAATTTAGCAGAGGATTAATCATTGCCGTTCAAGGAAATAGCTGAAGCCAACCCGGTGATACCCGTGGTCACTATCTTATCTATCGACCATGTCCTACCCCTGGCGAATGCGCTCATCGATGGCGGAATTCACATCATCGAAATCACCCTGCGAAGCCAATTGGGTTTACCTGCCATAGAATTGATTCGCAAAGAGCTACCGGAAATGACCGTGGGTGCTGGCACGGTAAAAGATCCCCAGGCATTTCAATCCGCTATTAAAGCAGGAGCCCACTTCACGGTTTCACCCGGTACAACGAACTCACTCCTGGAGGAAGCAGTGCGCTGGGACGTACCTTTTCTACCGGCTGTCAGCACGCCGAGTGAATCACTGAATTTGATGCAATCGGGTTATGCCTGCCAGAAACTCTTTCCTGTTAATAACCTGGGCGGCATCAGCTACCTGAAATCCTTATCCGGGCCAATTCCAGAGGTCTCTTTTTGCCCGTCAGGAGGAGTGAACAGGGAAAATTACAGGCAGTATTTAGCAGCATCAAATGTTCTGTGCGTTTCGGGGACCTGGATGGCGCCTGATGCCCTGATCAACAACGGAAACTGGTCCGCCATCACTGATCTTGCCAGGGAAACAATATCTCATATCACTTCCAATGCACCTTGATGGAAAGTCCATGATAGTGACATTTGATCTCGGTACGACCCGCCTGAAAATCGCCGCATTTGACCTTCAAGGATTCCTTTTAGGGCAAGTCGCTATTCGAAACACTGAATACAGTGAGGGTGACCAGCGCTGGCAGTCCGCGGATGACTGGTGGCAAAGCTGTATTCAGGGGTTCGGGGAATTGATCGATACATGCGATCTGGACACCAGGCAAATCAAAGGATTCTCACTCTCCGGTCGTGCCGGTGCTGGTATCTTCCTGGGCAAAACGGGTGATGTCCTGGTACAGCCATGGAGCGATCCCAGGCACGCACAGGAATTGCGCCAACTGTTTAAAACCCGTGGTACAACAACACTACCTCTCTACGCGGCCACGCTCATGGCCAAATATCTCTGGTTAAGACACCAGTTTCCAGAACTGGCCAAACAGACCAGGCACCTGCTCTATGCCAAGGACTTTCTGTTATACAGGTTGACCGGGGCGACTGTGACTGACCCGGCCTCCGGGCCAGATGCCAGCCATTGGCCACGGCAGTTAATGATTGACAACAGCATCGATGAGTCTCTTTTCCCCAGCAGCCAGTTACCCTGGACGATTGCCGGGCACTTAACGGAGGCGACGGCAAATTCATTCGGCTGCGCGAAAAACCTGCCAGTGGCAGTCGGGGCGCACGACGGCATCTGCGCCAATACCGGTGCAGGTGCAATCAACGAAAATCAATTTGCCATCACGCTGGGCACTCACTCGGTCGTTCGCTCAATATCCGCTAACCACCCTGAAGGCGCAACTCGATTTTATGGTTTCCCGGAAAACAAGCACGTCATCGGTGGCAATGCATTAATGGCGGGTCGATCTCTCGACTGGTTTGTAGACAACTGGTTTACGGATGCAGAGGACGAACGACAGAATCTGTTCGCGCAATTAGACACCGCCATCGCCGGTATTCCGCCTGGCAGCAACGGTGTTAAGTTCCTTCCCTTTTTGTCCGGCCAACTGGCCCCCGAAAGGAGACCCGGTGCCTCTGCTGCATTTCACGGCCTCAAGATTAATCACAATCGAAATGACATGTTCCGTGCCGTGATAGAGGGATCTAGTTTTGCTCTGTGCCAGGTAGTCAACCAGGTCATTGGCTGGGTTGGTGAACCCAGATCTATCGGCTTAACCGGCAGTGGCGTACAAGGCAATACATGGACCCAGGTCATTGCAGATACATTGCAACGCCCTTTAGGGGTAACAGATGCATCATCGGAAGGTCGCGGCGCCGCCATGTTTTTGGCCGTCGCTCTTGGCTACTACAAGGATATCAATGAAGCGGCTGGCGCCATGGTCAAACAAAACCACCTGATTGAGCCTGAACCAAAAATGCAAACAGTCTATGAAGAATTACTGGACGAATGGAGCCAATTTTCCGATGTGACCAGGGCGCTGGATACGTAATAGCAGTTTTCTTTTGTACCCTGTCAGGTACCACTCGCCAGAGCTGTCTGCGCTGCCTCCAGTGCCGAAACACTCGCGGCCTTGTTCGGTGTTCGACTGAGACTGGTTTTGAGAATGGTTTTAGCCTCTTCAAGTTGTCCTGTTTTAAGGAGGCTTTCACCAAGTAATTCTAACGCAGGTTTAGCCGGTTGCGGTGGTCCAAATCCAAATGGTAAATCCATTTCAATCGAAACTACTTCACGCAGGAGAGCAATACCCTTTGCGGACTTACCCCCGGCAAGCGCTATCAGCGCCTCGAGTTCTCCCATGTAGACGAGCGGTTCCTTGCGAGAAGGTTGATTGACGGGCACACCCTCATCTTCCCATTTTTGTTCCAGACGGGTAAAAGTTTTCCGGGCGCTCTTCAGTGATGCTTTCGCAGCCGACATGTCATTTGAGTTTACGGCAACCCACCCATTAACCACCTGGTTTATAAGCAAAGGCTCATAGCTATCATCAAATTCTGCCTCCATGGCCGCTACGTCACCTGCCCATTCTCCAGTATCTAACAAATAAAGTGCTCTTTGCCAGGCATAGTAACTACGGTTGTGCTCAGATGACTTATCTGAAATGTTCTGGTGGCAAAGTGCCATGATCTTATGGGCCGCATCACGATTACCTTGTTGCAAGTGCCCATACATTAACCAGGACGGGTAGTGACCGCAGCCACCTGGTCCTTTCCCCCTGGCGGCACGATGATCATCTACGATGTGGGATGCCCGGATGTTCGCACGAATCACCCCATCCCAATTTCCTAGCGCGAGAAAAATATGGGTCGTCATGTGCTGTGCATGGGCAGCGTTTGGCGCGATAGCACCATAGGCTTTCGCCGCAGCCAATCCCAGGGGTGCGTGAATCGGGTCATCTGTTGCGTGAATCAAATAATGTGCCACACCAGGATGAAGGGGATACGCATTGATGAAATTTTGCGTGATCGCTGCGGACTGCATATAGAGTCCGAATTCTCGCCCTTCATGTGCTGTACCCATTATCGAGAGTGCATAGAAGGTTGCGATATCAACATTGTCTGGATACTTGTCATAAAGCTTCCCCATAAACAGCTTATAGAGATCATCCTGCTCATGCTTTGTACCTTCGCCATACAAAATATCAACAGCCATCAATAGATCACGTTCAAGTTCGGTTGGCGCCTTACTCTGGCGAGCCGCAGGAGATTCTGCGTACTTGTTCAACACTGCCAGTGCAGCTTCTTTATCTTGTTGTGCCCAGAGCGGATGGTTATAGGTCATGGCCTCCCCCCAATAAGCCAGGGCAAAGTCAGGGTCGATTTCCTGAGCCTTCTGGAAATCCTTCGCTGCAAAATCAAACTCGAAATTGTGGGTTTGTGCCAGGCCATGAAGAAATGCATATTGAGCACCGGCCGCACCTGAATTTTCCAAATGCACTTCACCGACGTCGCTTAGATCAACCTCTGCGATAGCTGACGAAGCTAAAAGGATTACAACAGTCACTAGATAGATTCTTATAAAAGGCATATGTTGATTCCTGTCTCATTTTTCCTGGGTACCGCGTCAGGTCTCCATTGCTGCAATGGTCCCTGAATTTTGTTTATACGTTATACCGCATTGCGCCGAGAAGTGTCGAGAATTCATTGTCGGACCATGTTTACAATGAAAACGTGATCAGGAAGGGTGCGCAAACCAACGGGAAGCACTTATTGCTCTATCCAACTATTGAGGTCCACTTCTCCGCTTCTCCTTGCACTTCAATTATTAAGTCATATCCGGAATTATCTAATTCTGTCTTGGATACCTCTAAAGAATAATCCCTATTTGTCCATGATAACTTGAGAAGTTCACCTGCAAATAAATGCTCAATGAGCTTTTCTCTGAATGACGAATTTAGTGAATGTTCCTTTTTTATTTTTTACGCATAACATCGTGTTAACCGGCAGCGCAAAGGGGCGATTGTATTGCGTATGCAAAACAAATGATGCTTTGGCCCGACCGAGTTCAACACTTTTTTAGGCATGTGATTCCAATCTAATGTTGTTAAAGACATTTACGATCTCCGATTCTGTTGCGGGACCAGCGTTGTCTATTTCCAAGTCCCAGTCAAGTTGAACATTGTGAGATGACGCGTTGATTGATCTGATTTTATCGTCTTGCACGTTGAAGTGATCCGTAGCGCCACGTTTCTTTACACGTTCAAAACATATATCCAAAGGGCAGTTTATTCTGATTAGTTTCAGGATGTATTTTGATCCGAGACGATGGATAAATCTCAACAGGTATTTTGACGAGCCTGTCGCCTCGGAAATAACCTCATCACGATACTGAAGAATTTCGCCGATCCATTTCTCTTCGAGGTCATATCCGTCATTTGGCAATTGTTCACTCTTAGATTCAGTAGAACCGATATATTCAATTAAACGTTGTTCTACTTTTAGAAATTGAATGTTAAGTACCCGTTCCAAGAGAGATCCGATATGAGTCTTGCCGCTGCCTTTCGCACCGACCAGCAGGTAAACAACTTTTTTCTTATTTGGTTCTATCATTTGTAGTTTGATTGCCTGACGCTGAGGAAATTTTATATCCTCCGAAAATTGCCACCACTTATCGTAAGCACCAAATATCATGCCTGCATACGGGATGTCTTTCAGCGGTTCTGACTTTGGTAATACTAAACCGATCCTGCTTTGATGCTGACAATTGTATGGGTAAGACTTTATTAGCACAACGTTTTGGTTTGATCTTGAGATGTGGCATCCAAATTAACCGTGAATTTTCCTTCCAGGCGACGCAGACCTAATTAAAAATTAATTATTTCGACTCTAGTTCAATCGTTAGCTAATCCCGGTAGGTTCTGCTTTTATCAAATTTGAAACCAGGGACATTTAGTTTAGGGTTGGCAAACTCGTTCAAACACTCTTCAAATATTTCGGATCTAGCAGTTATCGTTCATCATAACGCCTGCCACAATGGGCGTGTCGCAGCTTGCTGCGGAGCGTCCCTGTAAACATGGCGGCTTGATATGCCATGAAACACATCAGATGTGCCTTTGTTGCCAAATGAGACAATCACAGACCGAAATTAACAGAATCACAGAATTCGTGAAATAATCTAAGTGGCTTGCAACGTCTGGCTAATCGCGCTGAGCACAGCGAAGTCCGGTTGAGCCACTTGTTGCTACTTGCCTCATTTGTAGCATATTGCTACACTATTGACCATGATGAATATAGGAGAGCCTCGATGGCAACGAGTAGTGTTCGATTAGACCGTGAGCTTGTAGAACAAGCTACCATAATTGCGAAAGCGCTAAGTAGAACCGCGCCAAAACAAATAGAGCACTGGGCAAAAATTGGTAAAATGATGGAAGACAATCCAGATTTGCCATACGAATTTGTCAAACAGGCAATTATTGCCAAGGCGGAACATGAAGCGGGTAAGCTAGAGACATATGACTTTGGTTAAAGTAAAAGTTGTTTTACAAACACCGAGCTTTAAGAAAGCAGTTAAAAAACTAAAAGCAAATCAAAAGAAAGATCTCGATTCTACTGTTGAAGAATTAATGGTTAATCCAGAATTGGGTGACCAGAAGAAAGGCGATCTTGCCTTCCTCAGAGTCCATAAATTCAAAATGGTTAAGCAGCTAACTTTACTTGGATATAATTTCGACAGTGGCAAGCTTACGCTAGAACTTTTGGCTCTTGGTACCCATGAAAACTTTTATCGTGACTTAAAACGAAAACGCTAGAGTGATGTAACGCCGCGTTGTTAATGGCCATTTAAACTGATCCAATATTGGCCATTGACAGTGTCCAGACTCGCCAATTTCTTCATAGTGAATTGCGTGACTTTTAATGGCTAACGCATTAACGATGTGCTTGTTAACATTATTATCCATATCGCCAGCTACAATATAAGTTGGTATCGTTAATCGTCCAAATTGTTCGTATATATTTTCTCTCGTTGTTGTAACCAGCGATTGATTTAATGCAGATATTGTCATGCGCTTTTTTACAATGGGCGCAGAGTCAATAATCAACATCACAGGCAACATATCAGCTCCTCTTATTAAGAATTCTTCTTATGGCTGCTAATTTTTGAATATCAAAAGTTATTTCTGAAGGTTGCAAACGACTATTTGCTCTTTCTGATGCTTTTACTTCAATTACGGCCAACATAATTCTTGATCTCTCCGCGGGCGCTGTATCGGCCAAGATCGATCGCTCAGTTAATCAGGCCAAAATCGTGAGCCGCGTCGAGGGAGTTGTTCAACCCAGCCCACCATATCGGATCCGGAACCCCAGTTTTCCACCAAACAACTGGGCTCACGAAGCTATACAGAATGCCTAGTCGATAGCGTTCGTAGAAAGTATCCGAATCCACAGCTGATCCGCAAGCGGTCATTCGGTCAAGGTAAACACGCGCCATCTCAGTTTCCCATTGCCGAGCTGTTTCCCGTGGAAGATTCAGCGCCAAAGCGTGTGCCAGATCAAGCTCGCCAAAACCGATCATCGGCATAGCCCAATCAATGAGACATGCTTTCGGGGCAGAAGAGTAGAGTACGTTGCCAAAGTTCGCGTCCCCATGCACGATCGACCTCATTGACTGAGTTGCCGGTCGCATCCGTACACTCATATCTTCTAAGCTATACAAGAAGTCCAGGACCTCGGGAGTTACTCTATTTTGAAGCATCTCGATGAAGGAATTAAGAACTGTTAGGAAGAAACCAATCCGATGTTCGATGTCGCTGAAGGGGATGTCTGCCGAAACCTTGGACCACTCGCCTGGAATCGTGGAGCTGGTGCTTGTGAGCCCATGCAAGGTGGCTAGTGCCTCTACTAAACACTTACACTCCTGATGAGTTCGCACCGAAGAGTCACCAGCTGCCTTATGGGTTCGGGACATATCCTCGATCAACAACCAACTGGACTGATCCCCCTCCACCGCCAACACGCACTTTGGAACGAGCCAATTCGGCAAGAGCGGTGCGATGTGACAATAAAACCTGCGCTCCCGTTTATCCAGCCCGTTTACGTCAGAATCACCAGCTCTCTTCAAGATCAGACTTGTCGGTATTGCGTCAATCCGAACTCGATAGACCTCTGAATGCGGAAGAGTCTGGAGCGGTTCAAGTCGAATCTCGTGACGTGAAAGGTGGCCAAACTCGTCAAGCGAAAGGAGAAGTTCATAGAGTTCTTCGATCAAATCACACATCCAGTTAACCATCTTGAATTCTCATACTGGCGGATAGTCGCATGGAATCGGTAGGTGATCCATTGATGTCCTAACGCCGCGTTCACCGGCTCGTGCGGTGGAACGCTTTGTTAGCTGGGTTTTTTGACTATGCCGGAAAGTTTTTCACTAATTTCCCAAAGCTGTAGAGCGGCCTCATCGCTGGTCGCCCATTCTTTAGGTTGAATTTCCTGGCAGTTGCTAAAATAGCGGCCGGTTACACCCTCCAACTCAGGCGATACACATGCATATATAGATGTTCTTGCGCCTTTTTCGGGAGACTGAAGAAAGGACTTCATCACAAGTTGAAGCAACTTTCCAACCCATCCGTTTTGCGAGCCCAGACCCGTTGCGATCTCTCCAGGGTGGATCGCGTTTACCGTCACGCCACAATCGTACATCCGCTTCGCCAATTCCCGGGTAAACAGGATATTTGCAAGCTTGGAATGACCATAGACTTTCAATGCTCGAAAATTCTCATCGAAATTCAAATCGTCAAATTTAATACCTTTGATAAGCATATGAGCTCCAGAAGCAACATTGACAATTCGCGAAGGCGCGCCAGCTTTGATTTGATCGAGCAACAAATTTGTTAGCAAGAAGTGGGCAAGGTGGTTGACTGCAAACATTTCCTCGTGGCCGTCTACGGTGTGATCTGTTGTTTTAAATTCACAACTCCTGCATTGTTCAACAATATATTTAAAGGTTTGTTGTGTTTAAGAAATGACTGTGCGATTTGTCGGACCTCTGTGAGGGAAGCAAGATCTCCAATCAACAAGGTGATACGGTCATTGCCTGTAAGATTCTTGATTTCTGCTGCGGTACGTTCTCCCTTGTCTCTATTGCGACATACAAGAAACAACTCAGCACGCATTTCTGCGAGAGCATGAGCGGCGACCTGACCGATACCACTCGTAGCGCCTGTCACCATACATACTTTATCTGTGAGGTTGTTATTCTCGATTTCCATTACCTATACCTTGCTGATATCGAAAGTTATTTGCTTTCCGAATCATGCTATCGCCTTGCTCAGCTGCAATTCGAGTTATGGTGATTTGTGGTGTTCAGCCTGATTGAGAAGGCGGTGCAACCTTTGTTGTAAAATTGTTTTCGACGAAGAAGACAATCCAACAAAAAGAATACATGGGAACGCCGCCCGCACCTAAAAACGATAATGTGATTTCACTTGAAAAACCAGAAGAGAATGAAGATATTTTGACCGGCATGTTGAAACAGGGAGCGCGAGAGTTAATCAGTAAAGCTGTACAGGCTGAATTGGGTTACTTTCTAGATCAGTATGGGGATGTTGTCGATGGGCAAGGAAGGCGGTCAGTTGTTCGTAACGGTTATCTGCCAGAACGAGAGATCATGACCGGCATCGGCCCTGTAGACATCAAGGTACCAAAAACACGCGATAAGAGTGGCAAGGGTATCCACTTCAGATCCGAGCTATTACCACCCTACATCAAGCGAACCAGAAGCATTGAGACATTATTGCCCTGGTTGTACTTGAAAGGCATATCAACTGGTGACTTTTCCGAAGCATTGGCAGCATTGCTCGGCAAAGATGCTAAAGGTGTATACGGTTCCCCAAACCTGCCCATATTCGGTAAATTCCGTACTTTATAACCATCCATGCCGGTGAACTTATTATCGGCCATTTCTTCTTTTCTTCTGTGGTGCAACTCCCGCGTGGGGTGACTTATCGTGCGGATAGTTCTGCGGGATTATCTAGGCAATGCGTGACATTCAAGTTTAAGTCCGATAAACCTGAGAGTAGTCAATGAACAGGTACGGTACCCACCAAAGAACCTCGACAGTTTTTCAAAGGTACCGTACCCAATAGAAACCGTGCGATAACCGCACGTTAAGAAGTATCGCTCTCCGGGGTA
>Ga0114950_10003047_pt1 | contig 12936 bp, 7 predicted proteins | sample N075metaG_FD_83503 | JGI IMG/M metagenome (GOLD analysis project Ga0114950, IMG submission 83503) | Deep subsurface microbial communities from Kermadec Trench to uncover new lineages of life (NeLLi) - N075 metaG | ecosystem: Environmental > Aquatic > Marine > Ocean trench > Sediment | place...
CTCCTGCGATGTTAGAGACCCGGATGCTATGGGTGCCGTGTTATCAGAGTTAAAGCCGCAAAGGATTTATCACCTGGCGGCGTTGAGTTTTGTTCCCTCAGCCAACGATGGTTTTGCAGAAACCTTTGAAATCAATGCGCTGGCGATCAATCACCTGTTGGATGCGGCGCAGAAAGCGTGTCCCGATTCGCGAATATTATATGTTGGATCATCGGAAGAGTATGGCCTCGGCAAAAAACCCCCGTTTGTGGAGACGAATCCGTTAAAACCCCAATCACTTTATGGAGTGAGCAAGGCGGCAGGCGAGTTATTGGCGCAATCTTTTCATAAAAGACATGGAATCGATGTGGTTCTGGCTCGACCCTTCAATCATATAGGACCCAGACAAGATCCCCGCTTTGTTTGTTCCTCATTTGCCCGCCAGGTAGCCAATATAATGGGGAAGAAAGAGAACACAGCTGTGATACAGACCGGGAATTTGCAATCCAGCCGTGATTTCACGGATGTCAGGGATGTGGTTCGTGCTTATCATTCAATCATGCAAAAAGGTCGAACCGGCGAGGTATACAATATATGTTCAGAAAAGCTAACCAAGATTAGCGATATATTAGACCAATTGGTAGCAACTTCCGGTCGATCGATCCGTATCGAAACAGATCCTGCGCGCTATCGAGAGGAAAACCAGCTTCCCGTCCAGGGCAGTTCCAGCCGATTACGAAAATTGACCCATTGGAGCCCCCAAATTCCATTGGATCAAACGCTTATAGATACTTTGGCGTATTGGAAGAGTAAGGATTCGTAGGGTGAGCTTTATAAGGGCCAATATTAGAAATAAAAAGCTTGAAACGAGAGTTCCGATGATTCTCCATTGAGAATTTATTCAAAAAAAGATTGGTTTTGGCGCAAATTTTCTTGTAATAAAAACAGCAATCATGGTACATTACCTTGGATCATTACCCTCAGAGGCTTCAATAGCAAAATCTACCCTTTAAAAAACTCAACAATTTAGTTTTTGCTTGACATTTTGCGAAATTAAACGCTAAAATGATAGGTTTTTTTATAACTGAGCTGGCATAGCTCAGCTGGTAGAGCAGCTGATTTGTAATCAGCCGGTCGGGGGTTCGAGTCCCTTTGCCAGCTCCATTGCATTTGTATTATGCGAGGGATAGAATGGGATTCATACCTCGTAAGTGATGGAAAGTATTGTAGTATCCCCAAGTTTGCGGGGGTTGAAGAATTTTTCCCCCCACAAAACGTATGGACGGGGAGGTTCCCGAGTGGCCAAAGGGGGCAGACTGTAAATCTGTTGGCTCAGCCTTCGGAGGTTCGAATCCTCCCCTCCCCATTTTTAGTTACAATGGAGGATTGTGCGGGAATAGCTCAGTTGGCTAGAGCGTCAGCCTTCCAAGCTGAGGGTCGCGGGTTCGAGTCCCGTTTCCCGCTCCACCTTGTTTGTTGGAGCGATTAAAGGAACTCAGATTGCCCACGTAGCTCAGGGGTGGAGCACTTCCTTGGTAAGGAAGAGGCCATCGGTTCAAATCCGATCGTGGGCTTTTTAATATGGTTGGCTTGAGGCATGGGTAGTAAGGTTTTGTGGTGGGGTTTTAGAAAAATGAGGCCGGTGCGAGTCCGGTTGATAACTTAATTAGCAGGCGAAAAATGAGCAATATCATTCAAATGGCATGTACAGATTGTAAGCGGAAAAACTATTCGACTACGAAAAATAAAAAAACCATCACAGGCCGCTTGGAGTTAAAAAAGTATTGCAGGTTCTGTAGGAAGCATACTCCTCATAAAGAAACTAAATAGGTGGAATGCCGTTAGGGAAGTTACGGGTTTTTTAAGCCCTTTATTATAAGCTTTAAAGAGTTTAAATCCGTTTAGGAATTCGATTAGGCCAGTAGCTCGAACGGCTAGAGCACCAGACTCCAAATCTGGGGGTTGTGGGTTCGAATCCCTCCTGGCCTGTAAATTTTGTTGGCTGAGGTGGAAAATGGTATCCAAAGCAATAGCGTTTTTACATGATGTCAAGGTAGAGGTAAAAAAAGTAACCTGGCCAACAAGGCGGGAAGCCATAGGTGGCACTTCAGTGGTTCTGGTCGTGGTGTTTCTGGTTGCATTGTTTTTGGGGATTGTGGATTCGATTTTATCCAAAATTGTCCAGTGGATGATTGCCTGAAGGACAATACCTGTTGTTTTATGTTCGTTGCGAGTTTAAATATTATTGGCGAAGACGTTAAGTATCAATCATTAAGAGGCTCTACCTAAGAATATGAGTTTAACGGAAATTCAGCCAACAGACAGCCCCGGTGATGTGGAAAAAAAATGGTATATTATCCACACCTATTCCGGCTATGAGCGCAAGGTCAAATTGAACATTGAGGAGCAGTTTAGCAATACGCCCTCGAAAAAGGATAAGTTTGGCGAAATTGTAATTCCCACAGAAGAAGTTGTGGAAGTTCGTGCTGGCAAGAAGAAAATTTCGTCGAGAAAGTTTTTCCCTGGTTACATCATGATCAATGTGGAGATGGATCAGGATATTTGGTACATGATCAAGAATACGCCGAAGGTCACCGGTTTTCTCGGTGGTGGCCACGACCCTACTCCTTTATCGCAGGAAGAGGTCGAGCTGATTATGGCGCAGATCAAAGGAGAATCGTCTCGTCCGAAACCGAAATTCACCTTTGAAAAAGGTGAGAATGTGCGGGTTATTGAGGGGCCGTTCCTCAATTTTAATGGGACTGTGGAAGATGTGAATCTGGACAAGGGAAAGGTTCGGGTCATGGTTTCCATATTTGGGCGTGCGACGCCAGTGGAGCTGGAATTTCCGCAGATTGAAAGAATTTAATATCCCCACTCAATAATCCTTGAATTATTAGGGTGATTTTGTGGGTGGGAGCAAGTTTTATTTCCGGTATTTTATAGATAGCAGTGGAAAGGAAAGAGATCAGTGGCAACTAAAGAAATAATGGGATTGATTAAGTTGCAGATACCTGCGGGTCAAGCAACTCCTTCGCCTCCAGTAGGTCCGGCATTGGGCCAGCATGGAGTCGCGATTATGGATTTTTGTAAGGCGTTTAACGCCAAAACTCAGGGTCAGGAGGGGATGATCATCCCTGTCGTGATTGAGGTTTACAAGGATCGCAGTTTTACCTTTATCACCAAGTCTCCGCCAGCCGCAGTTTTGCTGAAGCAGGCGGCGAGTGTTGCCAAGGGGTCTTCTAATCCCAGCAAGGAATCAGTGGGAACGGTGACTAGGGCGCAAGTCGAGGAAATTGTAAAGATCAAGAAGGATGACCTGAATGCGAACGATATCGATGGTGGTTGCCGCATTATAGAAGGGTCGGCCAAAAGCATGGGTATAAAGGTAGTAGGTTGATCTGTGTGTAATCTGTAAGTAAGAGGAAAGAATATGGCGAGAAAAGGTAAAAACTACCGGGCGGCGGCGGAGAAGGTCGACCGGGATCATAAATACGATATTAAAGAAGCGCTTAGCTTAGCAACAGAAAATGCCAAGGCCAAATTTAGCGAATCTGTTGACGTGGCTGTGAGATTGAGGGTCGATCCTAGAAAAGCCGACCAGAATATTCGCGGCAGTGTGGTGCTTCCAAAAGGGACGGGTAAAAAATTTCGTATTTTGGTCTTTGCAAAAGGCGAAAAAGAGATAGAAGCCAAAGAAGCTGGAGCGGAATTCGTTGGTGGCGAAGATTTGGTCAAGAAAATTCAAGGCGGTTGGCTGGATTTCGACCGAGTGGTAGCGACTCCGGACATGATGGGTCAAGTGGGTAAATTGGGCAAGGTTTTAGGTCCCAGAGGAATGATGCCCAACCCCAAAACCGGCACAGTGACTTTTGACGTCAAGCAAGCGATCGAGCTGATCCAGGCCGGAAAGGTGGACTTCCGTGTTGATAAAGGTGGAATAGTGCATGCTCCTTTGGGGAAATCTACATTTTCCGTGGATGATTTGGAAGAGAATTACCAGGCGCTTATGGCAACTTTGGTACGTATGAAACCTGCTTCAAGCAAAGGCGCTTATGTTAAAGGTGTTGCCCTCTCAACGACTATGGGAGTGGGGATCGGGGTCGATTATCAGGTATAGCGTCAGCTGATAGGTCTATTTTGTTTCATTGGGCAAGCCGATAGTAAAGAATTGAATTGTGGTCTTTATTCTAGGCTGTTTGGGTTCGCTTTAAAGCGGATCGCTGGAAAATAGTGAGCGACCCCGTCGTAAACAGACGAGGACTCCTAGAAGGATTTTCATTTAAAAGCCGTGGCTTGCACGGAGAATTAAACCCACTGGTGGGATTAAACTGGAAAGGTTAGCGTTGTGCCAAACCCTGTAAAGGAAGAGACAGTTAAGGAACTGAACGATGTGTTTCAAAGGGCTAAATCCGCTGTGCTTACGAATTACCAGGGGATAGATGCTATTAACATCACAAATTTACGCGTTCATTTGAGAAGTAAATCCGTGGAGTTTCGGGTGATTAAAAACACCTTGGCGCGGCAAGCGGTAAAGAATACCCCTTTTGAGGTGATAGAGCCCAGCCTTACGGGGCCGATTTCATTGGCGTTGAGTTTTGATGATCTGGTAGCTCCTGCCAAGGCTTTAGCGGAATATTCAAAGGCCAATGCTAAAGCGGCTCCCAAAGTCATTTGCGGAGTGGTTGATGGTCAGTTGATCACACCGGAGCAGGTCAAGGCGCTGGCAGACTTGCCTTCCAGAGAAGTATTGTTATCACAAATGTTGTCCACTTTTCAGGGGCCAACGACGAATTTTGTGGGTGTATTCAGCAGTCTGTTACGGAAGCTCGTGGGAACCCTCGATGCGGTTCGCGAGAAGAAAGGCCAGGAGCAATAATCGCCACTGGCAAATGGACTAAGATATAGTTTATAGGTGCAAAACACTCAAGCAAGCTTATGGGGGCGCCTCTAAATATCAGTTGTAAGAGGTACCCTTTTACAAATTTTATTAATTAAATAAATTGTCTATTTTTAAGTTCGAAAGGAGGGCGTGATGGCCGTCACCAAAGAGGAAGTAGTTTCATTTATTGATAGTATGACCGTTCTGGAAATGTCGGAATTTGTCAAAGAATTAGAAGATAAGTATGGCGTAACCGCGGCGGCACCTGCGGTAGCAATTGTGGCTCCTGCTGGTGGAGAAGAGGCGGCTGAAGAAAAAACAGAATTTGATGTTGTATTGACAGCCATTGGTGACAAGAAAATTCAGGTCATCAAAGAAGTTAGGGCGATCACTGGTCTTGGCTTGAAAGATGCCAAAGATTTGGTGGAATCCTTTCCCAAAGCCATTAAAGAGGGAATTAAAAAAGAAGAGGCCGAAGAGATTCAAAAGAAAGTCGAAGCGGCCGGTGGCACAGTGGAAATCAAGTAGCCAAACCAAAGGGTCCGATCAGTTTGTTGCAAAGGTCGGGTCCCTCCGCGCAGTACCGTATGGTTTTTACTCCATTTTCTCCAACCCTAAAAGGTCAGGCAAAATATCTCCAAAGTCCGTTCCGAGAGAGCGAGTGGCAACCTTAGAGAAAGAATAAATTTTTCCAAAATACCTTCAAGTGCCGAAATACCGAATTTAATAGAAATCCAAAAAAAGTCGTTTGAATCCTTCATTCAATGGGATGTTGCTCCCAAGGATCGAGAATTCAAAGGACTCGAAGAAGTATTTCGGGATGTGTTCCCCATATCCGATCTGAACATCAATGCCAGGATCGAATATGTTGGCTATGAAATCGGTACCTGGGAGTGTGCATGTGGAGAATACCGTGAGCTTGGAGGTCCAGGAATCGTATGTGAAACCTGTAATCAGGATGTCACTTACTACGAAAAGCATAAATTGACAGAATGTCGGCAAAAGGGTTTGACCTATGCCGACTCCATAAAGATCATGGTTCGCCTGGTATTGTACGACCGGGATATGGTGGATGTGAGCGCCAAAAACCTGAAATCACTCATCGGCAAATATGTGATTGAGGAAATCAAGCATCCAGAAACCAACAAGGTATTGATCTCCGCCAAAACCGAGATCACCGAAGAAATTAGCAGTGTATTGTTACAGTACAAAATCCCGCAAGTGACAGTGAACTCGGTTCGTGAGGTCAAGGAACAGAAAATTTTCCTTGGTGAAATCCCCATGATGGGCTTAACTGGCACATTTATGATCAATGGCGTCGAGCGAGTGATCGTCAGTCAGATGCATCGATCGCCAGGGGCGTTTTTTGCCCACGATAAGGGGAAATCCCATGTCAGCGGCAAGATTTTATACTCCGCTCGAATCATCCCGGACCGTGGGTCCTGGGTAGATTTTGAGTTTGATATCAAGGACATTCTTTATGTGAAAATCGACCGACGGCGTAAGTTGCCGGCGACCATTCTTTTGCAGGCCTGCGGGATGGATAATAAGGCCATTCTGGAGACTTTTTATGGCATTGAAACCATCAGTATATCGCCAAAAGATGGACGATTTTTTGTAGGTAGCAAGGAGTTGTTTGTTGGGTTCAAGGTTTTGGAGGATGTGATTAACTCTAAAACCGATGATGTCATTATCAAAGCCAATAAAAAAGTAACACCCAATATTCTCAAAAAACTTTTGCGATTGTCGAGGTCGACTAAAGTTGAAATCGATCCCGAAGGGCTGGTAGGCCGTTTTGTTTTTGATGAAATTTTGGATCCAGAGACTGGCGAAGTATTACTGGAATCCAATCAAGTGATCACCGAAGAGGTGATTGAGCTTTTGCAAAAGAACAATTTAAAGTCTATTCGTATTCTGCGGATCGATGAAGAAAGCTCTGACACCTCAATTCGCGATACCTTGGTAATCGGCAAGATCGATACACATGAGGAAGCGATTCGGGAAATTTACAAGCGATTGCGCCCTGGTGACCCACCAACCCCGGAAATTGCCAAGTCCTTATTCTGGAACTTGTTTTCCAACCCAAAGCGCTACAATCTTTCGGTAGTGGGTCGCATCAAGATGAACCAGAAGTTCGACCTGGATATTCCTTTGGAAAATCGCTTGTTGACCCTGGAGGATCTGAAGTCAGTGATGGCCTATCTGGTAGATCTTCGAAATGGCATTGGCCGGATCGATGATATTGACCATTTGGGAAATCGTCGGGTTCGCGCGGTGGGTGAATCGCTTGAAAACCAGTTTCGCGTTGGGCTAGTGAGAATGGAGCGAGCGATAATCGAGCGCATGTCGATTCAGGATCTTGATGTTTCCATGCCGCACGATCTCATCAATTCAAAGCCAGTGACAGCCGCGATCAAGGAATTTTTTGGTAGCAGTCAATTGTCGCAGTTTATGGATCAGACCAACCCGCTTTCTGAAGTGACGCATAAGCGGAGGTTGAGTGCTCTAGGGCCAGGAGGATTGACCCGGGAGAGAGCTGGGTTCGAGGTTCGGGATGTGCATCCGACCCACTATGGACGTATTTGTCCGATCGAAACCCCAGAGGGTCCGAATATCGGATTGATCGCTTCCTTGAGTACTTATGCGCGAGTGAATGAGTACGGTTTCATCGAGACCCCATATCGCAAGATAGTAAATGGAGTGGCGCAAAAAGAAGTGGAATTTCATACTGCGCTGAAGGAAGACCAATTCATCATTGCTCAGGCGAATGTTGTCCTGGACGAGAATAACAAAATTGTAGAGTCGGTAGTTTCGTGTCGAAAAGGCGGCGACTTCCTATTGTCGCCGAATGATAAAGTCGACTTCATGGACGTGTCGCCCAAGCAGTTGATCAGTGTGGCGGCTTCATTGATTCCCTTCCTGGAAAACGATGATGCCAACCGGGCGCTGATGGGTTCCAATATGCAACGCCAGGCAGTCCCATTGCTTCAGTCAGAAGCGCCTCTGGTGGGCACTGGCATGGAAGGAATAGTGGCGCACGATTCCGGAGCTATTGTATTGGCTGAAAATGATGGCGAAGTGATCAGTGCCGATGCCACACGCATCGTGGTTCGGACTAAAGGTGGAGAAAAAGACAAAAAGAAGATGCATCGTGGTGGTCGGCTTCTCGATTCCAATGTCGATATTTATACTTTGGAGAAATACCAACGTTCCAACCAAAACACCTGTATCAATCAGAAACCTCTGGTGTCCACCGGATCTATTGTGAAAAAGGGCGATGCGATTGCGGATGGTCCTGCAACCGATCACGGAGAGCTGGCCCTGGGGCGTAATGTGTTGGTGGCTTTCATGCCTTGGGATGGGTACAACTTTGAGGATGCGATCATTGTCGGTGAAAAACTGGTGAAGCTCGACGTCTATACTTCGATCCATATCGAAGAATATGAAGTGGAAGCCCGGGATACCAAACAAGGGAAAGAAGAAATCACCCGGGACATTTCCAACCTCGGTGAAGAAGCTCTCAAAAATCTCGATGACAGCGGTATTATCCGAGTGGGCGCGACGGTGAAAGCCAACGATATTTTAGTTGGCAAGATCACCCCAAAAGGCGAAACCCAGCTCAGTCCGGAAGAAAAACTTCTCAAAGCGATTTTCGGAGAAAAAGCTGGAGATGTGCGAGATACCTCCTTGCGCGTTCCGCCGGGAGTCGAAGGAACTGTCATCGATGTCAAAGTGTTCTCGAGAAAAGGCGTCGATAAGGATTCCCGAACTCTGGAGATTGAGGAAGATGAAATTGCCAAGATCGAAAAGGATTTCAACGATGAAATAAAGATTATTAAATCCGAAACAGAAAAACGGATACGTAGTCTTCTAGTAGGAAGAAACGCTTCTAAGTTGGCAGATGTTGGAGCGTTCACTTTCAAAAAAGGCCATACCATCGCCAGTGAAGAAGTCGAAAAACTGGGCGCTAAGGATTTGGTCAAGGTTCCGGTAGCCGCAGAAGCCGCTAGGGAAGTTCAAGAATTGGCGGATGGAAGTCGGGATCAGGTGCATATCCTTAAGACCATGATGGATGATAAGATTACTCGTTTGAAAAAAGGCGATGATCTGGCACCAGGCGTCATCAAGTTGGTGAAAGTATTCATGGCCATGAAGCGCAAACTTCAGGTGGGCGACAAAATGGCAGGTCGTCACGGAAACAAAGGTGTTGTTTCCAAGATCGTTCCCGAAGAAGACCTGCCCTATATGAAAAATGGATTCCCGATTGAATTGATATTGAATCCCTTGGGCGTTCCATCCCGGATGAATGTTGGGCAGATATTGGAGACCAACCTGGGCATGGCGGCTAAAGCGTTAGGAAAACATATGGCCACCCCGGTATTCGATGGTGCCAAGGAAGAGGAGATCCGGGAATTGCTGAAGGAAGGCGGTTGTTCTACGAGTGGGGAAATCGATTTATATGATGGTCGCACCGGGATCAAATTTCGCCAGCAGGTGATGGTGGGCTATATTTATATGCTTAAATTGCATCACTTAGTAGATGACAAAATTCACGCTCGGTCGACAGGACCTTATTCTTTGGTGACGCAACAGCCGTTGGGAGGAAAGGCCCAATTTGGTGGACAGCGTTTAGGAGAAATGGAAGTGTGGGCGCTCGAAGCTTATGGCGCGGCGTACACCCTGCAGGAAATGTTGACTGTCAAATCAGACGATGTCGAAGGTCGTAAGCGCATGTACGAGGCTATTGTCAAAGGTGATACTAACCTGAATCCCAGCCTGCCAGAATCGTTCAATGTTCTTGTCAAGGAGTTGCAGTCTCTCTCCATCGACGTGGAACTGATTGAATCTGGAAATTAGTAGCTAGACAAAACAATTTGTTCTCCAGAGACATATGATTATGTTTTTGGTTGAGCTTAACGATTATTTATGGGGTCCTCATCGACAGGGTTCGAGGTCCCTTTATAAAAATATTTTTTAGGAGATAAGCCTGGTGGATAGCTTAACCTTATTTGATAAGCCCAAAAATCCCATCATGTTTGATGCTCTAAGAGTACGCTTGGCTTCCCCGGAGAAAATCCGGTCGTGGTCTTATGGCGAAGTCAAAAAACCGGAAACGATCAATTACCGAACCTTCAAGCCCGAGCGAGACGGTTTGTTTTGTGCCAAAATTTTTGGTCCCGTCAAAGACTGGGAATGTAATTGTGGGAAATACAAACGCATGAAGCACAAGGGAGTGGTGTGCGAAAAATGCGGCGTGGAAGTTATTTTATCCAAAGTTCGCCGGGAGCGTCTTGGCCATATTGAGCTGGCCAGTCCAGTCGCGCATATTTGGTATTTCAAAGGACTGCCGAGCCGAATCGGCCATATTCTCGACATCACCCTGAAGGATTTGGAGCGGGTTATTTATTTCGAGAATTATGTAGTTACTGATCCAGGGGACGCGGATTTCAAAAAAGGTCAGTTGCTGAGCGAAGAAGAGTACCGTGAGGCAGAATTGGCATTTCCAGACACTTTCAAAGCGATGATTGGCGCTGAAGGAATCCAGGAATTGCTCAAGGGTATTCGTCTTGAAGAAGATTCGGTCTGGCTCAAACAGGAATTGATCGAGACAAAATCGGTGATGAACAGGCGCAAGATTGCCAAGCGTTTGAAAATCATCGAAGCATTTCGTAAGTCTGGAAATAAACCGGAATGGATGATCCTGAATGTGATCCCGGTCATTCCGCCTGAGCTTCGCCCTTTGGTGCCGCTCGATGGCGGTCGTTTTGCCACCTCGGATCTGAATGATTTGTACCGCCGGGTCATCAACCGTAACAACCGATTGAAAAGGCTTCAGGAGTTGAAGGCTCCGCAGATCATTATTCGTAATGAGAAGCGAATGCTTCAAGAGGCGGTGTCGGCTTTGTTTGATAACGGTCGCAGAGGCAGAACCCTTCGCGGCACCAACAAGCGTCCGCTCAAATCACTGAGCGATATGTTGAAGGGAAAGCAGGGTAGATTTCGGCAGAACTTGCTGGGAAAACGAGTTGATTATTCCGGCCGTTCTGTCATCGTGGTTGGCCCGCAACTTAAGTTTCACCAATGTGGCCTGCCTAAGAAGATGGCGTTGGAATTATTCAAGCCATTTATATTCAATAAATTGGAAGAACGAGGCTATGCCGCGACCATCAAGACGGCAAAAAAGATGGTCGAGCAGGAGCGATCAGAAGTTTGGGAAGTCCTGGAAGAAGTAGTGAAGGACCATCCAGTCTTGCTGAACCGAGCGCCAACTTTGCATCGACTGGGTATTCAAGGGTTCCAGCCCATTTTGGTAGAGGGCAAGGCCCTCCAGATCCATCCACTGGTATGTACAGCGTTTAACTCAGATTTCGATGGCGATCAAATGGCTGTGCACGTGCCTCTGTCCATGGAAGCCAGAGTCGAGACCAAGCTGTTGATGATGTCGACCAATAACGTGCTTTCGCCGTCGAATGGACGACCTATTGCGGTTCCTTCGCAGGATATCGTTTTGGGATGTTATTACATGACAAAGATCCGTGGCGGGGTTCAGGGAGAAGGTAAAGTGTTTTCTGGACCTAAAGAAGTGATCTCAGCTTTTGATGCCGATATGCTTGACCTGCAAGCGAAAATACTGGTGCGAATTCGTGGCGAACTACAGCAGACCACTACCGGCCGTGTCCTTCTGGGTGAAGCGCTTCCCGATGAAATGCCGTTTTCTCTGGTCAACCGATTGATGGACAAGAAATCGCTGTCTGATTTGATTTCAAAAGCTTTTCTGATAATCGGACAGGAAAAAACGGTCGGGTTATTGGATCGGGTCAAAGAGCTAGGTTTCAAGTATGCCACCGAAGCGGGACTTACCATTTCCATCGAACAGATGCGAATTCCAAAAGCGAAACCAGAGTTGATCAGAAAAACCAATGAAGAAGTTTTAAAGGTATTCAATCAGTATCGCGATGGTTTGATTACCAACGGTGAGCGTTACAATAAGGTCATCGATATTTGGGCTCACGTCACCGAAAAAGTATCCGAAGAAATGTTCCGCGAGTTGGAGGAAGAAGATGAGATGATCGTGGCCGGCAAAACCAGCGGCGATTTCAACGCCATATTCATCATGGCGGATTCCGGTGCCAGAGGCAGTGCGCAACAGCTTCGCCAGTTGGCGGGAATGCGCGGATTGATGGCGAAACCTTCTGGTGAAATTATTGAAACTCCGATTACGGCAAATTTCCGTGAAGGACTTTCCGTTATTCAGTATTTTATCTCCACCCACGGTGCCCGTAAAGGTTTGGCGGATACTGCGCTCAAAACGGCGAACTCCGGTTATCTTACCAGGCGATTGGTGGATGTGGCACAGGATATTATTGTGCAAACAGAGGATTGCGGAACTCTCAAGGGTCTGCATGCTTGCTCTCTGGTGGAGGCGGGTGAAATCATTCAACCGCTCAATGAAAGGATTTTGGGACGTGTGGCATTGGAAGACGTTGTCGATCCTTTCACTAGCGAAGTATTGATTCCCGCGAACGATATTATTGATGAGCAAGGTGTTGAGGCTATCGATAATGCGGGCATTGAAAAAGTGTGGATTCGCTCGTGTCTGACCTGCGAGTCAACGCGCGGGGTTTGCATTAAATGTTATGGCCGAAATATGGCCACCTTGCAATGGGTGGAAGTGGGTGAGCCGGTAGGCGTCATTGCGGCGCAGTCCATTGGTGAACCAGGTACCCAGTTGACTATGCGGACCTTCCATATCGGTGGAACCGCGAGTCGGGTGGTGGAGCAAACCACTCTGCAAACTAAAAAAGGTGGAATCGTACGGTATAGTGGAATACGAACCCTCAAAAATCAACGAGGCGAAATCATTGTAATGAATCGAAATGGCAGTCTTTTGATTCAGGATAGTAATGGCCGTGAGAAAGAACGGTATTCCATCGTTTATGCGGCCAAGCTCATGGTGGGTGATGGTCAGGAGGTTCAGGAAAATCAGACCCTGGTAGAATGGGACCCCTATACCAATTCAATATTGACCGAAGTAGAAGGCACCGTTGCTTATGGCGATATCGTTGTCGGACTGA
>Ga0114950_10003048_pt1 | contig 12936 bp, 8 predicted proteins | sample N075metaG_FD_83503 | JGI IMG/M metagenome (GOLD analysis project Ga0114950, IMG submission 83503) | Deep subsurface microbial communities from Kermadec Trench to uncover new lineages of life (NeLLi) - N075 metaG | ecosystem: Environmental > Aquatic > Marine > Ocean trench > Sediment | place...
CCCCGATATCCCTGCCCGGTCCACCGAGGCCCTGCGCACGGGCGGGGGCATTAGCCTTCGCCAGATCCCGCCCGGATCATCCGCGAACACGAGTGCTTCGGTGGCAGCGACGATGTGCCAGCTGCCAAACGCCAGTTCCCGTTCCAGTTGTCCGGGTGCCCAGCCCGCATAGCCCACGAAGAAGCGCAGGCTTGCGTTACTCGAGGCACCGTCGAGCAAGTTCTCTTTCAGCGGCGCAAGATGCACCGTGCCGAAAATGGGCACCGCGTCGTCCGGCGGTGCGTCCGAGTGCAGCAGCGCGCGCAGCGTAAACAGCTCGACCGGACCGCCCCAGTAAAGCGTGCCTTCGTATCGGTCGAGTCCCGCCAGCTCTGGCAAGGCTTGTGCCGGAAGCGCCTCTGTCGGTCGATTCACAACCAGCCCTACTGCCCCTGTCGCGTCGTGATTCAACAGCAGAATCACGCTCTCTGCGAACGGCCCACCTTGAAGAAACTCTGTGGCGACGAGGAACTTACCCCTGCCGATCTCTTCTTCAGCGATGACGCCGAATGAGATCACGCAGCAGGCGAGTGCCAGCACCGTTGGGAATCTGCTCATGTCAGGCACGAGTATAAGCGCCTTTTCCCATGTTGCCCCGGCGACTTTCACTCAATCCGGGCGACCGAGCCCAGCGCCAGTGGTAGCTTATTAGCTTATTCCAACGTAGCTATGGCCGGATGCTGCAGAATTAGGCATTAAGCTACCACCGACACCGTTATCCCTGCGAAGGCATAGAATCGGCCCATGAATAACAGTCAGCCTGTACCGTGGTTGCGAATCATTACAGAAGGCGCGGCAATTGCTGCCAGCATTCTGCTTGCGTTTGCGATTGACGCATGGTGGCAACGGAGGCCCGAGCTTGAACAGGCAAATGCCCTCGTGGCCAGTCTCTATGCTGACTTTCAAGCAAGCCTGGCACACCTTGAAACATAGCTTGCCGGCACCCGCAAGATCCATCGCGCGACGTCCGAGCTGTTGGACAATATCAGCAAGGCAGATAGCGACGAAGAAATAACGGTGCCATTCGAATTGATCGTCGGCGCCATCGGCGCGCCAACATACGGCCCCACTGACTCCACTTTGGAGGCTGCAATCTCATCCGGCCAGATCGATCTAATCGAAGATAGTGAGCTGCGCAATACCCTGGCCCGCTGGCGGCAACAGCTAGCCGATACCAGCGAGGATGAACTGTTGATTCGGGAGATCGTAGTGCACCAGCTGGTTCCTGCACTATCCGAGAACGTTAGGCTGGCGGAGTCATTCGACTTCAAGCTGCTGACTGACTGGTTTCTTGGTCAATCCAATATAGAGCAAGATGAGTTGATTCAATTGCGCGCAACGACCAGGCTCGAAGGTGCTCTCGCCGAGCGGGTTTTTTATACAACCTTCGTCGTTGGTGGCCTCACCGAAATATACGAATCACAGGTAGAAATCCTACGATTGCTCGACGAGCAACTAAACAGCAATTAGTTTTGGATCAGCTCAATCCCAACCTTGCCTGGATTTCTTTTTTGGCTTCCCGAAGCACGGTATCCCGGTCGAGACTGTCGAGGATTTCCTGCACGACCGTTTTCGGTCCGCCCTCGCCCCAGGATTTTCCTTGCGACAAATATTCGGCGGCGATCTGTCCCACTACGTAGGTACTGTAGTACGCGATAGCACCCTGGGCGCCTGCGGTGACGAGGGTCGAGAGTCCTGCCGTTCCAACCTTCAGCGCACTTGAGACGAAATGCAGTGCCCACACCGTGCTCATTAGTGCCGCGGCCTCGGCGGCGATGACGCTGACCAGTGATCCTGCTTCGCGCCGGCTGATTGGCAGATCGTAGACACGGGACAGGTGCATCACCATGCCAACATCGATGAATGCTGCAGCAAACAGATCTGCAACCGGTACCGGGTTAAATGCGACTGCGATGCCTTTGGCGACACAGTAGGTCCTTACCATTTTATCGCCGATGTCGCGGCGCGCATTCAATATGCGAATGCCGACCTGGTCACTTAAGTCTGCGGCGAACAGACTGGCGTTGAGTGCAGCAAGCGTCTTGCCTTCGGCTTCAAAGATTTCCCAGAGACGGATGCGTAACGCTGCGATGTCAGGCTTGCGCTCGCGTGTAGTTGATACTTCATTTCCTTCGTCGTCGATTTCAATGATTTCCTGCGGCCGCGGTTGCGCTGCGATCGCTAACACATCGTCGGGATGGGCCAGCCCGATGGTTTTTTCCCGGATGGACTGCAACAGGGCGTCAAGTTCCTGCTGCGTATACAGATCCGCTTTGTTCAAGGCGACAACCACCGGCCTGCCCTGCCCCAGCAACGTTCGCAGCGCCTGAAGTTCACTGTCGGTGATGTCACTGTCCAGTACGAAGACCACGAGATCCGCTCGATTGGCGACTTCCTTCGCCATGTCTTCGCGAGCTTCGCCGCCGGCTTCGTCCAGTCCCGGTGTGTCGATCAGAAAAACGCCAGCCGCTTCGATTTCCGACCACTCATGCATCGACGTTTTCCTAGTCTCGCCATGCAACGGACTAACGGCGAATTTCTCTTCGCCGATCAGCGTATTCAGGAGTGAAGATTTGCCGGTGCTGACGCGGCCGAACACGGCAATGTGCAGATGACCATGCTGCAGCTTGTCGAGCATAGCCTGCACGGCTTCGTAGTCGTGCGCGAGGGAATCGCGAATGCCGGGCGGCAACCTTGAATCATCGATCAGATCGCGCAGGCTTTCGCGTGCCAGGTTCAGATGAGCGGCGCCGGCGTCGTAACCTTCGTCAGTCTTTTCCTTTGTCCCGATCCAGGGCCATCCTGGCAACCTGTCGAACACCCGCTTCAATATGCTCACTGATTCCGTCCTCAAATTCCTTTGCGGCTGTTTCGGGGTCCAGTTGACCGTGCGCTGTCAATGTCAGTACCAGGCTTCTGCCCAGTGCATCGAAGATCAGCCCATAGGCTACAGCATGCACGACGCCGCCGGCGACCGTACCGATGCCGGGAAACGCCTTGAGCCCGTTGCCGGCAACGGCCAGGCTCAGTGGCAACGCCTTGCCCGCGCGGCTCTGGCTCAGGTTCAGAAATTCCTCGATATCCAGGTCGCGCAGCGCAGCGCCGAACAGGCGGCACAGCTCACGGGTCATCGCTGTGCCAATGAATCCCTGGATAATAATGTCGGTTCCCGGACTGACTGCGGCCAACGCACCAATCACTGCCTTGCGGGTCGAGCTGCGGATTATCTGCGTGGCGCGCTGCTGGCGATACTCGATTTCTGCTTCCTTGAGCTTGGCGGCCGCCAGCCTGAACACCGCCCGGTCGCGACGCACATCGAGCGAATCAATATCGTCCTCGAGAAGCCGATTGACAGCAACCACCAGTACACTGATATCTGCCGGTCGTGTACGCCGAACTATTTCTTCCGATCCGTCTGGCTGACGCTGCACGGCGTCAATCTCACCGCCAGCAGATACGGCGACGACCTGGTCGTTCGAAAACTCGCTACCCAGATCGCCGAGGTGGTCCAGCAGGCGCTCCAGCAGCATCGATTGTTCCTCGCTTGAGTAGCGATCCGACTTGTTCATGACGAGGATGAGCGGCTTTTCCAGTGCCAGCAGCCGCTGCACGGCAAGGCTTTCGGTACGCGTCAGATCACCGTCGCAAATGAAAAGGACAACCTGTGAGCGCAATGCCTCTTCCTCGGCAACCTTGTCGAGGCCGGCTTCCAGCCCGCCACTGCCCGGCACATCGGTTAGCAGGATTTGCCTGCCTTTATTGTCACGCCAGCGATAGTGACGAATATCGATGGTTGAACCGCCGACCGCACTGATTGCGACGTCAGCGTCCGGAATCAGCGCCTTGATCAGGGAACTCTTGCCGGTGCTGATCTCGCCGAAAAAACAGAGATGCACGGAACCGCTTTCCTGGCGTGATGCAAGCTCCTGCAATTCAGCCCGGGCTTCCTCGACGCCGACGCCGGATTTCTCTGCCTCGCGAAGCCGTTTTTTGATGTCAGCCTGCCGCAAAGGCTGAGACGATGATCTGGACTCCGGGATCCTGCGTTTGACAACGAGGCGCATAACCAGCCAGATCGCGGCGAGCAACAATCCGGCCAGCGCGGCAAAATATCCATACAACAGGAATCGCGGCCCTTGCACCAGCCGGTCCCAAACGTTGAGGGCGGATTCGGTCACGAACAGCAATGCAGCGATCGCGATGACGAAAACGAGCAGTATCAGCAGAGCGACCGCGAGCCTGATAAACCGATCCAGCTTCATAGTCAGGAAGACTGCCCGGGATTGTTTTTGTTTGCAAAGAACAGACAAGACGCCTTTCTTGCCTGGCGGGTTCTTGGGATACTGGACGGCCCGTTTTCGAGACCATGCGATGTCCACCAGTGCCCGGCCAATTTAGTAATAACTCATTGATTTTACTTGCTGTTATAGCTTTTTCGGCAGGTATTTCCGGTGGCTGCACGCATTCCGCGATATCGCCGGAGGCCGTGCAAGTTGGCATGCCGGCCGGATGGGTCCGTGGCGGCGACTCCGGAGCCGTTGATATCAACTGGCTTGAGAGCTTCGACGACCCGCAACTGACCAGCCTCGTGAGTGAGGCAATCACGAATAACTACCTGTTGGAACAGGAGCGCGTGCGGCTTTACCAGGCCGAGCGAACGGTGATTATCGTCCGTGCAAACCGCTTTCCCGATCTCGATGTTTCACTTGACGGATCGCGCCGCGGATTCACTGATACATCCGGGCAACGAGCCACAGTGGAATCATTCGGTGCCGATATCGGCGCTCGCTGGGAAGTCGACCTGTGGGGCCGTCTTAGTAAACAACAACAGGCCGCACAACTTGCACTTGGTGCACAGCAGGCAAGATTCGAATCCGTGCAAAGAGATCTTGCCGCGGCTACCACCGGCGCGTATTTCGGTGTTATGGAGGCAAACCAGCTACTAGCTGTTGCCAGGCGCCGGCTCGACAACGCAATCGAGAGCCATGACATTGTAGCGAGCGGCTACCGCCAGGGACTGAACGACGCGCTGGATCTCTACCTTGCCCGTAACCAGGTGGAGCGACAGAAAGCAAATTACGCGCAGCAGGAACAGACGCTCAAGGAGACAATCGCCGATCTGCAATTGTCACTCGCTCGTTACCCGGACGGGCACATGGAAATGCCGGGCGTGCTACCGGTAATGACAGAACCGATTCCCTCCGGTCTTCCATCAGAACTGCTCACCCGGCGCACCGACCTGCAGGAGGCCTGGCTCAATCTTCTTGCCGCGGATGCTGATCTCGCGGCAGCACATAAAGCACGATTTCCGAGCTTGACGCTCGTGGGCAGTGCCGGGGTAACCTCAGTTGCGTTTGCCGAGTTGCTTGACAGCGACCTCAGCGTCTGGTCGATCGCGGGCGGCGTAACTCAGCCGCTTTTCAACGCCGGCCGGCTCGAAGCATTCGAAGAACAGGCGGCCGCGCAGGTACGCCAGGCGGAACAGCAGTATCTCGACCTGGTGTTCCGCGCCTTCGCGGAGGTGGAGAACGCGATCTCACGTTCCGTTTCATTGAGAGAGCGCTATGAGTCATTCCTGGATGCGGATTCCAATTCCGGGGCCGCGCTGGAACTGGCGCTTGAACAATACCAGCGGGGGCTGGTCCCATACACAACCGTTCTCGAATCGCAGCGCCAGGCATTCGACGCCGAGTCGACTGTTGTTCAACTCAGGAACCTGCTGTTGCAAAATCGAATATCCCTGTACCTTGCATTAGGCGGCGAGTTCGCGACCAAATACTAAAAATGGATATCAAGAACAGGAAACTGATACCGATTGCCATCTTCGGCGGACTACTGCTTATTGCCGTGATTATCAGGATGAACCCGCCCGAGGCGCCGCAGCGGCCGGTATTTTCGGGTCCTGTAATGACCGTAGAAACCCGGGTCGTGGCAGAGACCAACTATCTGATCGTGCTGGAAAGTTACGGCACGGTACAGCCTCGAACGCGCAGCATCCTGGTGGCGCAAGTTGGCGGACAAATTGTATCGGTCAATCCCAATGTTCGGGATGGGGGCTTCTTTGAGGAAGGTGACGTTCTCGCGAATATCGATGCACGCGACTACGAAGCTGACGTTCGTATCGCCGGTGCATCGTTGATGGATGCGCGGCAGACTCTTGCAGAGGCAGAAGCGAGAACCAACCAGGCGCAGGAGGACTGGGCTCGACTGGGAAACACTGGCGAGGCGCCGGACCTCGTGCGGCGCATTCCCCAGCTCAAAGCGGCGCAAGCAAGAATAATTTCAGCGGAGTCAACATTGCAAAAGGCGGAGCTCGACCTCGAGCGCACCAACATCGTTGCACCATTTGCCGGGCGGATTCTGCGCAAGCTGGTCGACCTCGGCCAGGTTGTATCGCCTAATACACAACTCGCCGAGATTTACGCGACGGACGTCGTCGAAATTCGTCTGCCACTTAGAAACCGGGACCTGTCGTTCATAGACTTGCCCGAGTCTTACCGTTACACAGGCGTGACCCGCAAGAGCGGGGGCCGGGTCGAAATCCGTTCGCAGCTGGGTGGAGAAGAGTCCTGGGAGGCGATGCTGGTCCGTACCGAGGGCGCGATCGATGAAATCGCTCGTCAATTGCATGTTATCGCGCAGATCGATGACCCCTACGGACGCGACCACGAATATCACGTGCCGCTCAAGATCGGTCAGTATGTAACGGCAAGGCTGGAAGGCAAGACGCTTCCCCATGCATTGGTGATACCGAATAACACGATTTACCAAGGGGCCTACGTGTACATCGTCGAAGACGGGATCCTGCAACGGCGTGATATAGAGATCGCGTGGCAAAACGACGATGAAGCCGTAATCGGCGCAGGCCTGGAACCAGGCGATCTACTGGTAACGACGTCGCTCGGCCAGGTGACATCGGGCATCAGGGTTACAGTCGCCGCTGAAGCAGGTGAGCGGCGCATGGGCCGTAACCAGCTGGAAATCAGGAAATGATTTCCTGGTTTGCAAGAAATTCAGTTGCTGCCAACTTGCTCATGGTCATAATCATGATCGGCGGCTTCCTGGCGTTGCGTGACGGCATTCGGCTCGAAATCTTTCCGTTCTCGGATCCGGATACCGTTTCCGTATCGGTACCGCTGCGCGGAGCAACTCCCGAAGATGTCGAACTCGGCGTCGCTATCAGAATCGAGGAGGCCGTTCAGGATCTGGAAGGTATCGACAAGATCACTTCGCGATCGGTCGAGGGCGGCACACGCGTTTCCATCGAAATCGACTCAGATTATGACCCGCGGGAATTACTGGATGACATAAAAAGCCGGGTCGACTCGATCAATACATTTCCGGCAGATACAGAAAAACCGATTATCAGCCTGAGTACCCGTTTCTTTCCGGTCATCAGTGTCGCCGTTGCCGGCGACTATAGTGAAGATGAGATTCGGATCTTTGCAGAACGGGTTCGCGATGACCTGCTGCGAGTGGACGGAATTACGCAGGTCAACCTGAGTTCTGTACGCCGCTACGAAATCGCCATTGAAGCCTCACCGGATCGGCTACGGGAATTTGAGGTTTCGCTTGAGGACATTTCCCGTGCGATTCGCGGCAACTCTCTCGATATATCTGCAGGAAACGTAAGGACAGAAGGCGGCGATGTATTGATCCGATCCAAAGGCCAGGCATATCGGCGTGCGGATTTCGAATCAATTGTCGTCAAGACGAATCCTGACGGGAGTATCGTCAGGGTTAGTGACATCGCCAAAGTCCTGGACGGCTTCGAAGAAGACTCACTACGCACACGCTTTAACGGAAAATTCGCCGCGTTTGTCGACGTTGCGCGCGTAGGCAATCAGAGTGTGATAGAGATATCCGCCAAGGTAAAGGCGTACATCGAGTCCAGACAAGGCACACTGCCAGTGGGCATGGAACTCTCCTATTGGGACGACGATTCTCAAAGACTCGGGGACCGCCTCGGCATCATGACCCGTAGCGCAATCCAGGGCAGCATCCTGGTCATCCTTCTGTTATCCCTGTTCCTGCGCCCTGCAATCGCATTTTGGGTATTTCTGGGAATTCCGATCAGTTTCCTCGGGTCATTCATCATCCTGTATTTATTCGGCATCAGCCTGAACCTGATGAGCGCGTTCGGCTTCATCATCGTGCTTGGCATTGTCGTGGACGATGCGATCGTCACCGGGGAAAATATCTATGCGCATATGCGCAGAGGCGATACTGGCTTGTCCGCCGCGATTCATGGGACCAAGGAGGTCGCCATACCGGTAACCTTCGGAATACTGACGACGATTGCGGCGTTTATGCCACTGGCCTTTATAGAAGGTCGCATGGGACAGATTTTCGCGCCCATCCCTGCCGTTGTGATTCCGGTACTCATGTTTTCACTCATCGAGTCAAAGCTGATTCTTCCGGCACATCTGAAACATATCCAGCTACACGAGCATGACCACGAAGCAACCGGGTTTCAGGCGTGGCAAAGCCGATTCGCAGACGGCTTCGAGAAAAACATTCTCAGGTATTACGAACCAGCGCTGAAGTTCTGTTTGCGTAACCGCTATTCGACAGTCGCGGCATTCTCCGGGGTTCTGATTGTCCTCATCATGCTGATCGCGAGCGGCTGGACTCGCTTCGTCATGTTCGAGCGCCTGGCCGGAGAAACGGCAACTGCATCACTTACTATGCCGGTGGGTACGCCCTTTGAGGTAACGAGTCGCCACGCTGAAAAACTGGTGGCAGCGGCGAACCAGCTCCAGGAAAAATATACCGACCCGGAAACCGGCAAAAGCATGATCGTCAATATTCTGTCGAGCGTGGGCTCCGCGGGCCGCAGTAATGGATCACACCTTGCACGCGTACAGATGGAAACGGTGCCGCGACAATACCGTACGATCGATTTTTCCGTAACAGAAATGAACAACGAATGGCGACGCCTGACCGGACCGATTCCCGGTGCAGAAAGCATCAATTTCCGTGCCTCATTCTTCCGTGCTGGTGATCCAATAAACTTCCAGTTCAGTGGAAATTCGCTTGAGACCCTTAATGCAGTCGGTGAAGAAGTGAAGAAACACCTGGCCACTTACCCGGGCGTTTTCGAGATTGCCGACAGCCTGTCGGACGGCAAGGAAGAACTGCAAATTGAATTGAGCCCGCAAGGCTACCTGGTTGGACTTACGCGAAACGAGATCGTGAACCAGGTCGGTCAGGCATTCAAGGGGTTACAGGCACAACGCATCCAGCGCGGGCGCGACGACATTCGTGTGCTGGTGCGTTTCCCGATCAGTGAGCGACGAACCATTGCCTCCTTGAACGAAATGCTGATCGCCGCACCGAACGGACGCCTGATTCCCCTTGCCAATGTGGCCACCATCAAGCCGGGCCGCGGTCCGTCGCAGATTACCCGTATTGACGGCTATCGCGTGCTCAACGTCACGGCCGACGTCGACAAGGAAAATACGAACATGGTTGTGCTGCTTGCTGATCTGCGGAATTACGTCGACACACTATTGGCTAAATATCCGTCAATCTCATACATAATGGAAGGCGAGCAGGCACGGCAGGCGGAAACATTCGGTAGTTTGCAGTTCGGTATTGTCATTGTGTTGTTTGCGATTTATTGCATGCTGGCACTGCCGCTGAAGTCCTATGTACAACCGGTATTGGTCATGTCGGTGATCCCGTTCGGCATCATCGGTGCGATCATCGGGCACTGGATTATGGGCATAACGCTGACGATTCTTAGCATACTCGGCCTGATGGCCCTGACCGGGGTTGTAATCAACGACAGCCTCATCCTCGTCGACTTTATCAATCAGCGTCATCGCAATGCCGGCGAGGATCTGTTGTCTGCTGTCGAACGTGCTGGCGTTGTCAGGTTCCGCCCGGTACTGCTGACATCGCTTACCACTTTCTTTGGACTATTGCCGTTGCTGATGGATCAGTCGTCGTCGGCTCAGTTTCTGGTGCCGATGGCAGTTTCGCTCGGCTTCGGCATCCTGTTTGCCACGATGATCACATTGATCCTGATACCGACCAACATCATGATTGCCGATGATATCGCTCAGTATTTCAAGTCGAAAATAAGCGAAATCCGTGGCGCAATAACCACCGACTAACGCCGAATTAATTTCGACTGCCGATGAAAGCAATTGAAATGGCGGCAACGAACGGCAGGATGCGCTCGGCAAAGTCGCCAGGCATGTCCGGCAACCAGGAGATGGCGACCGTCAGGCCGAATCCCGTCAGCATGGCGATGAGCGTGCTGCGTTCCGAGACGGACCGGCCAAGCAGGCGCATGATCAGGATCGGCCCGAATGCCGAACCCGCCGCAGACCATGCGAACAATACGCGGGAGAAAATATCCGCCTGCCAGACCAGCGCGAGGATTGTCGCCAGCATCAGAACGACGACGAACGTGGTTCGGGTGCCGGTTAGCCCGGCGCTTGCTCGCGGTGATTCGAGGTGCCAGTCGTAAGAAATCGCAGACGACGCGACCAGCAATTGACTGTCCGCCGTTGACATGATCGCGGACAAAACTGCCGCAAGCATCACACCGGCAATCACCGGCGGCAACAAAATACCGGCGGCTCTGAAGAGTACCTGCTCCGCATCACCCAGATCCGGGAACAACAGCCGTGCACTGAGGCCCAACAACAACATGCCGGAATAAACGAGTACCGCCCAGGTCAGCGCAATGATGCGACCCTGACTGAGGCTTTTTTCATCTTTCAATGCCATGAAACGGTTCACGACATGTGGCTGACCTGGATAACCGATACCGATGCCGAAAAGTCCGAGTACAAAGAACAGGCTCGTGAATCCGCCGAGCGCGCCGTTACCGATGGGGGATCCGGTGTTGCCGAGCTCCGCCAGGCCACCGATCAACGGGCCGAATCCTCCAACCGCGATCAACGCTGATGCCGGCAGCACGATCGCGGCCACAACCATCAGCAGCCCCTGGAGTGTATCGGTCACACTCACCGCCCAGAAGCCTCCCAGCATCGTATACGCAAGCACGATGCCGGCGCCAACGAGAATGCTGGTCTGTTTCGAAAGGCCGAATACGGACTCGAAGGCCTTGCCTGCCGCCTCGAATTGAGACGCAATATAAAAGGAAAAGCAGAAAACGATGATGAGTGCCGCCGCTCGAAGAATGAGCTGCCGCATTTCGCCAATGTTCGCCGGCGCAATGACTTCACTCAGCGTAACAGCACCCTCTTCTTTTGCGAGGCGCTGCAATCGCGGCGCAACCCACGCCCAGTTCAGGACAAAACCACCGACTGTAGCCGGGAACAACCACAGTGCGGGCAGGCCCCAAGCATATGCAGCACCGCTGACACCCAGCAATGTCCACGCCGATGAAGAACTGGCGGATGCGCTAATTGCTGCGACCCATGGTCCGAGGCCGCGGCCCGCGAGAAAAAAATCTTCAACGTTCTCGTTACGTCGCCGCGCCCAAAGTCCAACGCCGATCAATATGCCGTTGTAGATGACCAGCGTGACGAGTACGGCTCCGGTGTTATCCATCGTTAAGCGTTCTTATTCGGATCCCTGGAGACGATTATACTTGCGCAACGCAGACCTAAGTGCTTCGTGATCAATTGCCTCGATAGTCCTGCCCTCGAAGCCGGTCATCGTCCGTGCCGCAACCAGCGCGTTGACGATAGCTTCTTCCGTCGCGAGGACAGCACCCGAAAACACCGGCGTCACGTGTTCATTGCCGAGCATCCTGACCGACAGGTTTGTCCCCGCCCGCAGTTCCTGCGGATTTGCCGTCGAGAATGCGATGAATATATCGCCGGAACCGTTGCTCGCCATACCTCCGACACGAGCTATCCCTAAGCCGGCGCGGGTGGCAACGCGCTTCAGCTGATGCGGCAGGAGTGGCGCATCGGTGGCAATGACGACAATGATCGAACCCATTTCGTCGTCCATCGGCGGCCTGATATCGGCAACCTTCGCAACCGGTATCTCCCTGCCCACCGGTGCGCCGGCGATCTGCAGAATATCCCGCCAGCCGTAATTCGCCTGCACCAGTACGCCGACTGTGAATTCGCCATCTACCGTTGCAACGACACGGGATGCTGTGCCGATGCCGCATTTGAACTGGTAGCAGACCATGCCGGTACCGCCGCCGACATTGCCCTCCGCGACCGGGCCGGATTTCGCTGTTTCGATGGCTTCAACAACGTGTTCCGGCCTGACATGGAAGCCGTCCTCGTCATTGAGCCGTCCGCCCCAGGTTTCCGCCACCACAGGATCGGACCAGGCGTAACCCGTCACGTCGCGGTCGGCATGATTGACCCGCCACTTTATGGTTTCCTCGAATACCATGCCGACACTTTGCGTAGTCGTGATCATCACCGGGCCTTCGAGAAAGCCGGACGCTTCCACCCAGATCGTACCGGTCATTTCGCCGGCGCCGTTCAGCACGGCGGTCCCGCCGAAAACCGGCAGCATTATCGACTCTTTGCCTCGCGGCAGAATCGCGGTGACGCCGGTGCGCGCAGCGCTGCCATTCTCGTAGTCCTCGATAACCGTGGAATGGCCGACTGTTACTCCTGAAACGTCGGTAATCGCGTTCAGCGGTCCCGGCGTACCGTCGAAAGGAATGCCGAGGTCACGTGCCCGCGGCGCGTCGTCCGCAATAACAGCGATGGGCAACCAACATATTAGAAGGAGAAAATTTCTCAATTATCGTGGCCGTGTTCGGTCGTCAGCGGGCTCAGGTATTTCGGATCGGTGATGCCCTTCTTGCGCATCGCGATACCGGTCAGGCATTCCGCGAGAATTCGATTGGCGTTCTGTGCCGATGTATAGCCGGGATCTACCAGCGGATTCAGTTCAACGAGTTCGAATCCGACAATTTGTTTTGCTGCACAAAGCCCGCGA
>Ga0114950_10003049_pt1 | contig 12932 bp, 10 predicted proteins | sample N075metaG_FD_83503 | JGI IMG/M metagenome (GOLD analysis project Ga0114950, IMG submission 83503) | Deep subsurface microbial communities from Kermadec Trench to uncover new lineages of life (NeLLi) - N075 metaG | ecosystem: Environmental > Aquatic > Marine > Ocean trench > Sediment | place...
AGACGTAGGCATACTCGAGCATGTGTCCACCGAGCAGATGGTCCAGCTGATGCGGGTCCATCTCCTCACTATGCGAAGCAAGGTCATTGAAGCTCATCAAGCTGGTTGGGGGTGCCTTGAGGTGTATTTCCAAGCCATTGGCGCACACGTGGGACAACGAGAAGAGCTGAAACTCGTCGGTCGAGGTCTTCTCGTAGTCTTCGAATACCGATACAAGCGCCTCGGAACAGGCTGTGATGATGCTGAGTTCCCTAGCGGTCGGGTCCCTGGGGAAGCCGCTGTCGTCCCGATACTCTACTATCGGATAGGCCGAGGCGGCAGCCACCGGCCAGTGATGCCGGTGGGCTTCCCGGCGCTTGGCAGAGGGCAGGTTCGCGCCGAGTTCATAGTTCAGCGAAATGAACTTGCAGCCGATATCGACCGATTCGGTTCCCTCGTCCAGCGCATGAGAAAACTCGACCATGCGTTCGTAGTCGTAGAGTGAGGCAAACAGGATAAACCCAAGGCTCTCTCCCAACGAGCCGATTATTGATAGACATGCCCCGTGTACGTCGAGTACTGGAATGTCCACTTCGATGAGTTGCTGATCGAAGACATATTGCCAAGGTGCGATCCGGAACAAGGCGGCAGCCGCTTTGAACAAGGCCTCCATGGAATCGGCCGAAAGGGTACCGTTCGCGAGAAACGACGTTTGCTCCTCACCCTGCGCCATCGACGAAATCAGGTCGTCGACCACGGCATCGAGCTCTCTTGTCTGCCCGAGGACCACCTGGTGATTTGGCAGTAGCTTGTCGATTTCAGCAGCCCACAACGCATCGTTCACTCGCAGCCGATGAGGTCTAATTCCCGATTCCGGCTTACGCAGCGTCTGCCTCAGGGCGTCTGTCACCGCGGGCAGGTCCTCGATGTGTTCGTGAATTTCAACGTATACCACGAGCTGACTGGGAAGCTCGATCCAGAGTTCTATCAAGGGGTGAAACGGTGGATCTTCGTCGATGTAAAAAGGTGCGAGAAACCGACCGCCCACCCACTCGATGGTTCGGGGTCGTTTGCTTATCTTCGAAATCTTACGCTTCGATCGTTTGTTCTTCGATGACTTCTTCTTGGCTGTTTTGTGCTTCTTCACGAATGGTTGCCGGCGTCCCTGGCACTCAGCCTACACCAACCTCGAAGGCATTGAGTATCTTGGCGTGGAACGGCGATCTTTTTCGCGGGACATGGAGGTTCTGGTCAACAATGCTTCACGGAAGTTTTTTACCCTGACCCCAAAACATATTCACTCGTTAAAAGACGCTTCCGCGGAAGCGTCTTTCCTGCGCTGACGGGAGTCGTATTCACTGACCAGCTTGCGTTCCTCGTCAGGGTCTTGGAACATGGCCGCCCTTCGAACCCAGTCGCAATAGAGGTCGATTTGAGTAACTTCGCCCCCAGGTACAGCGTGCTTGTGCTGCTATTAGGACTGAGCGCCCAGGCGGTTGCCGCTAATGCGCCCAGCCAGGCGACGCACGGCATGGTGGTGTCCCAGAGCGCCATCGCCTCACAGATCGGGGTGGATGTGCTCACCGAAGGTGGCAGTGCGGTGGATGCCGCCGTCGCTACCGCGTTTGCAATGGCCGTGACCCATCCGAGTGCTGGAAATATCGGTGGGGGTGGTTTTCTCATCTATCGACCGGCGAGTGGCGAGGCGGTCGCATACGACTTCCGCGAAGTTGCGCCAACGGGATCACATCCTGAGATGTGGCTCGATGAGGGGGAGTACAGCTTTCAACGCCATCATATGAGTCACATGGCGGTTGGTGTTCCGGGTACGGTCAGCGGCTTATACCTCGCCTGGCGTGACGCCGGCAGGTTGCCCTGGAAACGGCTGTTGCAACCCGCGATCAATCTCGCGGAAAACGGATTCACGGTGAGTCACGGGCTCTCCCGGTCGTTGCAACGTGGGATGCGGCGCATGGGCAAATATCCTGCGTCGGTCGCGCAATTTTCCAGAAACGGTGCGCCTTATGAGGCAGGGGAGGTACTCAAACAGGCGGATCTGGCGGCTTCACTCGAGCGCATTGCCGAGCATGGAGCCGACGGTTTCTACCAGGGCCGTACCGCAGAGCTCATCGTCGCGGAAATGCAAGCCAACGGTGGTCTCATCACCATGGAGGACTTGTCTGGTTACGCAGCCATGAAGCGATCGCCCATCGTCGGGAACTACCGGGGTTATGAAGTGATGTCCATGCCGCCGCCGAGTTCGGGCGGGATTGCGCTCGTTGAGATGCTCAACATTCTGGAAGGTTACGATCTCCGCGGGGAAGGATTCGGCTCTGCCAACACGTTGCACCGAATGACCGAAGCGATGCGCCGGGCTTATGCGGATCGAGCGCTCTATATCGGAGACCCTGAGTTCAACGAAGGTTTGCCCGTCACGCAACTTATTTCCAAGGCGTACGCTGACAAACTGCGCGGGACCATTCGCCTGGACGCGGCGTCCAAGTCTTCTCCCGACACCTTCACCTGGCCTGTCGAGAGTGCGGAAACGACCCATTTTTCGGTCGTCGATGCCGACCGTAACGCGGTTGCGCTGACCTACACGCTGGAATGGGGTTACGGCTCTGGCATCGTGGTGCCGGGGGCGGGTTTTCTGCTCAATAACGAGATGGGCGATTTCAATGCCGGGCCGGGTTTGACGAATCCCAACGGGCTGATCGGCACTCGTGCGAATCTCGCCGAGCCGGGCAAACGCATGCTGTCCAGCATGTCTCCGACGATCGTTGCGAAGGACGGCAAAGTGGTGATGGTAACGGGCAGTCCGGGCGGTCGCACCATCATCAATACGGTGATGCAAACGATTCTGAACGTCGTGGATCACGGCATGAATGCCCAGTCGGCGGTAGATGCGGGGCGCATCCACCACCAATGGCTACCCGATACGCTCTTTTACGAGCGGCACGGCTTCTCGCCGGATTCCCTGCGGCTCATGAAAAACCTCGGGCATCACCTCGAAGAGCGTCGGCGCCAGGGGGCGGCACAGGTCATCGTCGTAGGAGAGGACGGCATGTTACAGGGTGGTCTGGATGGCCGGGTGCCGGACGGGGGTGCTGTCGGTTACTGAGTCCCAAACCTCAGGGTTGGCGGTGCTTGGTCCAATAGGGTGTTTTCAGCACCTCCTTGTACAACTTGCCGGTCTGATGTCTGGGTAGTTCGGTGTGGAAGTCTATGGAGCGCGGACACTTGAGGTGAGCGAGTCTCTCCCGACAAAACGCGATGAGGGTCTCGGCGGCAACCTCCTCGCCTTCCACGAGTTGCACCGCCGCCTTCACCTCCTCGCCGAACTCCTCATGGGGAATGCCAAAAACGGCAACGTCCTGAACAGCGGGGTGGGTGACGAGAACATCCTCGATTTCCCGCGGATAGATGTTCACGCCGCCGGAAATGATCATGTGTGAGGCGCGATCGGTCAGGTATAGATAACCGGCGTCGTCCAGGTAGCCGATGTCGCCAAGGGTCGACCAGCCACGGTGATTGTAAGCTGCGGCGGTTTTTTCGGGATCTTGGTAATACTCGAACTCCACGCCGCCGGAGAAGTAGACCGCGCCGGTTTCGCCACATTTAAGTTCCTCGCCAGCGTCGTTGGTGATGTGCAGCTTCCCGAGGATGGGTTTACCGACCGAGCCGGGATGTTCGAGCCACTCGGCCGGGGAGATGGCGGTCTGACCATTACCTTCGGTGCCTGAGTAGTATTCATAGAGTATGGGTCCCCACCAATCGAGCATCTGCCGTTTGATTTCAACTGGGCAGGGGGCAGCGGCGTGGATGGCAAAGCGATGGCTCGATAGATCGTGAATACGCCGATCGTCTTGCGGCAGCCGCAATAAACGAACGAACATGGTCGGTACCCATTGGCTGTGGGTAATCCGGTGTTTTTCGATCAGAGCCAGGCTTTGGGTTGCCTCGAATCGTTCCATGATCACGGAAGTCGCCCCGCAGCGGTGCATCATGGCGTTGTAACGAAGCGGTGCCGAGTGATAGAGCGGTGCCGTGGAGAGATACACCGCGGTGCTATCGATTTCATGGAGGCTTAAGCGTCTGGTAAATAGCTCGGGAACACGGCCCAGGGGTCCGCCAGGATGTGCCGCCCGCACCCCCTTGGGATGACCGGTGGTGCCGGAAGAGTACAACATCTCGGCACCTTCGCAGGCGTCTTTGATCAGGTCCTCGGACTCGGATGAGATGGCACGGAGCCAGGTTTCGATCGACAGGCGCTGCGACTGCGGGGCGGAAGTGGTTTTGCCTGCCTGGGTGTCTGAGGTTACCAGGAGCTTGGCGTCGCAGTCGTTGAGGATGTGTTCGACTTCAGCCGTTTGGAATTGGGTGCTGATGGGCGTGTAGTAGAGGCCGGCTGTTTGTGCGGCCCAATACAGTGCCAGCGTATCCGGATGGTTTTCGGCGAGTACTACGATGCCGTCGCCCGTTTGCAGGCCAAGCTTGCGGAGTAATTGGGCCCCCTTGAGCAGGTTGACGCCGAGTTCTTGATAAGTTGTTACGTGCTCGTTGAAAATCCAGGCGGGTTTGTCAGGCGAAAGCTCGGCGTGATAAAGCGGATGGCTTGGGGGCAGCGGCGTTACGATTTTCCTTTGTCTCGAGGCATGGGGACCGGAAACGGGGTGATGTTCTCGCCCTTATTGTCGGTAACCTTGGCAATACCTTCCTTCTCCACCTCGTCGATGCGAATCACCGCGTGCATGGGGATGAAACTGCGTTGCACGCCTTCGAATTCGGACCGCAGCTTGTCTTCACCCGGATCGATCACCATCTGGGACTTATTGCCGAAGATGTAATCTTCAACCTCGATGAAGCCGTACAGGTCGCTAGAATAAATATTGTGGGCATACACCTCGTAGACGTGGCCCTGATTGTGGAAGAGCAGCTTGTAAATATGTGTTTGCTTGTCTTTCATCTAGGACTGCCTGATGGTTTAGAATCCATATATAGGCCTGTATGTAAAAATTTCAAGCGCATATAATGCCGCCCCCACGATGCTGAGACCTTTATTGTGCATCAATTCCGCCCATAACTTGGAACCAGAGCTGATCGCTAACGGAGATTCTAACCGGTGACTCGAAAGCTTTACATCAAAACCCACGGCTGCCAGATGAATGAGTACGATTCTTCGCGTATGGCGGATCTGCTCGAGGTCAGCCATGGATTCGAGCGGGTCGATACGGCGGAAGAGGCGGATCTGATACTGCTCAACACCTGTTCCATCCGCGAGAAAGCACAGGAAAAGGTGTTTCATCAGCTGGGCCGCTGGAAACCCCTCAAAGAGAAGAATTCGAAATTGTTGATTGCGGTGGGCGGATGTGTGGCAAGCCAGGAGGGGGCTGCCATTCACCGTCGGGCGCCTTTTGTGGATATCGTGTTTGGCCCCCAGACCCTGCACCGACTGCCAGAAATGGTTGATGCGGCGGCGGGCGGTTCGCGTCGTTTGGTTGATGTGAGTTTCCCGGAGATCGAGAAGTTTGATCGTCTGCCGGAACCCCGTGCCGAAGGACCCACCGCATTCGTATCGGTGATGGAAGGCTGTAGTAAATATTGCAGTTTCTGCGTGGTTCCCTACACCCGTGGAGAGGAGGTCAGCCGGCCGGTCGCCGGGGTCATGCGCGAAATTGTAGGGCTCGCGAAACAGGGCGTGCGTGAGATCAATTTGCTTGGCCAGACCGTAAATGCTTATCGTGGCGCGATCGATGACGATTACGCCGATCTCGCTGAGCTGATCTACTACGTCGCGGAAATCGAGGGGATCGATCGAATTCGCTTCACGACCTCGCATCCGATGGAATTCAGCGATTCACTGATCCGCGCGTATGCCGAAGTGCCGGAACTCGTCAATCACCTGCACCTCCCCGTGCAGTCAGGCTCCGACAAAATACTTGCGGCCATGAAGCGTGGTCATACGGTACTCGAGTACAAAGAGCGCATTAACAAGCTGCGCGAAGTGCGACCCGACATCAGTCTCTCCTCGGATTTCATCGTTGGCTTTCCAGGGGAAAGTGATGAGGATTTTTCTGCCACCATGGCGCTCATCGAAGAAATCGGCTTTGATCTGTCCTTCAGCTTCATCTACAGCGCACGCCCCGGTACGCCAGCCGCAGATCTTCCGGATGACACGCTCAATACCGTCAAGAAACACCGCCTGGCGATTCTCCAGGGCCAGATCCGCCGGCAAGCCGAATCGTATGCCGCCAACATGGTCGATACCACCCAGTCCGTCCTCGTCACCGGGCACTCCAAAAAAGACCCGGGACAACTGCAGGGCCGGACCGAAAATAACCGCGTCGTCAACTTTGCAAGCCCCGATTCGTCCCTCATCGGCGGCTTCAGCGACGTTGTCGTCACAGAAGCGCTGCCTAACTCCATGCGCGGCGTTCTGGCTTAAAATGGGGCGGGCTTAAACTGGGCTTAAACTGGGGTCAGGGTAAAGGGTCAGAGTAAAAGGTCAGGCTAACAGCCTGACCTTTTACCCTGACCCCAACCTTCGCTTTGCCCTGATCCCATTGACACTCACCTCAGCTTCTCTATCCTAGGGTTCCGATGAGTTCACTTGGAAAGACTTGAGCGAAGAGCAATCTCGAGTGGTCGCCCTGATGACCACTAATGTTACCCTCGAACCCAACGACACCCGCCGCTTGGCAGCCCTGTGCGGCCCGTTCGACCAGAACTTGAAACACCTCGAGAAACGCATCGGTGTGCAACTGCGCAGCCGTGGCAACCTGTTTCAGATCCGCGGACCTGAACAGCGGGTCAAAATCGCCGGTGCGGTGCTTTCCCAGTTGTATCGGGAGACGAACGCGCGCGACGCCCTCGAACCGGATCTCGTCCACCTGTTCCTGCAGGAATCTGGCGTTGATGAGTTGCTCATCGCGCAGGAAAAGGAACGGGCCGGTCAAGCGGTCGAACCGGGTGTGGTGATACGCACAACACGTAAGACCATCAAGCCCCGGGGTGGCAACCAGGCGAGTTATGTCGAAGCCATTCATACCCACGACATCAGCTTTGGCATCGGCCCCGCGGGTACCGGGAAAACCTATCTTGCGGTCGCGTGTGCGGTGGAAGCACTGGACAGTCAGCGGATCGATCGCATCCTGCTGGTGCGACCGGCCGTCGAAGCCGGTGAAAAGCTCGGTTTCCTGCCGGGTGATATAGCTCAGAAAATCGATCCGTATCTCCGGCCGCTATACGACGCGTTGTACGAGATGATGGGTGTGGAGCGGGTAAACAAGAGCATCGAGCGCAACATCATCGAGGTTGCCCCGCTTGCCTACATGCGCGGACGGACACTCAACAATGCCTTCATCATTCTCGATGAGAGTCAGAACACCACCGTGACCCAGATGATGATGTTCCTTACCCGGATAGGCTTCGGCTCGACGGCCGTGATCACCGGAGACATCACCCAGATCGATCTACCCCGGGGGCAGAATTCAGGGCTCATCAACGTTCGAAATGTATTGCGTGGCATGGAAGGGATCAGCTTCACTCACTTCAGATCCAAGGATGTGGTGCGCCATCGGTTGGTAAAGAAAATCGTCGATGCGTACGCCGAGTACAGCGAACCCAGCGCAAGCGCAGACAGCGACCGTGATGCCGGTTGAGGTCCAGGTGGCCTGTTGTAAAGAGGAGTTACCCACCGAACTTCAGCTGCAACAGTGGGCGGATGCTGCTTTACAGGTTGCGGGCGAAGGTTCGCTCTGCGTCAGGGTGGTGGATGCGGAGGAAGGCCAGGGCTTAAGTCATCGCTTCAGGGGTCTGGACAAACCTACGAACGTTCTCAGCTTCCCGGCAGAGGTGGAATTACCCGGTGAAAAGCTCTGGGGGGACGTGGTGATTTGTGCCCCGGTTGTGTTTGCGGAAGCCAATGATCAGGGTAAACGCTCCGACGATCACTTCGCACACATGGTAATCCATGGGGTGCTTCATCTTCTCGGGTTTGACCATGCGACACCGCAGTTGGCTGAGCAGATGGAGAGTCAGGAAAAACGGATTCTGGAACGGTTTGGCGTTGCCGATCCTTACGGAGAGATATGAGCGAGGGGTCCACCACGAGTCGGGAACAACCACGCCGTTCCTTCAAGGATTGGCTGTCGGATCTGTTTCACGACGAACCTAGCGACCGCAGCGAGTTGATGGAGTCGTTGCGCGATGCTGCCGACCGGCAACTGATGGATGGCGAAGCGCTGAACATCATCTTCGGCGCCTTGCAGGTTTCCGACATGCAGGCTCGGGACATCATGATTCCCCGGACTCACCTCGTTTTCCTGCATGTGGACGACAAGCCCGTAGACCTTCTGCCGGTGATCATCGAATCGCAGCATTCGCGCTTTCCGGTGATTGGCGAGGACCTGGACGATGTCAAAGGGATCCTGCATGCGAAGGACCTGCTGCCACTCACGTTGCAGAAAGACTTCAGCAAATTTGATATCAAAGACATCATTCGGCCAGCCACGGTTGTGCCGGAAAGCAAACGGGTGAATGTGTTGCTGCAGGAATTTCGCAGGACACGCAATCACATGGCAGTCGTGGTGGATGAATACGGCCACGTCTCAGGGGCAGTGACCATCGAGGATGTTCTGGAGCAGATCGTCGGTGATATCGAGGACGAGCACGATGTCGATGACGAAAGCTTTGTCATGGAACTCGACGCTCACACCTACAACGTAAAAGCGACTACGCCAATCGAAGACTTCAACGAGTACTTCGACCTGGAACTCGATGAGAAAGAGTTCGACACGATTGGCGGTTTGGTCTTGAAAGCTTTCGGTCACTTACCCAAGCGGGGTGAAACCACTCAGATCGAGGATCTACAGTTTCGTGTTCTCAACGCGGATTCTCGCCGAGTGCGGTTGCTGCAAGTCAAACGGAAATGATGCGTTACCTGATAGCTGTTGTGTGCGGGGCTTTGTTGCCCCTTTCTTTTGCGCCTTTTTCACTTTGGCCGCTCGGCCTCGTCTCAGCGGCGGGCTGGTTTTACCTTCTCGAAAAACGCGCCACCAGCGGGCTCATGGAGGGTTGGCTGTTCGGCGTCGGCAAATACGGTGTTGGCGCATCGTGGATATATGTCAGCATTCACGTGTATGGCAATGCGCCGGTGGTGCTCGCGGTCTTTCTGGTTGCGTTGTTTGTTGCGGGCATGGCGCTATTCCCCATGCTGAATGCGTGGCTGTATCGGCGTTTGCGTGGCGCGTCCCTGCTCACGAATGCATGGCTGTTTACGGTGTTGTGGGTTGGGTTCGAGTGGTTGTTGATCTGGTTTCTCACTGGCTTTCCCTGGCTGCAGGCGGGTTATGCGCATCTGGATACACCGCTTGCCAATCTCGCACCGGTGGGCGGGGTGTTGCTGGTGAGCCTCGCAGCGGTTGCGAGTGCAAGTTTTGCCATCGCTGGCTATTACGCTGAGGATAAGCGACTGCCGCTCACGTTTGCGCTGCTTCCCTGGTTGATAGCTGGGGGTTTGAGCCCGTTCCAATGGGTAGACTCAAAGGGGGAGGATCGTGAAGCGGCGCTCGTACAGGGCAATATCGATCAGGCGGTGAAGTGGTTGCCGGAAAGTCGCGGACCCATTATCGACAAGTATTTGGCGTTGTCGGAACCGCATTGGGGTGTGGATCTCATGCTCTGGCCGGAAGCCGCCATTACGCTTTTCGAACATCAAGCAGCCGATGTGCTGGCGGAACTCGACGCACGTGGGCGGGCATCGGGCACCGCTGTGGTATTGGGACTACCTGGGCTCGAGCGTATGGCGGATGGAAAGCTCGCGTTTCGAAATCTGGCTCTCGGTGTCGGTGAGGCATCCGGGCGGTACGTGAAACAGCACCTGGTGCCTTTTGGCGAGTACATACCGCTGGAAAGGTGGCTGCGCGGCATCATAGAGGTTTTCGACTTGCCGCTGTCCAATTCAGAACCAGGCAGTCCTAAGCAACCGCTGATCGCTGTCAATGGAGCAATGGCTGCGATGGCGATCTGTTACGAGGTGATTTACCCCGAACTCGTGAGAGAGCAGGCGCGCCGCGCCGATCTGTTGTTGACCATATCCAACGACACCTGGTTCGGCGAGAGCATCGGGCCGATACAGCATATGGAGATGGCGCGGATGCGCGCGCTGGAGAACGGGCGGTGGTTGCTGCGAGGCACCAACAACGGAATCACGGCGATTGTCGATCATCGCGGTCGGGTGCGTCATCGGCTACCGCAGTTCAGTGCGGGCGTGCTGCGCGGCAGGTACCAATTGATGACCGGACAGACTCCCTTTGCGCGCTTTGGTCAGTTACCTGTACTGCTCCTTGGGCTGCTGAGCGTCGTTGCTTTTGTCTGGCGCCAATCGAAGAAACAGACCGCCCAGGGGTGAAATCAAAGGGATTACGTTAAGCAGGGACGGTCTTGATGGTATCCTTGCGCGCCTTTGATTCGAGTGTTTTAGGGAGATGAACGCAATATACGACCCGCAGGGCGTCGAGCGGGCGGCTCAAGCCTTGTGGCGCGAAGCGAAGAGCTTCGAAGTGCAGGCATCCGCAACTGCTGAGAAATTTTATTGCCTCGCCATGTTTCCGTATCCCAGTGGCCAACTGCACATGGGGCACGTGCGTACCTATACCCTCGGCGACGTCATCAACCGCTACCAACGGCTCAAGGGATTCAACGTCATGATGCCCATGGGTTGGGATGCCTTTGGTCTGCCCGCGGAAAACGCGGCGATAAAAAACCAGGTTCCACCGGCGAAGTGGACGCGCTCGAACATCGACTACATGCGTGGGCAGATGAAACAGCTTGGCTTTGGCATTGACTGGTCGCGTGAACTGGCCACCTGTGATCCGGACTATTACCAATGGGAACAATGGTTTTTCACCAAACTCTTCGAGAAAGGGATGGTCTATCGCAAAAGTGCGGTCGTGAACTGGGATCCGGTGGATCAGACGGTGCTTGCTAACGAACAGGTCGTGGACGGCAAGGGCTGGCGGAGCGGTGTGCCGGTGGAACGGCGTGAGATGGATCAGTGGTTCGTGAAGATCACCGCATATGCGGATGAGTTGCTCGATATGCTCGATGAATTACCGGGCTGGCCGGAGTCGGTCAAGAACATGCAGCGCAACTGGATTGGCAAGTCCAACGGCGTGGATATCGACTTTCCGGTCATTGACGGCGACGAAGTACTCACCGTTTATACCACCCGACCCGATACGTTGCTGGGTGCAACTTACGTGGCGGTTGCTCCGCAACATCCGCTTGCCGGGCGAGCGGCGGGGCTGAGCGTGGAAGTCGCGGAATTCATCGAGGTTTGTAAGAACACCAAAACCGCGGAAGCGGAAATGGCCACCATGGAGAAATCCGGCATTGAAACCGCGATTCGGGTGGAACATCCGCTCACCGGTGAGGCGCTACCGGTCTGGGTCGCTAATTTTGTGCTCATGGAGTATGGCTCTGGTGCGGTGATGTCCGTGCCTGCACACGATCAACGCGATTGGGAGTTTGCCACAAAGTACGGCATTTCCATCAGGCAGGTGATCGAACCTGTTGGGGATGAGCCATGCGACATCGGCAAGTCCGCCTTTACCGCCTACGGCAAACTCCTGGACTCCGGTGAATTTGACGGGCTGACCTCAGAGCTTGCGTTCGATGCGATTGCGGATGCGTTGGTTGCCAAAAATCGCGGTGAAAGGAAAACCAACTTCCGTTTGCGCGACTGGGGAGTCTCCAGACAGCGTTATTGGGGATGTCCGATTCCAATGATTCACTGCAAATCGTGTGGGATCGTTCCTGTACCCGATAAAGATCTTCCCGTCGTGTTACCCGAGGACGTCGACTACGAGGGGGTTCGTTCGCCGCTGCTCACCATGGAGAGCTTTCTCAATACACCCTGTCCGAAGTGCGGAATCGATGCCAGACGCGAAACGGATACCTTCGATACGTTCATGGAGTCGTCGTGGTACTACGCGCGGTTCGCCTGCCCCGATTCCAACAAGTCGATGTTGGATGAAAGAGTCAACGTCTGGGCTCCGATAGATCATTACGTGGGTGGAATCGAACACGCGATTCTCCACCTGTTGTATGCGCGTCTCTATTACAAGCTGCTGCGTGACGCTGGTCTGGTTGACTCCGACGAGCCGTTTAGCCGCCTGCTGATGCTTGGCATGGTGCTGCAGGATGGCAAGAAGATGTCGAAATCCGCGGGTGATGCGGGTGATCCTAAGCACCTGCTCGAGAGCTACGGTGCAGATGCCGTTCGCACGGCCATGATGTTTGCCGCTCCGCCGGATCAGTCTTTTGAATGGAACGATGCCGGTGTGGACGGTCAAGCCAGGTTTCTCCGCCGCTTGTGGAAACTTGTGCACGAACACGTCAGTGATGGATCGGTAGTCGAGCTGAAAAAAGGAGATCTGTCAGATGCCGCAAAGGAACTGCGCCACAAGACCTACTCGACGCTTGAACGCGCCGATGACGATTTTGGCCGCAGGGTACAGTTTAACACCGTAGTTTCAGGCGTGCATGAACTTGTCAACGCGATCTCCAGGTTAACGGCTGCAACCGATCAGGATCGTGCGGTCGTACGCGAAGCGTTGAAAGTTGCGATGCTCGTGCTTTCACCGATTGCCCCGCACATTACTCAGGCGCTCTGGACTGAGCTTGGCGAAACGGCGCTCCTGGTCGATTCGAGTTGGCCTGAAGTGGACACCGACGCGCTCGTTCGTGAGGCTGTCGAACTCATCGTTCAGGTCAATGGGAAGGTACGCGGCCGTATTGAAGTGAACGTGGATGCCGTTGACGAGGTCATACAGACGACGGCGCTGGGCAACGAAAACGTGGCACGTTTCATTCGAGACAAAACCGTGCGCAAGGTGATAATCGTATCTGGCAAGCTCGTCAACATCGTAGTTTCGTGAAACTCGTCGCAG
>Ga0114950_10003050_pt1 | contig 12927 bp, 11 predicted proteins | sample N075metaG_FD_83503 | JGI IMG/M metagenome (GOLD analysis project Ga0114950, IMG submission 83503) | Deep subsurface microbial communities from Kermadec Trench to uncover new lineages of life (NeLLi) - N075 metaG | ecosystem: Environmental > Aquatic > Marine > Ocean trench > Sediment | place...
AGGTTTTCAACATTATCAATATCTGATTTAGTAACGTTGGGCGTACTGGCGTGATTGAAAAGCTGCTCTGAGCTCTGTTGTGGCGTTTGCCGGCTGTCATCCATTGACGGCAACGAAGACCTGATTGAGCGATGGCGACTGTAGTGCATGAATCATAAGATAGCAAAAATAGCCTTGTTTGTCTATAGCCATATATGCATTTAGACTTATTTGTAAATAGACACTTGCGTCTATAGACATAATTGGCTATACTGTAGTTCACAAAGTTGGAAAAGGCATGGATAGCCCGCTCCACAGCAGAAGGAACTGCGATACTTTGTGAGGCATGGATGCACTTTGCGGGTGGCGAGACGTCCGCATGACGGCCAGGAACAACATGGATGATGTTCCTGGCCGTTTTTTATGCGTGAACCCTTTTTGTATCCTTTAGCGAAAACTTCGCGCTATTAATCTGAGTAGCGATAAAAGAAGTGACTGATTCAATAAAGTAATTTGTATTACCCCAAACAGCCAAGTGGAAGCTGTACACTTCAGAAATCGACTTTTCCAGGCACGCGGGGGTAGGGGATTACGTCTCGAATATTGGCCATTCCGGTGATGTAACTTACCAGGCGTTCAAATCCAAGACCGAACCCGGCATGTGGCACCGTGCCGTATTTTCTCAAATCCAGGTACCACTGGTAGTTTTTCTTATCCAGGCCGAGCTCATCCATTCGTTGTTCCAGCACATCAAGCCTTTCTTCGCGCTGTGCCCCACCAATTATTTCACCGATTCCGGGGGCCAGAACATCAAGGGCCGCAACTGTTTTGCCGTCATCACTTAAACGCATGTAAAAAGCTTTGATCTCGGTGGGGTAGTTCATCACCACCACCGGCGCATTGAAATGTTGTTCGGTCAGGTATCTTTCGTGCTCAGTCTGCAAGTCCAAACCCCATTCGGCAGGGTATTCAAATTTCTGGTCCGCGACTTTCAAAATCTCTATCGCTTCTTTGTAGTCCAGACGAACAAATGGCGCTTCTGCAAACTTAACGAGTCTGTTGATGGCTTCCGGATCGATTCGCTTTTCAAAAAAAGCCATGTCATCAGGGCATTCCTCTAATACTGCTGCGAAAATATATTTCAGGAACTCTTCGGCCAAATCCGCCAGATCGTCAAGATTCGCAAATGCGATTTCGGGTTCAACCATCCAGAACTCTGCCAAATGACGTGACGTGTTGGAGTTTTCTGCACGAAAAGTCGGACCAAATGTATAAACATTGCTCATGGAAAGGCAGTAGCCTTCGATATTGAGTTGACCCGATACGGTGAGAAAAGTCTCTCGCCCAAAAAAATCCTGGCTAAAATCGATACCACCGTCTTTTAGCTGTGGCAGGTTGCCAAGGTCCAGCGTGCTGACGCGAAACATATCACCCGCGCCCTCGGCATCCAGGGAAGTAACGATGGGCGTGTTGATCCAGAAATATCCCCGCTCATGAAAAAACCGATGAATGGCCTGGGCGGCAACGTGCCTGACGCGTGTTATCGCACTGAATGTATTGGTGCGGGGCCGGAGATGAGCTACTTCACGCAGAAATTCAAAGGTATGGCGCTTGGGCTGAATAGGGTAGGTATCCGGGTCTTCAACCCAACCGACAACATTTACAGCCGTTGCCTGTATCTCGTACTGCTGACCTCTTCCACCGGATTCAACAAGAATGCCCTCACATTCGACAGCACAACCGGAAGTCAGTTTTTTTATTTCATTGTTGTAGTTGTGGAGATCCGCCGGGGCCACCACCTGGATTGCGTCGAAACTCGAGCCGTCGTGGACGTTTATGAATGAAAAACCGGCCTTGGAATCTCTTCGCGTGCGCACCCAGCCCTTGACTGTAACTGGCGTATTAATTGGCGTTTCACCGGAAAGTGCTTTTTTTATCTTGATGAATGACATAATTTTTAGTTGATCTTTGCTCTGTGAACCCCAAATAATAGGGCACCTTCCATGGCATGGACACCCTTGTTGATGGATTCGGTAACTTAAAGGAATGAAAACAGGCTGAATATGGCAATCATGTTAACAAAAACCGCTGCGGAACGGGTCCAGGCTTTTCTTGATAAAGACGGGGGGATGGGTTTGCGCCTGGGGGTCAAGAAAATGGGTTGTTCCGGTTGGGCTTACACGGTAAACCTTGCAGAAGACATTCGAGCGGATGACATCATTTTCGAAAATGAGGGCGTAAAGGTTGTCGTAGACCCGGAAAGCCTGAGTTTCCTTGATGGCTCAGAGATTGATTTCGTCTCCGAGGGCCTCGGCATGACTTTCAAATTCAATAATCCAAACGCAACTGAAGAATGTGGTTGTGGGGAAAGTTTCACGATTGGATAGCGGCTCCTTGGAAGCCCCCGTTTAACCAGCGCCGTTGCTGTTTCAAGTTGTGAAAATTAACCCTTTTCGGGCTATACAGCCAAGAGTCATACTGCTATAATCCGCCGCCTTCGCTGAAAGGCGAATATCCTTGCTTCACTTCACGTAATGATGGGGGGAGCTTTGATGGTGTTGTTTTTTTCGCACCGACAAACCCATAAGGAGTCACAATGAGACACTTTGAAATATGCTTTATGGTCCACCCGGACCAGAGCGAACAAGTTCCTGCCATGTTGGAACGCTACCGGACCCTGATCGAGAGCAAGAACGGTACCATTCACCGTCTTGAAGACTGGGGCCGACGTCAACTGGCTTTTCCGATAGCAAAGCTTCACAAGGCCCATTACATCTTGATGAATATTGAGTGTGATAGCGATACTTTGTCTGAGCTCGAAGGGATCTTCCGGTTTAACGACGCTGTTTTGCGTCACCTTACCCTTCGGCGCCAGTCGGCGATTGTCGAACAGTCACTGATGATGAAAGCGAAAGAAGAAAAAGACCGTTCAAGTCGCAGCTACGAAGAGCGCAAACGTGCTGCAACGGAAAACAAAACCAGTAAAGCGGTAGAGGTTGTGACCAAAACCAAGGAAGTAGCTAAGCCTGTAGTCGAGGAAGCAGCTGAGCCTGTAGTCGAGGAAAAAGCTGAGCCTGTAGTCGAGGAAAAAGCTGAGCCTGTAGTCGAGGAAGCAGCTGAGCCTGTAGTCGAGGAAAAAGCTGAGCCTGTAGTCGAGGAAGCAGCTGAGCCTGTAGTCGAGGAAGCAGCTGAGCCTGTAGTCGAGGAAGCAGCTGAGCCTGTAGCCGAGGAAGCAGCCGAGCCTGTAGCCGAGGAAGCAGCTGAGCCTGTAGTTGAGGAAGCAGCCGAGCCTGTAGCCGAGGAAGCAACTGAGCCTGTAGCCGAGGAAGCAACTGAAGTTGTCGAGGAATCAACCGAGGCCGCCAATGAAGCATCCGAGCCGGAAACAGAGCAAGAGCAGGTTTCCGAAGAATCAGATAAACAGACGGCAGACGCTAAAAGCGTTGACGCCTGACAAGTAACAGGAGAATCCACATGGCACGTCAATTCAGACGCAGAAAATTTTGCCGCTTCACCGCAGAAGGCATTACCCAAATTGATTACAAAGATATCAACATGCTGAAGTTGTACATTGGTGAGTCAGGCAAAATCGTACCCAGCCGGATTACCGGTACCAAGGCTCGTTACCAGCGTCAGCTGTCACGGGCAATCAAGCATGCACGTTACCTGTCGCTGCTTCCCTATACCGACAACCATTGATCTGCTGATCAAACAGGAGAAATAAAATGGAACTGATTTTGCTTGAAAAAGTACTGAATCTGGGTGACCTGGGTGACCAGGTTACAGTCAAACCAGGTTATGGCCGCAATTACCTGGTGCCGCTCGGTAAGGCTATTCCGGCAACAAAAGCGAATATTGCCGAGTTCGAAACCCGTCGCACCGGGTTGGAAGCGGCGGAAAAGGACAAGCTCAGTTCGGCAGAAGGCCGTGGCAAGTCCTTTGCTGAACTGGAGGTTACCCTGTCCGCGAACGCCAGCGAAGAAGGCAAGCTGTACGGCTCGATTGGCCCACGTGAAATTGCTGATGCGCTTGCTTCCATGGGGCATGAAGTGTCCAAGGCCGAAGTGATCATGGGCGAGGGCCCCATCCGCTTTACGGGTGAGCACGAAGTGGTGTTGCATCTGCACGCGGACGTTGAAAGCCAAATTAAAGTAATTATAAACCCGGAATAATCTCTCTGGTCGCCTTCAGGTGACCCGCTGAAATCATGATGACCTTGCGGTCATCATCCGGAGCCTCTATGCTTTCACTGCAACCCGGCAAATTGCGGGTTGCAGTTTTTTCATGTATTCCTGAATTGCAAAAGTATGGCCGAACCCAAACTCGCTTCGATTGAGAACCTGAAGGTTCCACCTCATTCAATTGAAGGTGAACAGGCGGTGTTGGGCGGGCTGCTTTTGTCCTCTCGCGCCTGGGAGCAGGTGGCCGATGTAGTCACTGAATCTGATTTTTATCGTGAAGATCACCGTCTGATTTTTCGCGCAATCCATCAGTTGAATGAACGTAGCAAACCCTGCGATGCCGTAACGGTTACAGAATGGTTTGAAGCGCACGGAAATGTGGACCAGATTGATGGTGGTACGTACATCAACCAACTGACTTCAAGCACACCCAGTGCGGCAAACGTTAAAGCCTACGCTGAGATCGTCCGTGAAAAGTCAATCCTGCGGCAGTTGATTGATGTGGGATCAGAAATCACCACCGGTGTTTTTTCTCTAGATGGGCGCAGCAGCCAGGAATTGCTCGAAGCGGCCGAACGAAAAGTATTTGCGATTGCAGAGCAGGGCATGCGCGCCGGGAAGGATTTTGTCTCTGTTCAGGACACGATTAAAGTAGCGATTGAGAAAATTCAGGAACTACATGAATTTGAAGGAGAAATCACTGGGATACCTACCGGCTTCAAGGCGTTCGACAAACTCACTGCGGGCTTGCAGCCTTCAGACCTGATCATTATTGCAGGCCGCCCGGCTATGGGCAAAACAACGCTTGCGATGAATATCGCGGAGCACGCCGCCATCAAGCACGATGTGCCGGTCGCTATTTTCAGCATGGAAATGTCATCTCTTCAGTTGGTGATGCGCTTGTTTTCATCTTTGGGTCAGATTGACCAAACAAAACTGAGGACCGGAAATCTGGACGACCTGGACTGGCCAAAACTGACTTCCGCAATGAACTTGCTGCACAAGAGCAAAATTTTTATTGATGATACACCTTCCTTGTCCCCCTCTGAACTCAGGGCCAGGGCGAGACGACTGAAGCGGGAGCACGACATCGGTCTGATTGTGGTGGACTACATCCAGTTGATGGCTGTTCCCGGCACCACAGAGAATCGGGCGACTGAAATTGCTGAAATTTCCCGGTCGCTTAAAGCAATTGCCAAGGAACTCAATGTGCCGGTGGTGGCATTGTCCCAACTCAACCGTGCCCTGGAACAAAGGCCGAACAAACGTCCGGTTATGGCCGATCTCAGGGAGTCAGGCTCGATCGAGCAGGATGCTGACCTGATTGTTTTTATCTATCGTGATGAAGTTTATAACCATGAAACGCCGGAGAAAGGTAAAGCTGAAATCATCATCGGAAAACATAGAAACGGACCAACGGATACGGTTGTCCTGACTTTCCAGGGGCAATGGTTGCGTTTCGTCAATTACGCTCCGGATCACGCTTACCCCACGGCCAGCGATTAGCCTGAATTTCGCCCTGGCCAGCACCTTTTCCGTCCCTTCATTTGCCGGCAATCCCTGCAACTCATACAAAACGGAGCATATTTCTTGATCAGTCTTCCTGGTCCGTCAACTCATACTTGCGCAAATAACCGCGTAGCTGGTGATAGGTCATACCAAGAAAATCCGCTGTTTTTTTCTGGTTAAATCGACTCTTTTGTAGCGCTGATTTTATCAAAGTCACCTCAAATTGTTGTATGTGCTGTTTGAAGTCATATGCCTCATCCGGTACGGAAATATCCGCATTGCCATCACCGCTTTCTTTCCCCAGTCGCCACGGTGAATCAAATGGGTCGAATGAAATCCACGAAATGGCTTCGTCATTGCTGAATGATGTGTAAACGGCTCTTTCGACCACATTCTTCAGTTCACGAACGTTCCCGGGCCAGCGGTATTCCATCATCTGTTCAATGGCGGATTCATTGAAGCCCTGAAAGAGTTTAAGTCCCAGTTCGCCGGACATTTTGACGGCAAAGTGTTCGGCCAGGGGCATGATATCTTCCTGCCGGTCTCGCAAGGGCGGGAGTGTGATAACTTCAAATGCCAGGCGATCCAGAAGGTCTGGTCTGAACTTTCCTTCTCTGGCCAGGGCCGGCAGGTCTTCGTTGGTGGCCCCTATGATGCGGACGTCGGTGTAGATGGTTTCACCTCCACCGACTCTTTCGAGTTCGCCGTATTCAATCACCCGCAGTACCTTTTCCTGCACCTGGTCTGAGGTGTTCGCCAACTCGTCCATAAACAGGCTGCCTTCGTTGGCCAGCTCAAAGCGGCCAAGGCGCCGACGGGTCGCACCGGTGAATGATCCGGCCTCGTGCCCAAACAATTCTGTTTCAAGCAGTGACTCAGCCAGGGCGGCGCAATTCAGTTTGATAAAAGGGCGATCCCATCGGGGCGACAGGTAATGGATGCGAGCCGCGATAAGTTCCTTGCCGGTGCCACGTTCTCCGACAACCAGGACCGGCCGGTTCAATTGTGCGACCCGGGATGCATGTTCCAGCACCTCGAGAAAAACCGGGGATTCCCCAATGAGTGTTTGTTCCTGTTTTCGTTCCATATTTCTCATACCATGCTGGGTTAAGCACTATTGTAAGAAAAACGAGGCGATTGCGATATGGGCTGGTGGTCACGGGCCTGATCTGATACAAAGACAATCTGATTATGGCCAAACCTAAAAATAACTACCAATGTGAAAGCTGTGGAACCCGGCTGGGAAAATGGGCCGGTCAATGCCCCGAGTGCAGGGAGTGGAATTGTATCATCGAAACTCTGCCGGAGTCACGCACGGGAGGGCGTTTTAGTGGCTATTCCGGCCAGTTGATCAATGAAATCAAAGATCTCGATGCCGTAGGCCAATCCGGTGTCAGTCGCATGTCTACCGGTGTTGGTGAGTTGGATCGGGTGCTTGGTGGAGGGGTTGTCCCAGGGTCGGTCATTCTGCTGGGTGGGGATCCGGGAATCGGTAAATCGACTTTGTTGCTGCAGTTGACTGCAGCACTTGCCGATCGATATTCCAGCCTGTACATCACGGGTGAGGAATCATTGGAGCAGTTGGGCATGCGCGGGCGGCGGCTGGGCCTGTCGTTGGAAAAAATCCGCTGTCTGACTGAAACATCGGTTGATCAGATTATCGCTCACGCAGCGAAAGAAAAGCCCCGCTTGATGATTGTGGATTCGATTCAAACCGTTTATTCAGAAGCTCTTTCATCAGCGCCGGGTTCTGTAGCACAGATACGGGAAACCGCTGCCTGCCTGGTGCGATGGGCCAAACAGAACCGGTGTTGTGTCATCCTGGTCGGCCACGTAACCAAGGAAGGCGTGCTGGCAGGCCCCAGGGTGCTGGAACACATGGTGGACACGGTCTTATATTTCGAGAGTGACGGTGGAAGCCGGTATCGAGTCATTCGCGCCATCAAGAACCGATTTGGCGCGGTTAACGAACTGGGCATGTTTGTCATGACGGGCAAGGGGCTGAAGGAAGTAAAGAACCCTTCTGCCATGTTTCTTTCAGGGCATACAGATCCGGTTCCGGGCGGTGTTATAACAGTGGTCCGCGAAGGGACAAGACCCATACTGCTGGAGGTTCAGGCCCTGGTCGATCAAAGCCATCTGAATAACCCGCGCCGCGTGGTATTAGGGCTGGATCACAATCGACTGGCCATGATGCTGGCTGTTCTGCACCGTCAGGGCGGGGTGGCCCTGGCAGACTACGACGTTTTTATAAATGTTGTCGGCGGCATGAAAATCACCGAAACCGGAGCAGATCTCCCCATGTTGCTGGCATTATTTTCAAGTTTCCGCGACCGGCCCATTCCGCAAAAAATGATCAGCTTTGGTGAAGTGGGTTTGTCAGGTGAGATTCGCCCCGTCCATGATGGTGAACAGCGTTTGCGCGAAGCGGTTAGCCATGGATTTGATTGCGCGTTGATTCCGGCTGCCAACGCCCCGCGCAAGCCGATCAAAGGCTTGTCTGTCATGGCGGTGCGAAGTGTCTCTGAAGCCCTGGCTCAGGTATCCTGATTGGGCATCACGATAACTTTTCCGATTACGTTATCCCGGATCTCTACGATTGTCATGATGTGCCGGCCGATTCGGATGCTGGTTTTACCCGAGGGAATATCAGACAGTTGTTCCAATAGCAATCCGTTGAGGGTGCTGGCTTCTTCTTCGGGCAGGTCCCAGCCGGTTTTGCGGTTCAATGCTCGAATGGTAACGATGCCATCCACCAGGAAGGTTCCATCGTCAAGTTCACGAATGTGGCGGGACCTGGCCCGGCTGTCCGAGGTGTATTCGCCGACAATTTCTTCAAGGATGTCATCCAGTGTGACCAAGCCCTGAATATCGCCATACTCATCCACCACCAGTCCCATCCGTCGTTCTCTTGACTGAAATTCCAGTAACTGCTGGGTTAACCCGGTTCCTTCGGGGATGAAATAAGGCTTTCGTACGGAAAGCTTCAGGTTTTCGAAAGTCAGGGCGCCGTGAGCCAGTTGCGCAATAACGGCGCGGATGTGCAGTAAGCCTTCCACCTGGTCGATCGTTTCTCTGTAAACCGGCAGGCGCGTAAATAATGTCTGGGTTAGCTGGATCAGGATTTCATCCCAGTCATCGTTCAAATCGAGACCAACGATATCCTGGCGGGGAATCATCACGTCCTCCACCGTCGCCTCTTCCAGGTTGAGAATATTGATCAGCATCCGCTGATGGTCATCCCGAATCATCCCCCCTTCCTTGAGAAGGGTTCGCAACTCTTCGCGGTTTAACCGCTCAATCATGTCGGCGTTTGTGCGGACATTAAAAGGCTTCAAAACAAAATTGGCCAGCACATTGACCAGCCACACCAAGGGATAAAGAACTTTCAACAAAATAGTCAATACGTAAGACGCAGGAAATGCAATGCGTTCCGGATGCACTGCGGCCACGGTTTTGGGCGCCACCTCGGCAAAGATCAGCACAACCACCGTCATGACCATCGAGGCGATCCAGATGCCGTTGGAGCCAAACAGCCGAATGCCCACCACCGTTGCAATGGATGCCGCCAGGATGTTGACCAGGTTGTTTCCCAGCAGGATCAGGCCGATCAATCTATCTGGTTTTTCCAATAATTTCTGTGCAGTCTGTGCGCCCCGATGCCCTTCGTTGGCCAGGTGACGCAGGCGATACTTGTTCATTGCCATCAGTCCGGTTTCGGAACTGGAAAAAAATCCTGAAAGCATAATCAGGATAACCAGGATGATGTATAAAGTGCTTAAGGGGATTTCTTCCATGATTTAAGACTGCCAACCGCGACCGAGAAAAACTTCCAATACCAGTTTACTGCCAAAATAGGCCAGCAACAGCAATACGATACCGGCCAATGTCATTCTCACCGCCAGGCTACCGCGCCAGCCGTAACGCCAACGCCCCCACAACAGCATGCCAAACACCATCCATGCCATCAGGGACAACACCGTTTTATGCAAGAGGTGCTGGGCAAAGATGTCGTTGATGAACAGCAGCCCCGAAAGCAGCGATACTGAAAGGAGAAGAAACCCCGCTGCAATCAGCTTGAATAGAAGGCTTTCCAGCACTTCCAGTGCAGGCAGGGTCCGGACAAAAGGATTCAGGTGATGGTGTCTCAGGAAATGATCAATAATGGCCGCGAAAAGGGCATAAACACCCGCAATACTGAGCACACCAAAAGCAAGGACCGAGCTTATCAGGTGCAGCGCAACACCGGATGAAAGGTCGGTCAAGGGAATCGCATCCTGGGGCAAAACCCATTCAAGCATGAGCACCCCGGCGGCTATCGGCAAGGCGACCAGCCCCGCGTCATAAAACGTATTGCGCGTGAATGCGGAACCGATCAGCAGCAATATGACAACCAAAGCGCAAAGGGATCCCAGGTGAGGAAGGCTGACATCCGGGGCAACGGAACCAAACCAGTGACTGGTTTGTGCGACTGAATGAAATAAAACGCCCACCAGCGCAAAAGTGAAAGAGATACGTCTTGAGGCTGAATCAGGCGTTCCCAGAGATTTGTACAGCAAGGCTGCTGCCACAACGTAGCATATTGCTGCGAGAATCAAAGATAAATCGTGGGTCATTTCAGTCCGATGTACGCCGAGTTCAGCAGCTATAATAACCCATACCTTATTTTCGGAAGTGAATCATGTTTGAAAGTTTAACCGAGCGACTGTCGCGCACAGTTCAACAATTGCGCGGTAAAGGTCGTCTCACCGAAGATGGCGTAAAAGATACCCTTCGCGAGATACGGATAGCTTTGTTGGAAGCCGATGTTGCCTTGCCGGTAGTGCAATCTTTTATCAAGGCTGTGGGTGAAAAAGCACTCGGCCAGGATTTCCTGAAGAGCCTCACACCTGGTCAGGCCATGGTGAAACTGGTTCATGATGAACTGGTGTTTATTATGGGTGAGGAGAATGAGGCACTGGACCTCAAGGCCCAGCCACCGGTTGCGGTTTTACTTGCAGGCCTGCAGGGGTCGGGAAAAACCACCACCACCGCGAAACTGGCCCGCTTGCTGATCGAACAGGAAAAAAAGCGGGTGATGGTCGTTTCCTGCGATGTCTACCGCCCGGCAGCCATTGAGCAACTCAAGACCCTCGCAGATGAGGTTGGCGCCGTATTTCAGCCATCGAACACAGATCAGAAGCCGGAGAACATCGCAAAAGAGGCAATGGTTGCTGCACGCAAGCAAATGTGTGACGTATTGCTGGTGGACACCGCGGGTCGTTTGCATGTCGATGAAGAAATGATGACTGAGATCCGCCGGATTCATGCCGCAATAGCGCCACATGAAACTTTGTTTGTGGTTGACGCGATGACAGGTCAGGATGCGGCAAACACAGCCGCCGCATTTAACCAGGCGCTTGATCTGACCGGTATCGTGTTGACAAAAACGGACGGTGATGCACGAGGCGGCGCTGCGTTGTCGGTACGGCAAATAACCGGCAAACCGATTAAATTTCTCGGTTCCGGTGAAAAAACGGATGCACTCCAGCCCTTTCATCCAGAACGTGTGGCTTCGCGGATACTGGGAATGGGGGATGTTTTATCGCTGGTGGAGGAAGTTCACCGCAAGGTGGACCAGAAAAAGGCTGAAAAACTGGTCAGGAAAATGCGCCGGGGCAGGGGGTTTGACCTGGATGATTTTCGATCGCAGTTGGAACAGATGCAAAACATGGGCGGGTTGGGGAGCCTGATGGATAAACTGCCCGGAATGAGCAATTTACCCGACCAGGTAAAGGCCCAGGTCGATGACCTTCAAACCCGCCGGATGATTGCCATTATCAATTCCATGACAGTAAAGGAACGTTGCTTTCCGGACGTGATCCGGGGCTCGCGCAAAAAACGCATCGCCCTGGGTTCCGGCACCCAGATTCAGGCCGTTAATCAATTGTTGAAGCAACACGGCCGGATGCAAAAAATGATGAAAAAAATGGGCAAAGGCGGCATGTCGGGAATGATGAGAAAAATAGGCAAAATGCAGGCTCAATTACCACCGGGCGGCAAGGTGCCGTTTTAAATGGGCCCGAATTCGTATGGTGAACACATCACGGCGTAATTTTATAAGCGGTAGCCTGCTGGGAGCGGGAGTGGTCTCCCTGGGCCTTGTTGCCCTGTCAAAATACGTGTCGGCAAAGGCGGAAGTAACCCTACGTGACGCCATGGGGCCACTGGCTCTTGTGCCTGATGAAACCACAGGGCTGCCGCTATTAATGTTGCCCAGGGGGTTTCGCTATAAGACGTTTTCCTGGGCAGGCTCAAAATTGCACGACGGTCATATGGTGCCAGGCATGGCAGATGGTATGGGTGTGGTTCGAAACGAGGGCAGCCTGGTGACGCTGATCAGAAATCACGAACTGGTTGGTTCAAGCGGGCCCATTGGTGACCCGGAATATGCCTATGACGTGACCGGGGGCGGCACCACCACGATGGTGTTCGATACTTCCGATGAAATCCTGAAAGACTCATGGGTCAGCCTTGGTGGCACCATTGTAAATTGCGCGGGCGGCGTAACACCCTGGGGTACCTGGCTGTCCTGCGAAGAAGCCCCCTTCTCTCCTGAAGGATTTCATTTGCCGGTATCGGAACGGCAGGCATTATGGGGAATAGACAACGCCCGGCGTTCCCACGGCTTCGTGTTTGAAGTGCCTGCCCAGGGTGTTGCCCGACCCGAACCCATAGTAGATATGGGGCAGTTCTATCATGAGGCAGTTACCTTCGACGACCGCAGTGGCATCGCGTACCTTACCGAGGACCTGAAACCGAAGGCCGGGATGTACCGGTTCATTTCCAATGTTCCCGGCGAATTGTTACAAGGTGGTCAACTGCAGATGATGCGGGTTGACGGCGGTCGCGATATGCACGACAAACTGGTTCTGGGTGAAGAGTTACCGGTTGAATGGGTAGATATTCCCGAGCCACAAAAGGGGCTCACGCCCAATAGCAGGGAAGGAGACGGCGTCGTGACGCAAGGCCTGGCGGCTGGCGGATCTGGTTTTATTTCGCTTGAAGGCTGCACCTGCATTAACGGCCATGTCTATTTCACCAGCAAATACGGAGGTAGCGCCAGGGCCGGTTATGTCTATCAATACGATATCGACCGGGAAGTCATGTGGCTGGTTTATCAATCCCCTGGACATTCGGTTATTTCGGCCCCGGACAATATCATCATGAGCCCGCGCGGTAGCCTGGTCCTGTGCGAAGATCGAGTCAGTCTGAATAC